>OHVX01000006.1_pt1 | contig 139667 bp, 108 predicted proteins | sample 1579581 | NCBI WGS metagenome assembly OHVX01 (sample SAMEA3882536, study PRJEB24775) | human gut metagenome | biome: human-associated habitat; feature: intestine environment; material: feces | place: Netherlands | collected 2009/2010
GCAGCCGTCGTGCGTCGCTGTTTAGCATGAAGAAGCAGAACAAGTGGCTGTGGGCCTCTGCCGCGCTGGCGCTGGTGCTGACGGTGATCGTGACCGTTCAGCCGACGCTTGCCGAGATGTTCTTTGGTCCCGTGACGCTTGAGCTCAAGGGTGTCATCGCCGCGTTGGGCCTTGCCTTCCTGATCATCCCGCTGATGGAGATCTACAAGGCGATCATGCGCGCGGTGGAGAAGGAGTAACGTACCTGTCCGGGCCCGACCGCCTGCGGGGTTTCCACGGGCACGTCCTCGCCGCTTTGCGGCTGCGGGATGTGCCCTTAGGAAACCCCTCCCGGCGGGCGGGCCCTGCGGTATCCTTGCTGGCTTTTCTCCTGCGCGGATGATAAAGGGCTGAGGGAAAGTTTGTGAGCTGGTCGGGCTTTGCCCGGCCAGCTCTTTTTGATTTAAAATACCTGCTCAGTTGTGTGGTTTTGTGCTGGGAGGCATCTGTGGGCAAGGCTAAGGCTAAGGCGAAGAAAAAGACGACGGGGGCGCGGGCTAAGCGCGATCGTCGTCGGAAGCTCGCGACCGAAGCCCCCGCGTCTGCCGAGGAACTGCTGGCAAGCGTGCCGGGGCTCGACGCGCTGCAGGATGTTCCGGCGTTCGACGACCTGCCTATCGATGGGGCTCAGCAGGCTGCCTTCGATGATTTTTGTGCCCAGGCCGAGGAGCCCGAGCAGATGCAACTTGGTGCCGTGGTGCGCCTGGATCGCGGGTTTCCGCTGGTGGCGACTGCCGACGACACCTTTCGTGCCGAGCATGCCGTGGGGTTTGCCAAGTCGCGTGGCGAGGATGAGGTTCTGCTGCCCGCCGTGGGCGACCGCGTGGCGGTGCGCCGTGCGCCCGGGCATGACATGGGCGTGATCGAGTGCGTGCTGCCACGCCGCACGAGTTTTGAGCGTTGGCGCGGTCGCGCTCGCGGCGAGCGTCAGGTACTTTGCTCCAACGTGGATAGCGTGCTGATCGTGCAGGCGCTCGGCGCCGGCGAGGTGCTGCTCGACCGCGTGGCGCGCTCGCTGGTGTTGGCGCTCGACTGCGATGCCGAGCCGGTGGTGGTACTCACCAAGGCCGACCGCTGCGACGCCAATGAGCTCGAGCGCGATCTGGACCGCGTACACCGCCTGGTGGGTCCGGACGTGCGCGTGATCGTGACGTCCTCTGCCGAGGGTCGTGGCCTGGACGAGGTACGCGCCTGCGTGCCCGCCGGGAGCTGCGCCATGATCCTGGGCGAGTCGGGTGCCGGCAAATCGACGCTGCTCAACGCGCTGCTGGGTCACGATACATTGGCGACCGGCGGCGTGCGTGAGCGCGATGATCAGGGTCGTCACACCACGGTCGCGCGCGTGATGGTGGTACTGCCGGGCGAAGCCGGCGTGATCGCCGATGCCCCGGGTCTGCGGAGCCTGCCGCTTGTGGGCCACGAGCGGGGGTTGGCCCGCGCGTTTCCCGAGATCGTCGAGGCGTCGCGCGCGTGCCGGTTTGGCGATTGCACACACACCCATGAGCCGGGTTGTGCCGTTCGCGAGGCCGAGGACGCGGGACAGATTGACAGCCTGCGTCTGGAGACGTTCCAAAACTTGGCGTCATCCATGCGCGTGAGTGCTCAGATGCTCGATCCCGATGTTCATCTGTAATTGAATGTGGCTATGACAGCCGTCTCCCAACGGTACGGGAGGCGGCTTTTTTATTGCCGATGCGTCCTTAAATGTGCGTTTTGCCGACGTGCTGACCAAAACCTTGCCACGAGCTTGACGGGTCGGTCAGCTTTTGGTCGGCAATTGGTTTGACACTCAAAACCAAGATTGCGATCGCGTCGTTTTGCCGCTTGCTCGCTCGGACAATGGTGGTACGGGCATCCGCCCGGTGCTACCTTGAGAGGAGCGGCCGTGAACAAGAGCAAGCGCATTGCCATCAGTCTGATCGCGGGCGTGCTCGCCGCGCTGCTCTGTATGGTTTACGCGTCATCGATTCGCTCGCAGGCAGAGCAGGCCCAGGCCGAGACGCTGGCCAAGTATGGCGGCGATCGCGTCGAGGTGTGCGTCGCGGCGCGTGATATCGATGCGGGCGAGACCCTCGACGAGACCAATGTCATAACCCAGGAATGGCTGGCGAGTCTGCTGCCGCGCGATGCGGCGACCGAGCTGCGCCAGGTGCGCGGCGACGTGACGACCTCGCGCATCCCTAAAAATGCCGTGATTTGCGATGTCTACACCAAGGCCGAAAGCCACAAGCTCGAGGTGCCCAAAGGCAAGGTTGCCGTTTCGGTGGCGGTCGATGCCGAGCACTCGGTCGGCGGCGCCACGGGCGTGGGCAGCTATGTGGACGTGTACGTGCAAAAAGATGGCGTGACCGATCGGCTGTGTGGCGCGCGCGTGATCGATACCAGCGAAGTGGCCGGCACCACGCGCGAAGGCAAGATCGAATGGGTGACTCTGGCGGCCGACCCCGAAGACGTTAAGGAATTGCTGGGGGCCTCGGGTAAGGGGACGGTCAGTTTGACGATCCCCGCCACGGTGCGCGGCAAAAAGAGCGGAGGCGACGAGTGATGAAGGCGATCTGGCTTGCATGCTGCGCGTGCGGTGATTACGGATTGCTGCAGCGGGAAGTCGAGGGCCGCGATGCGGGCGCGCAGGTGCTTCGCGTGGGCGACCTGGATGGGCTGGTGTCCATGGCGCGGGCGTTTCCGTCGCGCCGCGGGGCGGCGATTATCGCGGCAGCCCTGTTCGATGCCGAAGACGTGCGAAAGACCGTTGCGCGTCTGACGGCCGAGGGCCGCGTGAGTCGCGTGGTCGTACTGATAGAGACGCTCGATCCTTCGGATATCGAGAGGCTGTTTCGCGCGGGGGCGACCGAGGTTATCGCTGCGCGCAGCATATGCGGCAACGGGCGCGCGGGCGAGGGAACGGTTGATTACGACCGGTGTCTGACGATTGAGCCCGATGCTTTTGTTGATAGGGAACCCGGGGCGCCTCGCGCTACAAGAGGCCCGCGTGTTGATGATTATGGAAAAGCGGAAGCCGAGCATGGTCGGTGTCCCCGGGACCCCCTTGCATACGATGAAGTCGGAGAGCCGGTGCCGTATGGCGAGGATCTTTTAGCTGTAGATATGGGATACGTGCATGGCGTAAGCCTGGTCGATGAACTCGACGAGGTGGAGGGGCTTGCCGGGAGCGACAGCGTGCGTGTCGATGCGACCGTGAAGTCTCCAGACTCGGTCCCGCAGACCGAGCAACCTGCCATGCCGGCTTGGGCGCAGCATATGAGCGCTGCCGGGGAGACGGGGGCGTTGCCGTCCGTGCCCGCGTCGCCTGCCCCCGCGTCGCCAGCGGATGCCGCCGCTCCGTCGCATCGAGCCCCGGTTGTCTGCGTCGTCTCGGGTTCGGGCGGTTGCGGCAAGTCGACAATCGTCGCCGCCATGGCGCACGCGGCGTCGCTGCTGGGCCTGCGTGCTGCCGTGCTCGATTTGGACCTGATGTTTGGAAACCTCTACGACCTGTTGGGTGCCGATGCCCCGCATGACATGGCGACGCTTATCGAGCCATCGGCTGCGGGCGCACTTGCCGAATCGGACATCGTGGCCGCCTCGATGCGTGTGGCTCCGGGCGTCACGCTTTGGGGCCCGGTCGCCGCGCCCGAACAGGCCGAGCTCATGGCGCGCCCGGTGGAGCTGCTGCTCGACGTCTTGCGTCGCGAATCCGACGTGGTTCTTGTCGACACCTCGGTCTTTTGGGGCGACGCCGTGGCGGCCGCAGTGGCGGCAAGCGACCGCTGCCTGGTCGTGGGCGATCCATCGGTGTCGTCTGCGACGTCCGCGGCACGCGTCATCGAGCTGGCGAGCCGTGTGGGCGTGCCGCGTACGCGCATGAGCGCCGTGTTCAACCGGTTTGGCGCGCGCGGCGCCGACGAGGATGTCACCATGCGCTTTGAGATTACCTGTGCGTTGAGTTCCAAGATCCGCATCGCCGACGGCGGGCAGGACTTGGCGGCGCTCATGGCATTCGGCCGTGCTGACGAAGCGGTGGGCCAGACCAGCGCTTTTGCGACCAGCGTGCGCGAGGCCACGCGCGAGATGCTCGTGGAACTGGGGTGCGCCGTCGGCCCTTGGAGCGATATGGTCGCCGACCGTGCAACGCGTACCGAGCGCCCGCGTATCCGCCTTCCCTGGTCGCGCGAGGGTGATCAGCGATGAGCCTGCAAACAAGGATTAAGGCTGCCGGCGCTGCAGCGGCGGCAGCGCCTGTAGATGCGGGGCGTCGCCGCGCGGTGAAACGACGCACCAAGCGCGCCGTGATGGACCGCATGGGTTACGACGAAGTGGCGCGTATCAGCGCCTATATCGACCCGGCACTTGCCCGCTCGGAATTGCGTCCCGCGGTGGAGGCGGCGCTCAATGTTGAGGAGCCGACCGATCTCGCGACGCCCGAGCGCGAGACTATCATTGACGAGATTTTGGATGACGTGGTGGGCCTGGGCCCGCTGCAGCCGCTCATCGAGGACGACACCGTCACCGAGATCATGGTCAACGGCTGCCGATCGGCTTTCTTTGAGCGCGGCGGCGTCTTATATCCCATCGAGCATGCGTTTGAGGATGACGAGCAAATCCGCGTGCTCATCGACCGCATCATCTCGCCGCTGGGCAGGCGCATCGACGAGCGCAGCCCCATTGTCAACGCTCGCCTCAAGACGGGCTATCGCGTCAACGCGGTGATTCCGCCTGTGGCGATCGATGGGCCGATCCTCACCATCCGCAAGTTCTCAGACCGCATCTGTTCGTTGGACGAGCTTGTGGGTCTGGGGTCGCTACCGCTTTGGTATGCACAGCTGCTTTCGTGTGCGGTATCGCTGCGCCAGGATTTGGCGGTTGCAGGTGGCACGGGGTCGGGCAAGACCACACTGCTCAACGCGCTATCGTGCGAGATATCCACCGGCGAGCGCATCGTGACGATCGAGGACTCCGCCGAGCTCAAGTTTGCGCATCACCCGCATGTGGTTCGCCTGGAGGCGCGCGAGGCTTCAATTGAGGGCGAGGGCGCGGTGACAATCCGCGACCTGGTGACCAACGCCCTGCGTATGCGTCCCGACCGTATTGTGGTGGGCGAGGTGCGCGGTGCGGAATGTTGCGACATGCTGCAGGCCATGAACACCGGGCACGATGGGTCGCTCACCACGCTTCATGCGGGCACCGAGCAGGAGACTGTGGTGCGTTTGACGCTGCTTGCGCGCTATGGCATCGATCTGCCGAGCGAGCTTATCGAGGAGCAGATTGCCATGGCGCTCGACGGCATCGTGATGTCCGAGCGCCATGCGGACGGCAGCCGTTTCGTGTCCTCCTATTCGGGGGTGCGACGCGGCGCATCGGGTGGCGTGGAGCTTGAGCGCTACGTGACGTTCGATGCTGCCACGCACGTCTGGACGCTCGATCGCGAGCCTCCGTTTATCGCAGAGGGCCTGCGCTCGGGAACGCTCACGCAAGAGGAGGTGGACGAGTGGAGATCGTTGTGCCCCTCGTCGTAGGGGGTTTGACAGGGCTTTCTGCCGCGGTAGCGTGTGGGGCGGAGCCTCGTGCGCCGCGCGTGCCGCCGGCGGAGCTGGCGCGTCAGGCGCTCGAGACGGTGGCAGAGAGGCTGCCGCGTGAGCTGGTGGAAAACGATCTGCTGAAAAAGATCGCCCGTTCGTGGACATCGCTGGCTCCGGCGCATCGCCTTGGCCTCGTGATCGAAGATGCTTCGGGGCGTTTGGCGTTTCTGCTGCTATCGAGCGGTGTCTGCTGCGTTTTACTAACGATGGTGTCGTTATCGCCCCTCGGATTTGCCTTGGGACTTGTTGCTCCGATTGCCGTTGGCGCCGCTCGGGATGGCTTTGAGAGCCGGCGCGAGCAACACGATGCAGAAGAGGCCATGCCTGAGGCGTTTACCGCACTTTCCATGTCGCTTGCCTCGGGACATTCGCTGGCCCAGGGCATGCGCTTTGTGGGCGCTCATGCGCAAGAGCCGGTGCATACCGAGTTTTTGCGGGTGGCGGCGGCGATCGAATGCGGCATCTCGGCGACCGACGCGCTCGATGACTTGCTTGTGCGCATCGATGCCCCCGGCCTTTCGCTTGTGACCTTGGCGCTTAAGGTGTCTCAGCGCACTGGCGCTCCGCTTGCCGACTTACTGTCCGAGGCGTCGAGCATGGTGGGGGAGCGCATTGAGCTCAAGCGCCGCCTGGATGTTAAGACGTCGCAGGCTCGCATGTCTGCGCATATGGTCGCGGCGATGCCGGCGGGCATGTGCGCGGTGTTGGCGCTGCTTTCGGCAGATTTTCGTCGCGGTCTTGCGACGCCTGCCGGCGCGGGCGCTGTGGTGCTGGGTCTTGCCCTCAACGCCGTTGCCCTGGTGGTTATCCGGCGCATTATGCGGGTGGAGCTATGAGCGCCCCGGTTGCAGTTGCGGCTTGCCTGTGCGCCCTGAGTGTATTTGTCGCGACGGGTTTGGATCGGGCGGATGCGCGCAAGATCGCAGGGGCCTGCAAGCGCGAGGCGGTGCTGGTCGCTACCGCGGGTCGCTCGGTGGTCGATGCCCTGACCGCGCGAGTGAAGGGCGCGGTTGGAGCGGGCGGCCCGGCGCGAGTTTCGCTCGGCGAAGTGTCCGAGATGATCGATGTTGTGCGCTTGGGTCTTTCGGCCGGTCTTTCGTTTGATGCGGCGCTTGAGATTTTCTGCGCCAACCGCCGGTCAGTGCTGGCTCTTCGCCTTGAGCGGGCCTGCATGGCGTGGCAGGTGGGCGTGGGCACGCGTGAGGACGAGTTGTTGGCCGCCGCGCGCGACCTGGACGTGCGAGCGCTCGAGACCTTTGCCATCACGGTGGGGCAGGCGCTCGCCCTGGGTGCCCCACTTGCCGAGACGCTGGCCGCTCAAAGTCGCGAGATCCGTGCGGCTCATCGCGCTGCGGTCGAGCGCGAGATCGAGCGTGCGCCCGTCAAGCTGCTGATTCCCACCGGCACGCTCATCTTGCCGGCGTTGCTTCTGTCCATATTGGGCCCGCTGCTGGGAGCAGGCGGGATGATGTAGGGAGGAATACATGAACACGATGACTGACGCTGCTGGCAAGGTCCAGGGCTGGGCGTTTTGCCGGGCGGCACATGTTCGTCAACGCGCCAAGGAGCTACTGCAGGAGGAGAGTGCACAGGGTACCACCGAGTATGCCATCTTGGTCGGCGTGCTCGTGGTGATCGCGATTATCGCCATCGTCGCATTTAAGGGCAAGGTTAAAGAGCTATGGGATGCGATCAGCGAGGGCATCAACAGCCTGTAGAGGGCGAGCGCCCCATCGGGGTGCTGCTGGTGTTTGCTTGCCTGACCGTGGCGATAGCGGCGGTGCTTTGGGGGCTTAACGCCGCGCGGCAGCAGCGTCCTGGGGCCGCCTTCGATTCGGGCTCAGATTCGGCGGTGGCGTCTCAAAAAGATGAGATGCGAGATGCGGACGATTCGGATGTCGCTGTCACGGCGCAAACCTTTCTGCGGACGCTCGACAAGCGGTCTGGCGCTGCGACGGATTTGCCTGAGGACAACGCGATTGCGGTCCGGCTTGCATGGTCCGAGGACCGACCGATGACCGAGGCAGCGGCGGATATGTTACGCGCCTACCGCGAGGTGCCAACGTCCCAGCTCGCCCTGAGCGGCTATCTCGATATTAAGGGCAACGTATGGGGCGCCATCGTGCGCGATGGGCGCGGCTGGGTCGATATGGTGACGGTTGCCGCGGATACCGGCGATGCTTCGTGTCGTCTGCGCGCGGTGCGCCTGGTCCCGCAAACAATAAGCTCAAAGGAGGGATCGTGAAATGCATGGCGTTCTGCGTGAAGAGGTTGCCCAAGCGACTGTGGAATACGCCATCGTCACGGTGGCGCTGCTATCGATCGTGCTGGCGATTGCGGGACTTTGGCGTGCTGGCACCGATGGACGCTTGGCGGCGCTGGTTGAGCGGGCGGCATCCCATGGCGTTGCCTCGACGTCGGTTATCGACGCCGCTGCGGGCGCTAAGGACATCGCGTTGTATTGATATCGCGCGCGAGGACCGGGCGCAGTCTACGGTCGAGGCCGCTTTTTTGCTGCCGACGTTTCTGACGCTCATCCTTCTCGCACTGCAACCGGTGTGCCTGCTTTATACGCGCGCGGTCATGGAGTCTGCCGCCGCCGAGACCGCGCGGCTCATGACCACGACGACGGCGGAGGACGACGATCTTAAGGAGTTCGCCCGCCGCCGGCTTGCCGCAGTGCCCAACGTTTCGATCTTTCATGCCGGCGGGCCGTTGTCGTGGGATATCGAGCTTGGCCGGGCCGGTGCGGGTGGCGTCTCGTCCGTGTCCGTTTCCGGCGAGGTCAAGCCGTTGCCTGTGATCGGTGCGTTTGCGCAGGCTATGGGTGGTACCGCCGAGGGCGGCTACGTTGAGCTCAAGGTCGATGTCTCGTATCAATCGCGTCCCGAATGGCTGGAGGGAGATTATGATTCGTGGATTGCTGCATGGGATTAAGCGTTTCTGGTCTAGATGCGTTTTGGCGCGCCGTCCGAGCTGCCATCGCAAACGAGGCGGCTTTATGGGCCGCGCCGGTGTCGATCTGTTTATCGAAGACGGTGCCTACACCACGCTTTCTTCTGCCGTGGTCATCCTAGTTGTGCTCACGTTGTTGTTTTCGTCGACCGCGGCGATATGGAGCATGTCGCGTGCCGGGGATACCCAGGTGGCGGCCGATAGCGGCGCGCTGGCGGGTGCCAACGTAGTGTCGTCCTATCACACGGCTGCCACGGTGGTTGATGCGAGCATCTTGAGTCTGGGGCTGGCGGGGTTTGCCACAATCGGGACGGGCCTGGTCGCCATCCTCATCCCAGGTGCCGAATCAGTTGCCGGCAATATGGTCGACACCGGGATTGAGATCATTAAAACGCGCAACAAGTTTGCCAAAAGCGCATCGGAAGGCTTACAGAAAATTGAGACGGCTCTGCCGTATCTGATCGCCGCGCGTGCCACGCAGGCGGTGTCGGCGCAGGATACCGATAGTGTGACCTATACCGGCACGGCGCTTGCCGTGCCCAGGACATCCGAATCGGACTTCGCCGCGCTCAAAGGGTCAGAGATCTCGACCGATGCCATCGAGAGCACCTCAAAAGACCTTGACTATGCTGCCAAGGAACTGAAGAAAGCGTCCGAGAAAACGTCAAAGGCCAAGGAACGCGCCTGGCTTGCCGATTGCGGTGGATCGGACAGAGGCGCAGTCGGAAGCTGTTCGTGCATGTGGGAACGCGCGAAGAACTTGGCGAAGCTTTCGGATATTGAGAATCCGCACTATGCCTCGAGTGTCACATGGGAGCCGCAAGTGGCGCTCGATCGCGCGAAGGCCTATTACCGCTTGCGCCTTGCAAACGAGGCACCTCAGGGCTCAAGCGTCGAGACGAAGGCGGAGTCGGCGGCGCGCAAGGCGTTTTACACCTATGCGAGTACAGAGGTCAATCGTGCATATGTAACCGAGGACGGAGATGCAGTCACTTTCCATATCCCGCTGTTGCCGCGCAACGCTGACGAGGTGCGAGCGACGGAACTCTATACCGATGCGGCGTGGCCAACCAGCGCCATCGATGGCAAGACGTATCTGCATTACGGAACGAGTTGCCCCAACTATAAGAAGGGGTCGCCAGGCGGGCTAGCCTCGGTTGCTGATTATGACGGGCAGGACAGATGCAACAGATGCCATTTTGGCGTTTCGTCGCTCGGTGCCGTTGCAGCGCCTTCGACTTCTATCGAAAACGGCTTCGAATACCACTTTGACAAGTTCAAAGACGCCCTGGAAGACTACGTTAAATGCCGCAACATAGAACTCGAACTTGAGCGTCAGACCGAGGATGAGGCCGACCGTGCGGGCAATGCGTTTGACCAGGCCATTAAAGCGCTTTCCGGCGAGCGCCCGCGTATCGCCCCACCTGGACGCAACGGCGTGGTCGCATTTGCAGTTTCGGGTGACATTACCAGCCCCGATCAACTTAACTCCTCGTTTAACACGGCAGTCAGGCTTGGCGATCGCGGTGCTATCTCTGCCGCGGTGCTGGCGCCCGATGAGGCGACGGCGCAAAACAACGTGCTTTCGCGATTTTTCTCGACATTGAAGGAACGCTCGGGCGGCGTTGCCGGCGTGCTCGACGGCGTCATGGATGTTTGGGGACGGCTGCTCGTGGGATACGGTGATATCCAAGGTTCGGCCGACGAACTTATGGACGAGATGATTAAAGACCTAGGAGGGGGCAGCGGTGCGTTGGGCTCCATCGCATCGTGGCTCGGCGATACCGTTTCGGCGTCCGTGGCGGCGCTGGGTTTGGAACCGTGCGACTTGCGCCTGCGAAAGCCGGTGCTGACCGATTCCGTCAATGTCATTAAGAGTCCGGGGTCTGACATTGCGGGTCTCTCTCAAGCGCAAGACAAACTGCGAAGTATTCCGTTGGGCGTGACCGATCCCAAGGCGCTTTGCGAGGCGTTGGAATATCAAGTCGAACGCACCATTAGCGGTACGGTGTTCACGCTTGCGGAGATTCCTCTGCCCGGCGGCGGCTCCATCCCACTCACCGTCGATGTCGCCACGCTGGTTGGCGCTCTGGGCGGTGGGTCGTAATGAGTATCCGCATGCGTCTGCGCGAGGAGCGCGCCCAAGCGACGGTGGAGATGGCGGTGGTTACGCCCGTTTTGCTGGTGCTGGCACTCATCGTGTACAACGTCATGATCTTTGCCAGCGCTGTCGCGCGCTTCGACCGCGTGGTACCCGACATCGTGTTGGCGCACGCCGTGGCGTCGGAGGGGGAGGGCGACGAAAGCTCTGCCGATGCCTCGGCGACGGTTCAGACTCAAATTCTGAATGCCATGGAAGGCTATGACTTGCGGATCGAAGTGTCGAGCGAGCAAGGCGCGGAGGCATTGGATGGTGGCCTGCTTTCCCTATCCGGTACGTTTAGGACCTACACCTGCACCATGCACTATGAGCCGTGGCCGACTTCTCTCAGCATCGCTGGCGTTTCGCTGGGGGCGCCGACAACGTTGTCGCACGAGCGCGCGGTGACGGTCGATCCATGGCGTCCGGGGGTGGTCATGTGACCGCGGTCTCGTCTTACATCGCCTACGCGCGGGCACTCAACAGGCTGGGTTGGACGCCGGCCGAGTTTGTGGTGGCGGAGTCGTTTGCCGTGCGCCTGCGCGGCATGCTGGGACGGCGTCCGGTTGCCGCCAACGGCCTGCCGCTTGTCATGGCGTTTCCGCACTGTTCCTCGGTCCACACGTGTTTTATGGCTTATCCCATCGATATCGCCTTTATCGATGCGCGCGGCTATGTCCTCGTATGCTACGAAAACGTACGTCCCTGGCGTATGTGCTCCTGTCCCGGCGCCTGGGCCGTACTAGAGCGCCCTTCAATCATTGTTTCGACCCCTGCTCTCCAACGCGTGCCGGCTTAAGGGACTGAGCGAAAAACTTCTTGCTGCCGGCTGATGCCTCTGACGTGCCGATTTATAGAACCGAGGCTGTGCTCAAAAACTTTTTTAAAATTCTCGGTTGACCGGAACGCGTCCTTGGTTATACTAATCAAGCCTTGAAACAAGGCACACCTCAAATGGCTGGGTAGCTCAGTTGGTAGAGCAGAGGACTGAAAATCCTCGTGTCAGGGGTTCGATTCCCTTCCCCGCCACCTTGAATTGACTAGGACCTCTGCAAAGGGGTCCTTTTCTTTTACCGAGGGCTCTGCGGAAACTGCGTCCCGGAATTTGGATTCAGAGCGGGATGCGTTTTCCGCTTTAAGGCCGCTTGGGAAAGCACGGCCCGGAATCCGGCGCCAGAATGGGACGCGCTTTCCTTTTGCGGCCTTTGGCGGAAACTGCGTCCCAGATCCCGCGCTCAGAACGGGATGCATTTTCCGGTGCCTGCCTCCGGCACACGTGCACATCTCGCGCGCCATCTCGGACCCGCCCGCCTAGACATTCCTCCCACTTTTGCGCCACTTTGTAGACCGTTCGGTCGCCTGTCTGCATGCGCGGGTATACTCAAATCGATAGATATGTCATGCAAGAGCGATGCGGGCTTAGCCCGTATGATTCAAAAGGGGGCAGTGATGGAGAGGATACTCGGCGTTAATCTCTCTGGCTGGTTTATTCCCGAGCCTTGGGTGACCCCGTCGCTATACGCGGCGACCGGTGCATCCAACGCGGCCGAGCTGCAGGAGGCCATGGGCACCGCCGCCTATAACGAGCGCATGCGCCGTCATTACGAGACGTTTGTGAGCGAGGACGATTTCCGTCGCATGGCGCAGATCGGCCTCAACGCCGTGCGTCTGCCGGTGCCCTGGTATGCCTTTGGCTCGCAGGAGTCCGATGCGTCCTACATCTCGGTTGTCGACTACATCGACCGTGCAATTGAGTGGGCTGCCAAGTACAACATTCGCGTGCTGCTTGACCTGGCGACTGTGCCCGGTGGCCAGGGCGATTCCAACGATTCGCCCGCCACGCCGGAGGCTGTTGCCGAGTGGCATTCGTCCACTAACGGCCGCCATGTCGCACTCGACGTGCTCGAGCGCTTGGCCGAGCGTTACGGCGAGGCCGAGAGCCTGCTGGGCATTGAGCTGCTGGATACGCCGCAGATGAGTGTCCGCAAGAGTCTCTTTGCCATGACGGATGGCATTCCGGCTCACTACCTGCGCAATTTCTATCGCGATGCCTACGAGCTCGTCCGTTCGTATATGCCCGAGGATAAGATCGTCGTCTTTTCGTCTTCGGGGCATCCCAGCGAGTGGAAGCATTTTATGCGCGGCGCCAAGTACAAGAACGTCTACATGGACCTTCACCTGTACCATTACCGCGACGAGCATGCGCTCGATATCACGAGCCCCCGCGGGCTGACGACGGCGATTTCGCGTAACAAGCGCGAGCTTAAAGAAGCGATTTCGACTGGGTTCCCCGTGCTGGTGGGCGAATGGTCGGGCGCGGCGATCTTTGCCAACTCGTCGGTTACGCCCGAGGGCCGCAATGCCTACGAGCGCGTATTTATCGCCAATCAGCTGGCTTCGTTTGCGCCGGCTGCAGGTTGGTTCTTCCAAACGTGGAAGACCGAGAAGCGCATTGCAGCATGGGACGCCCGCGCGGCGCTCGGTACACTCGAGCGCGGCATGATTGAATAGGTTGATATGACGCAAAACAGCGCCCATACGGGCAAACTCTATGTGGTCGGCACGCCCATCGGCAACCTGGGCGACCTGTCTCCGCGCGTTGGCGAGGCCTTTGCCGCTGCCGATGCCATTTGCTGCGAAGACACGCGTGTGACGTCAAAGCTGCTGATGCACCTGGGCATTTCCAAGCCGCTTGTCCGTTGCGACGAGAATGTGATCGCCAGCCGCGCCGCCGGCCTGGTCGACCGTCTGCTGGCGGGGGAGACCCTCGCCTTTGCCTCGGACGCCGGCATGCCGAGCGTGTCCGATCCCGGCCAGGCGCTGGTCGAGGCGGCGCGTGAGGCCGATGTGCCCGTAGAAGTTATTCCCGGGCCCTCTGCTTGCGTCACGGCGCTCGTTTCGTCCGGCATTCCCTGCGAGCATTTTTTCTTCGAGGGCTTTTTGGGCCGAAAACACGGCGACCGCGTGCGCCGTTTGCAGCGCCTTGCCGTAGTGCCCGGCGCGCTCATCTTCTACGAGTCTCCACATCGCATCGTGGCGACGCTCGAGGCCGTGGCAGAGGTCTTTCCCCAGCGTGAGGTTGCCGTCTGCCGCGAACTCACCAAGCTGCACGAGGAAGTCTTGCGCGGGCCCGCCGCCCAGCTCGCCGAGGAGCTGCGTGCTCGCGGCGAGGTAAAGGGCGAGATTGCGCTGGTCATCGCGCCGCCGAGCGAGGATGAGGAGGCCGGTATCGTGCCGGTTGGCGCCGCGGCAGCTGATCCTGACGAGGCCCTGCGCGAGGATATCCGCGCCGCGCTCGAGGAGGGGGAGCCCGCCTCTGCGGTGGCCAAGCGCCTGTCTCAGAAGTATTCGCGCCGCAAGCGCGATGTCTATGCCATGGTGCTCGATATGCAATAGATGGAGGATATCCAGCCCTTGCGCTAGAATCATCCTCTGTATGCAACGTTTTTCTGGAGGACAAACCCCATGGATCAAAGCAAGCCTTCGTTCTTTATCACGACGCCCATCTACTACGTCAACGCCGATCCGCACCTGGGCACGGCTTATTCCACCATCATCGCCGACGTCCAGGCCCGTTATCGTCGCTCCGCCGGCTATAACGTCAAGTTCCTGACCGGCATGGACGAGCACGGCGAGAAGGTCGCCGAGGCCGCAGCCAAGCACAACATGACGCCGCAGGAGTGGACCGATAGCCAGGCCCCGCACTTCAAGGAGCTTTGGAGCAAGCTCGAGATTTCCAACGACGACTTCATCCGCACCACCGAGCCGCGCCAACATCATGCCGTGCAGTACCTGTGGGAGCGCATGAAGGAGTCCGGCTACCTGTATAAGGGCAGCTACGACGGCTGGTATTGCGTGCCTGACGAGACCTACTTCACCGATACGCAGGTCCAGAAGGGCGACGAGGAGTACGGCAGCGTCGGTCAGCACCTGTGCCCCGACTGCCACCGTCCGCTTGAGCGCGTGCAGGAGGAGTCCTACTTCTTTAAGCTTTCCGCCTTCCAGGACAAGTTGCTCAAGCTCTATGACGAGCACCCCGACTTTGTCGAGCCTGCGTTCCGCATGAACGAGGTTCGCAGCTTTGTCGAGGGCGGCCTTAACGACCTTTCCGTGAGCCGTACGAGCTTTGACTGGGGCATTCAGGTCCCGTTTGACGAGGGCCACGTGACCTACGTGTGGTTCGATGCGCTGCTCAACTATATGACGGCCGTCGGCTACGGTGTCGACACCGACGAGGCCCGTGCCGAGCTGGCCTATCGCTGGCCCGCGCAGTTCCATATCGTGGGTAAGGACATCATCCGCTTCCACTGCGTCATTTGGCCCGCCATGCTCATGGCCATCGGCGAGGCCCTGCCCGAGCACGTCTTTGCCCACGGCTTCCTGACCGTGCGCAATGCCGAGACTGGCAAGGCCGAGAAGATGTCCAAGAGCCGCGGCAACGCCATCGCTCCGCAGGACGTTATCGACATGCTGGGCGTTGAGGGCTATCGCTACTACTTTATGACCGACGTCGTCCCCGGCACCGACGGTGCCATCAGCTTTGACCGCATGGAGCAGGTCTACAACGCCGATCTGGCCAACAGCTGGGGCAACCTCATCTCGCGTTCGCTCAACATGAGCGGCAAGTACTTTGACGGTTGCGCGCCCGCCAAGCCCGCATCGTTCGATGCGTTCGACAACCCGCTGGCAAAGATTGCCGACGGTTTGGTCGAGCGCTACATGGCCAAGATGGACGTGCTCGATTACGGTGGAGCCAAGGACGAGGTCATGGAGCTCATCCACGCCGCCAACCACTACATCGAGGACTCCGAGCCTTGGGCACTTGCCAAGGACGAGGCCAAGGCTGACGAGCTGGCGTTTGTGATCTACAACCTGCTCGAGGCCATCCGCATTGCCGCTCACCTGCTGATGCCGCTCATGCCCCAGACTTCTGCCGAGGCTCTGCGCCGCCTGTCCTGCGAGGACGAGGCCGCGAGCGACGACCTCAAGGGCATTTGCGCTTGGGGCTTGCTTGCTGGTGGTCAGCCCGTCGAGAAGGGCGATCCGCTGTTCCCGCGTCTGGCGTAGAGACCGCGCGAGCGCCATATCGGCAATTTGCTGTTTAGCTGTAAGGGCATGGCCGCCACGGTCCATGCCCTTTTGTTTCAAGACGCCGCCATCATGCTAAGGAGGCAACCATGACAACTTCGCCTTTGGCAAACCCCACGGCCACCAGGGAGCTGCTGGAGGAGTTTGGCCTTGCGACCAAGCATCGCCTGGGCCAGAACTTTCTAGTCGACAATCATGTGATCGAGCGTATCTGCGAGCTTGCCGAGCTTGCAGGTGACGAGCGCGTACTCGAGGTGGGTCCGGGCGTTGGTACGCTCACGCTTGCGCTGCTGCAGGAGGCGGCGTGCGTCACGTCGATCGAGGCCGACCCCGAGCTCGAGCCGGTGCTCGATGCCCATGCCGCCGACTATGCCAACTTCCGCTTTATCATGGGCGACGCGCTCAAGGTGGGTCCGGAGCAGATTGAGCAGGCTGCGGGCGGTGAGCCGACGGTGTTTGTCGCGAACCTGCCCTATAACGTGGCGGCGACGATCATTTTGCAATTTTTCCAGACGATGCCGGCGCTCAAGCGTGCCGTCGTCATGGTGCAAAAGGAGGTTGCCGATCGCATTGCCGCAGTGCCGGGCAACAAGACCTATGGCGGCTATACGGCAAAGCTCGGCCTGTATGCGCAGGTGACGGGCCGCTTTGAGGTGCCGCCGCGCTGCTTTATGCCGGCGCCGCACGTGGACTCGGCCGTCGTGCGTATCGACCGTGTTGACGGCGTGGTGCCCGAGGGGCTCGATCGCGAATTTGTGTCCCGCGTGATTGATGCTGCATTTGCCCAGCGTCGCAAGACCATCCGCAATTCCATGAGCGCCAACGGCTTTGCCAAGGACGTGCTCGATGCCGCTTTTGAGGCTTGCGGTATCGCACCCACCACGCGCGCCGAGACGCTTGATGTTGCCGACTTTGTCCGCCTGGCCCAGGAGCTAATCCATGATGCCTAATGCCGCGCGCGTGACGTTTACCAAGAAAAAGAAGACGGTCGCCTGCCCCGTGCCCTTGGCACCGCTTGCCGACACGCATGCGCATCTGCTTTCGTTTTGGGGCAAAGAAGTGCCCGAGACGCTCGTGCGCGCCAAAGCCGCGGGCGTCGACCTGTTGGTGACGATGTTCGACCCCATCGCTGACAAACGCAGCGTGGCGGACTATAGCGACTGGCTCGTGCGCGAAATTCTGCCGATGCAGGATATCCCGCAGATCAAGTATCTTGCCGGCGTGCATCCGTATGGCGCGCCGGACTATACCGACGACGTTCACGCACAGGTCGTTGCCGCACTCGATGACCCTTTGTGCGCTGGTATCGGCGAGATCGGTCTGGACTACCACATGGATTACGATGACGACATCGCGCCGGCGCCCCACAGCGTGCAGGTTGATTGCATGGCACGTCAGCTCGAAGTTGCCGTACGCCGCAATGTGCCGGTGGAGCTGCACTTGCGGCACGAGGACTCGGATGGGGAGCGCACCTCGCACGTTGATGCGTACAACGTGCTGCGCGAGGTGGGTGTGCCTCAGGCCGGTTGTGTGCTGCACTGCTTTGGCGAGGACCGCGCCACGATGGAGCGCTTTGTGGAGCTGGGCTGCTATATCGCCTATGGTGGTGCGGCCACCTTTAAGCGCAACGACGACGTGCGCGAGGCATTTGCGGCAACCCCACTCGATCGAATTTTGTTCGAGACGGATTGCCCGTATATGGCTCCGGAGCCCATCCGCGGTCTTGAATGCGAGCCGGCAATGATCTCCATTACGGCAAACACGCTGGTCAACGACCGTGTCGATCGCACCGGCGAGGATGCTGAGGCAATCGCGCGAGCAGCTTGGGAAAATGCCTGCAAACTTTTTCAAAAATAGTTCTTGCGTTCGCGATGGCGCTCCGTTATTCTAATTCCTGCACGCGGGCGTGGCGGAATTGGCAGACGCGTACGGTTCAGGTCCGTATGGGGGCAACCCCATGAAGGTTCAAGTCCTTTCGCCCGCACCATTGAATGAAAGAGCTCCCAGCAATGGGAGCTTTTTTGTTATGGGCCGTTTTTGGCAGATTTGCCATATCGATTTCGCGCGGTAGATGCCCCTGTGGTCAAAAAGTGGCAAATATGAGTACTGACATGAAAATAGAGACATTTCATGAAGCCATTTTTGCTCATTTTACGCAACAGATGTACGCTAATTTGGCTCAACCTTGAGACAAAATGAAGTAATTTCGATAGACCTCGGGTTCAACGAGGCGATTTTGACCCAAATACGCTGTTACTAAACTGGTAACAGTACTCATATTTGGCCTTTTTTGACCACGGGTCCTCTTGTTGGTGTCACATAGCTGCTTCGTGCGGGTATCCTAATGCCAACGTGTGCCTATCAGAGGAGAGACCATGCTGTTGTCCGGTATCATCGCCGCCCTTACCAGCCTTTTGATTCCCATCATCATTCTGTTGCTGCTGCTTCCCAACGCCTGCTATGTCGTTGAACAACAGCATGCCGTGATCATCGAACGTCTGGGCAAGTTTAACCGCATCGTCAACGCGGGCTTCCACATGAAGGTGCCCGTGATCGACCGCAAGGCCGCTACGGTGAGTCTGCGCACCATGAAAAACGGTTTTGGCATCGACGTTAAGACCCAGGACAACGTGACCATCGGCCTTGAGGTCTCTGCTCAGTACCACGTGAGCTATGACATGGGCGCCGGCCCGGCAGATTCGGGCATCTACAAGAGCTACTATATGCTGCAGGAGCCCGTCGACCAGATGCGTGACTTCATCACCGACGCTCTGCGCTCTTCGATTCCCGTCTACACACTCGATGAGGTCTTTGCCAAGAAGGATGACATCGCCAAGGACGTTAATGCCACCGTGTCCGAGCAGATGGCTGCCTACGGCTTCACCCTCGTGTCGACACTCATCACCAAAATCGCGCTGCCGACCGAGGTCGAGAACTCCATGAACGACATCAATGCCGCCCAGCGAAAGCGCGCTGCCGCGCAGGAGCTCGCCGAGGCCGACCGCATCAAGCGCGTCACCGAGGCGACCGCCGAGGCTGAGGCGATGGAAAAGGCGGGCGAGGGCATCGCCAACCAGCGCAAGGCCATCGCGCTGGGCATCAAGGATTCGCTCGAGATCATCCAGGAGACGGGAGTCGGTAACGACGAGGCCAACCAGCTGTTCATGTTTACGCAGTGGTCCGAGATGATGACGGAGTTCGCTCGTACGGGTAAAACCTCGACGGTCGTGCTGCCGAGCGATTTCTCGCAGTCGGCCTCGATGTTCGAGCAGATGCTGACAGCCAGCAAAGTTCAAAACGATTCGAAGGAGTAGACGCGCGTGAAATACACCGTCGTTTGCGTCGGTAAGCTCAAGGAGCGCTTTTGGAAGGACGCGTGCGCTGAGTATACCAAGCGCCTAGGTGCCTATGCCAAGGTTGATATCCGCGAGGTGGCCGATATCGACCCGGCTAAGGCGGGCGGCGTGGATGCCGCACGCGACAAGGAGGGGGCGGCAATTCTTGCTGCATTGCCGTCTCGGGCGCATGTGATCCTGCTAGCTATCGAGGGCAAGGAGCGTTCGAGTGAGGAGCTCTCGGCGCGGCTCGACGATCTTATGCTGCGAGGCAGCAGCGACATTGCCTTTGTAATCGGCGGTTCGGACGGCGTGAGTGATGAGGTGCGCGCCCGCGCCGACGAGATGCTCAGCTTTGGACGCATTACCTTGCCGCATAACCTGGCGCGTGTGGTGCTGCTAGAGCAGATTTACCGTGCCTGCAAGATCAGTCGTGGCGAGCCGTATCACAAATAGGTCGGCAATACGAAACAATGGCGTGGGACAATACCTTTCGTTTTGAGGAATGTGTCTGAAAGGACTATGAGATATGAAGATTGGATTTGTCGGTTTTGGCAATATGGCGAGCGCTATGGCCGATGGCTGGATCGCTGCCGGTGTAGCTGCGAGCGACATGTGCGCCTGCGCGGGTCGCTACGACGCACTGGTTGAGCGCTGCGTGGCACGCGGCATGGTCGCCTGCCACGATGCCGCCGAGGTTGTCGCCGCATCCGATATCGTGGTCGCTGCGGTCAAACCGTACATGATCGAGAAGATATTCGCCCCGCTCAAGGATGCTCTTGCCAAAAAGGTCGTTCTGTCGGTTGCCTGGACCTGGGACAGTGCCAAGTGGGAGCAGGTCCTGCCGGGCGTCGCGCATATCTCGACGGTGCCCAACACACCGGTTTCGGTGGGCGAGGGCGTCATCGCTTGTGAGAAGGCTTCCACGCTTAGTGATGAGCAGAGCACAGTGGTGCTTGATCTGCTTGGCAAGCTCGGTGCGGTGGTCGAGCTCGATACGAGCCTGCTGTTTGTGGGCGGCACGGTGGGTGGTTGCGCTCCGGCATTTGTCGCTATGGCAATCGAGGCCCTGAGCGATGCGGCGGTCAAGCACGGTATCCCGCGTGCCGATGCCTATCGCATTGTGAGCCAGATGGTGCTGGGTACGGCAAAGCTGCAGCTTGCAACTGGCCAGCATCCTGCGGCGATGAAGGATGCCGTATGCTCGCCCGGTGGTGCCACCATCAAGGGCGTCGTTGCGCTCGAGGACGCCGGCATGCGCAGCGCCCTGGTCAAGGCAATCGACGCAACTCTCCAGTAAAACCTGCCATTTAGGGACAGGTTTATTTTGGCAGGTTTTTCCTGCGGTTTTGTCCTTTTAGCGAAAAGCGCCCCGCAACTGGCTCAATTCCAGTTGCGGGGCGCTTGCGTTTGCCCAGATAAAACCGATCAAAATAAACCTGTCCCTTTTTGGCAGGTTAGTCCCAGAAGCTGTCTTCCTCATCCTCGGACTTGGGTCCGCGGTCGACGTACATCTTATGGGTACGCTTCTCCATTACAAAGGCAAGAATCGCAAATAACAGGATGCCGCCGGCGAAAAGGATGGCAAAACCGGTGCGGGTGCCAAACAAAAAGGAAAAAACTGCGTCCATTGGGTGCCTTCTTGCGTAGTTGAGTTGGGTCGTAAACGCTCATAAGTATATACTTGCCCATACATGTACAAGGTTGCAACCTAAATGGAATGTATATCGCCGGAGGATCTAATGCTTGATATCAAGTTTGTTCGCGAGAACCCCGATGCCATCGATGTCGCCATGGCTAACCGCCAGACGTCTTGGGATCGCGAGAAGTTCTTTGAGCTCGACGACGAGCGCCGTGCCGTCATCACCGAGGTCGAGGAGCTCCAGGCTACGCGCAATGCCGAGTCCAAGAAGATCGGCGCCCTGATGAAGGAGGGCAAGAAGGACGAGGCCGAGGCCGCCAAGGAGGCCGTGCGCGCCGTCAACGAGAAGATTGACGGTCTGGCCGAGCGTCGTACTGCTCTCGAGCAGGAGCAGTACGACTTCATGGCTCACCTGCCCAACATTCCTTGCGAGGCCACGCCGTACGGCAAGGACGAGGACGAGAACATTGAGCGCCGTCGTTGGGGCACCCCGCGCGAGTTCGACTTCGACTTTAAGCCGCACTGGGATCTGGGCACCGATCTGGACATCCTCGACTTCGAGCGCGGCAACAAGCTCTCCGGCAGCCGCTTCACCGTTCTCGGTGGCGCCGGCGCCCGTCTTGAGCGCGCCCTTATCAACTTCTTCCTCGATACGCACACCAGCCGTGGCTTTAAGGAGTGGTGGCCGCCTATCGTCGTCAAGCGTCAGACCATGTTTGGCACGGGCCAGCTGCCCAAGTTCGAGGACGACGCCTACCACGTCTCGGGCGACAACTTCCTGATCCCCACCGCCGAGGTCGTGCTCACCAACCTGCACGCCGGCGAGGTCCTCGACGCCGACACCCTGCCGCGCCGCTACACCGCCTTCACCCCCTGCTTCCGCGAGGAGGCCGGTTCCGCCGGTCGCGACACCCGCGGCATCATCCGTCAGCACGAGTTCGACAAGGTCGAGATGGTCAAGTTCGCTAAACCGGAGGAGTCCGACGAGGAGCTCGAGAGCATGACCGCCGAGGCCGAGTACCTGCTGCAGCAGCTGGGCCTTCCGTATCGCGTGATTAGCCTGTGCACCGGCGACTTGGGCTTCTCTGCCCGTCAGACCTACGACGTCGAGGTCTGGCTGCCGAGCTACAACGCCTACAAGGAGATCAGCTCCTGCTCCAACTGCGGTGACTTCCAGGCTCGCCGCGCCAACATCAAGTATCGCGACCCCGAGAACTTCAAGGGTTCGCGCTACCTGCACACTCTCAACGGTTCCGGCCTGCCGGCCGGCCGCACCATGGCCGCCATTCTGGAGAACTACCAGAACGCCGACGGTACCATCACGATCCCCGAGGTTCTGCGTCCTTACATGGGCGGTCTCGAGAAGATCGAGCCGGTCGCGTAACTTGGCTGCATAGGGGATATGCAAGGGCGCTCCTTCGGGGGCGCCCTATTTCGTGCGCAGGTCCATACCATGCCGTGCGGACAGCTCAATAGAAAACACACGAACAACTGTTCTGTATACAGCCATCTACCTGCTATGCTTTTGCTAAATAAGAGCGAGAGAAAGGGGGCGCGATGGAGCTGTTTGATGATCGGGTGGTTTTGTTTGAGAGCGACGAGGGCGGGGAGTACCTGCTTGTAACGTGTGAGCCGTCTGGCATGGGCGGCCTGGTGGTTCGGCAGACGAGTGAGGGTCCGTTGACACAATGGTGCTTTGAGGAGTCGCCGCATGTGGCCGAGACCTTTGTGACGCACGAGGGACTTGTGGCGCTGGAGCACTTCTATGGAGTTGGGACTTCCAACCAGGTCGCGCGCATGCTGAGCATCTCGTTTGCCGATTATGATTGTGCCCAGCGGGTGAGATCGCTCCTGAGGGAACTTGATGCCAAGTTCGACGTGATCGAAAAGCCAATCGATCGTACGGGGAACAGCGGTATATGCGGAGCAGCATGACAAAACTGCGTTCCACAAAAAAGTTTGAGATTGTGCTTGACTCCAATAAGCTAAAGTGGTTTTATATGTCTTGCGCTGCGGCGTTACCTCAGCTGGATAGAGGGTCTGACTACGAATCAGAACGTCATAGGTTCGAATCCTATACGCCGCACCATTTGAGATTAAAGCTCCCGGCAACGGGGGCTTTTCTTTTGCGCCAGCTTGAGTGCTTTCGTCCAAAGGGACGATTTCCTGTCGACTCGTGTAAGATTCCGAGTAGATGTCGCGACTTATTCGTGACCACTCCTTCTTCAAGCGACCGATCAGGGTGATATTTCGTGGCAGAGCGTCCGACATACAAGCTCAGGTTTCTCGATCCCAAGAAGCGCTTTCCGGCGATGCCCGAGCAGCCTACGGGACGCTCATATGGCGTGGTCTGGAAACTCTTTGGCGAGGATCAGCATGAATCTTGTTATGTCGTCGAGTTCGTTGGCAAAAGTCATGTGTCGCTTTTGGGCTACGTAAGCGTTTCGGGTGAGGTGTACAAGGTGGACCGCCCCGTCAGCGAGGCTCCACTGCCCAACGATCCCGACATGGAACTGGTCCTTGACGAGTCGGATTCCAGTATTGGTGAGATTATGGTAAGGGAAGCCAACGGTGCAATGCGCGCGTGTGCGCAAACTGCCGGCTCTCCCGAAGGCCCCATGCGCGAGCAGTCCGACCACGAGACATGGAATTCGACCCGTGCTCTTCCTTACGGCGAGTTCATGGCCTCGATGTTCTTGCGCTACGTGATATTTGCCAACTCCGAAAGCGCTATTGTGAACACGACGGACGACGGCGGACTCGACGAGGGTATGCAAAACGTTGTCGACAAGATCAAGCTCGTAAAGTTGCCCGAGCCGGTCGAGGTGTTTTTGGGCTTTAACACGGCACCGCTCCCCGATGCTATCGAGACGCTGCTTTACCGCGTTGACCATGCCGAGAATCCGAGCGGTATCGAGCGCTATGCCGCCGCCCTTATGAGCGAAGTCGACTTGCCCCGTCTGCGCACCATTGCCGCCAAGTCCGAAATGAGCCTTGCGCGCATCGACCGGTCAAAGCTGTTCTATCTCAATTTTGATCGTAGCCTGCTGGACCAGGACGAGATTGACATGCTGCTTGCCATCGAGTGCCGTCTCAACCGCCTCTCCGGCATTCTTGAGCGCATCGGGGCCGGATTGGTCCCTGCGGCATCCTCGCCGAGCCTTGAGGGCTGCGCGCTCTTTGATGCGTGGCATATCGCCAAGACGACCAACGATGTTCCCCGACTGCTCGATACGGCTTCGAGCGATAACCCGTGGACCAAGCCGGGAACGGTTTCGTGCCAGCCGGGCGGCGAGTGGGACGTGCGCACCCGCTTCGCGCGCATTGTCGAGGCGCTTAACGTGGTCACGCGGCTCGACTATACCTATCGAGCAAACGTTGCCGAGGGGATTATGCTCGTTCGCTTTGGACGCTCTGTTGTGGATGCCATGCCGCAACGTGAATACGACGCTCAGGATGACGCCTGGCGCGAGCTGGACGGGGGCACGCGCGCGATCTGGGCCGCGGAGCACGATGCGCGCGTGGCACTCACGCTTGCGGCAGCGTGTTTTGCCGCGGGCACCTGCATCACACGCTGTTATGTGCAGATTGCTGCTCCCGACAGTGAGCAGGGCGAGCGCGTTGTCGCAACGTATTTCTTTGGGCGCGCGGCCTATCTGGCCGATTGCGTGCCTGTCGCCAATGATCTTGAGAGCATGGACATGGACGATATGCCGTGCAAGCGTGTGCTTGAGGCGTATGAGTCAACCGCTCCGGAGGCGATTGAGCCTGCGGAGGTTCATGTTCGTCCGCGTGATGACCATCGCACGCTGCCGCCGGCGCTGCGCGATCTGCTGCTTGCCGATACGGCTGACGAGTTGGAGGTCATGGAAGAGGACGATGACCCATACGTGGCCCGTGTTGTTGAATTGCGCGAGCAGGCAAAAGTCGACCGTACAGGTGCTTTTGAAGGCTTTTCCCGTCTTGTCGAGGAGTTGGAGGCTAAGTGCGCCGTCGCCGAGCTTTTGGCGACAGGTCCGGTTCAAACGCAGTTTTGCGATAACCAGCTGGTGCGCATGGTGCTACCGGTGTTGGAAGAAGACCGCTCTGTGCGAATCCTTCGTGCGCCCGATGCGCTGTACTTTGCCCAGCACGAGATCTGCAGCTTTTACGCCGAGCAAGAGGACTTTGAACGAGCGCTGCCCGAGGTGCGCCATCTTTACGATCTGGCGCGCTCGTCCATGCAATCGCACTTTGCGCTCATCAACGTGCTTGCGCGTCTGGAGCGCTTTGACGAGATTATCGAGGTGGCGCGCCACGGCCTACGTATTGCCAGCGATCGTTCTGCAATCGGCTACCTGTTCTATCGCCTGGCGTTTGCCTATTGGAATTGCGATCAGCTCGACCTTGCGCTGGCTTGTTACCGTCTGGTGCCGCGCGGCGAGGAGTCGGGCAGCAGCGCGCTGGAAGAAATGCAGGGCCTTATGAACGAGATGGGCGTCAGCGAGCCTCCGACGTTCGAGGAAGCGGTCGAGACCATCCGCAAGGCTGGACTCGAGCTGCCGCCAGTGTCCGCCGTGACGAATCAGCTGGCAGATGCCGCTGTGCAACTGGTCGACAGCGGCTTCTTTTTCCTGGCACGCGGTTGCATCTTCCAAATGTGGCGCACCATGGGCAACGACGAGCTCGGCTCCCTCAACCGCTCGCTGGGGTAGGCGAAGCCTCCAAGGGGGAAAGGATGCTAGGCAATTAGAAAATTTCCTCTTGCCCATCCTTGGCTGTTTGGTTACTATAGAACGGCTGTTACGGAGAGCTGACCGAGAGGCCGAAGGTGCTCGCCTGCTAAGCGAGTATGCCCCAAAAGGGCATCTGGGGTTCGAATCCCCAGCTCTCCGCCAGTAAGACTTTAAAGAAGGGTTCCGAAAGGGGCCCTTTTTTAGTTGAACCACGTTAGCTGGGGATTCGAACCCTCAAAAAAGGAGGCGTCCTTTCGGACACCTCCTTTCAGCGAGCGTATTGTTCTTCGACCCTACACCTCGGGTGCCTTGGCTACGGTCTCGCTCTCTGCCGTGAGTGGGCGGTTGTCGATGCGGCGGCCCAGGCGGTCGAGCTTCACAAGGAGCCACTCAATGGGATTCGGCCCTGCGCCTTCCTCGTCGGCAACCAGGTCCATAACGGCGATTTTGGTGCCGTCCTGCTTGAGAGTAACACTGCCCACCTTGTCGCCCACATGCACCGTGCCCGAAAGATCGTCGTAGCTAACCTTTTCGGTCACCTCGCCGGCAAGGGAAAACACGGTCGCTTGCGCCGTAGGATCGGCGAGTGTGGCGTCGATCGTCTTATCCGTCCAGTCGGTTTGGCCAATGCGCGCCATAAGCGGGTTGCCGTTGGCGGTCTTTTCCTGCGTGTTGGCGATTGCGACCGTCACCTTGTGGCCGTAGTACCAGTTGGCAAGGGTGGCGGTATCGGTAAAGCGCTGATCGGTGGTGGTGGAGTTCAAAATAACGGTGTAGATCTCGTCGCCGTCGCGGTTGTAGGCGCTCGTAAAGCAATAGCCCGCGTCGTCGGTGGTGCCGGTCTTGCCGCCGATGTTGCCATCTTGGCCCAGCAAATAGTTATGCGTGTCCATGGAATGCGAATGGTCGGTGCCGTCGGCGCCCGTGACCTCGATCCAGGAATCCTCGCTCGCTACGACCTCGCGGATCGTGTCGTTTTTCATGGCCTCCTGCATCATCAGCGCTACGTCGTGTGCGGTTGAGTGCATATTGCCAGCCCACTCATCAAAGTCCAGACCATGCGGGTTTTCAAAAAGCGTACCGGTGCAGCCGAGCTTCTTAGCGCGCTCGTTCATGGCCTTCACAAATGTGGCCTCGGCGTCTTTGGTCTTGGGGTCGATCTTCTTGCCCACATATTCGGCGAGCACGATGGCGGCGTCGTTGCCCGAGGGAATCATCAGGCCACGCAGTGCCTGCTCAACGGTAAGCTCGTCGCCTTCGAGCAAGCCAGCGGTCGAATTACCCACGGTGGCTGCGGCGTTGCTCACCGTGACCTTCTCGTCCATCTTGCAATTCTCGACGGTTAGGATTGCGGTCATGACCTTGGTGATCGAGGCAATCTTGACCTGCTCATCGGCGCCGCGGGCATAGTAGACGGTACCGTCTTTGCCCATGACGAGGGCATTGGTCGCATCGATATCGGGCAGGTTTTCGGCCGTGATGCCGCGCGCATCGGCGGTTTTGCCGCAAACATTGTCGGTCGTGAGCACTTGGGCGCCGGCGACGGTGGGCGCGCCAGCGGCAAGGGCGATAGCGCAGACAAAGCCGGCGGCAAGCTGGGCTGAGCGCTTTGCAAAAGAGGTGAGGGACTTCACGGATTTCGCTTTCGACGGGATGGTCTCTTCTGGAACTAGAGTATATCGTTTGCCGGCGTCGGCGATCATCGCGTGCGTGCGTGGCCCACATCCGCGCTCGAACGGGCACAAGGGTGCTTAAGGCCGACTTAATCACCCACGCTTGTTGTGTGTGGCGTGCGTCGCCTCGGGCATAATGGAGCGCGAGAGGAGCACGCATGAACGAGCGCATACTGGTAGTTGATGACGAGAAGGCCATCGCCGACTTGGTTGGTATCTACCTTACAAAAGAGGGCTTTGATGTCCAGATTGCCTATAGCGGGGCCGATGCTGCCAAGGCAATCTTGGAGCAGGAGTTCGATCTGGCGCTGCTGGATGTCATGCTGCCCGATATCGATGGATTTGAGCTGCTGCGTACGATCCGTTCCAGCCATACCTATCCTGTGATTATGCTGACGGCGCGCGATGCCCAGCAAGACAAGATCGAGGGCCTTTCGCTTGGCGCGGACGATTACGTGGTCAAGCCGTTCCGCCCGCTGGAGCTCATCGCGCGTGTGCACGCTCAGCTTCGCCGCTACACCAGCTACGGTAGCCGTGCGCAGGCGGCCGAGTCGCCGACCATTCAGCTCGACGGCTTGGAGATCAACCGCGATGCTCGTTCCGTGACGGTGGACGGTTCACCGGTACGCCTCACGCCCACCGAGTATTCAATCTTGCTGTATCTGGTCGAGCATCGCGGCAGCGTGGTGGCCGTGGAGGACCTGTTCCGCGCAGTGTGGAACGAGGACTTTATGCCCGGCTCCAACAATACGGTGATGGTACACATTCGCCACTTGCGCGAAAAGATCGGCGATGACGCACAAAAGCCGCGCTTTATCAAAAACGTCTGGGGCGTCGGCTACATCATCGAATAACGCTTTTCGCTTGTGAGGATCTTGATATGACAAAAGACGATAGGCAAGCGTTCGAGGTGCCCGATCGGCTCTTTGAATACGTGAGGTCGGTCGTCGACAACCGCGCGCTTGCAACGGTGCTGCTCTTTTTGCTGAGCCTGCTGCTGATTGGCATCGACAACATCGTCGGAATCTTGGCGGTGCTGCTTGTCGGCTTTTTGCTGATCGATCGATTTGAGATCGTGTGCCGCTGCGTGGTGATTGGCGGCGCCGCGTGGGCCATGACGTTGGCGATTGGCGCCATGGCGCTCGGCGGCATCGAAGGGCCGGTGCTGTTCGATGCCGGCTTTGTATTCAACATGCTTGGCTTTGTGCTGGCGCTTGCCGCGTGCGTGCTGTTCTTGTGTGGCCGCGCCCTGTACTACCAGGGCTACGAGCAGGGCGAGCAGCATGCCGATTGTGTGCTGGCCGCTCGTATTCAAGATCGCCTGATCGATCACCCCGACACCTGGGATAACATCGACGGCGACTTCTTGGAGGTCGAGGGCGCCCTTAACCGCGTGCGTGACCGTGAGCGCAAGGTGCAGCAAGCTCTGCGTGACGAGTCGCATCGCAAGGACGATTTGGTCACGTACTTGGCACATGACCTACGCACCCCGCTTGCCAGTGTGGTGGGCTATCTTTCGCTGCTGCAAGAGGCTCCCGAGCTGCCGGTTGAGCAACGTGCGCACTTTACGGGCGTGGCGCTCGACAAGGCGCACCGGCTCGATACGCTCATCGAAGAGTTCTTCGATATCACGCGCTTTGACTTCCACGATATCGTGCTCACGCGCGGCTATGTTGATCTGGGGTTGCTGCTGGCTCAGGTGACTGACGAGTTCTATCCCATCCTCAACGAGCAGCATAAGGAAGTCCAAGTTGATATTCGCGAGGACCTGACGGTGCTCGTGGATGGCGACAAAATGGCTCGCGTGTTCAACAACATCATGAAAAACGCTATTGCCTATAGCTATGAGGGCTCGACCATCACGATCGAGGCCAGACGCCGGGACGGCGGTGGCGTGCGCGTGCGCTTTATCAATCAGGGCGATCCCATCCCTGCGGCTAAGCTCAAGGTGATCTTTGAGAAGTTCTATCGCCTGGATGCGGCGCGTGCGACCAATCGCGGCGGCGCTGGACTGGGGCTTGCCATCGCCAAGGAGATCGTATGCGCGCACGGCGGTACCGTTGCATGTGAATCGACGCCCGAACACACGATATTCACCATCGAGCTGCCCGCCGCATAGCCAGCGTGCCCTTACAAACACTTGACAATGCGCTCACGTGCATATGAGCCGCGATTCCTACTATCGATACTGCTGAATTGATATCGATGTGGAGGTATGCGGTATGACGGCTGCTGCGGCTGTGGAGCCCACGGAGCTTGAAGAACTCATGAAAGCGCAGGCCGAGGCCGCGCACGAGCGCGAGGTTGGGGATGCGACTCGCCCCACGGCAGAGGATCTTGCCGCCTCGCCGACGCGAATCGATGTTGAGGGCCTCGACCTGTTCTATGGCGACCACCATGCGCTCAAGGACGTGAATATCAAGATCCGCGACAAGCAGATTACCTCGTTCATCGGGCCTTCGGGCTGCGGAAAGTCCACGTTGCTGCGCTGCTTTAACCGCATGAACGACGGCATCAAGGACTGCCGAATCGAGGGCAAGATTGCGCTCGATGGTCAAGATATCCTGGGCGACTACGACATCTGCCGCCTTCGCCAGCGCGTGGGCATGGTGTTCCAGCGCCCCAACCCGTTTCCCATGAGCATCTACGACAACGTCGCCTATGGGCCGCGCGGTATGGGTGTGCGCGATCGCGTCGTGCTCGACGAGCTGGTCGAAGACTCCCTGCGACGCGCCGCCCTGTGGGACGAGGCCAAGGACAAGCTCAAAGAGTCGGGTCTGGGTCTTTCGGGCGGCCAGCAGCAGCGCCTGTGCATCGCCCGAGCACTTGCCGTGCAGCCCGACATTCTGCTGATGGACGAGCCGACCTCGGCACTCGATCCTGTGTCGACGCTGGTGGTGGAGCAGCTGGCCTGCGAGCTCAAAGAGACCTGCACGCTCGTGGTCGTTACGCACAATATGCAGCAGGCGGCGCGTATCTCCGATTCGGTCGCATTCTTTTTGCTGGGTGAGCTGGTGGAGCACGCGCCCACCGCGCAACTCTTCAAGAATCCGACCGATCCGCGCACGGCGGATTATTTGACGGGACGTTTTGGCTGATACCATCTAGTAAAGGTACCTTTAGGGTTAAGATGCGGTCATGCCGGCCGCAAAGGGGTTCAACATGATCTATTACGTCGAGGACGATGACAACATCAGGGATCTGACGGTCTACGCGCTGCGCAAGCAGGGAATCGAGGCCGAGGGCTTTTCGTGCGATGGCGAGTTTAAGGCCGCCGTGGCGCGACGGGTACCCGATGCTGTCCTGCTCGACATCATGCTGCCCGATACCGATGGTTTGGCGATTATGCGCCGCCTGCGCGCCGACCGCCTGACGGCGACGGTGCCCATCATGATGCTTACCGCCAAGGACACCGAGCTCGACAAGGTGATGGCGCTCGATGGCGGTGCCGACGATTACCTGACTAAACCCTTCTCGCTCATGGAGCTCGCCAGCCGCTGCCGCGCACTGCTGCGTCGCGGCGGCATGGTCAAGCAGGCGAGCGATGTGCTCAGCGTGGGCGACATCGTGCTCTCGCCCAGCCATCGCGAGGTGACCGTTGCCGGCGAGCCGCTTAAGCTCACCCTGCGCGAGTTCGACCTGCTCGAGTACCTCATGCGTAAGCCCGGCGTGGTCTTTACCCGCGAGTCGTTGCTGCAGAGCGTGTGGGGCTGGGACTTCGACGGCGGTTCGCGCACCGTTGACGTGCACGTGCAGACGCTTCGCCAAAAACTGGGCGAGCATGCCAGCGCCATCGAGACCGTGCGCGGCGTGGGCTACCGCTTGGCCGAGCCTTCTGCCGGTGATGGTGCCGAAGGTGACGACACCGCGGCCACCGCATCGGAGGAGTAACCCGTGGTCTTCGCCCCCCATGGAAAACATACGCTGTCGCACCGCGTTTTTGTGACGATCTTTGTCTGCGCCATGGCGGTTATCGTGGCGTTTACGGTGCTGGGTGCGTTCTTTGTGCAAAACACCTTGGCGGATGCCACGAGTGCCAATCTGGCGCAGGAAACCGAGCTCATTGCTGCCGCCCTCGACGAGCAGCAGGAGCCCATCCCGTTCTTGCGTAGCCTCGATCGCGAGGACTTGCGCATCACGCTGATTAACAAGGATGGATCGGTTGCCTACGACAACGAGGCGTCGCCTTCCACATTGCCCAACCACGGCGATCGCCCCGAGGTCATCGAGGCCTTTGAGAATGGTTCGGGTTCCGCGGAGCGCGCAAGCTCTACGCTCGACGAGATTATGCTGTATCGCGCCGTCGCCCTTGATAACGGCCAGGTTGTCCGCTTGGCACAGGCCCAGCCTGGCGTTGCGGCGATTTTGCTGTCGATGGTGGCGCCGATGCTGCTTATCGCGGCAGCGGGTGCGGTACTCTCGTTTTTTATGGCGCGCCGCGAGTCCCGTGCCATCATCGCGCCTTTGCAAGAGGTGGATTTGGACCACCCACGCCGTAGCTATGAGCACGCCTATGCCGAGATGGTCCCCATGCTTGAGCGTATCGAGTCGCAGCGCCAGGAGCTCAAGCGCCAAATGGCGGTGCTAGCGGACAACGACCGTATGCGCCGCGAGTTCACGGCGAATATCACTCATGAGCTCAAGACGCCGCTTACGGCGATTTCGGGCTATGCCGAGCTCATCGCAAACGGCATGGTCGAGGGCGAGGACGACCTGCGCAACTTTGGCGGTCGCATCTATCGTGAGGCGGGCCGCTTGGCAGCGCTCGTCAACGACATCCTTACGCTGTCTAACTTGGACGAGGCCGAGCGTGCAACTGAGGGCGAGACGGTGCCCATTGGGTCCACGGAGCCTATTGAGCTCTCGCGCGCCGTCTATGCGGTTGAGCAGCGTCTTGAACAGGTCGCCCGTCAGGCGAATGTGACGATAAGTCATGAGACCAAGCCTGTGGTCATCGAGGGCGTGTCGCGCTTGATTGACGAGCTCATCTATAATCTGGCAAGCAACGCCATCCGCTACAATCGACCCGGCGGTACGGTTACGCTGCAGTGCGGCACCAACGACGAAGGCCATCCGTTCCTTGCGGTCGCCGACACGGGAATCGGTATCGCGCCTGAAGAACAGGGCAAGGTATTTGAGCGGTTCTATCGCGTGGACAAGAGTAGGTCCAAGGCGCGCGGCGGAACCGGTCTGGGGCTTGCCATTGTCAAGCATGCGGCCCTGTATCATCACGCCACGCTCGATCTGTCGAGCGAGTTGGGCGTGGGAACCACCATTACGGTGACGTTTCCCATACAGCAGGACGAGCCATTCGCATAGCGATACAACATAGGTATTGATGCAGACGCCGCATTTGACTTTCGGGTGCGGCGTTGTTGTGCAATTTTACGATTGCTTCCGACATTTTTACAGGAGAGCCTGTTTCTTATGTATAGAGTTTGGTCTCGGTAAAAAGATGCGATAACATACGGACAGTTTTGTCAATCCGAACTGGGGAAATGAAAGGCAAGCTGCATGACCCTTCTCGAACTGTTCCAGCTGCTGAAGAAGCACCTCAAGCTGGTCATCACCCTTCCGGTGGTCTGCGCGATCGCCATGGGTATCGTGTCCTTCGCCGCGATGGACAACACCTATACCGCGACGACGAGCATGTACATTCTCGCCAAGACCGACGATAGCGGCCAGATGAGCTACAACGATCTCTCGGCGAGCCAGATGCTTTCCAACGATATCGCCACGCTGCTGGATAGCGATAGCGTTAAGAGCGGCGCCGCCAAGGAACTGGGCCTCACCGATCTGGATGACTACAAGGTGTCTGTTTCCTCCGAGACCACCACGCGTGTCATTACGCTTTCGGTTACCGGCACCGATGCCAAGGAGACGGCTGAGGTCGCAAAGGCCATAGCTAGCTCGGTGAGTACGGTCGCTCAGAACGTCGGCGCTGCCCAGAGCATCAACGTTATCGACGAGGCTAAGACCCCCGAAGTCCCCAGCGGCCCCAAGCGCACGCTGTATATTGCCGTCGCGTTCCTCGCCGGTATCTTTATCGCAGTCGCCTATGTCGTTTTGGCAGACATGCTCAATACCCGCATCCGCGGTGCCGAAGAGGCGGAAGAGCTCCTGGGCATTCCCGTTGTTGGCCGAATTCCGGCTATGAAAGGTGGTAAATAGGCATGGCTAAGGCAAAGAACACCGATAAGCTCGTTGTACAGAATGCCGCCAAGACCCTTCTGGCCAACATCCGCTTTGCGAGCGTGGACGACCCCATTCGCACCATTACCGTCACGTCCTCGATTCCCAACGAGGGCAAGTCTACGGTTTCCATCAACCTTGCCCAGGCTATCGCCACGAGCGGCAAGTCCGTGCTCCTGGTCGAGGCCGATATGCGCCGCAGGTCCCTTTCCGATATGCTCGGCGTTCGTTCGCGCGGCGGACTCTATGCGGTCCTTTCCGAGCAGATCTCCATTGACCAGGCAATTGTCGAGACGGGTCAGAAGAACTTCTACTTCCTCGATGCCGAGCCGCATATTCCCAATCCTGCCGACATCATCGTCTCTCACCGCTTTGCCAAGCTGGTAAAGGCACTGTCTGCCAAGTTCCAGTACGTCATCTTTGATGCTCCCCCGGTCGGCACCTTCATCGATGCTGCCGAGATTGCCAGCCTGACCGACGGTACGCTGTTCGTGGTGCGCGAGGACTTCACCAAGCGCGAGGAGGCACTCAACGCTATCGGCCAGCTTAAGAAGTCCGAAAAGGTCAAGCTCATCGGTACCGTTATGAACTACTGCGAGACCGAGACCAGCGAGTACTACTACTCCTACTACACCAAGGACGGTAAGAAGGTGAAGAAGGGCTCGGACGATCAGGGGACTTCCAAAAAGGGCATCTTCACCAACCGAGCAAACGTTTAGTTGATTAAGGCTGACCTATGCGTGACATTCATTGCCATATCTTGCCGGGTGTAGACGACGGCGCCGCCGATCTCGATGAGAGCTTGGCGATGCTCGAGGCTGCCAAGCGGGCCGGTGTAACCAGAATCGTTTGCACTCCTCACTGCCGTGATCCCTATTTTGATTACGACAAGATGTGGGATGCCTTTGAACTGCTGCGTGATAACGCTGACGGTTTTCCGCTCCAGATGGGCTTCGAGGTCAACCATCGAAAGCTCGTTGAGCTTGGTATCGATGCCGCGGAGCACTTGCATTTCGATGGGACCAACGAGTTTCTGCTCGAGCTTTCGACGCATGCCGATGCGTATGCGTTTAGAGAGTACGAGAACACGATTTACGATTTGCAGTGCCGTGGCTACCAGGTGATCATCGCTCATCCTGAGCGCTATCGTGCGGTTCAAAAGGATGTAAGCGTGGCGGAGCGTCTGGTCGATATGGGCTGCAAGCTGCAGGCTTCGGCGGACTTTATTGCCGGCGGTCGCTTTGGTCGCGAGAAAAAGCCGGCACAGCGCCTGTTCGATCAGAACCTGTACAGCTTCATCGCGAGCGATGCCCATAACGTGGGTCATTACGATTGCCTGGCGAAGGCTCGCGCGAAGTTTAGCGTGCGCGGAGCTCATTTTCGCTAAAATCTGTCCCTAACGTTCGCATTGAATGAAGGGGCAGCCATGGATATTCAACTTAAGACGGGATGCTTTGATGACGCGGCGTTGGTGCGCCGCGTCGTTTTTATGGACGAGCAGGGCTACGAGAATGAGTTCGACGCTATCGACGAGGATCCGAACTGCATTCATGTGACGCTCTATGTAGACGGCGAGCTTGCCGGTTGCTCGCGCGTGTTTCCCGAAGAGCTTGAGCGCGTGGCTGACGCAGAGGCCCCGGTGTTGACGGCATGCGACATGGACGAAGGCGTTGCGGCGGGGGAGACCTACATTATGGGGCGCGTCGCCGTGCTGCCGGCTATGCGTCGTCGCGGACTGGCGGGTGCGATCGTCGAGGCCAGTGCTTCGTGTGCACGCGATGCCGGCGCTAAGCTTATTAAGCTGCATGCGCAGGAATACGTGCTGCCGCTCTATGCAAAGGCGGGCTACACGCAAATTGCCCCGGTAGATTACGAAGACGAGGGCCAGCCCCATGTCTGGATGGCCAAGCGCGTAGATGGCAGATAGGGACGTTCCTTTTCTGCCGGCACTTGGGGACGCTCCTTGGCAATTGGCGCATCGGAGCGCTCGGACATACAGTTTTTCGATTCCATATGTATATATGCGCGCTAATGGGTTATAAAATCTAAGTCTGAACATAGCAGGTCTGCGATTCGGCTCGGGCGACCGGGCCGTTTTTGCGGACGGGGGTAGCGCGAAAGGACTGCACATGCGTCAATTTAAGACCGAGAGCAAAAAACTGCTCGACCTCATGATCAACTCCATCTACACCAATAAGGAAATCTTCCTGCGCGAGCTTATCTCTAACGCGAGCGACGCCGTCGACAAGCTCAACTTTAAGAGCCTGCAGGATCCGAGCGTCAAGATCGACCAGGGCGACCTGGCTATTCGCGTTTCCTTTGATAAAGACGCCCGCACCATTACCATCTCGGATAACGGCATTGGCATGACCGCTGAGGAGCTCGAGCGCAATCTGGGCACCATCGCCCATTCCGGCTCCGAGGAGTTTAAGACCGAGAACGCCGAGCAGCAGGGTTCGGATGTCGACATCATCGGCCAGTTTGGCGTGGGTTTCTACTCGGCTTTTATGGTCGCCAGCCATGTGAAGGTCGTCAGCCGCGCCTACGGCGAGGATGTCGCCCATGTGTGGGAATCCGACGGTCTTGAGGGCTACACCATCGAGGACGGCGAGCGTGCCGAGCACGGTACCGATGTCATCCTAACGCTGCGCGAGAACGAGAAGCTCGATGCCGACGGCGAGGCCGAGACCTACGATCGCTTCCTGACCGAGTGGGGCCTCAAGAGCCTAATTCAGCAGTACAGTAACTATGTGCGTTACCCGATCCAGATGATGGTGTCCAAGAGCCGCCAGAAGCCCAAGCCCGAGGATGCTGGCGATGACTACACGCCCGAGTACGAGGACTACCAGGAGCTCGAGACCATCAACTCCATGACGCCGATCTGGAAAAAGCGCAGCTCCGATGTCGAGCAGAAGGACTACGACGAGTTCTACAAGTCCACGTTCCACGACTTTGACGATCCTGCGCGCACCATCAGCTTCCATGCCGAGGGCACGCTCGAGTATGACGCCCTGCTGTTTGTGCCGGGACGCGCGCCGTTCGATCTGTACAGCAAGGACTACGAGAAGGGTCTGGCGCTCTACAGCTCCAACGTCCTGATCATGGAGAAGTGCGACGACCTGCTGCCCGACTACTACAACTTTGTCCGCGGCGTCGTGGATTCCGCCGACGTGTCGCTCAACATCTCGCGCGAGACGCTGCAGCAGAACCGTCAGCTCAAGGCCATCGCCAAGCGTGTGGAAAAGAAGATTACCGCCGACCTTGAGGATATGCGTGACAACGACCGCGAGGCCTACGAGAAGTTCTTTGAGAACTTTGGCCGCGGTCTTAAGTACGGCATCTACTCGAGCTATGGCATGAAGGCCGATGAGCTCGCTGACCTGTTGCTGTTCTGGTCTGCCAAGGAACAGAAGATGATTACCCTGGCCGAGTATGCCAAGGGCATGCCTGAGGATCAGAAGGCCATCTACTACGCCGCCGGCGACTCGCGTGAGCGCTTGGCCAAGATGCCCGTGGTAAAGGGCGTGCTCGACCGCGGCTATGACGTGCTGCTGCTGACGCAGGATGTGGATGAGTTCACGTTCCAGGCTATGCGTGAGTACGTTGCCGCCGATATGCCCAAGATCTACGAGGACGATGCCGCCCGCGAGGCTGCCGAGAAGGCCGTGGCCGATGGTGCCGAGCCCGAGGTTGAGGATCGTCACCTGGAGCTCAAGAACGTCGCAACCGGTGATCTTGACCTGGCGACCGAGGACGAGAAAAAGGAGGCCGAGGACGCCACCAAGGAGAACGAGGACCTCTTTAACGCCATGAAGGAGGCACTCGGCGACAAGGTCGAGAAGGTTGCCGTCTCTGCGCGCCTGACCGATGCTCCCGCGTGCATCACCACCGAGGGCCCGCTTTCGCTCGAGATGGAGAAGGTGCTCCAGAAGGGTCCCGAGGGCGCGCCCGACGGTATGCCCAAGAGCCAGCGCGTGCTCGAGCTCAACGCCAAGCACCCGGTCTTTTCCAAGCTCGTCGCCGCTCAGAAGGCGGGCGACGCCGACAAGATCAAGCAGTACTCCGGTTTGCTCTATGACCAGGCCCTGCTGGTCGAGGGCATTCTGCCCGAGGACCCCGTTGCCTTCGCAGCAGCTGTTTGCAACTTGATGTAGTTCGGGGATACGGCACCGTAACTAGATTAGAACGAGAGTGGATAATCTCCCACTTTTGGCTCGAATGCGGGCTTGAAGTGAGAGATTTTCCACTCTCGTTTCCTTTTGAATGATCCCTCCGTCCCCAAGGGATCATTTATTTGTGCGGGTTGTGGTTTTGTGACCTGCTGAAATTTAGGATACTGTACATCTGTACGCTAACTCATCTTCGTAGTATATTGCTACCCGCAAAACTCAATACCATTGTGCTCTGAGACGCTAAAGCGCCTACGTACAATGGTTGTCGATAGTACGATTCGATTTAACGACAGGATGGATGGTCCAAGCGTGAGTCTCGGCAGCAAACTATCCAATGCAAAGGTGTCCTTTGCGATATTTAAGCGCGACATTAAGCGACTGCTTGTGAACCCCGTCGCCCTGGTGGTTACCCTAGGCGTGTGCGTTATTCCCTCGCTGTATGCCTGGTATAACATCGTGGCAAACTGGGATCCGTATGGAAACACCCAAGGCATCAAGATTGCTATCGCCAACAACGATCGAGGCACCCAAAACGACTTGGTGGGTGAGCTCAACGCGGGCGATCAGGTTGTCGATCAGCTCAAGGAGAACGATCAGCTGGGCTGGACCTTCGTCGACTCGACGGCCGATGCCAAGGAGGGCGTCGAGAGCGGCGAGTACTATGCCGCTATCGTGATTCCCAAGAACTTCTCGGATAACCTGGTTTCGATGCTCGACGGCAACTACCATCAGCCCAAGCTCACGTACTACGTCAATGAGAAGAAGAGCGCCATTGCGCCCAAGGTTACCGATACCGGTGCAAACACCATCGAGGAGCAGATCAACTCGGAATTTGTCTCTACGGTAGGCAAGACTGTTGCCGGTATCGCCAAGGATGCCGGTGTCGATTTAAAGGACAAGGCAACCCAGACTCAGGACTCGCTGGCAAGTTCGGTGTCCGAGGCGTCCGACACCTTGGGCGAGGTGCGCGATTCGATTGGCGATATGAATGCCGCCATCGATAAGACGAGTGGCGCTATCGCCTCGGCTGATGCGGCACTTGCCGGCTTGCAAGGCCAGGCACCGTCGCTGACGCAGGCGATCTCCCAGGGCAACGACCTGCTGAGCGAAGCTCGCACCACGGCGGGCAACTCCATCACCTCGCTCTCCAAGGCGCTCTCGGAAGGCAGCCTTGCGCTCACCAAGACGTCGGCCTCTGCGAACGCTGCCATCGGCAAGCTGACGGGCGCGGTCACATCTACGACCACCCGTATCGACAACTCGCTCGAGTCTCTTCAAGCGACGATCGACCACAATAAGGCCGTTATCGGGCACTTGGAGATTCTCGCCAATGACACGTCGACAGGTTCCGAGGAAATTGACGCGCGCATTGTATCGACCATCGATTTGCTTCGAGAGCAGAATGAAAAGCTTCAGAGCATCAAGGACGGTCTGTCCGCGCAGTCGAGCGCCATGGCGAATGACGCAGCGGCTGTTTCGGGTGCCAGTGACGCTATCAATAACGCAATTCATACCGGTGCGACCAACCTTGGCCAAGCCCAGACGGACTTGGGCCAAAACGCGCTGCCGAAGGCCTCGAGCGCGCTCGACTCTTTTGCTGCCGTTTCGGGCGACCTGACCGGTATCGTCTCGGGTATGACACCTACACTTGCAAATGCGCGCGGTACGCTTTCGCAGCTTAACGCTACGCTCGGCCAGGCCAAGACCACGCTGTCCCAGACCGATTCCTCGCTTGCCAAGGTCCAGGACAAGCTTGCGACCGCAGCCAATGACATCGCGGCGCTGCAGACCTCTGAGTCTATGGGCGAGCTCGCCGACCTTATGGGCGTCGATGTCAATGACGTGGCAGATTTCATGGCCTCTCCGGTCGAGCTGACGTCCAAGTCGATCTATCCGGTCAAGAGCTTTGGCTCGGGCATCGCTCCCTTCTACACCAATCTGGCGCTTTGGGTGGGCGGCTATGTGCTCATCGCCATCTACAAGCTCGAGGTCGACCGTGAAGGTGTTGGCAGCTTTACGGCGCGCCAAGGCTACTTTGGCCGCTGGTTGCTCATGGTGATCCTGGGCGCGTTGCAGGCCATCATCGTTACGGTGGGTGATCTGGTCATTGGCGTACAGTGCGTCAACCCGCTGCTGTTCGTGCTGGGCGGCATCGCCATCTCGTTTACGTACGTCAACATCATTTACGCGCTGTCCACTACGTTTAAGCACATCGGCAAGGCAATCGGCGTCATTCTGGTTATCGTGCAGATCCCGGGTTCGTCGGGCATGTACCCCATCGAGATGATGCCTGGCTTCTTCCAGTGGCTGCACCCGCTGCTGCCCTTTACCTACGGCATCAATCTGCTGCGCGAGACGGTCGGCGGCATGTACTCGTTTAACTACCTGTTTAACCTGTGCATTCTGGGCGTGTTCTTGATCGTGGCGCTCTTTATCGGCCTGCAGCTGCGTCCGCTGCTGCTCAACCTTAACCTGCTCTTTGATAAACAGCTCTCCACGACCGGTATGATGATTTGCGAGTCCAACGACCTGCCGCGCCAGCGCTACTCGCTGCGCACGGCCATGCGCGTCATGCTCGATTCCGATTCGTACCGTCGCGAACTGCTCGATCATGCGGTCGCCTTTGAACATCGCTACCCGTACTACATCAAGGGCGGTTTTGCCGCCGTGGTGGGCGTTCAGGTCCTGCTCTTTGTCCTGTCGACGGTTCTCGATATCGACAATAACGGCAAGATCATCCTGCTTGTCATTTGGATCATCTCGGTTATTGCCATCTGCGGCTGGCTGATCAATATCGAATATATCCGAGCGAGCCTCAATACCCAGATGCGCATCTCGGCGCTTTCGGATGAGGACCTGCGTCGCGAGATGCGCGAGCACACGGCCGCCATTCCTGCCGCCCGCTACATGTTTGGCCTCAACGCCAGCGAGCGTGGTGCCAAGGGTGGCGATCAGTCCGCGGGCCGCTTGCCGCATATAGGCTCGAACCATAAATCTCAGGACAGCGACAGTACAGCCACAAATGATGGAAATGCCACTCCGCTTGGCAAGCACTCCAAAGGAGGTGAGGCATAAATGAAGAACATCCTGCATCTGTTTAAGCGCGATGTCCAAAATGTGTCTCGCTCCGTAATCGGCTTGGTTGTCGTGATGGGCCTCGTTATCGTACCGTGCCTGTACGCGTGGTTTAACATCGCCGGCAGCTGGGACCCGTACGGCAACACCGGCAATCTTAAGATCGCCGTGGTCAACACCGATGAGGGTTACGAGAGCGATCTGATCCCCGTTGAGGTCAACGTGGGTGAAAACGTGACCGCCACCCTGCGCGGCAACGAGAGCTTCGATTGGGTCGTGCTCAACGACCGCGATAAGGCCATCGATGGTGTCAAGTCGGGCGCGTATTACGCCGCTGTGGTCATCCCCAAAACGTTTAGCGCCGACATGATGACGCTCTTCTCGACGAACGTGAAGCATGCCGATATCGAGTTCTACGAGAATCAGAAGGCCAACGCCATCGCACAGATCGTGACCGAGAAAGGCTCGAGCGCTGTTCAGAGTCAAGTTAACGAGACCTTTACCGAAACCATTACGACCATCGGGCTCAAGACCGTGTCCAGCCTGCTCGATTACATGAGTACCGACCAGGTCAGCAACTTTATCGCCAACCTGTCCTCGACGCTCGGCGATTCGATTGAGGACCTGCGAGACGTTCAGGCAAATGCTTCGTCGCTGGCGGGCATTTTGAGCTCCACGTCCGATTCACTGACGTCGGCGAGCGGCATGCTCAAGCAGACGGGCACGGTCGATGAGTCAACGAAGCAGCTGATAGAGCATGTCAAGAGCGGTATTAGCGATTCCAAGGAAGCGCTGAAGGACGCCAACGACGCCATCAATGCCGCGATTGACGGAAGCGCGGGCTCGTTTGACAACGTGTCCGCCGAGCTTGCGAAGGCATTTGATGCCGCGAATCAACATGTCGACCTTACAGTGTCCCAGCTCAACGATGCCGCGGCGGCGCTCAACACGCGTGCCGACGATATCGACGCCACGGCCGACCAGCTCCGCAGCTTTGCCGATCAGGTGACTGACGAAAAACTCCAGGACAGCCTCAAGTCTGTGGCAACATCGCTGAGCAGGATTGCTGTGGAGTATCGCAACAACGCCAAGGATCTGGCGGCCACCGCGAAGTCTCTCTCCGATAGCATGGCCGAGGTCAACAACTCGCGTGCCGAGGTCGATCAGGCCATCGCCGATGCCAAGGCCGGCATCGCGGGCGCCAAATCCGATTACGATTCCACGTTCTCGGTTAAGGCCAAGGAGCTCAAGAAGACGGTTTCGGGCATTCTGGACTCGCTTGATGGCATCTCGGGCGACCTGGATAGCGCCGTAGGCGGCCTGACCGACGCGTCCGGTTCGCTGGCAAAGGGCCTCTCCAAGGCTGCAAAGCTGGTCAATAAGGCTTCTGATCAGCTGGGCGAGGCGTCGGACAAGATCAGCGCGTTTAAGGACGAGCTCGACGGCGCCTTGATGTCGGATGACCTCGCTACGATCAAGACGATGATCGGCAATGATCCCGAGGGTCTGGCCGTGTCGCTTTCCGGCCCCGTCGCGCTCGATCGCAAGCCGGTCTATCCGATTCGCAACTACGGTTCGGCCATGGCACCGTTCTACACGATTCTGTCGCTCTGGGTGGGCTCGATTGTGCTGGCGGCCATGATGAAGGTCTCGGTTGACGATGAGCTTATCAACGAGCTCATCCCCGTGCGCCTGCACGAGATCTACCTGGGCCGCTACCTGTTCTTTGGCGGTCTGGCCTTGCTGCAGGCAACGCTCGTGTGTGCGGGCGACATCCTGTTCTTTGGCATCCAGTGCGACGACCCGCTGCAGTTTGTGCTGGCGGGCTGGGTCGCGAGTCTCGTGTTCTCCAATATCGTCTACACGCTTACGGTTTCGTTTGGCGATATCGGCAAGGCGCTCGCCGTCGTGCTGCTGGTCATGCAGGTCGGCGGTTCGGGCGGCACGTTCCCCATCGAGATGACCGGCCCCGTGTTCCAGGCGATCTATCCGTTCCTGCCGTTCACCCACGGCATCAACGCCATGCATGCCGCCATGGCCGGTGCGTACCACATGGAGTACTGGATTGAGCTAGGCATTCTGGCGAGCTATCTGATTCCGTCGCTGGCACTGGGCGTCGTCTTCCGCCGCCCGGTCATCAAAGCCAACGACTGGATCATCGAAAAACTGGAGTCAACCAAATTGATTTAGTTCAGCAACGTAAACGCCGTCGGAACATCGAGATCTTCCAACCCGATGCTTTAGCGTAGTGAATTGCACGGGCTGCTTGGTTGTTGCTACAGTAGCGGGGCGTGCCGGGGGTCCGGTGCGCCCTGCTTTTATTTGACCATGAGGCGGCACGCAGCCATGCGCGTGCGGACACCACGCCCAGATTGAGCGCGAGGATGCCCTATGGCCCAGCATGCCACTGACAATATCGAAATGATGCCCGATAGCCCTGTTGCTCGCGAGGACCTGGGCGCGGGCGGCACCTCCCGCGGCGCCGGCGCTCGCTCGCCGCTGTTCTGGAAAGTCCTGCTGCTTTCGGTGGCAGTCGTCTGGGGCTACTCCTTTACGACCATGAAGGACGCGCTCGACACCATTCCGGTGTTCGAACTGCTCTACGTGCGCTTTCTGCCTGCGGCGTTGGTCATGTTTTTCATCTTCCACAAGCGCATCATCGCGCACCTCAACGCCCGCAACCTTATCGTCGGACTTGGCATGGGCGCACTTATGTGGGCCGCCTACGCCCTGCAGACAGTCGGTCTGGCGCACACCACGGCGGGCAAGAATGCTTTTTTGACGGGCACGTATTGCATCGTTGTGCCGTTCGCGAGCTATTTTCTGAGCGGCGAAAAACTCACCCGCTATAACCTGGGCGCGGCGCTGCTGTGCTTGGCGGGCATTGGCTTGGTGGCGCTCGATAGCGTTGAATTCAACATCGGTGATGTCATTACGCTGGCGGGTGCGGTCTTTTTCGCCATCCAGATGGCGGTGACTGCCAAGTACGGTCGCAAAATGGACATCAACGTCATCACGTTTTGGATGTTTGTGGGCAACGGCGTGCTGAGCCTGGCAACGTCGCTGCTATTCGAGACCCAAGCGCCTCTGTCCGTGTGGACGCCGAGCTTTATCAGCGCGATGGCGTTTCTCTCGGTTGGTTGCACATGCGCGGCTCTGCTCATCCAAAACGTCGGCCTGGCGCATGTCTCGGCCTCGACGGGCTCACTGCTCCTTTCGATGGAGTCGCCTTCGGGCGTGCTGTTCTCGGTGCTGCTGATGGGGGAGGCGCTCACCTCGCGCCTGCTCGCCGGCTTCGCGCTCATCTTTCTTTCGATTATCTTGAGCGAGACGCATTTCGATTTCTTGCGCCGAAAATCACACCCGCAATTGTAAACAACTTGTTGCGCCGCCCTCCCAGGGCGGCATTTTTATGTCATGCCCTTACAGTTGTACCTTGCACTTTACGCTATCAAAGTGCGTGCTGCAAAAACGTTACTGGAGGGCTTCTATGGCATCAGCTCTGTCCGATTTTCAACCGCAACCAGCGCCTCAGGCTACCACGGCGGCGCAGACCGCTATCGGTGACGGTCTTGTCGCAGAAGCTCGGGCTTTTGCAGACGAGCTCGCTGCGTGGCGACACGATCTACACCAGATGCCTGAGCTCGGTAACAATCTTCCGCAGACGTCTGCCTATATCCAGGCACGTCTGGACGAGATGGACATCCCCCATACCACGCTCGTCGACGGTTCCTGCGTCGTTGGCCTGATCGGTTCCGGTGCGGCCGCGGCCGCTCAGGGCAATGGCACGTGCAAGGACGAGCAGGCCGGAACGGTCGTCATGCTTCGTGGCGACATGGATGCCCTGCCCGTTGCCGAAGAGTCGGGCGAGCCTTTCGCCTCTACCAACGGCTGCATGCACGCTTGTGGCCACGATATGCATGCGACGGCCCTGCTTGGTGCGGCGCGCCTGCTCAAGGCCCGCGAGGCCGAGCTTGTGGAGGCCAACGCTACCGTCAAGTTGCTGTTCCAGCCGGGCGAGGAGACCTTTGAGGGAGCACGCGCTGCCATCGCCGACGGCTTGCTCGAGAACCCGCGCCCTCAGGCGGCCTTTGCCATGCATGTCAACAGCCAGTCGCCGCTTGGCCTGGTGCTCTACGGCAGCCCGGCGCTCTCGGGCGTGTACGGTTTCCGCATCACGCTCCAGGGCAAGGGCGGCCACGGTTCCAGCCCCGAGATCTGCATCGACCCCATCACGGCCGGCGTCCACGTGCACCTGGCGCTCCAGGAGCTTATCTCCCGCGAGGTGCCGGCGGCCAAGGAAGTCGCACTTACCGTTGGTAAGTTCGCCGGCGGCTTGGCGGCCAACGTCATCCCCGACACCTGCGTGCTCGAGGGAACGCTGCGCGGCTTTGATGTTGAGCTCATGGCTCACCTAAAGACCCGCATCGCGGAGGTCGTTAACGGCGTTGCTACGACCTATCGTACGCCGGCGACCATCGAGACGCTTTCGGATGTTCCGCCGCTTGTACTCGACAGCGATATGACTCAGGCGTCGCTTGGCTACGTGGGCGCAGTGCTGCCCAAGACGGCTTTCTTGCCGCTTTTCCATGCCATGGCGAGTGAGGACTTCGCGCTTATCTCGAGCAAGATCCCAAGTGCGTACTTTACCGTGGGCGCGGCCGTAACCGACACGGACGAACACTTTGCCCAGCACCATCCCAAGGCACGTTTTAACGATGCCGAGCTGCCGCTCGGTGCCGCGGCCTATACCGCCGTCGCTTTGGGCTATATCGCCGACCACCGGTAGCACCCAACCTTGCCTTTCAAGCCTGCGGGCATGGCCGTAAGGCCTATGCCCTTGTCTTTCAAGGCAATCTTGGGCACTACCGGCGCCCGGCGCAGGCTATTCGTTTGTCTAAAAGGAGCAGTATGCCCCAGCAGCGTAAGTTCTTCCCCGGCTGGCTCGTGGTGGCCTCCGGCTTCGTGATCATGGCCACGTGTTACACGATTTTCGTCAACTGCATGAGCCTGTTCCAGCCGCTGATCGTCAGCAACCTGGGTATTTCCCTTGCGCAGTACAACGTCTCCAATGCCATCTCCACCGTGGTGAGCGTTATCGGCTCACTTGTGATCGGTCATGTTGCCGATAAAGTAAGCGGTCGCGTTTTGGGATCCCTCACTGTAATCGCCACCTCTGCCGTTCTTGCCGGCATGAGCTTTGTCGGTGAGCTGTGGCAGGTCTACGTGCTCTTTGCCGTCTCGGGCTGCTTCGCCGTGGCTTCGACCCGCCTGCTCATTAGCCTCGTCACTGCCAACTGGTTTACGGCCAAGCGAGGCCTTGCCATCTCCATCGCACTTTCGGGCTCGGGCTTTGGCGGCGCTATTCTGTCTCCCATCGTGAGCTCGCTTATCGTGAGCGTTGGCTGGCGTTCTGCCTTCTTGGTGCTCGCGGCTATCTGTATGGTGGCGGCGCTGCCCATCACGGCCTATTCCTTCCGCACCAAGCCTTCCGAGATCGGCCTTAAGCCGCTCGGTGAGAACCCGGGCGATCCGTCTGTTTCCACCGCGGGCGATAAGGACGAGCATACGGCCCCCGAGGTTAGTGTCGGCTGGTCTCGTATCAAGAAGAGCCCGGCGTTTTGGCTGCTCGTCGTTGCCTTCCTCTTTATGGGCTTGGTCAATGGCGCCATCCTGCCCAACCAGGTTACCAACATGACGAGTGTTACCGTCAACGGTGCCAAGATTGTCACGGGCGGCCATGATCCCATGTGGGCGGGTACCGTGCTTTCGGCCTATATGGTTACCGTCGTTATTGCCAAGATTTCGCTCGGTGCGATCTATGACCGCTTTGGCCTGCGCTTTGGCAATATCCTTGGCTCCGTTGCGTGCATTATCGCCTGCGTGGCGCTGTGCTTCCCGACGACGGACCTCGGTCCTATTGTCGCCGCTGTGAGCTTTGGTATCGGAACGTGCATGGGCACCATCACGCCCACGATCGCGGCTTCCAAGCAGTTTGGCATGGCCGATCTCGGCAAGGTCACGGGCACCATCACCTCGCTCGAGATGGTCGGCGGCACCGTAGGTGCCATTGTCTCGGGCGTGCTGTTCGATGCCACGGGCTCCTTTGCGAGCACCTGGATCGTGTGCCTGGCGTGCTCCGTGGTCATGCTCGTGTTCCTGCTGGCATCGGAGCCCATCGCCGCCAAGCTGCGCGCGAGCGTGGCGGGGGAGTAGGTAGGCCAAAGCGCATCGCCGCTTGTCCGCTTCGTCCGCGGTGGCGCGTCTGGCCGAACGAGCCCCCATACCCTCGTTCGGTCAGACGCGCCACCGCGTTTTGTGTTTGTGCCGTATAATGACCACTACCTATGACGCGATACAAAAGAAAGGTGTTTGCCCATGCAGGCACAGAAGGCGGAGGGAACCCGCGACCTTATCGGCGCCGAGATGCGCGCCTGGCAAAAGATGCAGCAGATCGCTGCCGGCGTATTCGAGCCGTTTGGCTTTAAGCCTATCGAGACGCCCGCGATCGAGCAGGTGGACGTCTTTGTCCACGGTATCGGCCAGTCGACCGACGTCGTGCGCAAGGAGATGTTCCGCGTCTTTAGCGGCGCCAACCTGGAGCGCGTCTTTACCGAGGGTACCGATACCAAGCTCAAGCCCAAGCAGCGCTTGGCGCTTCGCCCCGAGGGCACGGCCGGTGTGGTGCGCGCCGTCGTCGAGAACAACCTGGTGCCTCAGGGCTCCACGCCGTTTAAGGCCTACTATGCCGAGGCCATGTTCCGCGGCGAGCGCCCCCAGAAGGGCCGTCTGCGCCAGTTCCACCAGGTGGGCATCGAGTGGCTCGGCGCTCCCGATCCGGCGGCAGACGCCGAGTGCATCATCATGCTCATGGAGTTCTACAAGCGCCTGGGCTTCGATCTTTCCAAGCTTCGTCTGCTCATCAACTCGATGGGTGACGCCCAGTGCCGTCCGGCTTACCGCGAGCAGGTCAAGCAGTTCATCCTCGATCACGCAGACGAGATGTGCGACGAGTGCCGCGAGCGCGCCGAGCTCAACCCGCTGCGTGCCTTCGACTGCAAGAACGACCATTGCCGCGAGATCATGGCCGACGCGCCGCTGATGGGTGACAACCTGTGCGACGAGTGCCGCGAGCACTACGAGCAGGTCAAGCGCTATCTGGATGCCGCCGGTATCGAGTATGTCGAGGATCCCACCTTGGTGCGCGGCCTGGACTACTACACCCGTACTGTCTTTGAGGTCGAGGCCCCTGGCGCCGGCGTCGGCTCCATCGGCGGCGGTGGCCGCTACGATGGCCTGGTCGAGCTCGAGGGCGGCAAGCCCACGGCAGGCGTCGGCTTCGCTGTCGGTTTTGAGCGCGCCCTGCTGGCCCTGCAGGCCTTTGGCAGCGATTTGGGTGCCGATGAGGCCCCGTGCGTCTACGTCGCCAACGCCGGCAAGGAGCTGCGCCAGAACGTCTTTGCCATTACGCAGGAGCTTCGCGCCGCAGGCATCGTGACCGAGGCCGACTATCAGGGCCGTTCGCTCAAGGCCCAGTTTAAGCAGGCCGATAAGGTAGGCGCCAAGCTCATCTTGGTCCTGGGTGGCGACGAACTTGCCGCCGGCAAGGTCAAGGTGCGCGACATGGAGAGCCACGAAGAGGTCCTTGCCGATCTGGCCAACGTCGTCGAGGCGGTTCGCGAGCGCCTGTAGTGCATCTTTTTGAGCTGCGGGCTCGCTAACATGTCCCGCTTGCGCCGAGCGATTGTTACGGGGGTGTTTCGCATTTATGCGTAATGCCCCCGTTTGTGTATGCCGCCCACCGAGAAATACGACCATTTAGGGCAAAAACCTTTGCAATGCAGAAAATACTTTTGTGTGGTAAAGCGCAATCAGTGTCGAAAGTATTTCTCAAGCGCCTATAATGAATACCGCATGTTACGTGCATAGAAGGAGGAATGGGAGGAAACGTGGCTGAGAACCTAAGCAACCAGTCTGTACCCGAAGCCGCGGCGCGCGTCGCTGCCGTGGTCAACCGCCTCGTTAACCGAATCGGCTCGAATGCCGAGTCCAGGGAGCGTCTCGCCGAGATCGAGATCCCCGAGGAGCTGCGCGACAATCTGGCGCTGTTCTTGCGCCTGGAGCGCCGTGTGCTTAGCGAGTATGATCCCGAGATCGCGGACCTGTTCGACAAGATTTTGACAGCCGAGATTGTGGTCAATGCCGGCAACCCCGGTACCTGCGCTGCCGACGAAGCCGTCGACGAGCAGGGCGTGCCCACCGCCGACGAGCCCACTGCCGTGGCATTTCGTGAGGTCGTCGATTTGATCGACAGCCTGCCGCTCGATAAGCAGCAGGTCATCGTTCGCGCCTTTACGAGCTTTTTCCATCTGGCAAACCTGTCGGAGGAGAACTACCGTGTGGCGCAGCTGCGCGAGCGCGAGGCCGGTGCGTCGACCGATACCGAGGTCGATCCTGCCAACGAGCTTACCGTTGCCTATCACCAGCTGGTGAATGAGCTGGGTGTCGAGGGTGCCAACGAGCTGCTCGACAAGCTCGAGTTCCACCCTGTCTTTACCGCACATCCCACCGAGGCCCGTCGTAAGGCCGTCGAGGGCAAGATCCGCCGTATCTCCAACCTGCTGGAGGAGCGTCCGCGTCTGGGCGGCTCCGACCTGGTGGAGAACGAGCGCCATATGCTGCAGGAGATCGACGCCCTGGTGCGTACGAGTCCCATCGCGCTCAAGAAGCCCACGCCGGTCGAGGAAGCCGATACCATCATCGACATCTTCGATAACACGCTGTTCGACGTTATCCCCGTTATCTATCGTCGTTTTGACGATTGGGTGCTGGGCGACAAGGCCGGTACTGTGCCGCCGCTGTGCCCGGCGTTCTTCCATCCCGGCAGCTGGATCGGTTCCGACCGCGACGGTAACCCCAACGTCACCGCCAAGGTGAGCCGTGAGGTCGCCGCCAAGTACTTTACGCACATGGTGCTCAAGCTCGAGGACAAGTGCCGCCACATCGGCCGCAACCTCACGCTCGAGGCTACCTACAGCAAGCCGTCGGCCGAGCTCATTAACCTGTGGAACCATCAGGTCGAGATGAGCCCTCGTTACACGGCCCGCGCCGAGCTGATCTCCGAGCACGAGCCGCATCGCGCCGTCATGCTCGTCATGGCCGACCGCCTGAACGCCACCGTCCGTCGTATCACCGACACCATGTACCACAGCGCCGACGAGTTCCTGGATGACCTGCGCGTCGTCCAGCGTTCGCTGGCCGCCTGCGGTGCCGTCCGTGCTGCCTACGGCCCGGTCCAAACCATCATCTGGCAGGTCGAGTCCTTCGGCTTCCATATGGTCGAGATGGAGTTCCGTCAGCACTCCGTGGTGCATGCCCGCGCCCTTAAGGATATCCACGAGAACGGTATCCATGGCGACCTGCAGCCCATGACGCGCGAGGTCATCGATACCTTCCGCGCTATCGGCTCCATCCAAAAGCGCTACGGCAAGAAGATGGCGCACCGCTACATCATCTCGTTTACCAAGAGCGCTCAGCATGTGGCCGACGTCTTTGAGCTGGCGCACCTGTCCTTTGCACACGAGGAGGATGTCCCCGAGCTCGACGTGATCCCGTTGTTCGAGCAGCTCGAGGACCTCGAGGGCTGCGTCGACGTGCTCGATCAGATGCTTACGCTGCCCGTGGTGCAAAAGCGCCTTGCCCAGACCAACCGCCGCATGGAGGTCATGCTGGGCTATTCCGACTCTTCCAAGGATGCCGGTCCTACCACGGCCATGCTCGCGCTGCACTCCGCGCAGGAGCGCATCGCCAAGTGGGCAGAGAAGAACGATATCGACCTGGTGCTCATGCACGGTCGCGGCGGTGCCGTGGGCCGTGGCGGCGGCCCGGCCAACAAGGCCGTGCTGGCGCAGCCCAAGGGTTCGGTCAACTGCTTCTTTAAGCTTACCGAGCAGGGCGAAGTCATCTTTGCCCGTTACGGCAACCGCACGCTGGCTCAGCGCCATGTTGAGTCCGTTGCCGCCGCAACGCTTTTGCAGTCGGCCCCGAGTGTCGAGAAGACCAACACCGAGACCACGCAGAAGTTCTGGGATATGGCCGAGAAGCTCAACACTGCAAGCCACGAACGCTATCTGGACCTGCTGAACACCGAGGACTTTACACCGTGGTTCTCGACCGTGACGCCGCTGACCGAGGTCGGTCTGCTGCCGATCGGCTCGCGTCCCGCCAAGCGCGGTCTGGGCGCCAAGTCGCTCGATGACCTGCGTACCATCCCGTGGATCTTCAGCTGGAGCCAGGCGCGCATTAACCTGGCCGCTTGGTACGGTCTGGGCACCGCCTGCGAGCAGCTTGGCGATCTTGACCAGCTCAAGGCTGCCTACCAGGAGTGGCCGTTCTTCCGCACCTTTATCGACAACATCGAGATGTCGATTGCTAAGACCGATCAGCGCATCGCCAAGATGTATCTGCATCTGGGCGACCGCGATGATCTGTCCAAGAAGGTCTTTACCGAGATGCAGCTCACCCGTAAGTGGGTCCTTGCCATCGTCGGTGATGAATGGCCGCTGCAGCGTCGTCGCGTGCTCGGCTGCGCCGTTCGCGTGCGTAACCCCTACGTCGACGCCCTGTCCATCGCCCAGGTCCGCGCCCTTCGCGAGGTGCGTATGAACCAGGACGAGATGGCCGAGGAGAAGAAGGCCGAGTACATGAGCCTGATTCTTTCGACTGTGACCGGCGTCTCGGCAGGACTGCAGAACACGGGGTAATCGATAGCCCTGTGGCTCTCACCGGGACCCGATGGGTTTCCCTCTGAATGCGTCCTCGCACTTGAAGCCCCCTTATCCTGCTCCTTCGGAGCTGTGGATAGGGGGGCTTCGTGCTGCGGAATGCATTCAGAGGGAAACCCATCGGGCCCCTTCGTCCTCGGTCTTCTGGGATTAAAGCTGAAGGGAATAAGGCGCGCTTCGCGCATAGCGTGGAGTGCGGCGAGGGCTTCTTGCGTCCTGCGGAGTGTGCCTAAAAGTAAACTAATGGCGGGCCCTGCGATGTCCGGTCTTCGGCGGATCAGCCGCTGGGTGAGGGTGGTGCTTGGGGCGACGTGCAAAAAACGGAGTTTTCAGCAGCCAAAGATTGATGCATAAGGCCATAGCCGGCTTTCGCTGCCTTTGTTGATGCTTTTGCACGACGATTGGGCTTTGGCGACGATCATATATGGCTGGTTTCTCGCCGCATGCTATCCAGATGGGTCGAGTCATGAGGACTATCTACCTTTTGAAAGATTTTTGGCACCAAAATCTTATCCCGCGATGCTGAATACTCGCAAAAATGCACGCTCCGGAGGGTACTACCCAGTTATGGCCAGAAATCCATGCGCCATCTTATGCAATTAATTAACGAATTTATGCAAAATGGCTTACGTGCGTACGTCTCGGACTAGATGTTTGCCTCGGCGCTGCGTAAATCATCCTGTCTATAGTGTCTTTGACAGGCGGCTGCGGTCCCGTTTGGGGTCGCGGCCGTTTTGTTGTGGGTCAAATATGAACGTTGTGTTAATGAGTCGGTGGACGGTGGTGTTTTTCGGTGAGCGGCGTATCCTTCCAACGGTTTATCTAGTGTGTCAGTTGAAAGGAAGAGGGCGCTCGTCATTGTTTGAATGTGAACTGCCGTTTGACCACAAGACGTTGCATCTGGAGCTCGAGGATAAGAACTTCGCGGGTGTGATGGAAGGTCATCAAAACGAGTTTAAGACCACAAAATCGCAGGAAGAGCTGGTAGAGGAATCGCTTGCCAACCCTTATGGCTCGCCTTCGCTCGAGGAGCTTTGTGCTGGCAAGAAGGATATTGTCATCATTAGCTCCGACCATACGCGCCCCGTTCCCTCGCGTGTGACGATGCCTATTCTGCTGCATCACATCCATTCCGCTGCGCCCGAGGCTCGCGTGCGTATTTTGGTTGCTACGGGTATGCATCGTCCGTCGACGCACGAGGAGCTCGTCAACAAGTACGGCGAGGAAATTGTTGCCAACGAGGAAATCGTTATGCACGTCGCGACTGACGACAGCATGATGAAAAAGATCGGCACCCTGCCTTCTGGCGGCGAGTGCATCATCAACAAGATTGCCGCCGAATGCGACTTGCTGCTTGCCGAGGGTTTCATTGAGCCGCACTTCTTTGCCGGTTTCTCCGGCAGCCGCAAGTCCGTCCTGCCCGGCATCGCCAGCTACAAGACCATCATGTACAACCACAACGGTCAGTTTGTGAATGATTCCCACTCGCGTGCCGGCAACCTGTGCCACAACCACGTGAGCGAGGACATGTTTGCCGCTGCCGAGATGGCTCACCTTGCCTTTGTGCTTAACGTGGTACTTAACGGCAAGCACGAGGTCATCGGCTCCTTTGCCGGCGACATCCACAAGGCGCACGAAGCTGGCTGCGAGTTCGTGAAGAGCCTTGCCGGCGTTGAGCCCGTCGAGTGCGAGATTGCCATCACCACCAACGGCGGCTACCCGCTCGACCAGAACATCTACCAGGCTGTAAAGGGCATGTGCTCTGCCGAGGCCACGCTTCCCGAAGGCGGCGTGATTATCGACGTTGCCGGTTGCGCCGACGGTCACGGTGGCGAGGGCTTCTATCACAACATCGCCGACAACGATCCGGCAGAGTTTGAGCGCGCCTGCATCGATCGTCCCAAGGACGAGACCCTGCCCGACCAGTGGACGAGCCAGATTTTCGCCCGCATCCTGGCACATCACCCTGTGATCATGGTCACCGACCTGTGCGATCACCAGATGATCAAGGATATGCACATGACGCCGGTCAACACCCTCGAGGAGGCGCTCAAGCTCGCCTTTGAAATGAAGGGTGCCGATGCCAAGGTTGCCGTCATTCCCGATGGCCTGGGCGTTGTCGTCGCGCAGCACTAGTGCGTGGCCCAAACGAATCGTTTATAACCGACAAGAAAGATAAGGTTTTATGCTTACCAAACTCCTCTGCGAATTCGGCGCAACGGCCCTCATGATCATCTTTGGCGTGGGCGTGCACTGCGATACCGTGCTCAAGGGCACCAAGTATCAGGGCTCCGGCCATATGTTTGCCATCACCACTTGGTCTTTTGGCATCTCGGTCTGCCTGTTTGTCTTTGGCGGCGCCGTGTGCATGAACCCCGCCATGGTGCTTGCCCAGTGCATCGTCGGCCTGGTGCCGTGGAGCAGCTGCATCCCCTTCATGATTGCCGATATGCTCGGCGGCTTTGTGGGTGCCGTGATCGCTTGGCTTATGTATGCCGATGAGTTCAAGGCTTCCGATGGTGTCGTCGATCCCATTGCCCAGCGCAACATCTTCTCGACCAACCCCACCACCGAGGGTACGAACTATGCCCGTAACTTCTTCTGCGAGGCTATCTGCACCTTTGTGTTCATCAGCGCCATCCTTGCTGCCGCTAACCGCGCCGGCGAGAACGTTCTGATGCTCGCTATCTGCGTCGGTCTGATCGTTTGGGCTGTTGGCATGGGCATGGGCGGCATCACCGGCTTCGCCATGAACCAGGCTCGTGACCTTGGTCCTCGCATGGCCTATCAGGTGCTGCCGATCAAGAACAAGGCTGACAACAACTGGAAGTACGGCCTGCTTGTTCCTGGCATCGCTCCGTTTGTCGGTGCCGCTCTGGCTGCACTGTTTGTGCACGGTTTCTTGGGCATGTTCTAGTCCAAGACTACATAGTTGTCCGCTGGCCGCATGGGGTAACTTCCCAGCGCGTCCTCGGACATGCAAAAAGGCTCGCTGCGCACTTCGTGCAGCGGGGGTTCTTTCGTCCTGCGGAATGCGCTGGGAAGTTACCCCATGCGGCCAGCTGCGGGATCTTAGTCGCGTTGGAACAAGCAACCCAACATATATCTGAATTTGGATGGGAGGGGCTTGTTGCTGTTGGGGGGCGTTGAGATGAGGGCGATACTTTGGGAAGGGATGACGCCTTGGGAGGAGGCGTCTATCTGAAGAGAGGCTTTATGGCTGATAGGTAGTCTTTGGCTACTTCGGCTTTGTCTGCCTCGAAGTTGTGCCAGGCCCACCATTGGACCATTCCTACGAAGCTTGAGGCTATGTGGTGTAGTAGGAAGCTTCGGTCCATGGTGGCGGCGGGGCCGTTTGGGTCGGTAGGGACGGTTTCGGCTGCGCGCGACATGATGGTCTTGCGGAGACAGTCGGCGAAGACGCGTGAGCCGGCGCCGGCTACGAGGGCGCGTACGCCCTGACGGCGCTCCCAGAGGTTGCTGAGGATATGTTCGACCTGCACGAGTGGGTCGTCGAGCGGCGTGCCATCGTCGTCGAGGGCGTGGGCGCAGATGTCGCTCACGAGCTCGGACAGTAGGTTGTCTTTGCTCTTAAAGAGGCCGTAGAATGTCGCACGGCCTACGTGAGCGCGCGCGATGATGTCGCCGACGGTAATCTTGCCGTAGTCCTCTTCGCGTAGCAGCTCGGAGAACGCCGCAACGATGGCAGCGCGGCTTTTTTCTTTGCGGGCATCCATGGCTATGCGTCCGCGTGAACGAGCAGGCAGCGGAGCGTACCGGAGCAACCCTCGTAGGGGCGTTTGCCGGCGCCGTAGCCGACGGCTTCGATGCGGTAGCGTGCCGGCAGGTGCTCGGACGTGCGCAGCGCGGTGACGATGGCGGCGCCCGTGGGCGTCACGAGCTCGCCGGCGACCGGTGCGGGCGTGAGGGCGATATTGCCCGCCTGGCATAGGTTGACGACAGCGGGGACGGGAATGGGCATGAGGCCGTGGGCACAGTGGATGGTGCCGTGGCCCTCGGAGAGCGACTCGACGACAATATCCTCGATGCCCAGGTCATCGAGGCAGATGGCGACCGAACAGACGTCGACGATGGAGTCGACGGCGCCCACCTCGTGAAACATGACGGTCTCGGGCGTTTTGCCGTGAGCCTTGGCCTCGGCAGCAGCGAGTGCGGTAAAGATGGCGAGGGCGCGACGCTTGGCGCCATCGCTTAGCTGCGAGCCATCGATGATGGCGGTGACGTCCGCCAAAGAACGGTGATGATGGTGGTGGGCGTGATGATGGCCCTCGTGGTCATGCACGTGGCGGTGTTCGTGTTCGTGCTCGTCATGGTCATGATGGTGGTGCTCGTGCTCGTGCGTGTGCTCGGCAGTTGCTTTGTTGCCGTAGAGCCAGGCCATATCGTGATCGTGGTTCTCGAGGCCCTCTGCAAGCTGGACGTCGAAATCGCAGGCGTCGATGCCGTGCTTGTTTACGCGTGTGACGGCGATCGTAAAGCCGTCTACCGGCAGCGTGGCGAGCTGCTCACGCAGATGTTCCTCGCTGGCGCCCAGGTCGAGCAGGGCCGCGACGGTCATGTCGCCGCTGATGCCCGAGGTGCCGTCGATGATAAGCGTGTGCTGATGGTTGGACATGAAATGCTCCTTAACGGGCGCAGGGCGTGCCAGCGCTCAGATGATTGATAAGACTTGCCTGGTATGCGGCGCCGAAGCCGTTGTCGATGTTGACGACTGAAACGCCGCTGGCGCAGGAGTTGAGCATGGCGAGCAGTGCGGCCACGCCGCCAAAGCTCGCGCCATAGCCCACGCTGGTGGGAACGGCGATGACCGGACAGCTCACCAGGCCGCCGATAACGCTCGCCAGGGCGCCTTCCATGCCGGCGATGGCGATGACCACCTGTGCTTGGGCGAGCTCCTCGGCATGCGCGAGCAGGCGGTGCAGGCCGGCGACACCGACGTCGTAGAGGCGGTCGACCTCGTTGCCATAGAACTCGGCCGTCAACGCGGCTTCCTCGGCGACGGGCAGGTCGCTCGTGCCGGCGCAGGCGACGACGATGCGTCCGTTGCCGGTGGGGGAGGGCTTGCCGCCCACCAGGGCGAGCTGGGCGTCCGGGACATATCCCAGGTCGATGTCGTTGTCGAGAAGTTCAGCGGTGCGCGCGGCTTTTTCGGCATCCAAGCGTGTGACCAGGATGCGCTCCTGGCCGGCATCGAGTAATGCTTTGATAATGGCGGCAATTTGCTCGGCGGTTTTACCGGCACCGTAGACAACCTCGCCGGCTCCCTGGCGCACTCCGCGCGAAAGATCGAGCTGCGCAAAGCCCAAATCGGCAGTTGGCGCCGTCTGGATGCGCGTGAGGGCGACGGCCGGGGTGACTGATCCGCCGGCAACATCGCTCAGCAGCTGCTCAAGATCTCGCTTATCCATATATGTTCCCTTCGACGGCGCAAAGTCTAGCACTCAAGGGGTATGTTTCCGAACACTAAGACAAAATTGTTCGGAAACTATAGGACAGACTGATTCAATTGTTAGACGGATCGACTAGTCGCGCAGGATGATGTCCATGGCGAGCATCAGGTTGCGTTCGTCGATGGTAAACGGGGCTGTCTCGCGCGTCTTGGGCTTGGCGCAAAACGCGATGCCCGTGCCCGCGGCCTGAATCATGGGGATGTCGTTGGCGCCGTCGCCGATCGCGACGGTATGGGCTATGTCGACGCCGCACCCAACCGCCCAATCCAACAGCTGGATGAGCTTGGACTCCTTGGTCACAATGTCGGCAGCTAACTTACCGGTGAGCTTGCCGTCCACGACCTCCAGACGATTGGCCAGACAAAAGTCGATACCCGCGGCAGCCACGATCTTGTCGGCGACCTCGTGAAAGCCGCCGCTTACCACGCCGACCTTCCAGCCCTTGCTGTGCGCCGAGCGCACAAGCTCCAGCGCGCCGGGGGTAAACGTCACGCGCTCAAAGGTGCGCTCGAACACGCTCTCGTCCAGGCCGGCAAGCAGTCCAACGCGCTCCTCGAGCGCCTGCTTAAAGTCCAGTTCGCCGCGCATGGCGCGCTCAGTGATCTTCGCCACTTGCTCGCCTACGCCGGCCTCCTCGCCCAACAGGTCGATGACCTCTTGGTTGATGAGCGTGGAGTCGATATCCATAACGATGAGGCGTGCAGTCATGGCGGACCTTTCCGAGTGCAGTTGTATTGGGGCACATTGTCGCACGCGGCACGCCTTGGCGACGGCCACGGTGCGTCAATTGTTTCGTCTCCGTCAAGTCTTTGGGCAAGAGCCACTTTTTCGCGGCACATCGACGCGGGTGAGATAAGATAGAACGCCATGTCCGGCTGCGCGGTTTACGCAGGCTGGGCAAATCTGTACGACGCCGCCCGGAACGACACGGGGCGGCACAGATCCATAAAGGAGGATCACTGGTATGAGCCAGACCCGTCCCATTGACGAGCATTCCATGCACACCCGTACCTGCGGCGAGCTTCGCTTCGAGAACGTGGGCGAAGAGGTCACCCTCACCGGTTGGGTGAGCCGTCGCCGCGACCACGGCGGCCTTATCTTCTGTGACCTTCGCGACCGCGAGGGCATCACGCAGCTCACCTTCGACCCCGAGCACTCCGACGGCGATGCCTTTAAGATCGCCGAGACCATGCGTCCCGAGTGGCCCATCAAGATCCACGGCGTCGTGCGCGCTCGTGGTGAGGAGACCACCAACACCAAGCTCGCGACCGGCGAGATCGAGGTTCTGACCGATCACGCCGAGGTGCTCAACACGTCCGTCACCCCGCCGTTCCAGATCGAGGACGGCATCGAGACCAGCGAGGACACCCGCCTGCGCTATCGCTATCTGGATCTCCGTCGTCCCGAGATGATGGCCAACCTCAAGCTGCGCTCCGACTTTACCTTTGCCATTCGCGAGGCGCTGCACAACCGTGAGTTCATGGAGGTCGAGACGCCCTCCCTGTTCAAGTCCACGCCCGAGGGCGCCCGCGACTTCATCGTCCCCAGCCGCATCCAGCCGGGCAACTTCTACGCCCTGCCGCAGTCCCCGCAGCTTCTGAAGCAGCTGCTCATGGTCGGTGGCGTCGAGCGCTACTACCAGGTTGCCAAGTGCTTCCGCGACGAGGACCTGCGTGCCGACCGTCAGCCCGAGTTCACCCAGGTCGATATCGAGATGTCCTTCGTGGACCAGAACGATGTCATGAGCGCGCTCGAGGAGGTTCTTGCCGATGCCTTCGGCCGCATGGGTGTCGAGATGCCCACGCCGCTGCGTCGCATGAACTACTGGGAGGCCATGGATACCTATGGCTCCGACAAGCCCGATACCCGCTATGGCATGCGCCTGGTCGACCTGACCGACATCTTTGCCAACTCCAAGTTCAAGGTCTTTGCGACTGCCGCAAACGAGGAGGGTTCTGTCGTCAAGGCCATTAACGCCAAGGGCGCCGGTGCCTGGGCACGTGCCAAGATCGATAAGCTCGCCGGCGTGGCCTCCACGTTTGGCGCCAAGGGCCTGGCTTGGATTGCCTTCCGCGAGGACGGCTCCATCAACAGCCCCATCGTCAAGTTCTTCTCGGACGAGGAGATGGCCGCTCTGCGCGAGCGCATGGACGTCGAGCCCGGCGACCTTGTGATGTTCGCCGCCGGCCCGCGCCTGCTTTCCGACGAGATCCTGGGCGGCATGCGTTCCCACATGGCCAACGCGCTCGAGATCAAGCGCGAGGGCCACGACTTCCTGTGGGTCGTCAACTTCCCGCTGTTCCACTGGGATGAGGACCGCAAGGCTTACGCTGCCGAGCACCAGCCCTTTACCCTGCCGACCGAGACCGACATCGCCAAGATCGAGGCCGACCCGTTGGCAGCCGGCTCCTGCACCTACGACTTTGTCATGGACGGCTTTGAGGCCGGTGGCGGCGGTATGCGTATCCACAACGCCGAGATGCAGATGTCCATGCTCAAGCTCCTGGGCTTTACCGAGGAGCGTGCCGAGTCTCAGTTTGGCTTCCTCATGGAGGCCCTCAAGTTTGGTGCGCCCCCGATGGGCGGTTTCGCTCTGGGCCTGGACCGCGTGTGCATGCTGCTCACCGGTTCCGACTCCATCCGCGACGTCATGGCGTTCCCCAAGACGGCCAGCGGCTCCGACCTTATGTCGGGCGCCCCGAGTGCCGTTAGTGGCGCCCAGCTCAAGGACGTCAGCCTGCGCCTGATGTAGGCGAGCGACTACATATTGCCCGCAACGAGGGAAGGACGTGTGCCTTCCCTCGTTTTTTATGGGACGGGGGTGCGCCGGTAACGTACAATAACTACCACGTGGCTGGGTTTGCCGGCCGAATGTGCGATGCCGCGGGAGGGGACATGGTCGAGTTTACAAAGACGATTAAAGATCCGTTGGGATTACATGCCCGCCCGGTTGCGCTGCTCTATGACATCATTGCCAAGCATCGTAGCGACGTGTCAGTCAGTATCGGCGATCGCCACACGGATGGCCGCGACGTTATAGGGCTCATGGCACTCTGCGGCGAATGTGGCGAAGACGTCGTGTTCCGCGTTTCGGGCGTGGATGAGGCCTCCTGCGTCACGTCGATCAGGAACCTCTCGCTTTAACCTCAGCAATGTGACAAAGGGGCAGTCCCCTCTGTTGCATAAATTGGTATCAATAGGCACTGCAAAGAGACGGTCTTTGCGGTGCCTTTGTTTCGTATAGGAAACTTTTCCGAAATCTGAATGGGGACCCTTTCCAAAAAGTTAACCACGTGTTAGTTTACTAAAGCGAACATAGGCGTGGTTAACTTTTATCGCGTCGATGTTGAGGACGAACTGACGTTAGGAGCCACTCATGTCTTGCGGACCGCAGATGCCGGCAATGCCGCTTTCGATGGTAAAAGCGGGCGAAACCGTGCGCGTGTCTCGTGTAAAGGGCAATGAGGATATGAAGCACCACCTCAAGGACCTCGGCTTTGTCGAGGGCAACGAAATCCACGTGGTGAGCTCGAGTGGCGCCAATATCATCGTCACTGTGCTGGGCGCACGCTTTGGTATCGATTCCAAGGTTGCCATGCACATCATGACCGTCGGTTAGTCGACGGTATTTCTGTACGCACTGAAAGGGGGACAAGTAAATGAAGACGTTGGGTGACGTTAAGGTGGGCGAGAGCTCCACCATCGTCAAGCTTCACGGCGAGGGTGCGCTTCGCCGCCACCTTATGGACCTGGGGCTCATCAAGGGCACTTCGTTCAAGGTCGTGAAGGTTGCACCGCTCGGTGATCCGGTCGAGATCAACGTGCGCGGCTACGAGCTTTCCATCCGCAAGGAGGAGGCCGCCGTCGTCGAGGTCCAGTAAGGACTCGCGGCGCATATTTCTGCAGATAAAGTTAGGTTTTTCTAACTTAATGCAGCATCTTTGAAGCACATTATCCAGCCTGCGCGGAGAAAGCAGCGCAGGCACACAAGGAAGAAGGATTGAATGGCGGATTCTCAGATCCATGTCGCGCTGGCGGGTAACCCCAACTGCGGCAAGACCACGCTTTTCAACCTGATCACCGGCGCCAACGGCTACGTTGGCAACTGGCCCGGCGTCACGGTTGAGAAAAAGGAAGCCAAGCTCCTAAGCGACAAGAACGTTACCATTACGGACCTCCCTGGCATCTACTCGCTTTCCCCCTACAGCCCCGAGGAGCAATGCTCGCGCGATTACCTCATGAGCGGCGAGCCCGATGTTGTCGTCCAAGTCGTCGATGCCACCAACCTCGAGCGTAACCTGTACCTGGCGCTTCAGGTTATCGAGACCGGCCTGCCCGTGGTCGTTGCCCTCAACATGGCCGACCTGGTCGAGAAGAACGGCGATAAGATCGACACGGACAAGCTCTCCAAGAAGCTCGGTTGCCCGGTCATGATGATCTCGGCTCTTAAGAACAAGGGCATCAAGGAGCTCTTCGAGCAGGTAAAGAAGTCTGCTGCTTCCAAGGGCCAGGTGCCGGAGCACAAGTTCGACTCCTCCATCGAGGACGTTCTGGACCACATCGAGAACAACCTTCCGGCGAGCGTTCCCGCCAACAAGCGCCGCTACTACGCTGTCAAGCTGTTTGAGCGCGACGCGGACGCCTGCAAGCTCATCAACCTCACTAAGGAGAAGGCTGCTCGCGTAGAGCAGCTGGTCGCCCAGTGCGAGCAGGATTGCGATGACGACGCCGAGTCCATCATCACCGGTGAGCGTTACGGCGTGATTGCGCACATCATCGACGAGTGCCTCATCAAGGCTCCGGCCAAGATGAGCACCTCCGAGAAGATCGACCGCGTGGTTACCAACCGTATCCTGGGTCTGCCGATCTTCGTGGTCATCATGTTCTGCGTGTACTACATCGCCGTTTCCACCCTGGGCGGCACGGTGACCGACTTCACCAACGACCAGCTCTTCGGTACCGACGGCTGGTATGTGCTCGGTCAGGGCCGCGATGCATACGATGAGGCTGTCGAGGCCGCGGGTGACGACGCCGACTCGGTCGACCCTGCGCAGTATGGCCCGTATGTTCCGGGTATTACCACCATGGTCCACGACGCACTTGTGGCGGGTGGCACCGAGGACGGTGGCCTGGTCGATTCGCTGGTCTGTGACGGTATCGTCGGCGGCCTGGGCGCCATCTTCGGCTTTGTGCCGCAGATGTTCCTGCTGTTCGTCATGCTGTCCTTCCTGGAGGACTGTGGCTATATGGCCCGCGTCGCCTTTATCATGGACCGCGTGTTCCGCCGCTTTGGCCTGTCCGGTAAGTCCTTCATCCCCATGCTCGTGTCCTCGGGCTGCGGCGTCCCCGGCGTCATGGCTACTAAGACCATCGAGAACGAGAAGGACCGCCGCATGACGGTCATGACTACCACGTTCATCCCCTGCGGCGCTAAGCTGCCGATCATCGCCCTGCTCATGGGTTCCATCATCGGCGACTCTTCCACCACCGCGGCGTGGATCAGCCCGCTCTTCTACTTCCTGGGCGTCTTTGCCGTCATCGCCTCGGGCCTTATGCTCAAGAAGACCAAGCTCTTCGCCGGTCGCCCGACGCCGTTCGTTATGGAGCTTCCCGCCTACCACTTCCCGGCGATCCGCTCTTGGGCGCTGCACGTGTGGGAGCGCTGCTGGGCCTTTATCAAGAAGGCCGGCACGGTCATCTTCGCGTCCACTGTCGTGGTTTGGTTCCTGTCCAACTTTGGTAGCTACAACGGTTCCTTTGGCTTCCTGCCTGCGATGGACGGCATCCCCGAGGAGTTCATGGACTACTCCGTGCTCGCCATGCTGGGCAACCTGGTCGCTTGGATCTTCGCCCCGCTCGGCTTTAGCACCTGGCAGGCAACCGCACTGACCGTCTCTGGCCTCGTCGCCAAGGAGAACGTCGTCGCCACCGCTGGCTCACTGCTGTCCGTCGCCGACGCGGGCGAGACCGACCCGAGCCTGTGGACCGCGTTTGCCGGCATGTTCCCCACCATGGGCGCTTGCGTTGCCTTCGGCGCCTTCAACCTGCTGTGCGCTCCGTGCTTTGCCGCCATTGGCACCATCCGCAACCAGATGGATTCCGGCAAGTGGACTGCGATTGCCATTGGCTACGAGTGCGCCTTCGCTTGGGTGATCGGCCTGTTCATCAACCAGTTCTACAACCTGCTTGTCCTTGGGCAGTTTGGTATCTGGACGGTTGTGGCCATTGTGCTGCTGGTTGCGATGCTCTTCCAGATTTTCCGTCCCATGCCCAAGCATGCATGGACCGATGAGGACGAGACCAACACTGCTTCCGCCGCAGTTTCCGCTTAAGTCCGAATAAGGATTAACCCCTTTCCACGAGCCCGGGTGTCCCAGCGACACTCGGGCTTTTTGGTGGGGGAGATGTGGCGTTTCCGCAGATAAAACCGACCAAAATAAACCTGTCCCTTTTTGGTAGGTGGAGAATGGGGTAAAGTAAGTGATGGTTAACTAGAGGAGGCTTGCTATGGCACCTATCGATATTGTTGTACTGGCTGTTATCGGCGTTGCATTTGTTGCTGTGTGCGTGCGCATCTATCGCAAGGGCACCTGCGCCGACTGCGCTCAGGGTGGCGTTTGCACGGGGCATTGCTCCAACAAAAAGACGTGCGCCGCACTTAAGGGCGTGGACAAAATCGCCGAAGATTTGAGCCGCGGTATTAAATAAGGCCTAGGCATCCAAGCGCCTCGCGAGCATCCGTTCGCGGGGCGCTTTGCACATTTGGGGGCGAGCGCGGCGAGTTGAAGAGTGATTTTGGGGTATCGTTACCTGTACTGTTAATTGGCAACTTATCTATAACGGAGTATCCCCATGAGCGCTCGCGTAACCATGAAGGACATAGCCGCCGAGCTTGGCGTTTCCATCAATACCGTGCACAAGGCCCTGACGGGTAAGGCCGGCGTGAGCGAATCCGTGCGCGCCAAGGTGAACGCCAAGGCCGAGGCCATGGGCTATCACCGCAACACAAGTGCCTCAAGCCTGCGCCGCAAGGACATCAATCTGGTGTTTTGCCTGCCCCGCGCATCGCGCGAGGGGGCGTACTTTTTCCGTTACCTGTGGGAAGGCTGCAATCGCTTTGAACAGGAGGTCATCGACCAGGGCATTACGGTTGAGCGTGTTGAATTCGGCGTGGGCGGCTACGCTGATGCGCTCGAGCAAATCGACGAGCGTTTGCAGGTGGGCGAGAAGATCGATGGCTTGCTCGCCTATGCGCCGGGCGACGATCGTGCGACTGAGCTTTTGGGGCAGATCGCCGAGGCGGGCGTGACGATTGAGCTTGTCGACGGCGACCGTCCGCATTTGAATCGTTTGGGTGCGAGCTTGGCCGACTATTCGACGGCGGGTAGCCTTATGGCCGAGCAGGCGGCAAACCTGGTCAATGCTTCTGGGGCCGACGCCCGCGTGCTCCTTTTGACGGGCGACCCATATACCGATTCACACTATCTAACCGCCCGTGCCTTCCACAATTACCTGCGCGAACGAGATATTCCATGGCAGGTCGAGGACCTTGCCGGTGCCCATGCGCAAGTCAAACAGCTCAAGCATGAGCTCGAAAAGCGTTTGAGTGCGCCGGACGCCCCTGAGCTCATTTGTAGCGTTTTTGCCGTTGGTTCCGAAGTGGTTGCCGATGCGCTTGTCTCGAGCGGCAAGGCCGGTCAGGTTATGGTGATCGGCAACGACCTGTTTCCCGAAAGCGCCCTGGCCTTGCGCCGCGGTATCTTTACCAATATTGTCTATAAGGACCCGACGAGCCTGGCGTATCGCGGCGCCAAGACACTGGGCGATTATTTGCTGTGGGGAAGGACCCCGACGGAGCCCGTCCAGAAGGGCGCCGTTGAGATGGTGTTTGCCAGCAATGTCGATCGCTACTGCGAACTTGCGGGAATTTAGTCGATCGGGCAGGTACCCCCTCTTGCGACGTGCATTTTTGGGAGTATTCAGCATTGGCATGCCCTGAATGAGGCGCAGAACGACTGTTCTAAGTGCCGCTGGTGGCGTATTTCGCCATCGGCGGCACTTTTTATGCTGATCGAACGCAATATGCGCACCAAACGGGGCGCTGAGGACGGCGCGCGGCGCGCTTCGATGCTGAATACTCCCAAAAATGCACGTCGGAACATGACCCACCTGAGCAAAAGTGCTCAAGTTCGGTGTTCGGGGACGCCAACCGGTCCGCAATACATGCAAGTCACAGCTCCGGCAACCGTTGAACGGGCAAAACCTACCGTTCACCCCATGGTGGTTAGGTGAACGTTCACCTTTTGAGTTGCAATGGATTAGTATAGTGAACGTTCACCTAGAGGATAACGAGCGCGCCGTGCGCCCGCCTTGCCAGCAAAGGGGCTGTTTGATGAAAAACTTTATGGACGATCAGGATTTCCTGCTGAGCACCAAGACCGGCGAGGAGCTGTTCCACAACTTTGCCAAGGGCATGCCCATCGTCGACTACCACTGCCACATTTCCCCCAAGGAGATCTGGGAGGACAAGCGTTTCGAGAACATCACCGAGGTTTGGCTGGGCGGCGACCACTACAAGTGGCGCCTGATGCGCGCCAACGGCGTCGACGAGCGTTTTATCACTGGCGACGCTCCTGCTCGCGAGAAGTTTCAAAAGTGGGCCGAGACCCTGGGTCGCTGCGTTGGCAACCCCGTCTTTGAGTGGAGCCACTTGGAGCTTAAGCGCTACTTTGGCTACGAGGGCGTTCTCAACGGCAAGACCGCCCAGGAGGTCTGGGACCTTGCCAACGCTAAGCTGGCCGAGGCCAGCTTTACCTGCCGCAACCTGATCAAGCAGTCCAACGTCCGCATGATCTGCACCACCGACGACCCCGCCGACAGCTTTGAGTGGCACAAGAAGATTGCCGCCGATGACAGCTTTGACGTTCAGGTCGTTCCCGCCATGCGCCCCGACGCGGCTCTACGCATCGAGCGCGGCCAGGAGTTCGCCGACTACTGCAAGCACCTCTCCGAGGCTGCCGGCGTTGAGGTCAGCGACTTCGAGGGCATGAAGTCCGCCATTTCCAAGCGCTACGACGTTGCTCACGAGCTGGGCTGCCGCGCCTCCGACCACGCACTCGACTACGTTATGTATGTCCCGGCTACCGCCGATGAGATTGAGGCCATCTTTGCCAAGGGTCTGGCTGCTGAGCCGCTTACCGAGGAAGAGATCCTCAAGTACAAGACTGCCTTTATGCAGTTCGTCGCTGGCGAGTATGTCCGTCTGGGCTGGGCCATGCAGCTGCACTTTGGCTGCAAGCGCGACAACAACCGCGCCATGTTTGCCAAGCTCGGCCCCGATACCGGTTATGACTGCATCTCCAACTACACGCCGTCCGACCAGCTTGCCGATTTCCTCAACTCCATTCAGGAGACCTGCGGCTTGCCCAAGACCATCCTGTACAGCTTGAACCCCATCGACAACACCATGATCGATACCGTGATGGGCTGCTTCCAGGAGGCTCCGACCGCCGGCAAGATCCAGAACGGTTCTGCCTGGTGGTTCAACGACAACGAGGTCGGTATGCGCGAGCAGCTCACGGCTCTGGCAAACGAGGGCGTGCTGGGCAACTTTGTGGGTATGCTTACCGACTCCCGCTCTTTCCTGTCCTATCCGCGCCACGAGTACTTCCGTCGCGTGCTGTGCAGCGTGATCGGCGAGTGGGTCGAGCAGGGCAAGTACCCGGCCGACATGGAGCTGCTGGGCGATATCGTGCGCGACATCAGCTACAACAACGCGGTCCGCTACTTTGGCTTTGATCTGGATACCGTCGAGGCATAAGCCTGCATCGAATCACATCGAACACGGGAGCGCCGTTGCCACACACGGCGCCCCCGTTTTGCTTGCACGCTAACAGCTATCTAAGGAGAGACACAGATGGAGAACATCAGCTACGATGCGCTCGAGAAGATCGGCTACAAGGGCTACCTGCTGCCCAAGGACGCTCCCGAGAAGGTTCTACAGTTTGGCGAGGGCAATTTCCTGCGCGCCTTCGTCGACCGTTTCTTTGACATGGGCAACGAGGCCACCGGCTGGAACGGCAAGGTTGTCATGGTGCAGCCCATCAGCGGCGCCTTTGGCTTTGCCGATGGCATCAATGCTCAGGACGACCTGTACACCGTGCTGGTGCGCGGCAAGGAGAACGGCAATACGGTTGACGAGTCCCGCGTGATCAGCGCCTGCAGCCGCTGCCTCAACCCGTATCGCGAGGACGACTATCGCGCCATGATGGAGGTCGCCGTCTCCGACAGCCTGGAGATCATCGTCTCCAACACCACCGAGGCCGGTATCGCCTACGACCCATCCTGTAAGGCCGACGACATGCCGCCCGCGAGCTTCCCTGCCAAGCTTGCCCAGGTCCTTCACGCCCGCTGGGCCGCCGGCAAGCCGGGCGTCATCGTGCTCGCCTGCGAGCTCATCGATCACAACGGTGAGGAGCTGCTGCGCATCATGAACCAGTACGTGAGCGACTGGGGCTGGGAGGACGAGTTTGCGCAGTGGATGGCCAACGACTGCACCGTCTGCACCACGCTCGTCGACACCATCGTCCCCGGTCGCATCCGCGATCCCAAGGAGGCCGCCGCGGTGGCTGAGCGTCTGGGCTACGAGGATCCCTTCCTGGCCGTGCGCGAGCCCTTCCAGATGTGGGGCATCCAGGGCGACGAGTCGCTTGCCGAGAAGCTTCCCTTTGTGAAGGCTGGTCTTCCGGGTGTCTTTGTGACTCCCGACGTCACCCCGTACAAAAAGCGCAAGGTCCGCATCCTCAATGGTGCCCACACCGCCTTCGTTCCGGGTTCCTGGGTTGCCGGCTTTGATATCGTGCGCGACTGCATGCATGACGAGACCATTCGCGGCTTCATGAACACCATGCTCTACGACGAGGTCATTCCGACGCTTGCCGCCGACTTGGATGTCGAGGACTGCAAGGCCTTTGCCGCCGCCGTCGAAAACCGCTTCGACAACCCGTTTATTGATCATGCGCTGCTCTCCATCTGCCTCAACTCCACGGCTAAGTGGCGCGCTCGCGACCTGCCCACGCTCAAGGACTACGTTGCCGAGACCGGCAACCTGCCCAAGTGCCTGGCGACGAGCCTCGCTACGCTCATCTCCTTCTACACACAGGAGCTCGTGTCCCGCGAGGGCGACGGCCTGCACCTGCGTCGCTCCGACGGCACCGAGTACACCGCTCAGGACGACGCCTTCGTGCTCGACTTCTACGCCGCCCATGCCGGCGCCGACGATGCCCAACTGGTGCACGACGTGCTCACCAACGAGCAGATGTGGGGCGAGGACCTTACGCAGATCGCAGGTCTTGAGGAGTTTGTCGTCAGCGCGCTCGCCGTCGTGCGTGCCGAGGGTGCCAAGCAGGCCTTCGCCAACGCTCAGGCGTAAATTTCCGGCGCAGACGCGGGCGCGGGACGGCGTGCCCGCGTCTCGACTTCTGCTCAACCTGTAGGGTTAGGACCATTTGCAATGAACACTATCCAGATCAATCCGGCCGACAACGTGATCGTCGCGCTGTCGCCGCTTGCCAAGGGCACCGCCGTCGCGGTTCCCGGGGTGGGCGAGGTCGTGGCCGCGGAGGATATTCCGCAGGGTCATAAGATGGCCGTGCGCTCGATTGCCGCGGGGGAGGACGTCATCAAGTACGGCCTTCCTATCGGCCATGTGACGGGCGATGTCCAGCCCGGTCAGTGGCTCCACACGCACAATGTGAAGACCAACCTTTCGGGCGAGGTCGAGTACGCCTACAACCCCACGCATCCGGTTGTGGATCCCGTTGAGCCTGAGACCTTTATGGGCTTCCGCCGCGCCGACGGTCGTGCCGCGACGCGCAACGAGCTGTGGATCATCCCCACGGTCGGCTGCGTCAACGAGGTTGCGCGTGCTATGTGCGAGCAGGCTCAGGATCTGGTCGAGGGCTCGCTCGAGGGCGTCTACTACTTCCCGCATCCCTTTGGCTGCTCGCAGACCGGCGCCGACCATGCCCAGACGCGTCGTCTGCTGGTGGCGCTCTCGCGTCATCCTAATGCGGCCGGTGTGCTATTCCTGTCGCTCGGTTGCGAGAACTGCACGCACCAGCAGGTGCTTGACGAGCTCGGTGACTTCGACCACGAGCGCGTCCGCTTCCTCACCTGCCAGGATGTAGCCGACGAGCAGATCGAGGGCCACAAGATTCTGGCCGAGCTGGCAGACCTCGCCAAGCAGGCCAAGCGCGAGCCCATTCCGGCCTCCGAGCTGGTTATTGGACTTAAGTGCGGTGGCTCTGACGGTCTTTCGGGCATTACCGCCAACCCCACGATCGGTCGCGTGAGCGATATGGTTGTCGCCCGCGGCGGCACATCGGTGCTCACCGAGGTGCCCGAGATGTTTGGCGCGGAGAGCATTCTGCTTGATCGTTGCGAGAGCCAGGACGTCTTTGACGCCGCCTCCGACATGCTCAACGGCTTTAAGGACTACTTCATTAGCCACGGCGAGGTCGTCTATGAGAACCCGAGCCCCGGCAACAAGGATGGCGGCATCACAACGCTCGAGGACAAGAGCTGCGGCTGCGTGCAAAAGGGCGGATCTGCCCCCATCGTTGACGTGCTGCCGTACGCCGGGCAGGCTACCAAGCATGGTCTGAACATGCTGTGCGGTCCGGGCAACGACATGGTATCCACCACGGCACTCACCGCTGCCGGCTGCCACGTGATCCTGTTCTCGACCGGCCGCGGCACGCCGTTTGGTGCGCCAGCGCCTACGCTCAAGGTGTTCACCAACCAGCGTCTGTGCGACCACAAGGCCAACTGGATGGACTTTAACGCCGGTGTGGTCGCCACCGGCGAGCGCACGCTCGACGAGGCTGCCCACGACCTGTACCAGCTGGTGCTGGACACGGCGAGCGGCAAGCTTACCAGCGCCGAGCGCCGCGGCTGTCACGAGATCAGCATCTGGAAGGACGGCGTCTGCCTGTAGCGATGACACGTTGAGCGCGTGATCGGGCAAGCTGTTGCAAAGACCGGACGACCCCGCTGAGGACATTCTCGGCGGGGTCGTTTTTCGTTTCTCGTTGCGTTGTCGTGCACGGCTTTTTTGGGGAAGGGTGCCCGGCACCCCCCTCATCTCCAGAGAACATTGAACGTTCACCTAGTGGTTGCGTGGTGCTGAATCGACTTGATAATCAAAAATGCAGGGATTTTTTCATTTTCAGGTCCGTTCAACGGCAAAAAACGACCGTTCAAGGATAATATACAAGTGAACGTTCACCTATTATAAGCAATCGCGCATAATCTAGCTAAACGTTCACCCTGAACGGCATGCAGACAGACGTCGGTATGGACTCCAATGTCTTGTTCCAAGACAATCGAGAAAAGAGAGGGAGCTCGATGACTAACAAGATCGGTAAAAAGCGCAAGATCACATTCTGGACGCGCTTGGGCTTTGGTATGGGCGGCATGCTCAACTCTGGTGCCCTGACCTTTACGCACAGCTACATGGTGCTGTTCCTGTCCACGGAGTGCGGTCTGTCCGCAGGCGAGGCTGCGCTGATCAGCTCGTTCGCCATCTATCTCAACGCCATTCTGTGCCCGCTCATGGGCTTTGTGGCCGATAACTTCTACGCTACCAAGATCGGCCGTATGTTTCGCCGCCGCCGTTTCTGGATCTTGCTGGCAATCCCGATGATGGTCGCCGAGCCGCTCATCTTTGTGGCTACGCCGTTTGGCTTCCCGTACTACTTCGCGCTGTACCTGATCTACAACGTCGCGTATACGTTCTGCACCGCCAACCTGTCGCCGCTTACCATCGAGATGACCGACGACTTCAAGGAGCGTACGTACCTCACCGGCTACAAGCACCTCTTTGGTAACGCCGCCGGCTTCCTGATGGCAGCACTCGTCGGCTTTGGCTTTGGCACCTTCGGCGAGACCAACCCGTTCAGCTACTTCATCATCGCTACGGTCAACGCTTCGGTCATGGCAATCTCGCTGCTGTGCGTGTACCTGTCCACGTGGGAGCACACCCCCGAGGAGGTGGCTCAGGAGAAGATCGAGAGCGTCGGCGAGGGCATTAAGAAGTTCTTCATCGACGTAATCTCCACCTTCCGCAACAAGTCCTTCCGCAAGGTCCTGTACGCACAGGTCTCCACGAAGCTCGCTGCTGCCTGCTGGTCTGCCTGCCTGTCCTTCTTCATCGTCTACTGCCTGCAGATTCCTAAGTCCTACGAGTCCGTGATGGAGATGCCTGGCAAGGTCGTCGCTATCGTCTGCACCGCCATCTGGGTCGCTCTCATGGCCAAGAAGGGCTTCCACAAGTCTTGGTACCTGGCCAACGTCGGTTGCGCTGCGTGCATCATCGCCTACAACTACTTCGCCTTTGGTCAGATCAATGGCACCTCTACGGTCGCCATCGCCATGATCGCCTACCCCATCATCTTCGCCATCTGGAAGTTCTTCTACGTCGGCTTCCAGTACCTGCCCGATGTTCTGCTCAACTACATCCCCGATGTCGATGAGCTCATCACCCTGCGTCGTCGCGAGGGCATCTACAGCTCCGCTCAGCAGCTCTGCCAGCAGATCGCCCAGGCTATCGCCGTTAACGCATGGGCCATCGTCCTTGCTGCCTCCGGCTTCATTCAGACCGCCGGCAACAGCGACGCCGTGACCCAGCCCGCCACCGTGCCTCTGTACATCTGCGGCTACATGCTCATCGGCTGCGCCGGCTTCTTCCTGCTCGCGGCTGTCCTTGCCCGCGGCATCAAGATTGACAAGGAGCAGTGCGACGTCCTTTGCGACGAGATCCGCCGCGTCAAGGAGGGCGGCAAGATGGCCGACGTCAAGCCCGAGGTCAAGGCGCTTTGCGAGGAGCTCTCCGGCTTTAAGTACGAGGACTGCTTTGCCCACAACAACGTTGGCTTCCAGGACGGTAGCGTAACCCCCGCCGAGTAAGGCCGACATATCGTCCAAATCACAGGGCCGTGCCACCGGAATTCCGCCGGCAGGCACGGCCCTTTTTCAACAGCGTACAATTTGCCTTTAGAGCATCTTTTTGAGGGAGAAACCCATGGAGACGAACGTTATCTGGCGCAACGCGCGCGCGGCGGTTATCGAGCTTGACGACGGCGGTTACTTTACCTGCGCCGATACGTGGGAGATCTTTGTCAACGACGAGCCCGCCGGTACCACGAATACGGTCGAGACCTATGTCGACGGCCTGATCCCCGGCAAGCGCAACCTGGTTCGTTTTGTTTGTGGCGACCGCGAGCTGAGCGTAGGTGTCACCACGCCGGCTGAGCCCTTTACTATCAACGTTTGCGACTGTGGCGCCAAGGGCGATGCCGAGCACGACGACACCACCAACATCCAGGCTGCCATCATGGCCTGCCCCAAGGGCGGGCGCGTGCTGATCCCCGCCGGTAGTTATCGCATCAAGTCCCTCTTCCTTAAGAGCAATATCAACATCGAGCTCGCCGAGGGGGCGGTGCTGCTGGCCCGCCACGATCGTGCCGCGCTTGCCTACATTCCGGGCACGGTCACGGGCAACGAGGGTGCCGGTTATGCCGGTACCGATATGCTGCCCCTGGGCCGCTGGGAGGGCGAGAGCTTCTCGACCTACTGTTCTACCTTTACGGGTCTGGGCGTGCACGACGTGTGCATCTATGGTCGTGGTGCCATCGACGGCCAGACCGATTTTGCCGAGGATAACTGGTGGAACAAGGACTTTAAGAACATCTTCCGTCCCGAGGAGGGCCGCGAGGTCGCCCGTCCGCGCATGATCTTCCTGTCCGAGTGCCAAAACGTGAGCCTTGCCGGCTTTACCGTGCGCAACAGCCCAGCGTGGAATATCCATCCCGTCCTGTCCGAGCATGTCGACGCGCTCTGCCTGTCGATCGAGGGTCCCAAGAACTCCCACAACACCGACGGTTTCGATCCCGAGAGCTGCGGCTTTGTCCGCATCCTTGGCTGTCAGTTCTCGGTGGGCGACGACTGCATCGCCATCAAGAGCGGCAAGCTGGGCATTGAGCCCGAGCTTCGTCCCGCCACGCACGACGTGCTGATCTCTCACTGTTACATGCACGATGGTCACGGCGCCGTGGTCCTGGGTTCAGAGGCTGCCGGCGGCATCAAGGACCTTACCGTGAGCAAGTGCCTCTTTGAGCGCACCGACCGCGGCCTGCGCGTCAAGACCCGCCGCGGGCGCGGCAAGGATGCCGTCAACGAGGGCATTACCTTTGAGCACATTCGCATGGACGAGGTGCTCACGCCCTTCGTGGTCAACTCCTTCTACTTCTGTGACAAGGACGGCAAGACCGATTACGTGCAGTCTCGCGAGGCGCTGCCCGTCGACGACCGCACGCCCGGCTTTGGCGCCACGACGTTTTGCGATATCGAGGCCACCAACTGCCATGCTGCCGCGGCCTATATCACGGGTCTGCCCGAGAGCAAGGTGACACGTCTGACGTTCCAAGACGTTCACGTTACATTTGCCGACGATGCCGAGCCCTTTGTGCCGGCCATGGCCTGTGGTGTGGAGCCGATGGTGCGCCAGGGCATCATCGCGCAAAACGTCAAGGTACTCGACCTGCAAAATGTGGTTATTGAGGGCCAGGACGGCGAGGAGCTGCAGCTCCAGAACGTCGACAAGGTTATCCGCGCGTAGGCGTTTGCTCTTAAACAATCGAATTCGGCATGTCGCGACGCGCGATGGGCAGGGCCTTCCCGACCCATTGCGCGTACTTTTTATATGCCGAAACTGCGACATAGACGGTCTGCGACGGAAGGACGCGGTGACTGATGATGAGCGAGAGACGATTTTTTGAGGTTTCGCCCGAGCGTGCGGGGGCATATCACAGTATCTCTAAGGCCTTGGAGGCAATTGATGAACTCTGTCCGAATGACGGACAGCCGGTGACAATCCATATCGAGCCGGGTGAGTACCGCGAACGGGTCGAGATTCATCGACCGTATGTGACGCTGGTGGGCGAGACGGCTGACGGCGTGCGTATCGTGGGCAGTCTGGGCGCCAAGATGCCCTCGGGGGACGGATCGGGCATTGACGGAAAGCTCGGCACCTTTAGGACCTATACCGTTTTGGTCGATGCCGACGACGTGCGGCTCGAGAACCTCACAATCGTCAACGATGCCGGCGACGGTCGCGAGGTGGGGCAGGCGATTGCCCTGTACGCCGACGGCGACCGTTTGGTGGTCGACACCTGTTGCATTACGGGGCGCCAGGACACGCTGTTTTTGGGCCCGCTGCCCCCGCGCGAAGTCAAACCGGGCGGATTCATTGGGCCCAAGCAGTTTGCGCCGCGTCGGGTGGGCCGTCAGTATTTTCGACGCTGCCGGATTGAGGGCGACGTCGACTTTATCTTTGGCGGCGCGTGTGCCTATTTTGAGGGGTGCGAGATCCGCTCGCTCAACCGCAATATGGACGTGAACGGTTACGTGACGGCGGCATCGACGCCCGAGGGAGAGCCATATGGCTTCGTGTTCCACGGCTGCTCGTTTACAGCCGCGCAAGATGTGGCACCGGATTCGGTCTATTTGGGTCGTCCTTGGCGTGAGTGGGCCCAGACCGTGCTGATCGATTGCTGGCTGGGACAGCATATCAAGCGCGAAGGTTGGTGGGATTGGGCTAAGCCGGCGGCGCACGAGAGGGCGCACTACGCTGGTGCAAGCCTACATGGCCCGGCGAGTGATGCCGAAAACTGGGCGCCATGGGCGCACGAGCTCGATGCGACAGCCACTACCCGATACGCCCGCGAACAGGCGCTTTCCGGTGCGGACGGCTGGGACCCCGAAGGTGGCCCGGGCGACGCTGCGGAGACCGACAGTCTTTCCGATAACGGTCGCACGGTGCATATCGACACCTATTACGAAGACGAACTGGCGTTTCGTGAGCGCCTTAAGCGCGAGGGTCGCTCCGCCGCATTTAAGGGCACGACGCCCGAAGACTTTGAGGCATGGCAGATTGCGACGAGGGTTCGGCTGTTTGACCTGTTGGGCCTATCGATTATGGACCGCGTCCCGATTGAGATTCGTGAGCTCAGCCGCGTGCGGGTTGCCGGCGGCATCGTGCGCACCCATGCGATGCTGCAGGTGGAGCGCGACGTTTGGATGCCGTTCTACCTGCTCGAGCCGCAGTCGCCTAAGCTCGATGCGTGCGGCCGCAAGTGTTGCTATATCTGCCCGCATGGCCATCAGGGAGCGGGTGCTGCAAGCGTAGCCGGTGTTGCGGGCGTGCCGGCGGTCGATGATGCCGTGCGTAAGTTCAATTACGACTACGGTCTGCGTTTGGCACGCATGGGTTACGTGACCGTCTGCCCCGACGCACGCGGTTGGGGATACCGTCGTGACTGGAAGGGCCAGGGCGATGACGAGAACAGCTTTCTGCGCGGCACGTGCCTAAACCAGGCGCGCATGGCCGAGCCGCTGGGACTTACCGTTGCGGGTCTCAACGCCTGGGATAACATGCGTCTGATCGATTACCTAGAGGCGCGCGGCGACATTGCCATGGACGACCTGGGCTGTTTTGGCTTTTCGGGCGGCGGATACATGACGCTGTATCTGGCGGCGCTCGACCCACGCGTATGCAAGACGTTTGTCTCGGGCTACCTGTACGGTGTCGATGATTCGCTGCTGCACCTCAACGGCAATTGCAGCTGCAACTACACACCCGGACTTTGGCGCTTGCTCGACATGGGCGATATTGCCTCGCTTATTGCGCCACGCCCGCTGTTGGTGCAGAGCTGCGAAGAGGATCATCTGAACGGTTCGCGCGGGCTGAAAAATGTTGACGAGCAGCTCGAGATCGTGCGCGATGCCTACAAGTTACTGGGTCGCAGAGATGGCCTGCGGCACGAGGTGTGTCCGGGTGAACACCATCTGGGCGTGACACATCTTGCCGAGGATATCGAATGGCTCGATTCGCACGTTGCGGAATGCGCCCGTGCATAGCCCCTCGGCATGCTGCGAATAAACGGTACGTTCCTGTATGACCGCCGATGGGCGGATGAGGAGAAGATTATGGAAACGAAGAGTTTGAGTGAATCGACCATTTGCTGCTTTGGCGACTCAACGACCTGGGGCGACAACGGCTGCGGTGGGGGAGGCAACGACATCTCGTGGACCTCGCATTTGGGCGCGTTGCTGGGAGGCGCGGTCGTCGAGAACTTTGGCATCAAGGGTTCGCGTATCGCCATCAAGGCCGACCGTACCGATTCGTTTGTCGAGCGCCTTGACGGTATCGACGATGCGGCCGATATCTACATCGTCTTTGGCGGCGTCAACGACTTTAGCCGCAACGTGCCGCTTGGAGAGCTCGGCAGCACGGACGTGCATGAGTTCTATGGTGCACTCGATTACCTGATCCGTACCATCACGGCGCGCTCGCCTCGGGCAAAGCTCGTGTTTATGACGCCGTGCAAGACGAGCGGCAAGCACGAGAAGGATATCCCGGCAAGCGACGAGCTCAACCACCTGGGGTTGACGCAGGTCGCCTACGTGCGAGCGATGCTCGAGGTCTGCGACCGCTACTCCGTGCCGGTGATTGACCTGTATGCGCAAAGCGGTATCAGCCCGTTTTTGCCGGAGCACCGCGAGCTCTATATGCCGGACGGTCTGCATTACAGTCCTGCCGGCTATGAGCGCCTGGCGCATCGCATCGCCGCGGGTCTCACCGCCGTTTGCCGCTAAAAGTCTGCCGTTCGCGAGGAATATAGGGTTAACGTTCACCCTATATTCCTCGTTCGCGTTACACTAGGGGTAACGTTCACCTATCGTTTATGTCAGAGGGGACAGCAATGGGTTGCAATCAAATCCTGGACCGTTATATCGAGCAGTTGATCGAAACCTCTACGCCGCAGGCGCCGGCTTGGAATATCGAAAAGATTCGCGCCGGCAAGGAGAACACCTGGAACTATATTGACGGCTGCATGATCAAGGCGCTCATCGAACTGTACGAGATCACGGGTGAGCAGCGCTACCTGACTTTCGCCGATGACTACATCGATTTCTTTGTCCAGGACGACGGTACCATAAAGCATTACAACCCCGAGGAGTACAACCTCGATAACGTCAATGCGGGCAAGACCCTCTACAAGCTCTATGACCTGGTGGGCAAGCCCAAGTACCGTGCCGCCATGGACACCATCTACCGCCAGCTCGAGACCCAGCCGCGCACCAAAGAAGGCGTGTTCTGGCACAAGGCCGTCTATCCCAACCAGATTTGGCTCGATGGCATGTACATGGCGCAGCCGTTCTACATGCAGTACGAGCTGAGCTTCCACAACCGTCGTGCCTGCTCGGACAGCTTCCATATGTTCCAGGTCGTGCATGACCTGATGCGCAACCCCCTCAACGGTCTGTACTATCACGCTTACGACGCGAGCCGCAAACAGTTCTGGTGCGACCCGGTCACCGGCCTTTCGGCTAACTTCTGGCTGCGCGCCGAGGGCTGGTTTGCCATGGCGCTCATCGACACCTGGGAGCTTATGCCGCCTTCGATGTCGGCCGAGAAGGACGAGATCCGCAAGATGTTCCACGATCTGATCGACGCCATGCTGCCGTATCAGGACGAGAAGACCGGCATGTGGCACCAGGTTATCAACCTGCCCAATATCGCCCCCAACTACCTGGAGGAGTCGGGCAGCGCCATCTTTGCCAACGCCATCATGAAGGGCGTGCGTCTGGGCGTGCTGGGCGAGCGTTACTACCAGTACGGCCGTCGCGCCTTCGACGGCATCTGCGAGACCTGCCTGTCCGAGTATGACGGGCAGCTGGCGCTCGACAACATCTGCCTGGTTGCGGGCTTGGGAAACACCGCGCACCGCGAGGGCACGTTTGATTACTACATGAGCGAGCCCGTGGTCAAAAATGATGCAAAGGGTGTGGCGCCGCTGGTGCTTGCCTATATCGAGACCATGCATCACGACAAGCTGGCCGGTAAGCGCGATCCGCTCGCCCCCTCGGGCGTGTGCTCCATCGAGGACCCGTTTGGCGGATACACCCCGGGCATCAACGCTCATAAGGGATGTGAATAACGTGGGGGCTATTACTCCGGGCGTACGTTTGCACGACCTTCCGCAGGGGACCGTCGAGGAACGCATTCGCATGGCGGGAGAGCTGGGCTTTTCGTGCATTCAACTGCCGAGCAAGGTGCTCTACGCATCGATGGGGATCGATCGAGGCGGCCTGACCCACGAGCTTGCCGACCATTTGCGTGCGGTGCTCGACGAGGCGGGCGTTTCGGTCACCGTGCTCGGCTGTTATAAGAATCTGGCGACGCCCGATCGCCAACAGCTCATGGATAACTTTGCCGAGTACGAGGCATGCTTGAACTTTGCCCAGATGCTCGGCGGATGCCCGGTTGGCACCGAGACCGGTCGCCCCAATGCACAGAACCGCGTTGCTGACGACCGCATGACCGATGAGGCACTCGAAGCGTTTACAGACGGGCTTGCACGCGTCTGCGATCGGGCCGAGGCCGTGGGCGGGCAAATTTTGATCGAGCCCGGTTGGAACGAGACGGTTAATACTCCGGATCGCTGCCGTGAGGTGCTGGAGCGCGTCTCGAGCCCGTCGCTCGGCGTGATCTACGACCCGGTATCGCTGCTGCACCCCAGTGTCGTTGACGAAGCGCAGGAAATCACCGCGCGCATGCTCTACTTATGCGGCAGTAAGATCCGCGTGCTGCACGCCAAGGATTTTGAGATCGTTGATAACGAGGACGGAGCCGGATGGTGCGACGGTACGGGTTCGCGCCTGGTGTGTCATGGCGTGGGCGAGACGGGACGATATGACTTTGAGCCCGTGGTGGCCTGGGCGGCTGCCGCCTGCCCTGGGATTCCCTGCGTGGTCGAGAACAGCGTACCGGCGACGGCGGCTGACTGCCTGGCGACACTCGAGCACATGTCTGCTCGCTGCGGGGCTTCTCATCGCGAGTTATAGCATTGGCTTTTGCCGTGTCGGCAGATTGAGATTACCTGTATGGGGGCGGCGGTGAAGGGTCTTTATCGTCGCCCCCATTGGATTGCATTAAAAAGGGGAGTTGCGTGGCTATCCACATTGTCGAAGAGGCGAATCGTTGCCTAGGTTGTAAAAGGGCGTTCTGTCAGATTAAGGGCTGCCCGGTTCAGACGCCTATTCCGCAGGTCATCGACCTGTTCAAACAGCGTCGTCTAGAAGAGGCGGGCGAACTGCTGTTCCAGAACAATCCCATGAGCGCGGTCTGCTCCGTGGTGTGCAACCATTCGGGCCAGTGCGAGGGTGCTTGCATCCAGGGCCGCAAGGGCACACCCGTGCATTTCTCGAGCATCGAGAACTATATCTCCACGGCATATTTGGATCGTAAGGAGTGGAAGCCCGCACCGTCGTGCGGTAAACAGATTGCTGTGGTCGGTTCCGGTCCCGCTGGTATTACCGTGGCTATCAAGATGGCCCAGCTGGGCTGTGCCGTCACGGTATTTGAGCAGCGCCCCGAGATCGGCGGTGTGCTGGAGTACGGCATCCCCGAGTTCCGCCTGCCCCGTGCGCTCGTACAAAAGTACCGTCACGTGATGTGCTCGCTTGGCGTGCGCGTGCGCCCCTCGACCACCATCGGCGGCGCACTGCACATCGATGACCTGCTACGTGACGGCTACGACGCGGTCTTTGTTGGTACCGGTACCTGGCGTGCCCGCAAACTGGGCATTCCCGGCGAGTCGCGCGGCAACGTGCTGTTTGGTATCGATTACCTGGTCGATCCCTCGAGCGTGGCGATCGGGCAGAACGTGGCGGTCATCGGTGCCGGTAATGTGGCCATGGATGTGGCCCGCACGGCGCTGCGTTCGGGTGCTCGCAAGGTCACTGTGTATGCACGCTCGCGCCATATCTCGGCCATCGACGACGAGGTCGAGCTGACCGAGCTTGACGGTGCCGAGATTGTGTGCGGCAAGGCGATCTGCGCCATCGACGATAACGGTCCGGTGTTCGAGACGGCTATCTTTGACGAGGACAACAACGTGGTGGGCTATGAGGAAGAGCTCGACCATGTGTCCGCCGACACAGTTGTGATCGCGGCTTCGCAGGTGCCCAAGGACAAGCTTGTGCTTACGACGGGCGGTCTGGAGACCGATCATCGCGGCCTTCTTTCGGTCGACGAGTACGGTATGACCACCGTGCCTGGCGTCTTTGCCGCCGGCGACGTGGTTAACGGCCCGCTCACCGTGGTTCATGCCGTGGCAGGCGCCAAGCTCGCCGTCGAAGGCATGACCAGCTACCTGGGTCTCTAACACATCCCATCCATCAGTTGCGGTGAAATACGGACTGTTTTGGCTGTCAAAAGCTTTATCTACTCCGTATTCCACCGCAACTTTTTGGGGGTTGAGCAGAGACTGGGGGAGCGCGTGCGGTCGGGTGCTGCACGGTTGCTGGTACGATAGGTACGTCAGCAACTGCCGCCGAGCGGCTCAAATGAAAGGAACCCTGTATGGAGTCCTCTGCCTATCCAATGCTCTTTAGCCCGATCAAGGTCGGTACGACCGAGGTCAAGAACCGCGTCTTTATGCCGCCGGTGTCCACCAACCTGGCCGATCATGGCTATGTGACCGACGACTTGGTCGATCATTACCGTGCCCGCGCCAAGGGCGGCGTGGGCCTCATCATCACCGAGGTCGTGACGGTCGAGCCTACCTATACCTATCTGCCGGGTGACATGTGCTGCTACGACGACACGTTTATCCCTGGCTGGGAAAAGCTCGCCGCGGCCGTCCACGAGTATGGCTGTAAGATCATGCCGCAGCTCTTCCACCCCGCCTACATGGCCTTTAACATTCCGGGTATGCCGCGCCTGATCGCTCCGTCCTTTGTGGGCCCGTCCTATGCCCGCGAGGCGCCGCGCCCCATTACGGTCGATGAGATTCACGAGCTCACGCATCAGTTTGGCGACGCTGCCGTGCGTATGCAGAAGGCCGGTGTCGATGGCGTCGAGGTCCATGCGGCGCACGCCCACGGCATGCTCGGCGGTTTCTTGACCCCGCTCTATAACAAGCGTACCGATGAGTACGGCGGCTCGCTCGACGCCCGCATGCGCTTTTTGCTCGAGGTCATCGCCGAGATTCGTGAGCGCTGCGGCAAGGACTTCATCATCGACGTTCGTATCTCGGGCGATGAGTACACCGATGGCGGCCTGACCCTCAACGACATGATCTATGTCTCGCGTCGCTTGGAGAAGGCCGGCGTCGACATGATTCACGTGTCGGGCGGTACCACCATCAAGCGCGGTTCCGCAATTCCCGCCGCCGGTACTCAGCAGGCCTCGCATGCCGCCTGCTCGCGCGAGATCAAAAAGCACGTCAACATTCCCGTTGCCACCGTCGGACGCATTAACGAGGCTTGGATCGCCGAGGAGCTGATCGAGGACGGTGCCGCCGACATCTGCATGATGGGCCGCGCCAATCTGTGTGATGCCGAGTTCTGCAACAAGGCCGCTGCCGGCAACGCCGACGATATTCGCCCCTGCATTGGCTGCCTGCGCTGCCTGAACGGCATTATGTTTGGCAAACGCATCTCCTGCACCGTTAATCCGGACGTGGAGCGCGACGAGGCTGGCTACGAACCTGCCGCCGAGGCCAAGAACGTGCTCGTTGTGGGCGCTGGTCCTGCGGGCATGGAGGCGGCGTTCATTGCCGCCAAGCGCGGCCACAACGTGGTGCTCGTGGACAAGCAGGACGAACCGGGCGGCGAGATGCGTATCGCAGCCGTTCCGCCGGCAAAGCAGGAACTCACCCGTGTGATCAAGTATCAGTATCGCCGTCTTGCTGAGGCGGGCGTGAAGTGCGTATTTGGCACCGAGCTTACTGCCGAGGACATTCAGCGCGACTACGCCGGCTACGAGGTCGTCCTGGCCTATGGCGCCGAGCCCATCGCTCCGGCCTTCATGCAGGGCTTTAAGCAGGTTATGACGGCCGACGACCTGCTGGGTGGCAAGGCTTTCCCGGGTAAGAAGATCGTCATCGTGGGCGGCGGTACCGTTGGCTGCGAGACGGCCGATTACCTGGCCCCGTTGGTCAACGACCTGTCGCCGGCCAACCGCGATGTCACCGTCATCGAGATGACCAAGACGCTCGCCGCCAACGAGGGCGGCGCCGGTCGCGCGGTGCTCATCACGCGCATGCTCTCCAAGGGCGTTCACGTGCTGACCGAGGCCAAGGTGACCGAGATTACCGAGGATGCCATCAGCTACGAGAAGGATGGCGAGGTCCACACCATCGCCGATGCCGATACGCTGGTGCTTGCCATGGGCTATCGTCCCAATACCAAGCTGGCCGACGACCTGGCTGCAGCCGGTGTTGCCACCCACGTGCTGGGCGATGCCAACAAGTGCGGCAACATTCGCGACGCCATCGGCGATGGCTACAAGGTTGCCTGCGAGCTCTAGTTAACCCCTTGGCGCATGTGAGGCCTATCCCTGCGGCGTCAGTCGGTAGATAGCAAAAAGCGGCGGTCGTCCCGTACGTGGGACGACCGCCGCTTGCGTTAGCTGCAATGAGCCGTGGGATTAGAGGCCCAGGATCTCCTTGACCTTGGCGATGATGGCCTCGTCGGTTGCGTTGGCAAAGAAGTACTCCTGGAAGTGCTCGCCGGCAAGTGCCCCCTTCACCAGGTCCTGATCGATCTCGCCCAGGACGTCGACGAGCGGACGCATGGTCACAGCGCGCACGCCGTCGAGGATCTTCTTGTTGTGCTGCTCGGGCTCAACACGCTCGGCAGGATAGCCGTTGCCCGAACCAAAGCCAAAGAGCTTCTCGAAGGTGTACTCGAGGTTGAGCTCCTGGCCCCAGCCGTTCTTAAGAGCGAAGGGCATGGCGACGGCGTTGCCATCGTTGACCTGGGCAAAGGTGTAGGCGTCGAGCGGGTCGGCAACGTGGCCGCACAGCACGCCGGGGAAGGAGTTGCAGGCGAGCATGGCGCCCTCGCCGGTGCCGCAGCCGGTCACGACGTAGTCGGCAGCACCGGAGTTCAGCAGCACGGCGGCAAGGATGCCGTTCTGCACGTAGGTGAGGGGCTTGGAATCGGCGTCGGCATACATGCCATAGTTAAAGACGGTGTGCCCCATGGGCTCGACAACCTTCTTAAGGGCAGCCTCGATCATAGGGTTCTTGGAGTTCTGAGAGTTTTCGTTGATCAGAGCGATCTTCATTGCGAATTACCTTTCTATTTCTAACTTGCGGTGAAATACGGACTGTTTTGCCTGATAGAAGCCAAAACCAATCCTTATCTCACCGCAACTCAAATGAAAAACGAGTGGATGAAACCTGATATGGGCAGTTGCGGCGACGCTTATTGAGGCTGCTTTCCAATGTATGCGAGGATTCCGCCGTCGACGTAGAGGATGTGGCCGTTGACGAAGTTCGACGCGTCGGAAGCCAAGAACACGGCGGGGCCCTTCAGATCCTCGGGCGTGCCCCAACGGGCGGCCGGCGTCTTGGCAATGATGAACTGGTCAAACGGGTGGCGGCTGCCGTCGGGCTGCGTCTCGCGCAGCGGTGCGGTCTGCGGCGTGGCGATGTAGCCGGGTCCAATGCCGTTGCACTGGATATTGGCCTCGCCAAACTCCGAGCAGATGTTCTTGGTGAGCATCTTGAGTCCGCCCTTGGCCGCGGCATAGCCGGCGATGGTCTCGCGGCCCAGCTCGCTCATCATCGAGCAGATGTTGATGATCTTGCCGTGGCCCTTGGCGATCATGCCGGGCAGGCAGGCCTTGGACACGATAAACGGTGCGTTGAGGTCAATATCGACGACGCGGCGGAAGTCCTCGGCGCTCATGTCGAGCATCGGGGTACGCTGGATGACGCCGGCGTTGTTGACCAGGATGTCGGGCGTGGTGCCAAAGTCGGCCTCGATCTTGGCGATGAGCTCGGCGACGACAGTCTCGTCGGTGACGTCTGCCACGTAACCATGAGCCTCAAAGCCCAGCTCACGGTAGTGCTTCTCGGCTTCGGCGACTTTGTCGGCGTGACGGGCGTTAAAGGCGATCTTGGCGCCGGCCTCTCCGAGCGCCTCGGCAATGGCCATGCCAATGCCGTAGGTGGCGCCGGTCACCAGTGCGACCTTGCCGTCCAGACGGAAGCTGTCCATAAGATCAGACATAGCGATCCTTTCAAAAGAAACGTTCATCTATATAAGTCTTGCTTTTCATACAAGGTCAGTATAGGTGAAGCGGCGTAATAGCCACCCCTTATTCCCTAAAATCAGGTGAACGTTCACTTTTAAAAGGCGAACGGTAGTCTCGCCCTTGCCGTGCGGACGTCTATTTGCTCTGTTCCTGCGCTCCCTCTGCGATCATGTTGCGGTTGTACACCAGATGCAGGTACATCGCGTCGTGCGCTGCGGTGGGATTGCGCGCGGCGATGGCGTCGGCCACGCCACGGTGGGTGCGGATGGTTTCCTCAACCAGCTTTTTGCCGGTCACGTCAATAAACAGGGGGACAGACGCCTTGAGCACGCCCATTAGGCGGGGAACGACGAGGTTGCCGCAGCTTTCGGCAATTGCGATGTGAAACGCGGTGTCGGCGGCAGAATAGTCTTCGTCCCGCGCGGCCAAGTGCTCGGACTCATCGCAAAGCTCTTTAATGCAGATGATTTGATCGTCGGTCGCGTGCTCTGCGGCCATGCTGGCCATCTGCGGCTCGATCATAAAGCGCACTTCGAGCAGGTCGCGTGCCAGGCGCCTCTTGTCATCGATAAAGGTAAAGCCCAGCGGATCGTCGGCAACGCCGGGGTTTGATGCCACATAGGTGCCCGAGCCCTGCTTAATGCGCACGATGTTGCGCGACTGCAGCAGCTTCATAGCCTCGCGTACGGTGCTCCTGCCAGCACCCAGGCGCTCGACGAGCACAGCCTCCTTGGGCAGGCGGTCGCCTTGCTCAAGATGCTCATCCAGGATCAGTTGAATAATTTTCTCCGAAATCTGCTCGGGGAGTCCCGAATCGGCTCGTGCCACGCTTCACCTCATATCAAAAGAATTCATCAGAGCTATTCTAGCTCATTTAACAGAAGCCGCGGTGGTTCGCTCCGACAATGGAGAACTGTAAGTGGCCGTTTACCGTAAAAAACAGATCGTTCAGCAAATACATCAGATGTATTTCGAAAAAGTTTCCCTTTTAAACATCAGACCTATTGAAAACGCGCTATAGTCTAAGCCGAATTCAAAAGGTCTGATGAATTGGAGGAAAGATGTCAGACCCAACGTTTATGGCCGACCCCACCAGGCTGGTCATCGCCGCCATCGTGGGCATCGCGCTGCTGCTTGCGCTCATCATTAAGTTCAAGCTGCATCCTGTGCTTTCGATGATGGTCTCGGCGCTCGCGATCGGCATCGGCGCCGGTATGCCGCTCGACCTGGTGGCGGACACTGTCACCAAGGGCGTGGGAACCACGCTGCAAAACATCGCCCTGCTCATTGGCCTCGGCTCGATGTTTGGCCAGATTCTTGAGGAGAGCGGCGGCGCCAAGAAGATCGCCCAGACCTTCATCGATACCTTTGGGCAGGATCATTCCAGCTGGGCGCTGGGCATTACCGGTCTGGTTATCGGCACTACGGTGTTCTTTGAGGCCGGCGTGGTCGTTTTGATCCCACTTGCGTTTAGTGTGGCATCGCAGACCAAAAAGTCGACGCTCTACTACGGCATCGCGCTGCTCGCGGGACTTGCCGCTGGTTATGCGTTTGTGCCGCCATCGGCCGGGTCGGTTCTGGTCGCCGGCACGCTCGGTGTCGACCTGGGCACCATGATCCTCGTCGGTATCCCTACCGCCTTCATCGCCATGGCGATCGCCGGCGTCATCTGGGGTCGCAACGTGGGCGGTCGCATCTTTACCGATGTTCCGGAGCACTTTACCTCTGCCGAGGGCGCGAGCGACGAAAAGGAGCTTCCCTCCTTTGGCATGGTGCTTGCCATCGTGCTCACGCCGCTTTGTTTGATTTTGCTGGGCACGCTGTCCTCTTATATCCCCATGCCCGCCGAGCTCGCCTCGATTCTCGCCTTCCTGGGCAAGCCGTTCGTCGCTTTGACGCTCGCCACGCTCGTCGCGATGTATCTGCTGGGCGCGCGCCGCGGCTACTCCGGCGCCGAGCTCAAGGCCTTGCTCGACCGCTCTCTTAAGCCCGTCGGCATGATCTTGCTGGTTATCGCTTGCGGCGGCGTCATTCGCTGGATGCTGCAGGACTGCGGCTTGGGCCAGGTTATTGGGCCCATGCTCGAGGCTTCACCGCTGCCCTTGGTGGTCGTTGCCTTTTTGATTGCCGTCATGGTGCGTGCCTCTGTTGGCAGCTCCATCGTCGCTATGACCATGGCATCGGGCATTATGGCCGCCATGCCCGCGGTCGCCGGCGCTTCGGTGCTCATGCGTGCCTCCATCTGTCTTGCTATCTGCGGCGGTGCCACGGCCCTCTCGCACGTCAACGATGCCGGTTTTTGGATGTGCTCCTCGTTCCTGGAGATTGACGAGAAAACCACCCTCAAGTCCTGGACCATTATGGAGACGCTCATCGGCCTTTCGGGTCTTGCCTGCGCCCTGGTGATTTCGTTCTTCGCCTAGTTCGCGTAGCTAAGCATCTTTTGCCGAGGGCATCGCTCGGTACCCATTTACACCTGATTCATTAACCAACGATTGGTACAACCGTTCAAATCAAAAGAGGAGAGCATCATGGACGAGAAGACCAAGGCACAGATTCAGCAGGAGGCAGCCGACCTGGTTGTCAAGCTGCAGCCGCGTTCCGGCAAGTTTCGCACCATCAGCCCCGAGATGGACCCGCTGCGTCTGGGCTCTGGCTGGTCCATCGAGGATCTGGACAAGCCGCAGGTCATTATCGAGTCGACGTTCGGCGACTCGCACCCGGGTTCTGCCGGCCTGTTTGATCTGGTCGAGGAGGTCCGTGCTGGCGTTGCCGAGGCTGGCGGTCACGGTGCTCGTTACTTCTGCACCGACATTTGCGACGGCGAGGCCCAGGGCCACGACGGCATTAACTACTCGCTGCCCAGTCGCGACATGATCGCCAACATGATCGAGATTCATGCCAAGGCCACCCCGTTCGACGCCGGCGTCTTTGTCGCCAGCTGCGATAAGGGCCTGCCTGCGAACCTCATGGCCATGGGTCGCATCAACATCCCCTCCATCGTCGTTACCGGCGGCGTCATGGATGCAGGCCCTGACCTGCTGACCCTGGAGCAGCTCGGCGCGATTTCTGCCCGCTACGAGCGCGGCGAGATCTCTCGCGAGGAGCTTGAGTTTGCCAAGCACAACGCATGTCCCAGCTGCGGCGCCTGCTCCTTTATGGGCACCGCGTCGACCATGCAGGTTACCGCCGAGGCCCTGGGCCTTATGCTCCCCGGCACGGCCCTGCTGCCCGCAACCAGCTCCGATCTGCGTGAGTTTGCGCGCGAGGCTGGCCGTCAGTCCGTGTGGCTCTCCGAGCACAACCTGTGCCCCCGCGACATCGTGACCAAGGAATCCTTCGAGAACCTCATCATGGTCCACGGCGCCATCTCCGGTTCCACCAACTCGCTGCTGCACATTCCCGCGATCGCCCGCGAGTTTGGCATCGAGATGTCCGCCGACGATTTCGATCGCCTGCACCGTGGCGCCCACTACCTGCTCAACGTTCGCCCCGCAGGCGAGTGGCCGGCGCAGTTCTTCTACTATGCGGGCGGCGTGCCGCGCATTATGGAGGAGATCAAGTCGATGCTCCACCTCGACGTTATGACCGTCACCGGCAAGACTCTCGGCGAGAACCTCGAGGACCTCAAGAACAACGGTTACTACGAGAAGTGCGGTCGTTACCTTGAGAAGTGGAATCTCAAGCGCGAGGACATCATCCGTCCGTTTGACCAGGCCTTCGGCACCGACGGTTCCATCGCCATCCTCCACGGCAATCTTGCTCCCGAGGGCGCGGTCGTCAAGCACACCGTCGTTCCGCGCGAGATGTTCCAGGCTACGCTCAAGGCCCGTCCGTTCGACTGCGAGGAGGACGCCATTCACGCCGTCCTGACGCACGAGGTCAAGCCCGGCGATGCCGTTATCATTCGCTATGAGGGACCCAAGGGTTCCGGTATGCCCGAGATGTTCTACACCACCGAAGCTATCGCCAGCGACCCCGAGCTGGGCGCGAGCATTGCCCTGATCACTGACGGCCGCTTCTCCGGCGCCTCCAAGGGCCCGGCTATCGGTCACGTTTCGCCCGAGGCCGCTGTGGGCGGTCCGATTGCCCTGATTGAGGAGGGCGACCTTATCCGAATCAACATCCCCGAGCGCTCGCTGTCCATCGTGGGCATCGCCGGCAAGGAGATGGAGCCGGCCGAGGTCGACGCCGTCCTGGCCGAGCGCCGAGCCGCTTGGAAGCCCAAGGCTAATCGTTACACCTCCGGCACGCTCAAGTTCTTTACCGAGCATGCAGTTTCCGCCATTCAGGGTGGCTACATGGAGTAGCGCACGTACGCATCGAATTTCTCCTCTCATAGATGTGCGGCACAAAGAGCCCCGAGTTCAGCCACGTCACCGGGGCGCGTTGTTCAGCGCCGCCGGGGCGCTCCACTCAAACGACAAGAGACGTCTTACGCAAGCGCCCGCGTCCGTGGATAAAACCACGGGCGTGGGCGCTTCACTTTATTCCCAGCCGCTTTATTCCCAGCCCTTCCACACGTCAGGCTCGTAGCCAACGGTTGCCTGGCGGCCGTTGCGAACGATGGGCTCACGAAGAATCTGCTGGTTATCGAGCACCTTTTCGAACTTCTGGTCGGCAGCAAGATACTGTACGAGCGCAACCGTGTCGGCATCTTTCGCCTTTGGATCGATCACAGCGTCGATCCCGCCGACGGCGCGCGCCACGCTTTCGAGCTCGCCTTTGCTCATCCCCTTTTCCTTCAAGTCGATGAACTGGAACTTCACACGACGTTCCTTGAAATAGCGCTGCGCCTTCTTAGTATCGAAGCTTTTCTTCGTGCCGAATATCTGGATGTTCATACGTACCGCCTTCGCTCAATTCTCGTCCGTCCATGATACGACAAGGGAGCCGAGCAAAAACAGAGCAGGCGGAGATGGAGGAGGACGGCGACCGACCGTCGGCAAGAGTCGGCCGGATCGGACTGGCGCCCAGCGCGCGCCGGCGACACGCTCGCAGCTGCACACATAGCCGATGTACAAGCTCGCCGCGGCGTTCCCTCGCCCCGCGGTGTGGCGATAGAGAAGCACGCCACCCGTCAACGATGGCGCCTCGGTGAGGAAAATCAACGTCTGGGTTACATCCCTTGAAAGGGGCGAAGACGGCTGCTAGAATACCTCCCCGCTATGAAGGATTTGACCAAAGCATACATCGCAATTCGGCGGCCCCTGGTATACGGGGCCTCTCCTGTTGTTCCCCAAGTGCGCTCTGAGCAGCCGCTTTCTTCCTGTCGTATCTGATGCACGCATAGCACGTGCATGTTATTTCGCCCGTGGGCCGGCGCGCCTTCGGCGAAGAATCGAATAGATACGAAGGAAGCTTATGTCTGATAATTGTACGGTCGCGCCCGCCAATGGGCGCATTACCGGTACCCAGATCCGCATCGTCGCGGTCGTCGTCCTGGGTGCCTTCTTGGCGCTACTGAACCAAACGGTGATGTCGCCTGCGCTGCCGGTCATCATGTCCGATTTCGCCATCGATGCCTCGACTGCCCAGTGGATCATGTCCATATACCCGCTGGTGAGCGGCATCATGGTCCCCGTTTCGGCGTTCCTTATCGACAAGTTCAGCACCCGCGCGCTATTCTTCGGGGCGACGCTGGTGTTCGCGCTGGGCACGCTGCTGTGCGCCGCAGCCCCTGATTTCCTGTTCCTCATCATCGGTCGCGTGTTGCAAGCGGCGGGCTCAGGCGTGCTCATGCCGCTTGTCTCGGTGGTTCCCATGCTGGTGTTCCCCGTCGAGAAACGAGGAACGGCTATGGGCATGGCGGGCATCGTCATGTCGGCGGGTCCCGCGGTCGGCCCCGTCGTAGGCGGCGCGGTGATCGACACGTACGGCTGGCGCACCATGATCGGCGCCATCGTCCCCCTCGCAATTCTCGTGCTGGTGCTGGGCGTGTTCATGCTGAAAAACGTGGGCGAGCTGAAGAACCCCAAGCTCGACCTGCCCTCGGTCGTCCTCTCCACCATCGCCTTCGGCGGACTTCTCTACGGGTTCTCGAGCGCCTCGTCGATGGGTTGGGGCAACCCCGTGGTGCTCGGCTCGATCGTCGCGGGTGTCGTGTGCTTGGTGCTGTTCGTCGTACGCCAGGGCAAAATCGAGGACCCGCTGCTTCAACTGGGCACGCTCAAGACGCGCGAGTTCCGCGTGGCCGCCATCATCGTCACGCTCATCAACGCCGCATGCCTGGTCACCAACACGCTGTTGCCGTTGCTGCTGCAAACCTCGCTTGGCGCTTCGGCCTTCGAAACCGGCATGGCCATGCTTCCCGCCGCGGCGGTGGGCATCATCATCAGCCCTATCTCCGGCGTGGTGTTCGACAAGTTCGGTCCGCGTGCCATCTCGATCGTCGGCCTGGCCCTCATGACCGGCGCTCTGTTCCTGCTCTCGCTTTCGACGGTAAACACGCCCATCTTGGTGGTTGCGCTGTTCTGCATGCTGCAGTCCGCCGGCCAGTCGCTCGCGAACATGCCGGTGAACACATGGGGTGTCAATGCCTTGAAAAATGACATGATCGCCCACGGCAACGCCATCGCGAACACCGGCCGCCAGGTCGCCGGCGGTTTGTGCACGGCGCTCATCATCACGGTCATGACAAGCGTCACCGCGTCGGCCGGCGTCGATGCGAGCATCCAAGTAGCCACCGCCGTGGGCGCGGGCGTCGCTTACAAGGTGTGCGCGGCAATCGGCCTCGTTTCCCTTATCTGCGCCATATTCAGCGTGCGCACCAAGAAAACCGCACCGAAAACGAAGGAGGCATAAGCGATGTCCGAGATTCTGTCCGAGCGCATCCCGCTCGAGCTCGAGGGGACGCCCGTTTCGAGCATCATGATTGAAGAGCCGTTCACCTGCACGCAGGATTGCACGATTTCCGACGTGGTGCGCATGCTCGCCGAAAACGAGGTGAGCAGCATGCCCGTAATCGATGAGCGCAACCAGGTGGTCGGGTTCATCTCCGACGGCGATGTCATGGGAGCCATCGCGCAGCATCGCGCTCACACCATCTTCACGGGCGGCGACGCGTCCATGCTGTACTTCGACGATCAGAGCCTTGAGCAGCGCATCGAAGACCTGAAGGATCGCTGCGTCATGGATTTCGCGACGCGCCAGGTAGTGTGTGCCCGTCCCGAGCAGAGCATCGCCCGCGTCGCCGCGCTGCTGGCGAAGAAGAAGTTCAAGAAGCTTCCTGTGGTTGATGACGAGGGCAAACTCGTGGGGGTCATCCGCCGCTCCGCCATCACCAAATACATCTTCGGCATCCTTTTCCAATAGGGGCAGGTCGCACTTGAGGCGAACATCTCGAGGCATCGAGCCAGCAACTGGACCAGACAACCTTGACACGCACGCGCTTTCCCTCGATGCTTCGGTAAGGGGAGCTGCGAAAATCGCAGCACGGGTGATCGGCGCCGCGCCCCCGAAGGCAAAAGCGAACACGGGAGCGATACAATGGGAAAAGTCCTGGACGAAGATTTGGTTTATGAGATTCTCTCCGTCGTGGCAGAGATTCCGGCGGGATGCGTCGCCTCGTACGGTCAGATAGCGCGCCTCATCGGCAGGGAGAAAAACTCTCGCCTGGTCGGAGCGGTGCTGAGCGAGGCGGATCGCTACGGCGATTATCCCTGCCACCGCGTCGTCAACCACGCGGGACGCCTCGTGCCAAACTTCCCCGACCAGCGAGCACTACTGACGGAGGAAGGAGTCGCCTTCCGAGACAACGGCTGCGTCGACATGAAAAAGCACCAGTGGAACGAGTAGCCAGGCAGCGTAGCGTCGAAAGGAGCGACGCCACGGGGAACGACCTGCGCCCCGCCGCCGGACAACCTATGGCAAAGTGACACGTCCCACAAAGAGCGGCGCACCAGTACGAGACACGACCGCGACGTAAAAAGACCCTATGATACTCGTAAGCATCTATCTGATTGCCCGCCTCGAGGTACCCAAAGAACGAGAGATGCCGAAACCCCTAGACAAAGAAAAAGGTCGGGAGTTTTTATGCTTCCGACCTGAAGTTTCATGGTCGCGGGGGGCGGATTTGAACCACCGACCTTCGGGTTATGAGGTCGCTACGACGTTGTTTCATTCAGACATTTCGACCCAAATTGAAGTCAATATAACTCCAGGTCATTTGATGTTTTCATAGATTTACGAAAGAAAAGTACGCGGAATAATTCGACCCAAATTCGACCCACAACGAGCTTGAAAGCGGTCAGGCGGAGCATTACCCTTGGGGTGTGACCCCACGCAGGGCCCACCACCAAGGGTAATGCCCACCCGCCCCAGCCCTTTGCGCCATTCCGCGCAACCGAGCGCGATTCTCAGGCACTTCAGGCAAGGAACACGATGAACGACCGACCTCTCGTCATAGGCAAAGGAACGAAGCAACGCCGCGACAAATACACGTGGCGCTACCGTCACAGCCTCGGCAAGGATCCGGTCACGGGCAAATACCGCTATTCGCCGTGGCAGACCATACATACCACCAAAAGCCGAGAGGTCGACGCCGCACTCGAAGCCTACAAGGCAGAACTCAACAGCGGCACCTACGTCCAAAAATCGAGGGACACCGTCGGCTCGTACGCAAAAAAGTTCCACGACAACCGCGAAGGAACCATCACGCCGCTCGCCTACTCGACATCCTACTCAATCGAGAACCGGACGCGCACATCACATGCGTGATGCTCATGCTCGACACCGACATGAGAAGGGCAGAAGCCCTCGGGATGACGTGGTCCGATGTCTCCGTCGAGAACAGAAGCATCCTCATTGAGCAGCAGTTCGCGGCCGATCGAAGCGTTCGCTCGCCCAAAAGCAAGAAAAGCGTGCGGAGGATCTCGATAAGCGAGACGCTGACGTCGTATCTCGAATTCTGGAAAAAGGAGCAGGCCCGCGAAATGGAAGCCTTCGGCCTGGAACAAGTCAAAGGCACTCCGCTCGTCCACTCATTCGAACGAACGAAAGACAGGCATCCCCAAGTCAACTTCATGGACCTGAATGGGTTTTCGCGCTGGTTCAGAAACTTCAGCGTCGAGAACGGGTTCGGCAAGTTCGAAGGCGTTCGAACATACCATTATGTGAAGGAAACTGTCGACGGGGAAACGATTTCGAAGCGTTATGAGCATAAAGAGTGGCTCGAATTGAGGGATTACCTCAGGAAGCATCCCAAGGTTCGCGAGGCGAGGCATATCAGCACATATGAGAGCGAGCACCTTCCTTACTGATATTCGGGCCTATCGAGCCACACCGCTACTGCCGCTACTGCCCGCTACTGCCCGCCAGCTTCCGAACCAGCGGGCGGTAGCAGCACCCCGAACATCTCGCCGACAGCGCAGAGAGTCGTCGACCTGGCGGCCAAGGCCGACATCGAGGACGTGATGCTGTGCGACCTGCCCGGCGTCCTGTCCTTCCTAGGGCTGCCACCTGAGACGGAGATGCCGCCGGGCAACAAGGGGAAGACGAAGCTCAAGAAGCTCTACAGGAAGGTGGCGCCGAACAAGGCATACCACTCCGGCGAGCGCGCCAAGGATTTGATCTCGCACCTCGACATGGCAGAGATCAGGGCATCGGCGCCCGTCCAAGAATTGGGATGCAGTTCAATACGAGCTCGGGGCTCTTTTCGTCTAGATTGGGGACGCATGGCCGGACGAAAACAATTTGCGTCTGGTAATAAGCGTACGAAAGCGCAATTTACGTCTTAATTCCGTACGCAAATCAAGACGAAAATCGTTTACGTCTGCTTTAATCCGTACGAAAACGGTTTTCGTCTTGCAGGGCAGTTGCCGTTTCTACAGTTCAACTTCCAGTTCGGCTTTGTGCTCGTAGAGGTAGTCGCGCATGTAGGGGATGGCAAATGAGACCTTGCCGTACGAGGGAGCCTCGATAATCGATTCTCTTAACAGGCGGCTGCGGACGGAACTCACCTGTTGAGGCGTTTTGTTTAGGGCATCGGCAACCATGCTGGTCGAGCTCGTCTGCCCCAAAGATGCCATGCTCAGCAGATAAGCGATGCACGTGGGCGGAATGCGCTGTAGCGCGGGCTCAATCACCATGGCGCAGAAGCGTTCGCGTGCCGTTGCAATGCCACGCTCGGCTTCTTCTTCTCCAATAATCGTTGTATGTGCGCGTCTTGCCAACTGCCATGCGTAGTATCCAACGAGTTGGATCATGAAAGGATAGCCCTGCGTTGCCTCGGCAAGTTGGCCGGCAATACCTGGCTGCAACTCCATGCCAGACGCTTCAATGGTTTCCTCGAGGGAGTACGACACTTCGGTTACTGCCACAGCCTTCAGGTCAAAGGGGAGGGCGCGGCGCAAAAACGCAAGTGTCTTTCCGTTGATGATGCTTTCAATCATCGAAGGCAGCCCAGCAAAAACAAAGGCTATATCAAGGTCTTCGCCGATAACCTGCTGAATCGCAATGGAGAGCGTTCGGACCTCATCGAGCTCTGCGTCTTGAACCTCGTCGAGAGTGATGAGCAGGCCATTTTCATTCTTGGATATTGTCTGTCTCATGGCGTCGCGTAGCGATGGACCGATTCGCTCAATGTCTATGCTGCCGATGGATATGCCAGCTACGGTGGGCTCAAATCTGGCGTGTTTGGCCTGGAATTTGGGCTGCAGCTGTTCGAGAATGCGTTGGCAAAGTCCCTCGGTTGCGACCTCTTTTATGACCGTCCAGCCACGGCTTTGCGCCAAACGTGAGCACTCGTCAAGGAGGACCGTCTTGCCCGTTCCACGGACGCCGGCTATGCGCATTAGGCGCCCCGGGGCACCAGGCCCGTTGACGAGGCCCTCATTGAATTCTTCGAGCACATCTTCGCGGCCGATAATCGTGGGAGGTGTTTTACCTGCTGTGGGCTTAAAAGGGTTTGTTTGCATGTGAGCCACCTTTGCTCAAGATATAGCAAGATATAGCAAAGTATAGCAAGATATAGCAAAGTATAGTGAGATATAGCAACGTATAGCGCTGTTCGCGGGTTCTTGCGGTGGTGCTATTTTCCGAATGCCGCGCGGATAAAGCGCTGGGCGAACAGCTTGTTGGCGACGTTGATGACATGGCCCAGGAACAGTGCCGAGATGGCGGTCGTGACGCCAAAGCCGCCCAGGTTGTACATAAAGATCAGCGACAACGCGAGCGAGGCGGCGACATGTGAGCAGTCAAACACGACTTTTACGTCACCAAAGCGGCGTTTAAGCTTTTCGGCAATGACTTGCACCAAGCCGTCGGGCGCGTTGGGGACAACGCCCATGTTGACGACGAGACTTACGCCAAATGCGGTGACAGCGAGGGAGAGCAGCATGGTCGCAATCTGTGTGGGGAGTGCCGTGGGATGCAGTGGGTTGACCGCCATGAAGAGGTCGGTCAAGCCGCCAATCAGCGTTGAGAAGAACAACTCGAGCAGGATGCGCGGCTGGAACTCGCTTCGCAAGATGGCTAATTGCGCCACGATGTAGGCGACGTAGGTTGCGGTGATCCAAAAGCCGAGCGTCTTGCCAGTGAGCATGGATAGGGTTGTGGCAAAGCACGTGAGCGCGGCGACGCCCAGGCCGGATGCCGTCTGGAGACTCATACCGAGTGCCAGTACTGCAACGCCCACAAGATACATCAGCATTCTGATGACGGTATGGCACCAGTCGATGTTCTCGCCATGCATGATGATGAGCGGTCGCATGTTGCTACCCGTCCTTTCGGTTGTGTGAAAAAGCTGACCCGGGCCGGCAAAAGAGGGTTATCGGAGGCACTGCTGCAAAAGCAGAAAAGCCGGCCCCACGGTCAGTCGTCTAGGAAGTGTCTCGCTGTGCCGGAATGGGACTAAAGGTCCAACGAGACGGGAAGAAAGCAAATGGCATTGCGTGGGCGATAAGATGCCAAGATGGTAGGGTGTGTCTTAGCATCCTATTGCCCACGCTCAACGAAATCGGTTTCGTTTGAGCCTAAGTATACGCACGGGATTTTATTTGCGAAGAGAAAAACAATAAAAAGGTGAACGTTCACCTAATCGCAACAACTCGTTGGCTGTAGTTGCGGTGGAATAGTTCCTGTTTTTGCTGCTGAAGGCCTTGAACAGGAACTATTCCACCGCAACTTATGAGGGGGCGGGGGATGCGATAGTATTGCATGGTGGTATTCGACTAACCGAGGACTTATCCGAGGGCTTTATGGAACAGCACCAGCATTATCAGAGCCTGCAAGACCAGGCGTACAACGCATTGCGCTCCAAGATCATCTATGCCGAGCTCAGGCCCGGCACGCGTCTTTCGGCGATTGGTCTGGAAAAGGAGACGGGAATCGGGCGCACGCCCATTCGCGAGTCATTTGTGCGCCTGCGTGAGCAGGAGCTGGTGGAAACGCGTCCCAAAAGCGGCACCTATGTCTCAAAAATCAGCATGGAGCGTGCCGAGAACGCCTGTTTCTTGCGTGAGAAGCTCGAGAGAAGCGTGCTTATTAAATGCTGTTCGGCTTCCTCGCCCGAGCAAAAGCAGCGGCTTGAGCAGATTCTTACCGAGTCCGAGTCGCTCGACCATAGCGAAACGCGTCGTTTCTTTGACCTGGACAACCTGTTCCATGAGACGTGTTTTGAGATTGCTGGCCGTCACATGTTGTGGGATTGGATGAAGAGCATCAACACGCATTTTGAGCGATACAACTGGTTGCGTATGGTGTCGCAGGATTTGGATTGGGAGCCGATTCGTCGTCAGCACCGTCGGATTTTGGAGGCCATTAAGGAAGGCGACACCGATACGGCGAGCTATCTGGCAGAGACGCACTTGCACCTGATGCCCGAGGAGCAGGGCCCGGTTATCGCCTTGCATCCCGACTATTTTGAGCTGTCCAAAGACTCGGCCATCTAATTTGTCCCTTTATTTAGTTGCGGTGAAATAGGGATTGTTTTGCGGCTCTGATGGTGTAAACAGTCCGTATCTCACCGCAACTGCCGGGGTACTATCGGGGCACAAAAAAGCTGCGGCGTCGCTTGGAGGAAAAGACCGGAAGCAAGGGTCCATTCCTCCAGACGGCGCCGCAGCTGTTTTGGTGGCTCGGTTTTTGTCGATGTGGCCCAACTGGGCGCGGTTGCCAGCCGAGTAGGCAAAGCGGCTCGGGGGCGTGTCGCTTCCGTCACGTTCTATCAGCATACAAGACGGTTTTGGTTCTTGTTCGTGACGGAAACGGCGCGCTTCCGAGCCGCTTTAAAAGAAAGGGGGCGAGGTCTAGGGCACGCCCCCTTTCACGATAGAGAGCTAAACCTAGCCGCGGACCTTCTTGACGACGTCCATGGCCTCGCGGGCAATCTGCTCGACCTTGGAGAAGTCGCCGTCGGCAAACAGGGCCGGCTTGACCATCCAGGTGCCACCGCAGGCGATGATGGCGGAGGAGCTCAGGTACTCCTCGACGTTGGCAGTGCTCACGCCGCCGGTGGGCATAAAGCGGTGACCGACAAACGGAGCGGCGAGGGCCTTGATGGTGTTCAGGCCGCCATACTGGGACGCGGGGAAGAACTTGGTGACCTTGAGGCCCAGGTTCTCGGCTGCGGTGACCTCGGAGGGGGTTACGGTGCCGGGAAGGACAGGCAGGTCGATGTCGATGCAGTGCTTCACAACGTCCTCGTTGTAACCCGGGGAGACGATGAACTTGGCACCGGCTGCGCGGGCCTGCTCAACCTGCTCGACGGTCAGGACAGTGCCGGCGCCAACGCACATCTCGGGCTCGGCCTCGGCCATAGCGGCGATGCACTCGGCGGCGCAGGCGGTGCGGAAGGTGACCTCGGCGGACTTCATGCCAGCTGCCATAAGGGCGTGGGCGAGCGGAGCGGCGTCCTCGACCTTGTCGAGCACAACGACCGGCACGATGCCCAGGGACTCAAGCGTGGTGTAGAACTGATCGAACATGATGTTCCTTTCGATGTGTGGCGCGCATGGGCGCGTGATTGCCAAATGTGCTGGTCAGGAGCCGATTTTGGATTGGTTATCGGAGGCACTGCTTGGGGTTCAAGCAATTCCAAAACCGGCTGCTCGACCAGTCATGTAGGGAATGCCAGGCAAAACCGGAATGGGACTGGTGGTTTTGCCCGGCCGGAGGAATCGGGGAGCGGGCCGCAGGGGTATGGGATTGGAAAGCTGCGGCCCGCGGAATGGGGAACGAATTAACGGGCGACGCGGGTGCCACCGTCGGCGGCGGATGCCGCGGCTGCGATCTCGTCTGCGGTCACCAAGTTGGAATCGCCCTTGATAGTGAGCTTGAGGATCGAGGCTGCAATCGCGTAGTTGACAGCGTCCTGCGGGTCAAAGTCGTTGATGAGGGCATGGACGAGGCCGGCGTTGAAAGCGTCGCCGGCGGCAACGCCCTCGAGTACGTGCACGTCGTGAGCAGGGGAGAACCAGTGCTCGCCGCTCTCGGCCTCAAAGAGCATGCCCATCCAGATGGAGCGCTCGACGCAGGAGATGTTGCGGACGACCGAGGCGACCTTCTTGCAGCCGTACTCGGCGCAGATCTGGCGGGCCATCTCGACGTAGGTGTCGCGCTCCTCGATGCCATGGGCAAGGGAGCCAGAGACGCAGGTCATGCCAAGGCCGGCAGGCGCATCCTCGTCGTTGGCGATGCAGATGTCGACGAGCGGCAGGAGTTCCTTCATGGTGGCCTGAGACTTCTCGGGCGACCACATTTTGCCGCGATAGTTGACGTCGCACACGGTGGTGATGCCCTTGGCGCGGCAGGCGGTGAGGGCATCCTTGCAGGCGGCAGCCATCTCATCGGAGACGGCGGGGGTCACGCCGGAGAAATAGAAGACATCGATGCCCTTGAGGATCTCGTCCCAGTCAAAGACGTCGCGCTTGGCCATGTTGATGGCAGAGTACTTGCGGTCGTAGACGCAACCGTTGCCGCGCTGCGAGGCACCGACCTCAAACACATAGGAGCCAAGGCGGTCGCCCTGACGCACGACGCGCGTGGTGTCGACGTCGTAGGCCTTCAGCGAACGCAGGGCGCACTCGCCCAGACGGTTGGCCGGGACAACGGAGACGTAAGCGGCCTTGTCGCCCTGGTAGGCCAGGGAAAGCGCAGTGTTGGCCTCGGCGCCGCCGTAGCGGACGTCAAACTCGGTTGCCTGCTCAATACGCAGGTGGTCTTTGGGTGAGAGTCTCATCATGATCTCGCCGAAGGTAAGAACCGTTTTACCCATGGTCGCGCAGCTCCTTTTACTCGTGCGTACACCTTTGATATGGCGTTGGCACGCAGGTGCCAAGACGGTAGGGTGCGTCTTTGCACCTGTGTGCCAACGCTCACCGAAATCGGTTTACGAAATCGGTTTCGTTTCGAGTTGTAGTATACTCACCTACAGCGTTTTGCAACCGAGATTTTTAAAAAATGCCTAAAATGGCTCAGACTGCCGACATTGGGAAACGGGGTGCGCTATGGCGCAGATGAGAATCAAGGACATTGCCGCCGAGGCGGGCGTGAGCCCGGCCACGGTCTCGCGCTATCTCAACAACCGCCCCGGGCAAATGACCGAGGAGACCCGTGCTCGCATCGCGTCAGTTATCGAGCGCACCGGCTATCGCCCACGTGCCGCCGCGCGCAATCTGCGCAGCTCGCGCACCAACCTTATCGGCGTGATCTTGGCCGACATCGCCAACCCGTTCTCCAGCGCCATGCTCGAAGGACTTTCCGCCAGTGCCGCCGCGCGCGGCTGCTCGCTCATGACGGCCATTAGCAGCAACGACCCCGCTAAGGAAGCAGAGTCGCTCACCAGACTTATCGATGCCGGCGTGGACGGCTTGGTCGTCAACACCTGCGGAGGCAATGACGAGGCGATCGTCGCGGCGGCGGGGCGCCTGCCCGTTGTGCTGCTCGACCGCGACGTTGCCGACGGCGGTGTTGACCTGGTGACATCTAACAACCGTGAGCTGGTCGCCGGCTTGGTAGACGCCTTGGCAGCTGCGGGCAGCGAGCGTCTGTGCCTGCTCACCGAGGCAAGCGACGATAGCCCCGTGCGTCGAGAGCGCGCCGAGGCCTTTGCCGACGAGCTTTCGCGCCGCGGCCTTGCGGGCGAGGTCGTCACCCTGGCCGACGGTGGCGCCACGGGCGTTGGCCGTTTGGACAAGACCATCCGCGACTACGCGGGCAAAAGGCTCGGCCTTATCGCCGTCAACGGCCTGGTTTTCCTGCGTCTGACCGAGGCGCTGGCGCAGCTTGGTCCCTCGCTGCCGGCGGGGCTCAAGATCGCGACGTTTGACGACTACCCCTGGAACCATGTGCTCTTTGGCGGCGTCACCACGGCCGCGCAGGACACCCTCACCATTGCCGAGCGCGTAGTCGAGCGCCTTTCCGAGCGCATCGACGTCGTTACCACCACCGTGGGCGAGGCCGCAAAGCTGGCGCCCAAACGCATCGAGATCCCCGGCCACATCGAACACCGCGCATCGACCTCTCGCTAGCCGCTCGTTCGCAACTGCCTGTTCGCGCACGTTTTTTGAGCGCTTGATACGCTTTAACCCTGCGGAAACATTTTTCTGCGATAGTATCTGCGATATAGACCAGTCGAAACCCGCCCGAAAGAAAGGGGAGCGACATGAACCAGCAGAACATCGATTACGTACTCCGCTCCGTAGAGCAGCGTGACATCCGCTTTGTGCGTCTGTGGTTTGTCGATATTCTCGGCCGCCTCAAGAACTTTGCCATTAGCCCCGAGGACCTCGAAGTCGCTTTTGAGGAGGGTATTGGCTTTGACGGCTCCGCCATCGAGGGCTTTGCCACGCCCGAGGAAGCCGACATGCTGGCGTTTCCCGATGCTTCGACCTTCCAGATTCTGCCGTGGCGCCCGAGCCATAACGGCGTCGCCCGCGTGTTCTGCGACGTGTGCACCCCCGATCGCAAGCCGTTTGCCGGCGACCCGCGCGACGCCCTGCGCCGCATGTTCTACAAGGCCGAGAAGGCTGGCTATCTGCTCAACGTGGGCGCCGAGCTGGAGTACTATTACTTCCCCGACGAGCACACCCCCGAGCCGCTCGACAACGTGGGCTACTTCGATCTTTCGGTGAGCGATGCTGCTCGCGACCTGCGTCGCAACACGGTCCTCACGCTCGAGAAGATGTCCGTGCCCGTGGAGTACACCTTCCACGCCGCCGGTCGCTCGCAGCACGGCATGAGCCTGCGTCACGCCGAGGCCCTGAGCATGTCCGACGCCATCACTACGGCCAAACTCATCATTAAGCAGCAGGCCTACGAGAGCGGTTGCCACGCCTCCTTTATGCCCAAGCCGTTGGCGGGCGAGGACGGCAGCGCGATGTTTTTGCATCAGTCGCTATTCGACCACGACGGCAACAACGTCTTTTGGGGCGAGGACGACGAGAAGTACCATCTTTCCGACGTCGCCAAGCACTACATGGCCGGCATCCTGGCGCATGCCCGCGAGATTAGCGCCATCACCAACCCCACGGTCAACTCGTACAAGCGCATCACCACGGGCGGCGACTCCGTGCCGCAGTACGCCACGTGGGGCCTGCGCAACCGCGCGAGTATGGTCCGCATCCCGGTCTACAAGCCCGGCAAGCAGCTGTCCACGCGCATCGAGCTTCGTAGCCCCGACCCCATGGCCAACCCGTACCTGGTCAACGCCGTCACGCTGGCGGCTGGTCTCGACGGCATCGAGCGCAAGCTGGAGCTCCCGCCCGAGGCCACGGCCGAGACGCTCAAGCTCTCCGACCGTCAGATGGTCGAGGCCGGCTACACGCCGCTGCCGCGTTCGCTCAAAGAGGCGCTCGACGTGTTTGAGGACTCGCAGTTTATGAAGGATGCCCTCGGCGAGCACATCCACAGCTTCTTCCTTAAAAAGAAGCGCGACGAGTGGCATAAGTTTGAGTCTACGATCACCGAGTGGGAGATCAAGCACTACCTGGCGAACTCCTAATCGCGCTGGCTTGTTTCAGTACGATTGAGCTCATTTCTTTGGAGGCCGATATGTCCGAAAAGAGTGCCCTGTTCATGGCGCGCACGACGCGCTTCCACGAGTTTGCCCGCAGCTTGACGACCACCCTGGGTGTCGAGGTGAGCCTGGCAACCCCCGATTCGCCGACTGCAGCGCACGACTTTGACCTGCTGATTCTCGATTCCGATGGCATCCGCAGCGACCGCATCGATCAGATTGCCAAATGGCTCGACGACCGCGGCGGCGTCCCCATGCTGGTGATCGTCGACGACGAGGCCCTTGGCACCCTTCGCCTGCCGAACCATGCGCATGCCGACTTTGTATGCCCCACGGCGACGCCCAACGAGCTCAAGGCTCGTGCGCAGCGCCTGATGGGCGAGGAGGAGACCGTCACCGCCGACGATGTGCTCAATATCGATAACCTCGAGATCAACCTGGCCACCTACCAGGTGACGCTCGACGATGAGCCCATCGACCTGACGCTGATGGAGTACTCGCTGCTGAGCTTTTTGGCGACGCATCCCAACCGTGCCTACAGCCGCGAGGTACTGCTGCACCGCGTGTGGGGCTTTGAGTACTGCGGCGGTACGCGTACCGTCGACGTGCACATCCGACGCATCCGCTCCAAGGTGGGCCCGCAGATCGCGGCACATATCACCACCGTCCGCGGCGTGGGCTATCTGTTTAAGGACTAGCTTTTCACCACAAAGGGGACAGGCACCATTGTGGTGGTTTTGCCGCAGGCCGGGTCCTTTTGGGCCTGCAACAGAACTTAAGCCTTCCTAAAAGATTGCGTTCTCATACACGTTCGCCCGCATATTGGGGTACAACTCAACGTGAACAATGATGGCCCGCCACATGTTTGGCGGGCCTTTGGTTATTTGACGAAAGGATCGCAGCCATGAGCGAGAACGATTCCCAGCGTCCCCAGGATGCGGGCAACGCTGGCGAGACCCAGCAGCAGCCGCGCGTGCAGGTGGAGTCGACGCCTGCCGACGGCAACATTCCCTACGTGCAGGCCTACGACACGCAGACCGGTAAGCCGCTGGGCAGCCAGCAGGTCGTGAACAAGCACACGGTGGTCAAGACCAAGACCAAAAAGCTGCCGATCTTTATTACGGCACTCGCCGGCTGTGCCTGCGGAGCCCTGCTAGTCATTGCGCTCATTATGAGCGGCACGCTCAATATTGGCGGCGGAAAGAATGCCGTGACGGCGGGTGCTTCGGGTTCATCGACGCAGAAGATCACCATCGACTCCGAGGACACCACGCTGGCCGAGGCCGTTTCTGCCAAGGCCCTGCCTTCCGTCGTTTCCATCACCGCCACTTCGAGCGGTAGCCAGAATGGCTCGCTTTCGCAGTCTGCCGATGAGTCGGATAGCTCGGGCAGCGTCGGTTCGGGCGTGGTGCTCGATACCGAGGGCCACATCCTCACCAACAACCACGTGGTCGATGGTTACGACCAGTACGTGGTGACCATGGACGACGGCACCACCTATGAGGCCGAGTTCGTGGGCAACGACGCCTCGAGCGACCTGGCCGTCATCAAGCTCAAGGACGCCGACGCCTCCAAGCTTACGCCGATTGAGATCGGTGACTCCTCCAAGCTCAACGTGGGCGAGTGGGTCATGGCGATCGGTTCGCCGTTCGGCAACGAGCAGTCTGTCTCCACGGGTATTGTGTCGGCGCTGTATCGCTCCACGGCTATGAGCTCTACCAGCGGCAACACCATCTACGCCAACATGATCCAGACCGATGCCGCCATCAATCCGGGCAACTCCGGCGGCGCGCTCGTCAACGACAACGGTGAGCTGGTGGGCATCAACTCGCTCATCGAGAGCTACTCGGGCTCCAGCTCGGGCGTGGGTTTTGCCATTCCCGTTAACTACGCCAAGAACATTGCCGACCAGATCATCGACGGCAAGACGCCGGTGCATCCGTACATGGGCGCTACGCTTTCGAGCGTCAATGCGCTCAACGCCCGCACCAACAAGCTGAGCACCGATAGCGGTGCGTACGTGGCGAGCGTCGTTGAGGACGGCCCTGCCGCCAAGGCCGGCATTCAGGAGGGCGACGTCATCACCAAGCTGGGCGATGACGAGATCACGAGCGCCGATGGCCTGATCATCGCACTGCGCAGCCACGAGGTGGGCGAGAAGGTCGAGATCACGCTCATGCGCGGCAAGGAAGAGAAGAAGGTCACCGTTGAGCTGGGCTCCGATGAAGAGCTGCAGAACCAGCAGCAGGACGACAGTTCGACCGACACCGGCAACGGCGGTATTACCGACGAGCAGCTGCGCCAGTACTTGGAGGAGCTGCTAGGCCAGCAGGGCCAGGGTCAAGGCTACGGTCAGGGTTTCTAACGAGCCGTATCGCGCATACCGATGCCAGAGGGGGCTGTTCCGCCAACGCGGGGCAGCCCCCTCTTTTCGCGATGATCCCTTGGGGACGGAGGAAAACGGATCACTTGTGGCTGGCAAGAGGCCTGGTTCGGAATGGTCTGGACAGTTAGTTCAGATACGTATAAATCTGGGGCAGCTTGGGATGCGTTTTGAGCAATTTTTGATTGGGATGGGGCTCGAATGGGTGTTTGGAAGGGAGAGCGGGACGTTTACATGGTCTCGAGGAGCCCAAATTAGTTGAAACAGGGGTGTTCGTGCCTGATTCAGCTCTAGGATTTATACGTATCTGAACTAACTGTCCACCCCAGTCTGGTGGCTGCCGATTCGGTGCGGTTGGAAAGGGCGATTTGGCTCCATTGCGACCGGTGGTACTCTAGTATCCGTTTGAAATCGAGCGAAGGAGTGCCGCTATGGAGCAATCGAGCCTGTTTGGTGACGGCGTGGACATCGATACCGAAACGCCCACGACCGCGGAAGCCACCGCACCGACCGACGCCCGTGCCCAGGCGGCAGCGCGCGCGGCCGAGCTGCGCCATGAGCTCGATTACCACGCCTATCGCTACTATATGCTCGATGCGCCTGAGATCACGGACGCCGCCTTTGACAAAATGCTCGTTGAGCTGCAGGAAATCGAGGCGACCTATCCCGACCTGGTGACGTCCGACAGCTATACCCAGCGCGTGGGCGGCTACGTGAGCGAGCAGTTTACGCCGGTCACGCATATGGCGCGCATGTATTCCATGGACGATGCCATGGATCTGGACGAACTCGACGCATGGCTCCAGCGCGCCGAGGATGCGCTCGGTGCTGGCAGCGTCACCTATACCTGCGAGCTTAAGATCGACGGCCTGGGCGTGGCACTTACCTACCAAAACGGCACCTTCGTACGCGCGGCCACACGTGGCGATGGCACCACGGGCGAGGACGTGTCGCTCAACGTCCGTACCATCAAGGATGTGCCCATGCACCTGTCCGAGCCGGCGCTCGCTCACATGGGCGCCGACCGCGAGCGCGCCATCGAGGTGCGCGGCGAGGTCTACATGCCTAAGGGCAGCTTTGTTCGTCTGAATGAAGAGGCCGATGCCGAGGGGCGCGACCCCTTCGCCAACCCGCGCAACGCTGCCGCCGGCAGCCTGCGTCAGAAGGATCCCAAGGTCACGGCGCGCCGCGACCTGGCCACCTTTATCTATGCCATCGCCGATACCGACCCGCTGCACGTCCACAGCCAGCGCGAGTTTCTGGACTGGCTTCGTAGCGCCGGCTTTAGCGTCAACCCCAACGTGGCCCGTTGCGCCACGCCGGCCGAGGTCCACGAGTTCTGTGCCCAGGCGCTCGAACATCGCGGTGACCTGGACTACGACATCGACGGCGTGGTCGTAAAGGTCGACAGCTTTCAACAGCAGCTCGACCTGGGCTTTACCGCCCGCGCGCCGCGCTGGGCCATTGCCTTTAAGTTCCCGCCCGAGGAAAAGCAGACAGTCCTGCGCGAAATTCGCATCCAGGTGGGCCGCACCGGTGTGCTCACGCCGGTCGCCGAGTTCGACCCGGTGACGGTCGCCGGCTCCACCATCGCGCGCGCCACGCTGCACAACATCGACGAGATCCGCCGAAAAAACGTGCGCGAGGGCGATACCATCATCGTGCACAAGGCGGGCGACGTAATCCCCGAGGTCGTGGGCCCGGTGCTCGACAAGCGCCCGGCCGATTCGGTCGACTGGCACATGCCCGAGGTCTGCCCCGTGTGCGGCAGCCCTGTGGTCCACGAGGATGGTGAGGTTGCCTACCGCTGCGTTTCCATCGACTGCCCCGCACAGCTCAAGGAGCGCCTGCTCCACTGGGTGAGCCGCGGCTGCATGGACGTCGACGGCCTGGGCGACGAGATCGTCGACAAGATGATCGCCGCCGGGCTGATTCACGACGTCGCGGACTTCTACCAGCTTACGGTCGACGACATCGCCGGTCTGGACACGGGCCGCACCTATGCCAGCTCCAACAGCAAAAAGGGCGTCAAGAAGGGCGACCCCATCCCGGTGGGCCTCAAGACGGCTGAAAAGATCATCGCCGAGCTCAACAAGTCCAAGAGCCAGCCGCTCGGTCGCGTGCTGTTTGCCTTGGGCATCCGCCACGTGGGCAAGAGCGTGGGCGAAGTCATCGCCGAGCGATTCCTGTCGATTGACAAGCTCATTTTGGCGAGTGAGGAGGACATCGCCGAGTGTGAGGGCATCGGTCCCAAGATTGCGGCGAGCGTCAAGCAGTTCCTGGCCGTGCCCGAGAACCTTGTCGTGCTGGAGCGCCTGCGTCAGGCGGGTCTGTCGCTCGAGGTTGACTTGGGCGCCGCTCATGCGCAAGCCGCAGCCGACGCCGGCGTGGCGGGCGAGCTCGCCGACGCACAGCCGCTCGCGGGTCTGACCTTCGTGCTCACCGGCACGCTCGTCAACCGCACGCGCGACGAGGCGGGTGCGGCGCTCAAGGTGCTCGGCGCCAAGGTTTCGGGCAGTGTTTCAAAGAAGACGAGCTATCTGGTCGCCGGTCCCAAAGCGGGCTCCAAGCTCACCAAGGCCGAACAGCTGGGCGTACCCGTGCTGGATGAGGACGCGCTCGAGCAGATCCTGGCGACTGGTCAGGTGCCCCAGGCTTAGGACATCGATAATCAAATTAGAAAACCTCCCGGAAAGGTTGATACTTTCCGGGAGGTTTTTATTTGGGCGTGGTGGCGGGCAGCATGATCTGCGTCATGTAGGTTGCTGAGGGTGACCCTGCGGAGCGGTGTCGTTCCGGAGCGATAGAAGATTCATACAAAGCAAAGGGGCCCCGCAGTGAGGTTCCACAACGGGGCTGCCCCATTGTGATGAGTTTTATACACTTTAACATTAACATTAACGTGTATACTTAGCAGTGAAGATATATGTTGAGAGGAGCAGTTATGGTTACCGTCGCGTTTTCGGAACTGCGCCAAAACCTTACGCAGGTGGCCGAAAAGGTTGCCAATGAGGGCGAGGAGGTTGTGGTCTTCAAGCGGAGCAAGCCGTTGTTCAAGATCGTGCCGCTCGACTATCAAAGCCCGGTTGCAGTGGAATATGACGCTGCCCAGGAGCGCGGGGGTGCAAAGCCGACGTGCGGCTCGGACAAGCCCAAGCGCGACGTGGGTACGATGTGGCATCCCAAGATCACCTGGAAGGAGATCCGTGAGATGCTCGCGGAGAATGAGGACTACCAGGAGTATCTCGATATCGTAGCCAAAATGCCAAAAGGAACGCCGCTCGATACGATGACGGTTGAAGATGAAAAGCGCGTCGCGAGGGAGCGCTACCTATGAGAGCATTTCTCGATACCAATTTTCTGCTCGATTGCGTGCTTCCGGGCCGGCCGGAGCACGCAGCGGCGCAAACGATCAAGGGGCTCGTCGACGTGGGGCTTATCGAAGGCGTTGTTTCGGCCTGCTCTCTCAAGGACGCGTATTACATTCTCACCAAACAGGCCGGCGAGGCGCGCGGGCGCGAGGTAGTGCGCGACTGCCTTAAGAGCTACTCGGTAGAGTCTCTCGACCAAGAGGCTTGTTTTGCCTCCGCCTATTCCGATGAGCCGGACTTTGAGGACGGCTGTATCCGTGCGATGGCCGAGCGTGCCGGCGTGGACTTTATCATCACGCGTGACCGCGCCGCTTTTGTGCGCTCGACCATCAAGACCTTCTCGCCTGCAGAGTTCATCCGTGCGTTTCCGATTCCGGAGGAGTAAAACCGCCATATCGGGGATTGTCCTCGATATGGCGGTTCTCCTGTAGCTGACGCTCGTTAGTTGAGCTACGCTTTATGCCTGTCCGGGAGGTTCTTAATCGAGCATAGTAACCGGCACCGTGATCTGCGTCACGTAGGTCGCGGGGTCGTCGCTGATGATGTCATCGATCAGGGCAATCTCGCGTGATGGACCGGCGGGTGTCAGTCCGTGCTCGCGCATATAGCCGAGCAGCTGCTTATAGCGCGGGCCCGCTTGCCCGTGCGTGCCGCGAAAGCTAATGGTCAGGCAGAGCGCGGCGGGTCGCACCTCGACATCGCCCAGGTATTCATCGGTATCGTCGAGCAGCAGGAAGACCTCGTCGTAGCCGTCAAAGTCGCCGGCGGCCAGGCGCTCGGCGCTAATCCCAACGCCTAAGTTGCCCAGAAAGACAAAGGTCTCGTGCTGTCCCTTCTGCAATTGACGAATCTGCCACTCCAGCGCATAGGCGTCGGTAGGGTTGACGCGTTCGCGCAAGATGGCGCAGCGAAGCTCGGGCGCATCGATTGTGCAAATGGTATCGAGCTCGGTGTTCAAGGCATCGTGGAGCAGCGCAAGTCGGTTGTCAATCTTGCGTGACACGCGTTCGAGCTCGTGGCGCTTGCGCTCGATGAGCTCCTGCTGCTGAGCTAGCTGCCGCTGCATAAGGTCCACATCGCGCGTGGTCACAAACTCGCGGATTTGTGCTAACGGCAAGTTGAGAACGCGCAGGTGGCTGATGGTGTTGAGGGTGGAGAGCTGCCGCGATCCGTAGTAGCGGTACCCACTTGCCGGATCGATGTGCGCCGGGTCCAGCAAGCCCGTCTGCTCGTAATGACGTAGCGTCCCCACGCTCAGGTTAAACAGGCGCGCCACCTCGCCAATGCGGAGCAGGCCCTCGGTATGTTCGGTTGGCGAGTCGGCCATGGGATCGCTCCTTTCGGTAAAAAGCAGGGGAGGGGCGCCAGGCTCGCGTCGCCCCGCTACGCTGCCAACTTGTCAAAAGCCCCGCGCCGGTTGAGCACGGTAAACGCGATAACACAGATGACTGCCGACAAAATCGATCCGCACGGCGAGGCGATGCCCATGGGAAACAGCGTGTCGGAATAGGCGTTCGACAGCAGCCATGCGCCCGGCACGCGAATGAGCGCCACGGCCAGCACGTTGTGCGCAAAGCCGATGTAGCTCTTGCCGTATGCAGCGAAAAAGCCGCTAAAGCAAATGTGGATGCCGGCAAAAATCGCGTCGAAAATGTAGCTGCACATATAACCGGTGCCGGCCGCGACTACTGCAGCGTCCTTGGCAAAAAAGCCAATAAACGCCGGCGCCACCAGCCACATCAGCACTGTGATCAGACAGCCATACACTACTGAGATGGTCATGGCGTTTTTGAGTACCTGACGTGCGCGGTCGCCCTTGCCCGCGCCGGCGTTTTGCGCCGTGAGTGCGCTGACGGTGGCGCCCATGGAACTCGGCACAATGAACAAAAAGCTGATCATCTTCTCGACCAGGCCCACGGCGGCGGCGTCGACGAGCCCTCGGTGGTTGGCGATGACGGTGATAAACATAAACGCCACCTGGATGCAGCCGTCCTGCACGGCCACAGGCACGCCGATCTTAAGAATGCTGCCGAGCACCTCGGGCTGGGGGCGCAGGTCGCTGCGCTTAACGTGGATGTTCGTGCGGCGGCTCTTGAGCCACACGAGCGCGAGGGCAACGCTGGCCGTCTGCGCGGTCACCGTGCCGAGCGCCGCGCCCACGGGGCCGAGCCCCATGTGCCCGATAAACAGAAAATCGAGCGCGATGTTGATGATGCATGCCACGCCGATCACATACATGGGCGAGCGCGAATCTCCCAGCCCTCGAAAGATGGCCGAAAGAATGTTGTACGCGGCGATAAAGGGAATGCCTACAAAGCAAATGCGCAGGTAGGCGGCGGTGCCTTCGACTGCCTCGGCCGGCGTGCCAATGAGCGCCACGATTTGCGGGCACAGCGCAAGCAGGACAGCGGCCAGTACCACCGAGACACCCATAAAGAGCGTGATGGTGTTGCCGATGGCGGTCTCGGCGCGGTCGAAGCGGCGCGAGCCCACGGCGTGGCCGACGATGACCGTCGTTCCCATGGCCAGGCCCACGAGCGTCACGGTAATGATATAGAGCGTCTGCGCGCCATTGCCCACAGCGGTGATGCCGGCGGCGCCGCTAAACTGCCCCATCATGTACAGGTCGGCCATGCCGTAGAGCATCTGCAAAAAGTACGAGAGCATATAAGGCAGGGCAAAGACCGCGATGGTCTTAAGGACATTGCCGCGTGTGAGGTCGTGTTCCATGGGCAGGGTACTTTCTGGCTTGGTTCGTTTAGGTACCAGTGTAGTGAAAACCCTACAACGATTGTAGAGTCAAGGTTTGTGTTGACGACGGGGCGAAAAATAGTCACGCTCCAAGCACGATGCTTTGGCCCTCTGTGCCCCTCACCTCGCCTCAAACCATCACAACATTCAACGTTTTTTGCCAAAATCGGGAAAAGCATCGAATGTTGTGATGGTTTTTCTGCCACTCGATCGGGTGGAATTGCTTTCTTGCGCGCGAAGGTGTGCGGACCCGTGGGCAGGGGAATAAGGTTGGTTATCCGACTCCATTGGAGGGCTCATGGACCTGCCGATCGTCCTGTCCCATAAGACTGCCTGGCTGTACCACAACGTGGCGCGCCCGTCCGAGCCGCTCTCGCGAGCAAGCAGCCTATACGATGAGGACTCGCTTGCTAACGAGGCGGAACCGGCCGCGAGCCTGCCCAAATTGGGACTCGATGCCAAGGGGCTGAGGGCTTCGACGGCCGTCGGGATCGTTACCGACTATCTAGTTTCGCTCGGTATTCCACGAGAAGAGCTCGATCATATCGACGCGCTCGTCAACTTCGATTTTGAGCGCTCGACGCCGGCTGGATTTAGGTGCCACGTGTTTGGGGCGCCGGTACCTTCAGACCATCTTATCGAGGTGGCGGAGGGCCTTCTGGTGGTTGATGAGCCCATGTGCTTTGTCCAGGCGGGTTCGTGGATGAGTGAGCCCGAGCAGCTGGAATATGGCTACGGAATCTGCGCCCGATACCATTTGAATCATCTGTCGACAGGCGATTATATCGAGATGGGGCAGAGGTATACCGTTGCCGACTTGATTGCTTATTGCAATGAGAACCGATCTCGTCAGGGGGCTATACGCGCGGCCGCCGTGCTCAAGCGCGTGCACGATGGCGCGCGGTCGCCCATGGAGACGGCCACCGCAATCATGGTCGTAGCAAAACGTTCCCAGGGAGGGCTGGGATACGCCAAGATCGAGCTCAACCATCGGGTCGATGTTCCCAACGAGTTCAAGTATCTCGCAAAGGCCGGATATTTCGAGATCGACGTATATGCGCCCGCGAGCGGTACGGGGATTGAATACAACGGTTCGGACCATCTTGATAAACAGCGCAGCGCGTCGGATGCGGAGCGTATGACCGTGCTGAGCGCGCTGGGCTTTAGGATGATCGTCCTCACCGGGACTCAGTTTGCCCACCAGCTGCAATTGCATCGGGCGATGAACGCCATCGCGCTCGCTATGGGCCTTAAGTGCGACCGAAGCGAAGCGTTTCAGAAACGTCAGAACGACCTGCGAGAATTCGTGATTCGGCACTGGGACGGCGGCCTTTAGGGACGCTTTGGTCCTTCTACGGGGTGCCGTGGGCGGGCAAACCATCACAACATTCGACGTTTATTGCCAAAAACGGGAAAAGCATCGAATGTTGTGATGGTCTGTGCTGAGGATGGGCTTGGATAGTCCGTCTTGCTCGAAGCGACCTGTCCTGTCGTACGGGTGTCGGCACGATTCTCTCGTGGGGTATTATGTTTTCCGAAGAATAAAACGCCGCGTGAGGGGAGGGCTGCGTGGACGGGCACGTGCAACATGACGGCTTTGGCCGCGATATCAACTACCTGCGCATTGCCGTTACCGACAAGTGCAATTTCCGCTGCATTTACTGCATGCCGGCCGATGGCGTGACGCCCCGCGCACACGACGAGCTGCTCAGCGCCGAGGAAATCGCCCGTTTTGTGCGCCTGGTGGCGGGGGAGGGCATTCGCCGCGTGCGCCTGACGGGCGGCGAGCCGCTGGTCAGCCGCCGCATCATCCCGCTCATTCGCGACATCCGCGCGATTCCGCAGATCGAGGACATCTCGCTTACCACCAACGGCGCCCTGCTGCCCAAGCTGGCGCCGCAGCTCAAAGACGCTGGGCTTAACCGCGTCAACATCTCGCTCGACACGCTCGACCCTACGCTGTTTGGAAAGATCACGCGCCTGGGTCGGCTCGAGCAGACCATGGCCGGTATCGACGCGGCGCTGGCCTGGGGCTTTGAGCCCGTTAAGGTCAACTGCGTTGTGGTGCGCCGGCTCAACCAGGATGTGGCGGCCCTCGCACGGCTGACCGTCGACCGCCCCATCCACCTGCGCTTTATCGAATACATGCCCATCGGCGACGAGCGCACGAGCTCGCATTGCGCTGTGGACCCGCATGCGCCCGCGCTCAATCCCGAGCTGTGGGATGCGAGCGATACCGTGCCGAGTGACGAGCTGCGGGCGCGCATCAATGCCGGGGCCGCGGCGGCGGGACTGGGCGAGCTCGAGCCGCTCGGAATCAACGACGCTCCTGCCGGCGCGGGTCCTGCGCGCTATTGGCACTTTCCGGGTGCGGCGGGAACGGTCGGTTTCATTAGCGCCATGTCTAATCATTTTTGCGCGAGCTGCAACCGTCTGCGCCTGACGGCAGACGGCAACGTGCGTCCGTGCCTGTTCAGCGATGCCGAGTATTCGGTGCGTGAGGCGCTGCGCCGTGGTGATGATATGCAGGTACTTTCGATTTGGCGCGATGCCGTGGCCCACAAACCGCAGGAACACGCGATAATTGAGGGCACGCAACGATTTATGTCCCAAATCGGAGGATGATCATATGGCCAAGAGCAGGTACGCCGATGCCACCAAGGCCGCTCGCAGGGCCGCGATGTCTGCCCATGCGGCCGCGGTGAATGCCGACAACGCCGACGCGTCCGCGCAGCCGACTGCCAGTGCTGCCATCGAGCCCGCCCGTGACGCCCGTCGCGACGAGCTGACGCACGTGGACGCCAAGGGCGAGGTACGCATGGTCGACGTGTCCGACAAGGCCGAGACCCATCGCATCGCCATCGCCGAGGGCACCATCCTCATGCATCCCGAGACGCAGGCCATGGTGCTGCAGGACCGCGCCAAAAAGGGCGACGTGCTTGCCTGCGCGCGCGTGGCGGGCATTATGGCCATCAAGCGCACGAGCGACATCATCCCCATGTGCCATCCGCTGCTCATTACCAAGAGCAAGTGCGACATTGCGCCCATCGCTCCGGCGGGGACGCCTGCCGAGGACGTGCCCGAGGGCTGGGCGCCGGCGCGCGCGGACGGACAGGTTGGCTTTCACGTGCTGGTCACGGCGGGCGTGACGGGCAAGACGGGTATCGAGATGGAGGCTCTGACCGGCGCGAGCGCTGCATGTCTTACGATTTATGACATGTGCAAGGCCGTCGATCGCGGCATGGAGATCGTCGACGTGCGCCTGCTGCACAAGGAAGGCGGCCGCTCGGGCATATGGGACCGCGCAGAGCGTCAGGCCGCTGCTGTTGAGGCCGTGGGAGCCGCGGGCGACGCACCCGCGAGCGCACCCATCGCCGTCGCGCCTGCAGCTCCGGCTCCGGCCGTCCCTGCGATCGCGTTTATCGGCTACCAAAACTCGGGCAAGACCACGCTCGTCGAGAAGGTCATCGCCGAGCTCACACGCCGTGGCCTGCGCGTGGGCTCGCTCAAACATCATGGGCATCATGGCTTTGATATCGATGTGCCCGCTAAGGACACCTGGCGCCATCACCAGGCCGGATCCAAGCACGTGGGGCTCATCTGCGCCACGCGCTGGGCGGAGTACGCCGATACGCGCGAGGAGGACGAGATGCCCGCGCGCGAGCTGCTGTCGCGCTACAACGATGTCGACGTGGTGATCATCGAGGGCTACAAGACCGAGGGCTTCGACAACATCGTCGTCGCGCGATCGGGCGTCGACCGTCTGCGCGGCAAGAGCTCGCTCGACCTGGTCGACGGTCACACGCTGGCCCTTGCCTGCAACGAAGCCCTTGCACGTCAGGCCTTCGACGCCGGCTTTGCGACCCGAGCCATCAACATCAACGACGCCCGAGCCATCTGCGACCTCATCCAAGATCATCTGGCCTAAAACCTGCCAAAAAGGGACAGGTTTATTTTGGCAGGTTTTATCTGGGCAAACGTCATTTCCACCACAAAGGGGCCAGGCACCTTTGTGGTGGTTTTTGCTTTGGTAGATGGTTGGGACATGCCTTACAATCTACCAAGTAGTTCATGACGGGCGAAAAACGGAGAGAAGGGGCTTGATGCGTCCTTAATGTTTCATGCGGATAGATTAATTTGACAGACGGTGGCGAATGCCCACCGCCCGTATTCGTATGAAACAAGGAGTCTCCATGCTCGCCTCTCTTTTTTCAAAGCCTCAATCATCGCTGTCCGCGCAGGCCAGGCGCCTGGTGGCGATGCGCTTTCTCATCTACACCGGTTTTCAGACCAGCTACTTTATCGGCGTCATCGGAACGCTCACCTATGCGGACGACGCTTCGGTCGTTGCGACATCGCTGGCCGTCCTGTTTATGAACGTTTTCGTGATCCTGGGGTCCTTTGCGGGTGGAGCGGCGCTCGACGCTTTGGGCCCGCGCCGCCATTTTTCGCTGAGCATCGTCGGCGCGCTGACAACCGGCGCGGCGATTATCGCCTTTGGCAGCGCGACCGGAACAGTCCTTGCCGGCGCGGTGCTCCTGGGCTTTGTGATGGGGTTCGCCCAGCCCATCGCCACATCCTATCCAGCCTACCTCACTGACGACCCCGTCGAGCTCAAAGACATCAACTCCGCCATCGCCATGTTTTCAAACGTGAGTATCATCGTCGGCCCCACGCTGGGCGGCTTTGTCGCGGCGGCTGCATCGTCACGCGCGGTGTTCGTGCTCATGATGATCTTTACCGTACTGGCGCTCGTCGCCGGTTGGGGCTTTAGACAAAGTGCAGGTCAGGCCGCCACACACGAAGGCAAACCCGCGATTGGCGACATCACATCAGACAAGGCCAGCCAAAGTCCCGACCGCAACACATCTTCCCGTGCCACCTTCGCAGCCAGCATCAAGACAGTCTTCACCAACAGCGTCCTCGCGCTACTTTTCTGCATCATTTTTCTTTCGAACTTTGGCTACGGAGCCTTCGATCCGCTCGAGTCGTTTTTCTATCGTGATGTCCTACGCGTCGGCGTTGAGTGGATGGGCTGGCTCTCGTCGGCCTCGGGTGTGGGCGCGGTGCTGGGTGCCGTGCTCGCGCTCCGCTTGTCGCCGCACTTGGTCAACCTTAAAACGCTGCTCGTGGCGCTCATGTCCGTGGGTCTGGGAAGTTTGCTCTATGTGGGGACACCGTACGTGGGCGTAGCCCTCGTCGGACAGATTGCCCTGGGCGTGGCCTGGGGTGTCGTCAACCCGCTCCACAACACGATCGTGCAAACGACGGCCCCGCTCGAGCAGCTCGGCCGCGTCAACTCGGTCATGGGCTTTGGCAATATGTTCGCCGGCGTGGCCCCTCTGGCGGTTGCACCGTGGCTGGCGGCAACATTTGGCGTACAACGGACACTCGTGGGGGCAGGCATGGTCGTGACGGCGGTTCCCGCGGCGCTGCTGCTGTTTGGACGCCGGCATTTGGATCGTGCCGCAAAGCAGTAAAAACCATCACAACATTCAGCGAAAATCGCGATTTTGACGAAAAGCGTCGAATGTTGTGATGCTTTGCGACTCGGGCCAGGCCACCCTTCTGATCCGGCCACCACAAAGGGGGCAGGCACCTTTGTGGCGATCGGGTCCCAACGGCCTGCGCCTTGGTATACCATGTACACCATTTCCGACCACATTCAGCACCGCCGCACAACCCAGAAAGGCCCCCATGGACACCACCTTCAGCCACATCAAAGCCGTGTTCTGCGATATCGACGGCACGCTGCTCACGAGCCAGCACACGGTGTCCCCGCGCACCGTGGCGGCGATCCGCGCCCTGCGCGAGCGCGGCGTGCTCTTTGGCCTGTGCACCGGGCGCGACGCCCACGCGACCGAGGCCATGTACGAGCTCTGGGGCATCGAAGGCCTGGTGGACGTGATGGTGGGCTGCGGTGGCGCCGAGGTCATCGACCGCGCGCACGACATCAACGAGCTGAGCTATCCGCTGCCGGGCGAGACCATCGCGCGCATCTGCAAGCACATGGCGGACCTTCCTGCAACGCCCGTCTGCCCCCGAGACGGCGTGTTCTACGTGCCCGAGAGCAACGCGTGCGTCGAGCACCTGTCGCGCGTCGACGGCGTGCCCTACCAGGTGGTCGATTTTGCCGAGTTCTTGCGCGAGCCGCAGCCCAAGGTGATGTTTACCATGGCGCCCGAGGTAATGCCGCGGGTGATTGAGCGGGCGTCGACGTTTGCCGATGACACTGTTAAGGCGGCGGCTCTGCAAACCACGCAGCGGCTCTACGAGTTTATGGATCCGCGCGTGTCCAAGACGCGCGGCCTTGTGCGCGTGGCGGAGCTCAACGACATGGAGCTCCAGGACATCTGCGTGTTTGGCGATGCGGACAACGACACCTGCATGGTGGCTGACGCCGGCGTGGGCGTGGCCATGGCAAATGGCAGCGATGCCACCCGTGCCGCCGCCGATTTTGTAACCGCGAGCAACGACAAAGACGGCATCGCGATCTTTATCGAGGAACATCTGCTGTAGCGCAGGGGGAGAACCGCCACAAAAGGGGCAGGCACCTTTGCGGTGGCCTCAGGCGATTTGGGCGAATTGATACCTAAAAACTGCGCGAAAACACAAATAACGTTGTCTGAACATCACGCCTCTAACCACCGATGGGTTAAAGATATTCTCATCAGTTTGATAGGATATTCCTTCCGGTTAATGACCTACCGCTCACGGTCGATTTTCGACCGTGAGCAGGATGTTTGCTCTTGAGCAAAATGTTGTGCAAATAAATCTAATGCCATTAAAAAAATGATGGGCAACTAAATTACCAGCAGAAACAAAAAATAGATAGCGAATAAACAAAGGTAAATCTGAGCAAATGTCAAGAGAATTGAGAATTCGCTACAAAACTATCGGTTTTCTTGCTCAGATGTTCAAACAATCTCTACAATATGGATTACTAAGCGTGCGCAATTACAGATTGCGCAGATACGTTTGATAGTGAAAGAGCAAGATCGCGGTCTCTTGGGGAGGAGACATCGATGAAAGCGAATTCAGAAAAAACTAAGCAGAGTAAAAAAGCGACGCGCCGTGTACTGGCAGGCGTTTTGTGCGGAGCATCCGTTTTGAGCCTGGTGCTGTCGCTCGTCATGCCTCCGATCTCGCAGGCCATTGCCAACGATGCCCAGACAGGTTTTACCGAGGAAGCCGTTGCAGACGAGAACACTTTGGGCGAGGAGGCCGTTGCAGGCAATTCCACGGGCAAAGACGCCGAAAATCGGAATAGTGACGAGACCGAGGGCGACGAGACCAATCCTACAAATGACGTCGAGCAGAATCAGGCTGAGGATCAGCTTGAGGACGAGCAACGGGGTGAAGATGGCGAGTCGTCGGATGGCAATGCTGTAATGGCGGTCGCGGAAGGCGGGCAGACCGAAGCGGCATCCGGTGGGATAGATAGCGCGGATACGCTGAAAACTAAGCTGGAGAGCGCGAGCGGCACTGCCAACTTTGAGCTTACGAAAGATATTGATACCAAAGCGACAATTCAGCTCGGCCAAGACGGTAGCGATATCACGCTGGATCTAAAAGGCCATAAGATTAAGCATATGAGTCAAAGAGGGCCTTTGTTCAATATCACCGGTGGCGCGACACTTAAAATTAAGGATACTGATCCTAAGAAACCGAGTGAAAGTGTCGACGACGGCAAGCAGCTAAATGATCAGGATCAGACTTTAGATCGCGACAATTATGGTAGAGAAGCAAAGTTGGTTTACGACACCGATGGCATTCCGTCTAGCCTTACCTACTACGTGACCGAATCGTCCCCGAGTAAAAAAGACACAACCAAGACAACCGAGATGCTTTTCAAACATAGCGTCGAGATTAAAGGTGCCATCGTGGCGTGCGATGGCTCTGACGGACTGAGGCTCATTAATCTCTACGCAACTAACAGCAAGGGTGGTACGTTCAAGCTCGAGAGTGGCGTGATTACGCAACAGGAAAATACGCAACAGAAACAATGCAGGGTCGACAGTTTGGTTTATGCCGAGAACGGCTCTACCGTCAACATGAGCGGCGGCTATGTGTGTGGTGCTTTCGGCTCGCATGCGGGCGGCGGAATTGAAATATGCAACAATTCGAGCCTCGACGTTTCCGGTGGCGTAATTGCCGGCAACAGCGCTTATAGTGGCGGTGGTGTGTCTGCCAACGCTTCTACGGTCACCATAACTAATGGCGTAATCTCCGGCAACAGCACGCTTGATTCTGTTGGCTTTGGTGGCGGCATCATGGCCGAATATGGCGGCAGCGTTACTGTTTTAGGCGGTTACATTACGAACAATCGCTATGCCAAATTCTGCGGTAAAGATGGCGATGGTTGTCATGGCGGCGCTGGGCTTGCCGCCATAAAGGGCGCCGATGTCGCCATTTATGGCGGCCAGATTACTGGCAACTATTCCGATGAAGCTGGCGGCGGCGTTTACGTTACCAATATTGATCAACAAGATATGGCATGGCTCGAAGTTACGGGAGGAATTATTGCCTCTAACGTGAGCTACCGATCTGAAGGTGCCGGCATCCGAGTGGGCCAGAAGGTTGACGCGTTTATTAACGGCCCTAAAGAAAGTAACGGCACTAAAAAAAGTATAGTCTACATCACTAACAATCACTGCATGTCTCGCTATGACTGGGGTGGCGGCGGCATCTTTGTTCAGGGTGATTCGAAAAACGCGACTAACGCAGGCAGGCTGTTTGTATACAACTCGTATATAAGCAGCAATACCGCTGGCGGCTATGGTGGCGGCGTTGCGGTCTGCCCATCGGGTAAGACCTTGGTAACGAACACTGAAGGCACGGCAATCTTTGGCAATAAGTCTGCCGATAATGAGTTTCTTGGCGAAGATCATCCTAATCCTGCTTACAAGCAAGAGGGCAATTCCGGCAATGACAAAGCGCCCCATCTTTCTAAAGGCGGCGACGGTAAGAATCAAGACTATACCGCCTATTTGAAACCGGTTTTTCGTGACAATGGTCATGCCGATTTCTTCCTCGCAGCGCATGATCACAATACGCCGATCGCAGTTGTGACTGGTGAGATGCTTGGTGGTGGAGACGCCCGGTACTCGGGAAGCATCGAACTTGAAAAAGCTATCAACATCCCCGCCAACGGTGCTGTTGGGGTAAAAAATAGCATCGGTCTGACCTCGGGTGTTATGTCGGGTGTTATGGCCAAGGATGAGGCGGCGATTAATGCGCGGAATCAAGCGCAGAATGAAGCGACAACTTTCATCACGGGCAACTATTCCTGGGACCATGGCGGCGGCATCATGTCGAATGGCGACTTGTACCTAGGCGAGCCTGCGGATGCGTACGCCTACCCGAGCCTTAAGCTGAGGGCGACCAAGGAGTTGGCCGGCCGAGACCTCAAAGATGGGGAGTTCACCTTTTCGGTTTATCGCAAGAACTCGGGTACTGCGAAGGCGCCTTCTTGGGACGATAATGGTAATTTCATCAATGGTGGCTGCGAGTTTGTCAAATCTGCCCAGAATACCGCTGGCAACATCGCCTTTGACCTTAGCGAGAAGCTTAGCGAGCTTCTTAACAAAAAACAGCTTCGCGAGCAGTTCTTAGCGAAGGGTACTGGCGAAATTACATACTACTTGGTCGAAGATGCGGGCGATGAGCTTGGTGTTCATTACGATCGTGCTGTATACGAGATTAAGGTGACAGTCAAATGCACGCCGACTGTACTTATGTCTGTTCCGACACAGGGAAAGCCGGATGAGCCTAAAGATCTTAAGGTCTATAACTTCACGATTGATAGGGTGGACGTGACTAAGAATCCTGGGGGTTCAGCTAGCTCGTCGAGGACTGCGTCAGCAGATGCTAATGGGTATTATTCGATCGTCGACTCCAGCAGCGCAACCTCCACCAACAAGGCAACCTTCACCAACACGTACGACCCTGAGGTTTCCTGGACTCCTAAGGCGACTAAGGTCGTTGAGGGTGGCGAGATGAAGGAGTTTACACTTCAGCTTGCGACAGACAGCCACTTTAGCAACGAAGACATCATCGGTACTGCCGTGACATCTGCTGGTCCTAATAAGACGCAGACGCTTTCGTTCAAGGACAAAAAAAATAAAGAGGTTGTGCTCAAGTACTCGCTCTCTGATATCAGGAATAATCCCGGCGACCCGGGTGGCCCTTTCAAGACCTTTACGTACTATGTGCGCGAGAAAACCGACGGTTCGCAGTTCTCGCACTACACGTACGACCAGTCGGTCTATAAGTTCACGGTTGTGCCAACGTATGACACCGAAAAAGGAGAGATCAAATGTGCGGTGACCTACAGGAAGGGAACCGTTAACCCCAAAGGTGAGTGGACGGCAGACGCCAATACCGCAGAAGAGACGTTCACCGACACCTCCACCCCCACCTTCACCAACACCTACTCCACCTCTTTGCCCCTTTCTGGTATGTCGGGCGTCACTCTGACGTACCTTGCCGGCGCGGCGGTGCTTTGCGCTGCTGCGGCCTGGATGCACATTCGTCGCAAGGCGAATGCGAAGGGAGGTAAGCGTCGTGAATAAGAAAGTTTGCTCCTTCCCGATCTTGTTTGCGCTGCTCGCCCTCCTGATCGGCACCTGCGCGGTTGTGTTCCCCGCTTCCGCGCAGGCCGCGCCGACCTCGACCGGTTCCATCACGGTGAGCGGCACCGTGGCGAGCAGCTACGACGCCTACCAGATCTATAGCGCCAACGTCGTCGACGGCGACAGCGACGCCAAGATCGCCACCGACCTCGCCTGGGCAAGCGACGCCGCGCGCGATGCCGTCCTGCCTGTGCTGCACAGTGCCGGTATGCCCAAATCCCAGACCACCGCGCAGGAAGCTGCCGAGTGGCTCAACACCGATTCCCGCCTTACGAGCGCGCTGAGCGCACAGCTCGCTCGTTCCCTCCAGAGCTCTGACGCCGTGTCTGTGGCCCTTAACGCGGGCACAGCGGCCGAGCTGCCCTGTGGCTACTGGCTCATCGTCGCCGACGACGACGCCATCGCCCAGAACGAGGCCGGCACCGCGCCGATCATGGCCCTGGTCGGCGGCAGCGCCGTTACCGTCAAGCCCAAGGCGGCGACCCCCAAGGTCCAAAAGCATGTGCTGGAGGACAGCACCGCCGCCTGGCAGAAGGCCGCCGACGCCACGGTCGCCGACGACCTGTACTGGCGCCTCTCCGCCACGGTCCCGGCGGGTCTTACCGCCTACGACACCTATACGGTGCGGTTCGTCGACACCATGGGCGCGGGGCTCGACCCCTCCAAGGTCGCCGCGAGCATGCGCGTGTACGTGGCGGCGGGCGCGGACGGCGGCTTCGACGCCGTCTCGGCCGGCAGGGACGGGCGCGCCGGCACCGAGCCCGCGAAGGGCTGGACTGAAATCACGGCCCAGTGCAGGGTCTCGGTTGACGGCAAGACCTTCACCGTGCGCACCGGCGACCTGATCGCCGCGCTCGGCGGGGCCGACGCCTTCACCGCGGGCGCCCGCGTGGTCGCCGTGTACAACGCGCCGCTCAACAGCGCATGCAACCACGGCATCGCGAAGGGCAACCCCAACGAGGTCTACCTGCGCTACCCGCGCTCTCCCTTTGCCGACCAGTCCGGCGACGCCGGCTTCACCCGCACGCCGAGCGATGACGCGTGCGCCTACACCTGGGATCTCGCGCTCACCAAGCGCGGCAGCGACGGCGACAAACCGCTTGCCGGGGCGGTCCTGAGCATCGCCGACGACCGCGGCCGCACGCTGGCGGCCGACGGCACGTGGGATGCGGAGGGCAAGGCCACCGTCACCACGGGCGAGGACGGCCGCGTGACCGTCTCGGGCGTGGACTCGGGCAAGCTGGAGGTCCGCGAGCTCAAGGCGCCCAAGGGCTACACCGCCTTTGAGGGCGCGCGCTCCGTGACGGTCAAGGCCGAGGGCCTGGACGTCGACCAGGTGGCCGCCGCCAAGCCCAACCTCACCATCACGGCCGAGTCGCCCCTGCGCGCCGACAGCGCGGACGGGTCGACGGGCAGCCTGGAGGCGTCGCTCATCAACACGCCCACCGGCACACCCCCTAGCATTACCACCGGAGGCTTTATGCCCTCGACTGGCGATATGGCAATGTACGCCGCGGCCGCCGCAGCGGTCGCCGGAGCCGCGCTCATCGTGGTCGCGCTCCTGGTCAAGCGGGGAGGTGGCAGCCATAAAGAGTAGCTGGCAGCCCCACAGAGAGCGGGGCGAGACGTAGCGAAGTAGATGCTAAGATTCAGACAGACAGATTTAGATCAAATGGAATTCGAGCAGAAAGCAGAGGAAAAGAAGATGAGCATGAGCAAGAACATCGCACGCCTGGCAGTAACCGCCGGCCTCACAGCAGCGCTGAGCTTCGGCGGCGTCATGGCCCCGGTGACCATGGCGTTTGCGGCTGAGGGTACGACGGCTCTGGCCAACAGCATCACGATTAACAAGGCCGCCGACGAAAATGCTACCAATACGTTCAAGGCATATCAGATCTTCAAGGCAAAAGTTGATGACGTCGAGGACAGGGGCAAGGTTGCTTCTGATATTAAATGGGCAAATGATGCTATCGGTCGCAAGGTGATTACCGCCATTCAGGGGTCTACTGAGTATAAGAAACTCGTGGATAAAAACTCCGCCGAGCCGCTCGCAAATGATGCCGCTGCTTCGGTTGTGGCTGAGTGGCTTTCTCAAAATGTGAAAGGCACTGCCAGAACGGCATCCAGCAGCGAAGGTACGCGTGTTGCCCCCGGCGATGTGCTTTATGAAATTGCGGCTGCGGTTTCAGGCATGAAGCAAAATGTTGAGGCGGAGGCCGCTGCGGGAGATCCCCTTAGCGCAGGTACTCCGTGGACGCGCCCGGACACTAATGAGGCTGGCCTTTACGGTGATGGCTATTATCTCTTCGTGTCTGATGGTCTTACGGATCCGACCAAACCGAACACTGGCAAACCGAACACTGGCACTTCCCCGATCTTTGCCATCGTTGGCGGTGATCCCGTGGTCGTTACCGAGAAGACCAGCATTCCCACGGTTGTGAAGAAGATCAAGGATGACAAGCCCAGCAGCAATTGGGCAGACAAGGCCGACTCCCAGATGGGCCAGAAAGTCCATTACCAGCTGAAGGGCACCGTTGCCGACAATGTCGCCACGTTCGGCACCTATTACTACGAGTTCCACGATGAGCTTTCTGCCGGTCTGACGGCAGACGCCAGCTCGGTCAAGGTCACGGTTTACGCAGATGACAGTGACACGCATGGTACCGAAATCAATCTTCCTGCCGATGCCGTTTCTTATAATCAAGACGGTACGAACAACCTTCTGACGGTTAAGTTCAGCAATCTCAAGGCTGTTACCGCAGAGGGCACCAACGCTCCTGTTGAAATTACCGCAAGCTCTAAGGTTGTCGTTACTTATACTGCAAGTCTTGATTCCTCTAAGGTCGTTAATGTCGGCGGCGATGGCAACCTCAACAGCGTTAAGCTCATCTACTCAAACAACCCCATGGGTGATGGCAAGGGCGAGTCCGTGCGCGATACCGTCCGTGACTATACCTATGCGCTCAGGCTGGTCAAGGAGGACGCTGCCGACGAGAACACTAAGCTTGACGGCGTGAAGTTCACCATTAAAGCAACAGATCCTGACGATACTAGCTCTAAAGACAAGTATGTCAACGACAAAGGCAATCTTGTCGATACTCCTTTTGAGCTCGAAACTAAGAATGGCGGCGTAATCGAGGTCAAGGGTCTCGATGCTGGTACCTATACCGTCAAGGAGACCCACACCCTCGGCGGCTACAACACGCTGCCCGACTTCACCTTTAAGATCTCGACTGCTGAGGGCGATCTTGCTAAGCCTGAGAGCGAGGACAGTAACACGCTCACCGTTAGCGTGACCAAGGATACTTCTTCGCTTGTGAAAGAGGCAACTGTGAACGGTGGTGTGGTTAACCTTACTGTCCAGAACAAGAAGGGCTCCAACCTTCCCCTCACCGGTCTTAACGGTGTGACCTTCACTTGGATTGCTGGTGGCGCGGTGCTGTGCATCGGCGTGGCGCACCTCATCCGCAGCCGTAAGCAGGCTGAAGAGTCCGAGCAGGAGTAACGCTCGCTCACCCATCCCTTTGGCAGGTGGGATGTGATGGCCATGAGACTTGCGGACACTTTTCTCGTCCATCCACGTTCTTGCTTTGCCATTCTCTTTTCGGGGCAGACTCCGCAATGGAGTCTGCCCCGTTTTTTTTGGATAACGCGGCCAGACTCCATTGCCCGATGGATCAAGCGTATGAATATCGAACAGATGTTTGCAATTATTGCGTTTGCCAGCTGTGGGTGCATACACCCGCAGTAAAATGGCTTTGCGACGCATTCCGTGCGCGGGCGGCCGACGACTCGATCGGAGGTCCCCAAATGCTGAAATTCCTTAACGCGCTCGCCGCCCTCGCGGCGGTGGGCACGTTCGTCATCGCGTTTCTTGACTCGTATGAGGTTCGGTTTAAGGTCCGTAGGCGCACGCGCGGTGCGGACGGTAGAAGGCATTTGCGCCGCAACAAGCGCAAATAAGAATGCCCGGGGGTAGGATCCCGGGCATTTAACTAAAGCTGAAAACTAGGCCGCCCGCGCTCTCGTACACTTACGCGGGATGCGTCGTTTTCTATTGATATTGTATCCCGAATCGCCCAGCCGATCCGGGATATTTTGAAAACTCAAATGCGGGCCCATACTCGCGCCGCACAATGCTGTCTAGCTGCGTTGTCCGGCGCATGAGCTCGCTAATCGGCTATTATTTGTTTAGACAACTTGAGTTGTAAAGGAGTGACCGGCGATGGTGCAGGGCGCCAAACATATGAAGAGCAATAATGTCGCGGACAACGGCGGCTTAAGCCCTCAGCCCAAACCTCAACCAAAACCCAAGCGCCGTCGCAAGCGGCTGCCGCGCTGGGCCGACCGTCTCATCACCATTGTCATCATCCTTATTGGCGTGGGCCTTATGACCTGGCCGTGGATTTTGGACCGGCTTGAGGCCTCGGGCGTGTTCAACCAGATCAGCACCGTGTCCAGCACCGTGGACGCGCTGTCTGCCGAGGAGCGCGAGCGCATCCTGCTCCAGGCTCGCTCCTTTAACGAGCAGCTGGCGGGCGAGGCCACCGAGCTTCCCGCCGACCAGATCGAGCCCTACGCTCAGCAGCTCATCTTTGACCGCGACCCCATGATGAGCTGGGTCGAGATCCCCTCCATCGACGTGAGCATGCCCATCTACCACGGCACGAGCGAAGAAGTCCTTATGGCGGGCGTCGGCCACCTGGAGGGCACGAGCCTGCCGGTGGGCGGCACCTCGACGCATTGCGTGCTCACCGCGCACTCGGGTATGCGCAACCTGAGCATGTTCGACGACATCCACTCGCTGGAGCCCGGCGACCTGGTGCTGCTGCACACCATGAACAAGACGCTCGCCTACAAGATGGTGGACTCCGAGGTCGTGCTGCCCGAGGAGATGGAGTCGCTGACCATCGAGCCCGGCGCTGACAAGGTGACGCTCGTCACCTGCACGCCCTACGGCGTGAACGACCATCGCCTGCTGGTGCATTGCGTGCGCACCAAGTACAACAAGAAGGACGTCGACAAGCAAAAGTCGCTGGCCGGCCGCCACTGGGGCAAGCGCGAGTTTGCCGTGCTCATTGTGGTCGTAGCCATTGTGCTGTTGCTGCTGGACATCGTGATCCATGCGGTCCGCAAGCGCCGCAAGGCCAAGGTCTCGGCATAAGACATTCTCCAGAACCGCCACGGTGGGGACAGGCACCTTTGCGGTGGTCGGGGCTTCCAAACCATCACAACATTCGATGGAAATCTCGATTTTGGCGAAAAGCGTCGAATGTTGTGATGGTCTTCGTTGTGGGCGGGACGGTTTTCGCTATGGACGGTGCGGTTTCGCCGCAGAACCGCCAGCTCGCCGCCTGCCAGTCCGCCGCCCTCGTTACGTTTTCGCTGCATTTGGGTAAAGCGCCTGCTCCAAGCGGCGTTGCCTTGTATACTAGAGCGGTTTATCTGTTATGCGGAAGGGAGCGCCTATGGCACTCAGCGAGAAAGACGTACGCGGCATCGCCGAGTACGCAAAGATCGCACTGACCGATGACGAGCTCGCCCAGATGACGTCCTACATGAACGACGCCGTCCAGATGCTCGAGCCCGTCCTGCAATATGACTTGCCCGACGTGGAGCCCACGTTCCATCCCATCGGAAGCCTGTCCAACGTGATGGGCGATGACCTGCGCGAGCCCGAGCGCGACCTGCCGCTCGACGTTGCGCTCGAAAACGCCGGCAGCGCGCGCGACCGCTACTTCCGCGTGCCGTCCATTTTGGGAGAGGGGGAGAGCGAGTAATGGCGCTAAGCTTCGATTCCCTTACCGCCGCCCAGATCGCCGCAGGCGTTGCCGCCGGCGACTTTACCGCTACCGAGGTGGCCCAGGCCTCCCTTGCCGCCATCGAGGCGCGCGAAGGCGGGGTCCAGGCATTCCTGCAGGTGGCGCCCGAGCTTGCGCTCGAGGCCGCCGCGCGCGTGGATGCCGACCGTGCCGCAGGCAAGCCGCTGCCCCCGCTCGCGGGCGTGCCGCTGGCCATCAAGGACAACATGAACCTCGTGGGCACACGCACCACCTGCGCCTCCCGCATGCTCGGGGACTACCAGAGCGTCTACACCGCCACCTGCGTCCAGCGCATGCTCGATGCCGGCTGCCTGCCCATGGGCAAGGCCAACATGGACGAGTTTGCCTTTGGCAGCTCCACCGAGAGCTCGGCGTTCCACCGCACCAACAACCCTTGGGATACCGAGCGCGTGCCCGGCGGCTCCTCGGGCGGCTCCGCTGCCGCCGTCGCCGCGGGCGAGGTCGCGCTCTCGCTGGGCTCGGACACCGGCGGCTCCATTCGCCAGCCGGCGTCACTGTGCGGCGTGGTGGGTTTTAAGCCCACGTATGGCGCCGTGAGCCGTTACGGCGTGGTTGCCTTTGGCTCGTCGCTCGACCAGGTGGGCCCCTTTGGCCGCACGGTCGAGGACGTCGCGCTGGCCATGAACGCGCTTACCGGCGCGGGCCACGATCCGTACGACTGCACCAGCCAGGATTGCGCCGTCGACTTTACCGAGCATCTCAACGACAGCATCGAGGGCAAGCGCGCGGGCATTATCCCTGCGTTTATGGAGGCCGAGGGCCTGACGCCCGAGGTCAAGGCCGCTGTTCAGCGTGCCGCCCAGGAGCTGCAGAACCAGGGTGCCGAGCTGGTCGAGGTCGACCTGCCGCACCTGGATGCCGCCATCGCCGCTTACTACGTCATCGGTCCGGCCGAGGCGTTCTCCAACCTGGCCCGCTTCGACGGCATTCGCTACGGCTATCAGGAGGAGGGCTGCGCCAACCTGTCCGACCAGAGCTCGCTGTCGCGCGCCCACGGCTTTGGTGCCGAGGCCAAGCGCCGTCAGATGCTCGGCGCCTACCTGCTGAGCTCGGGCGTGTACGACAAGTACTACTACGCCGCGCAAAAGGCTCGCACGCTCATCACGCGGGACTACGATGCCGCGTATGCCAAGGTGGACACCATCCTCATGCCCGCCTCGCCGCGCACGGCCTTTAAGTTTGGCGAGATCAGCGATCCCACGCAGATGTACCTCTCCGACCTGTACACCATCTCGCTCAACATTTGCGGCAACGGTGGTATCTCGGTGCCGCTGGGCCTGGGCGAGGACAGCAAGCTGCCCGTTTCTGCCCAGCTGGTGGGTCCGGCGTTCAAGGACCGTCAGCTGCTCACGTTTGCCCGCGCCCTGGAGCGCGGCTTTGCCGATGCTGCCACGGGTGCGCCCGCGCTTTCCGTCGCGCCCGATTTTGCCGGGAAGGGAGGCGAGCTGTAATGAAGGAGCTTTCCGAGGTCCTGCAGGATTGGGAGGCCGTGATCGGCCTGGAGATCCATACCGAGCTCACCGCGCTCGATACCAAGATGTTCTGCAACTGCAAGCTCAGCCACGATGACGAGCCCAACGCCAACGTGTGCCCGGTGTGCCTGGGACTGCCCGGCGCCCTGCCGGTGCCCAACAAGCGCGCCATCGAGAGCATCGTCAAGGCCGGCCTCGCCACCAACTGCGAGATTCAGCGCCACTCGATGTTCTACCGCAAGCACTACTTCTATCCCGATATGGCCAAGAACTTCCAGACCACGCAGGGCCCGGTCGCCTTTGCCATGTACGGTCACCTGGACCTGGACGTGACCGGTCGCGGTGCCGCCGAGCGCCCCGACTGCGCGTTTGGCGAGGCCGAGGCTCAGAGCCTGGCGAGCGCTTCGGCCAACGCCGAGGGCCTGTCCACGTCCATGACGTCGACCATGCGCGAAGGCAATCAGCGTGCCGGTCACCTGGCCAGCTATGACGCGTCCAACCTACAGATGCCCGAGCGCCGCGAGGACGGTTCCTACACGGTGCCCATCCGCATCCTTCGCATCCACATGGAGGAGGACGCCGCCAAGATGGTGCACGTGGGCGGTGCCGAGGGCCGCATTACCGCCGCGGCCGAGTCGCTCGTCGATTACAACCGCTGCGGTACGCCTTTGATTGAGCTCGTGACTGAGCCCGACTTGCGTACGCCCGAGGAGGCTCGCCTGTTTATGGAGAAGCTCCGTCGCATTTTTGTGACGCTGGGCATTTCGGACTGCTCCATGGAGAAGGGTTCCATGCGCTGCGACGGCAACGTGTCGCTGCGCCGCCGCGGCGAGACCAAGCTGGGCACCAAGACCGAGCTCAAGAACCTCAACTCGTTTAAGAGCTTGCATGACGGCCTTGCCTACGAGATCTGCCGCCAGGCCGAGGTGCTCGAGGAGGGCGGCATTATCTACCAGGAGACCCGTCACTGGGAGCCCAGCCGCAAGCGCACCGTGGTCATGCGCGTCAAGGAGACGGCCGACGACTATCGCCTGTTCCCCGATCCCGATCTGGCGCCGTTCGACCTGGACGACGAGTTCATCGACCGCTGCCGTGGCGAGATCCCCGAGCTGCCCGATGCCAAGCGCGTCCGTTTTGAAGCCGACTTTGGCATTAAGACGGCCGACGCCGAGCAGATTGCCGGCGACCCCGAGTTTGCCGACTTCTTTGAGGCCGCTGCTGCCGGAATGGCCGGTAAGGAGGCCCAGACGGTCGCGAACCTGCTGGTGAACGAGATGATCGCCTATCTTAAGAGTGCGGGCGTCTCGCTGACAGAGTCCGGTATCGCGCCGGCTCAAGTGGCGGCTCTTGCCAAGCTGCTGGCGACCGATGCCATCAGCTCCAACCAGGCTCACGAGGTCTTTGAGGCCATGGCTCAGACCGGCGATGACCCCAACAAGATCGTCGACGAGCGGGGCATGCGTCAGGTGAGCGATGCCGGCGCGCTGCAGCCGATTGTGGACGAGGTGCTGGCAAACTGTGCCGATCAGGCGCAGCAGTATCGTGACGGTAACCAGAAGGTCATCGGCTTTTTGGTGGGTCAGTGCATGAAGGCGAGCCGCGGCAAGGGCAACCCGAAGCTCTTCAACGAGTTGCTGAGAACGTCGCTCTCGTAAACGGGAACCCGGGAGCCCCGGCAGGGCGGGTGCTTCCTCAAAATTTCGAACAGTCCTGCGCAAGACGAAGGCCACATTAAGTGGCCTTCTTTGCGTGCGGAACTCATTTTGAGCAAGCACCCGCCCTGCCGGGGCTCCCGGGTTCCGTGACGACTCGGCCGTTCGGGTCAGGCGGGCTGATAGGAAAGATGGTGACGGAGGCGCAAAATGCGCCTCCGCCTTTTCAATATGATGAAAGTGTGGCGAAATGAGCTTAAAACTTCCGTAAGTGTGATAAATGTCACGTTTTACCTAGGGTAAAATGTGGGAAATATCACGTTTACGGAAGTTTCTTTGCGGGAGGTTCGGTCATGCAGCGAGATATCATTGCCAAGCTTAACGCTTGGAAAGCGTCAGAATATCGTAAGCCGCTTATCCTTAAGGGGGCGCGCCAGGTTGGAAAGACGTGGGCGCTTAAGGAGTTCGGCCGAACCTCGTACCTCAATTTTGTGTATCTGACGCTCGAGGAGCCGTCACCTGGGGTACAGAGCGAGTACGCTCAGTTTTTCGAAGGTACGCGCGATCCTCGACGGATCATCTCAAATCTTTCCCTGGCACTTGGACAGCCTATCGAGCCCGGCGAAACGCTGCTTATTATTGATGAGATCCAGGATTGTCCTTCTGCAGTCGGCGCCCTTAAATACTTCTGTGACGAGGCCCCCGAGTATCACGTCGCATGCGCAGGGTCTTTGTTGGGCGTTCGCTTGTCCCGTGAGACCAGCGCTTTTCCGGTGGGAAAGGTCGAGTTCATGGAGATGCGCCCCATGAGCTTTTCCGAGTTTCTGAAAGCCGAGGGCGCTGCAAACTACGACGAATACCTTGGCGGCCTGGATCAGATCGAGACAGTGCCCGATTTCTTCCATGTCCGTCTCGTCGAGCATCTTCGTCGTTATTTTGCATGCGGCGGCATGCCAGAGGCTCTTGGCCGGTGGGTGGAGACGGGCGATATCGTTCAGGTCGATAAGGTGTTGTCTGATCTCTTGGATTCCTACGAGCGCGATTTTGCCAAGCATGGTGGCCGTGCGCAGTTCGCCAAGCTTTCACAAATATGGAACTCGATTCCAGCTCAGTTGGCGCGCGAGAACAAAAAGTTCGTTTGGGGTGCGGTGCGCGAGGGGGCTCGTGCTCGAGAATACGAGGATGCTCTGGAATGGCTTGCCGATGCTGGGCTCATCACGGCGGTTCGCCTTAATGCTGCCGGTGGTGTGCCGCTCTCTGCGTACGATGACCTCAAGGCATTTAAGGTCTACTGTCTTGATGTCGGCTTGCTGCGCCGCATGGCAAGGCTGGATGCGTCCGCTTTTGCCATCTCGGATGCGCTATTTTCGGAGTTCAAAGGTTCGTTCGCCGAGAACTATGTGCTTCAGGCATTACTTTCACAGTTAGATGCTGCTCCGCGTTATTGGACAAACGAGAAGCCGAAGCACGAAGTCGATTTTTTGATTCAAGTCGGAAACGAAATCGTTCCCGTCGAGGTCAAATCGGGAGAGGTCGTTCATTCCAAGAGCCTTAAGTACTATGCCGACAAGCATGCGGAGACGACTCCATTGAGGGTCCGCTACTCACTTAAGAACCTAAAGCTCGACGACGGGGTGCTCAACATTCCGTTGTATTTGGCTGATCGATCTGTCCCTCTTATCAAAATGGCGCTTGATCGTGCACATCTTGACGTTTAGATCCTGGGTGAGCTGACGGGCGGCGGCTAATTAATCGCTCCGTTACGGCCAGGGAGCCTGGGCCTTAGCGATGCTTGCTTCGCCAAGCCGTGGGGGTGGTGCCGGTGTGTTGCTTGAAGGCTTGGGCGAAGGCGGCCTGCTGAGGGTAGCCTAGACGCTCTGCCACCTGCGCTATCGTGAGCGAGCTATCGGCCAAAAGGTCCTGTGCTCGCTCCGTGCGGCGTCTGCGAATGTAGGCGCCCAGGGACTCACCAGTTTGGGCCTTAAAGGTGGCACATAGTTTGGAGCGGCTTGTGTAGAGCCTCTCGGCGACCTCGTTGATACCCACACGTCTGCCTTTGTCGAGCGCGCGCTCAATCATTGCCGTTGCTTCTTCGGCAATGGTTATGCTGACGCGTGTGTCTGCCGCCTGCCGCGCCTGCTTGTGGGCCGCGCGCGAACAGGCGAGCTCCGCGACCATGGTCTCCACGATGCCTTGCGTATAGACGTGTCCGCCTACGGCGCGGGCGCGGTCCTCGTTAATCCGGCGCAGCGTGTGGCAGATGGCAGACGTCGCTTCCTCGTGCCATGGCTCGGCAAACGCCTCAAAGATTCCCGCGAACTCGGTGGGATAGCGGTGCTCCAGTTCGTCAAAATATCCAGGCAAAAAGAGCACCGAGCGCGAGTGATAAAGCTCCCCCGCAAACAGCGGGCTTAATTCCTCGCCACAGCTATCTTGGATAAAGCTGCAAACGGCATTGTTTGGCCACGGTCCATGCAATGGTTTAAGGTTCGCGGGCGTTATGCCAGCCTCGGGCATGCATGTAAGTGTGGGCGCGCTGACCTCGCTCACGCAGGCGTATGGCTCGGGTGTGTATTCGGCCAGGTACATATCGTGCGTCGGGGTGATGAAATGCTCCATGACAATGCAGGCAGGGGAGAGGGGCATGATCCATGCGCGTCCGTGCGCCCGATCGTTTGCCACCTCGCCGGTAAAGACAGCGCCCTTGCCGGTAAGCTCCAGGCCAAATTGCTCAAACTGCGGTGCGTAGAGCTCGGTTATGTCGGTCGCTGCCCGCCGTATTTGCAAAAGCGTCCCTTTCCTTTGCAGAAACGTCCACGCCTGGCTTGATTGTGAGCCATGGCTAACACATCAATGATAAGTTCATTACGGTTAACTCTCAAGCCGTTAGAAAGGAATCTCATGGCAAAGGGATCAAAAAGGGAAGGCGGCGGTATCGGCGAGCTGCTTGCATATGCCGGCGACCGTAAATTCCTAACGTATTTGGGCATGGCGCTCTCGGCGCTCTCGCAGCTGCTGAGCTTTGGCCCGTACGTCTGCATCTGGTTTGTCGCGCGAGACCTTATCGCTGTGGCGCCTAACTGGAGCGAAGCCACCGATATCGCGATGTATGGCTGGTGGGCCGTTGGTTTTGCCCTGGCAAGCATCGTAGTTTATTTCGTGGGGCTCATGTGCACGCACCTGTCTGCGTTTCGTTGCGCGTCCAATATCCGCAAGACTACGAGCGAGCACCTGCTTAAGCTGCCGCTTGGCTACTTTGACACGCACGCCACCGGTGAACTGCGCCGTATTGTAGACGGGTGCGCCGCCTCCACCGAGACCCTGCTCGCGCACATGCTGCCCGATATCGCTGGCGCCACCGCCATGGTCGCAGGCCTGCTCGTGCTGCTTTTCGCCCTCGATTGGCGTTTGGGGGTGGCATGCCTTATCTCGGTCGTCGTTTCGCTTGGCGCCATGGCCACCATGATGGGCGGCAAAGGCGCCGAGTTCATGAAGGCCTACATGGGAGCGCTGGTCAAGATGAACAAGACCGGTACCGAATACGTACGCGGCATCCCCGTGGTCAAGGTGTTTCAGCAGACGGTCTACTCCTTCAAGGCCTTCCACGATGCGATCGCCGAATACGCCGACATGGCACAAAGCTATGCGGGCACGTTCTGCCGAGGTCCGCAGGTACTCAACCTTACCGCGCTCAATGGTCTTGTGGCATTCCTGCTGCCCGTGGCGTTGCTGTTGGCGCCGGGCGAGACGGACTTCGCGCATTTTATGGCAAACTTCACGTTTTACGCGATATTTTCGGCCGTGGTACCGACGGCCATGACCAAGCTCATGTTTGTGGGCGAGGCCTCTCAGATGAGTGCCGATTCGCTGGCTCGCATCCGAAGTATCATGGATTCCAAGCAGCTTTCCGTGCCCGCCCAACCCAAGCGCCCTGCTGGCAGCGACGTGCGATTTGAGGATGTGAGCTTTACCTACGAGGGCGCCGAAGCGCCTGCCGTCAACCATGCGAGTTTTAGCGTTCCCGCTGGTAGCACCCTCGCCCTGGTGGGTCCTTCGGGTGGCGGTAAGTCAACCTGCGCAAGCCTGATCCCGCGTTTTTGGGATGTCTCCTCGGGTCGAGTGCTCGTAGGCGGTGTGGACGTTCGCGATATGGATCCACACGAGCTTATGGACCAGGTCGCCTTTGTGTTTCAGACCAACCAGCTGTTCCGGCAAACACTTGCCGATAACGTGCGTGCCTCCAAGCCTACGGCCACTGACGACGAAGTGCGCGCGGCCCTCTCCGCAGCTCAGTGCGACGACATTGTGGCCAAGCTCCCACAGGGCATCAATACCATGCTCGGCGCCGGCGGAGCATATCTTTCGGGCGGCGAGGTCCAGCGCGTGGCACTCGCCCGTGCGATCCTTAAAGACGCGCCTATCGTGGTGCTCGATGAGGCCACGGCGTTTGCCGATCCCGAGAACGAGGCGCTCATCCAGCGTGCCTTTAGCAAGCTGGCGGCGGGTCGCACGGTCATTATGATTGCGCACCGACTCTCGACTGTAGTGGGCGCAGACCAAATCGTGGTGCTCAACCAGGGCAGCGTGCAGGAGTCGGGTACCCATGCCGAGTTGCTGTCCCAAGAGGGTCTGTATGCCAAGATGTGGACCGAATACGAACAGGCCGCGAGCTGGAAAATCACTGCAGCGACCGCGGATGCCGCCGTCACGAAGGGAGGCGAGGCCTAAATGTTCGCCTCATTCCAAAAGAAGTATTTCCTATCCGATAAAGGCGTCGCCGGCGTAAAACGTGGCATTTTCTGGACCACGCTCACCAATCTTATTACCATGGCCGGCATGGGCTTTTTATTCCTGGTCATGGCCGGCTTTGTCGAGCATCTCGCCAGCGGGGCCGACCTGCCGGATGCGCTGCCGATCGTGGGCGGCCTCCTGGTCTTTTTCGTGATGCTCTTTGCCTCTAACTGGCAGCAGTATTACTACACCTACTGCATCTTTTACGAGGAGTGCGGCAAGCAGCGCATGGAGATTGCCGAGCGCTTGCGCAAACTGCCGCTGTCGTTTTTTGGTCGTCGTGATCTGGCCGATTTAACCGAGACCATCATGGGTGACGTCCAGGCCATGGAGCACGCCTACAGCCACGTGCTGGGAGAGCTTTGGGGTGCCATCATCGCAAGCGCCATTGTGTTCGTGGCGTCGCTGTTCTTTTGCTGGCAGCTGGCGATTGCGGCGTTTTGGAGCGTTCCCGTGGCCTTTGCCGTGCTGTATCTAACACGCGGCCCCATGACTCCGGTGTTCGATCGCGTGCGTGCCGAGAAGGTCAAGGTTACCGAGGCAATTCAAGAGACGCTCGACTGCGTTCGCGAGATCCGCGCCACCAACCAGGAGGCCCATTATCTTGAGGGACTCAACGCCGTGATCGATGCCGAGGAGCGCGAGACCACCAAGGGCGAGCTTGCTAACGGGCTTTTGGTCAACTCCGCCTTTGTCATCCTGCGTCTGGGCATTGCCACCACGCTGGTTACGGGCGCCGCGGTGGTCGCCTCCGGGCAGGTTGACTTTTTGGTGATGTTTGCCTTCCTGCTTATGGTGAGCCGTATCTATGCGCCCTTTGACCAGGCGTTAATGTTAATGTCCGAGCTGTTTGTCGCCGAGTCATCTGCCAAGCGCATGCGTTCCATCATGGAAGAGCCTGTGGCGCGGGGCAGCGAGAAATTTGAGCCCGCGGGCCACGATGTGGTGTTCGATCACGTGGCATTTGGCTATGGTGCGGGTGAGGACGGACGCGCCGGCGAGAAAGTTCTTACCGATGTGAGCTTTACCGCCAAGGAAGGCGAAGTTACGGCGCTGGTTGGTCCTTCGGGCTCCGGTAAGTCCACGGTGAGCCGCCTGGCCGCGCGCTTTTGGGATGCCACCGAAGGCACAGTCACCGTGGGTGGCGTGGATGTTGCGAGCGTGGACCCCGAGGTGCTGCTGCGCGACTACGCCATTGTGTTCCAAGATGTGCTGCTCTTTGACGACACGGTGATGGGAAACATCCGCCTCGGGCGTCGCGATGCCACCGATGAAGAAGTGCTTGCGGCCGCGCGTGCCGCCAACTGCGACGAGTTTGTGAGCCGCATGCCGCAGGGCTACGACACCATGATCGGCGAGAACGGCTCCAAACTCTCCGGTGGCGAGCGCCAGCGCATCTCCATCGCCCGCGCGCTGCTCAAAGACGCGCCCATCGTGCTGTTGGACGAGGCGACGGCGAGCTTGGATGTGGAGAACGAGACCGTGGTACAGCAGGCGCTCTCCCGTCTGCTCGCAGGTAAGACGGTTATCGTCATTGCCCACCGTATGCGTACGGTGGAAAATGCCGACAAAATCGTTGTACTCAAGGATGGTGTGGTTGCCGAGCAGGGCACTCCGGCGCAGCTTAAGGCGGCAGGCGGAGAATTTGCCCGCATGGTCGCACTGCAAAAGGAAGCGGCTGCCTGGCAGCTGTAGGAAAGGGGACCAAGATTTCCAAAGGTTAACTTTGGTTGACCATAATAGTTCGACTAAACTAGTCTCAAAAGCGTGCTCGAGCAAACTAATGAACTCGGGTGCTAAGGCACCATGCCGCGCTTGTGCGGCAAAAGGGAGAAGCAACATGAAGAAGTCGACTTTTAACACCCTGCTTGTCGGTGGCGGTTTTCTGCTTGGCACGGCCGGCATCAAGCTGCTCACCAGCGCTCCGGTAAAGAATGCCTGCGTGCAGGGCATCGCGTGCGGTATGCGCGTCAAGAACTGCTACCAGGACATGGTCGAGCAGGCCAAGGCCAATGTCGATGACATGGTTGCCGAGGCTGCCTACATCACCCAGAGCGAGGCCGCTGCTGACGAGGCAGCCGAGTAACGCTCCCAGGCACAAACTATGAGATTCTCGATTATTAGCGAGATCCCCGGCAGGACCCGTCTTCAATTGGCGGGTCCTGTGCCAGAGAGCGATCTCGACGCACTTCTTAAGCTCAGCGGCGATATCGACGGCGTGCACAAGGTGCGCGTTTATGGCCGTATTGGCCAGATGGCGCTGGAGTACGACGAGCCGCGCCGTGCGAGCGTGCTCGACGCCCTGGGCGCACTCGATGCTCAAGCTATCGCCGATGCCAAGTCGGGCTATGTGATGCAGCTCGAGCCGCGCAAGCACAAACTCGTTATGGACCTGGCGACACTCGTCGGCGCCCATTACGCACGTCGCTGGTTCTTGCCGACGCCTCTGCGTGCGGTGTTTGTCGTGGCCGGTTACATGGCATTTTTGCGCGCCGCCCTTCATGAGCTGGCGCAGCCGCGCCTGACCGTTCCCGTGCTCGACGCTTCGGCCATCGGCATTTCGTTCGTCAAGCGTGATGTCGACACCGCGGGCCAGACGATGTTCCTGCTCAACGTGGGCGAGCTGCTCGAGGACTACACGCGCGCCATGAGCGAAAACGAGCTCATCAACTCGCTGCTCGATGTGCCTGACAAGGCGCAAAAGGTCGTCGGCGACACCGAGGTGAGCGTTGCTGCGACCGAGCTTGAGCCCGGCGATCTGGTCGCCGTGCGCACCGGCATGTCCATCTGCATTGACGGTGTGGTCGAACAGGGGAGCGCCATGGTCAACCAGGCGACCCTGACCGGCGAGCCGCTTGCCGTCGCGCGCAGCGCAGGCGACGACGTGTTCGCCGGAACTGTCGTGGAAGACGGCAGCATCTTGGTGCGCGTGCGCGCCAATACGGCGCAAACCAAACTGCGATCAATCGTCTCGCTCGTGCAGACGGCCGATTCACTCAAGTCCGAGGGCCAGTCGCACATGGAAGACCTCGCTAACAAAATCGTCCCGTGGAACTTCCTGCTCGCGGGTCTGGTTGCGCTTACCACGCGTAGCCTCATCAAGACCTCGGCGGCACTGATGGTCGACTACTCGTGCGCACTCAAGCTCACGGGTTCCGTCGCCGTCATGACCGCTATGAGCGATGCTGCCAAGATGGGCGTCATGGTCAAGGGCGCCAAGTACTTTGAGTCGTTTGCCAAGGCCGACACCATTGTGTTTGATAAGACTGGCACGCTCACTGAGGCCCAGCCGCGCTTGGCTTGCGTGCTGACGACCGATGGCTGGAGCGAGGACGAGGTTCTGCGCCTTTCCGCTTGCTTGGAGGAGCATTTTCCGCATCCGGTGGCGCGCGCCGTGGTCAATGCGGCATGCGAGCGCGGGCTCGAGCACCGCGAGCGCCACGCTGCCGTCGAGTACATCGTGGCGCACGGCATTGCCTCGTCCATCGAAGGGCGTCGCGCCATCATCGGTTCCGCTCACTTTGTGTTCGATGACGAGGGCGCACAGCTCGAATCCGACATCAAGGAGCGCATCGAGTCCCAGATGCAGGGCTTGTCGCCGCTGTACCTGGCGGTCGACGGCACGGTCGTGGGCGTGCTCGGCATCGAGGATCCGCTTAAGCCCGGGGTCTGTGAAGCCATCGCCGACCTGCATGCGCTGGGCGTCAAACATGTCGTTATGCTCACGGGCGATTCTGAACGCACGGCCGAGCGCATTGCACGCGAGGCGGGTGTCGACGAGTTTAAGGCCGAGCTGCTGCCCGAGGACAAGTACGCGTATGTGGAGCGCATTAAGGGCGAGGGGCGCCACGTTGCCATGGTGGGCGACGGCGTCAACGATTCGCCGGCGCTCGGTTTGGCCGACGTGGGGCTGGCAATGGGCGGTGGAAGCGACATCGCCAAGGAGGTCGCCGATATCATCCTGACCGATACGGATCTCGCCGCGATCGTGCGCCTGCGCCGCATGAGTCAGGGGCTTATCGACCGTCTGACGAGCTCCTACTCTAAGGTGATGCTCACCAACTCAGCACTCTTGGCACTGGGCATTACCGGCACGATTACCCCGCAGGTGTCGTCGCTACTGCACAACGGCTCGACGATTGCCTACAGCCTGAGCAACGCGAAAGCGTATCTGCGTTAGCAGACGTGTTCGTCCACGTTATCTGGCCTGCGCCCAGACGGCATCGATGTCGTCTGGGCGCAGGCCTTTTGCGTTTGACCATTTGCTAGCTTCTCTATATTGTGTTGCTAGCAGTGTTAGCAATTGAAGGGAGCGGGATCAACGTGGGTGCTGTTAGCGGCATGGCGCAGGTGAACGTTCGCGTAGATCGCCAGGTCAAGAACCGTGCCGAGGAGGTGCTGCGGCTTTCGGGCAGGTCGCTGTCGCTGCCCGAGCTCATCAAAAAGGTGGTGGCCAAGGTCGCGCAGGGTGGCGGGCAGTGCGAGGAAGTGCTTGCGGCCGTCGACGACCGGCATCGGACCGTCGCGCCCGATACTCCGTTCGCCGCATCATGGGCGGCGGCAGATCAGCTTTACGCGGACCTGGGCATCGCTATGTCGCCCGTATCCGACGATCGCGATTGGGACACAATCTATTCCGAAGTCATGGACGAGCGCTATCGCCAAAAGGGGATGATCCTGTGAGCGGGGCTCCCCTCAAAATAATGGTGGATGCCAACGTATGGGTTGATTCGTTTTGCGTCGACCATGCCGAGTCGCTTGCCGCGCGTGCGTTTATTGGGC
>OHVX01000016.1_pt1 | contig 98028 bp, 134 predicted proteins | sample 1579581 | NCBI WGS metagenome assembly OHVX01 (sample SAMEA3882536, study PRJEB24775) | human gut metagenome | biome: human-associated habitat; feature: intestine environment; material: feces | place: Netherlands | collected 2009/2010
TTACTGTCGGTTACCTTAAAATCATACGGTGTTTTAAATTGTAAGTTTCCTGTTAATGTATCTGTTACGTTTACATTATATGCATTTGCATCTGTTGCAGTAAGCACAATTGTAAAAATAAGGTTTCCATCTGCGTCTACCGTATAATCTTTAATCCCTGTTAATCCCGTATCTTTAAGTTTTATTGTTGTCTTTTTATTTCCAAATGAAATGTTTACCTCTTCATCATTAACAATTTCATTTTTCTTTAACTGTGTATATAACGAAAACGTACCAGAAATATTATTAGGATGATCTTTAAGATATTCTGGATCATAATTAAACTCTATTCTATTTCCACTACGAGTCCAAGTTCCTGCATCTACCTCTGATGTAGTTCCATCTTCATTAATTATTTGCCCTTTAATCGTACCAGATTCAGGAATCTTATAATCAAGTTGATCTATTTGTGGTAAATCGTAATAAAAACCTTTTGGATTATCTGGCGTAGGTTTTGTATCTTCTTTAAATGTATATGTCATTTTAATATTAACTTGCGCATCTCTATCAAGAGCAGGAATCGTATCACCTTCATTATATTCGTCTCTTCCTACTTTATAAGTATATGTTACATCTGCGCAATTTTTAATATCTTTATCTGTATTAGAATTTCCATTTTCATTTCCAACAACTGTCTGGTCCCCTTCGCCATCCTGTACAGAAACTTTATCTTCCATTCCTCTCTGCGCCAGTAACTTCTGCTGCTGTTTTTTCTTAGCAGCTATAGTTTTTTTATCTTCCGCCGCCTGAGTAGGTTCCGGAGTTGGTGTTTCTTCCGGGGCTTCTGTTACCTCCGGTGTCGGTGTCTCTTCTGGTGTTTCTGTTACTTCCGGTGTTGGTGTCTCCTCCGGGGTCTCTGTTACTTCTGGAGTTGTCTCCGGTGTAACTTCTGGTGTTGCTTCCGGTGTAGTTTCCTCCGGTGCCTGTGTAGGCACAAGGATTTCTGTATTCTGCCATGTATAGCTGCAGGATGTTCCATCCACATACCATGCATCAACTACACCTGTCAGATCTGCCGGGATGATCTGTGCTGCGAACTGATATTCAGCTGTTTCGCCTGCACCGATTGTCTGGTCAGTCCACATAACGATCTGATCATAGCCGTTTGTGCTTCCATCCGGAAGATCGCTTGTGTTATTGCTGTCTATGTAGTAAGCGCCTGCACCTGATGTCTCCGCGCCGTAGCCGTTTACATAGTTTAACTGAGAAGAGTTAAGCAGTGATTTTACGCTTACACCTGTTGCAGGGTTCTCAGCGTCATTATTTGTAATCTGAGCGGTCATCTGCACAAAGTTGCAGGTGGTTCCACTGACATCCGCCTGGAACACGCTCTGGGTAATGGTTGCAGATACATCTGCATTGGAAGTCTTTGCCTCAGTTGTTGCATTTCCTGATTCCGGGCTTCCGATATCTGTACTGCCATTCCCATTTTCCTGCGTTTCCTGGGATTGCGTCTTATACTCCTCTCCGTTTGCTCTTGTGTCGACCTGACTCTGAGCCGGCTGTGTTTCTTCAGTCTGTTCCTGATTACCGGCAAGTCGCTGTTCGATCTGTTCATTTGTGACATCTGCAAATACCATAACTGACTGTGCATTCTGCAGCATCATAACTACTGTCAGCATCATAGCAAGTATTTTGCGCCACTTTCTGGTCTTTTCCATAAACCATTCCTCCTGTCTTTTTTATTTTATTATAAATTTTTGATAGCTGTCCTGTGTGTTTATATCATTGTCTCTGTCGTCTTACTCTTCTTCTCATGTGACCATGTCACACCTCCTTTGCGTTCCGGGGGAAGTTCATAATCCATGGAAACATCCCTTGTTTCTACCTTAACAGTTATTTTCTGACTGCCCATTACTTTTCTGAAATTGGAAAGAATTCTTCTCGCCACTTTCTGTGAAGATTCGTAATTGCAATAAGGAAGCATTACCAGGTATTGCTCATCACTGTACCTGGCAACCACATCTCCCATCCGCAGATATTTCTTCAACACCTGCCAGAGTTTTGTGCTGGCTTTTTTCCTGTAATATTGTATCCTGGCCGGATCTGCCTGTTTATCCTGCAAATCCAGCCGAATGGTAAGAAGCATAACATATTCTGTGATTCCGGCGCGCAAAGCTCTTCTGGCTTCCAGACGGTAGATTTCTCTGAATACCGTGTATTCGCAGAAAAAAACGCCCTCCGGATCCTGCTCCTGTATTTCGCCGTAGATATCTTCCAGCGTTGCCTGGGAAGCGTTCTGGTTCATTCCCAGGATTTCATCATATAATTCCTGCATTTTCAGGGAACTGTAGGTTCCCAGTTTCTCATACAGAATCTTTACTGCTGTTTCATATTGCTTCAGTGCATTATCTGTATCACCCAGTCCGATCCAGTTTTTAATCAGCCAGTAATGAGCATCCTCACTGAGCTCATCATTGGCTAATACCTGACCGCAGATTTTCTGGACTTTGTCATATTCCTGCATACTGTTGCACAGTTCACACGCTTCATTTACAAGTCTCAGATACACTGAGTGATAATATGTGAACCGTACTGCAAACCAGGATTCTGATGTAAGAATCGAGGTGCAGGGCTTTTTATAGCAGTCCAATGCCTGTTCGTATTTTTTGATCCGAAGGTCTGTATTGCCTTCAGATTCTCTTGTCTGTTCTGCATAATACTTAAATTTCTCCACATCACTGCAGATTTCTATTTCATTATTCCAGCCGTACCTGCCGGCCTGTGAGACTATGTACTCCGCAGTTCCAAGCTGTTTCAGTATATTTCGCAGCCTGTATATGAGATTTTTAAGTGCGCCTATTGGATTGGACGAACCACCATTTCCCCACATCAGCTCTCCAAGTTCTTCTGCCGGAATCATCCGGTTATAGTTCAGAAGAAAAAATGCCAGAAGTGTTATGAGCTTTTTGGAATGAATCTTCTCTTCGTCCAGATATCCAATATCAGTTTCCAGGCAGAACTTTCCAAAAAAATGTACAATTACTACCTGATTCATCTAATCTTTCTCCCTTCCCACTGCTTATTGCTTTTCGCAAACTCCACAGAGGACTTTATCAAAATCAATAATCTTTCTTCTTCTATTATAACTTCTTAATATTTTCAGACTTCTCTCGGTATTATTATAATCTTCTCAGGTCACAAATCAGTCACATAATTTTATTTTTTACATAAAAATCTTCTTTCAAAAAACTTCCCTGTTTTACCTCATAATACCATGGTTTAAACTGTCGGACAATTCCCGAAATATACAAAAATCCCCGACAGGAAAAACGAAATTTTCGTAATCTTATCTGTCGGGGATTCATATTTTAAATCTGTCAGAAGTAATCATATCCTCCATGGATATCTACAATACTTCCATTCATGTAGTTATTGGTAAGTATACTGTACGCCATATCTGCCACGTCTTTGATCTCACCGAATCTGTGCAGTGCGATCTTGCGGTTGATGCGTTCGTAGCTTTCCGGTGTGCGGTTCTCATGCCAGGGCGTCTGGATGAAACCGGGGGCAATGGCATTGACTGTGATGCCTTTTGGCTCAAATTCCTTTACCAGCGATTTGGTAAGGAAGTGGATGGCAGCCTTGGTCACGCCGTATACCAGAGAGGAGGAGTATGCCTGCTGCCCTGCATAGGAACCCATGAAGAGTACTCTTCCGCCCTCTGTCATAACAGGCATAAATTCTTTGACCATAAATACAGGTACAGACAGGTTGGTATTTACGATCTTATTCCATTCCTCGAAAGTGTAATCCTGAAATTTATCGTAAGTGCTGATTCCCGCATTGCTGATCAGCCAGTCTACGTGTCCTGCTTTCTCTTTTACTTCTCCGACGAAATTCATCATATCGTCATAGGAAGACATGTCCGCTTTCAGAATAATAAGCTTCTCCTGGTCTTCCGGTTTCAGGCTGTCCCAGAATTCATTGGCTTTATATGCATTGTGAGCGTAAGTGGCAAAGATCAGATCATCTTCTGCTGAGTTTGCCAGTATCTTCTCCACAATACCGCGTCCGATTCCGGAGGTGCCGCCTGTGATCACTGTTACCTTGCTCATTTTGTATTCCCTCTTTTTATTCATCTATAATACAGACAGATCTGTTCTCTGTCATGCGGGAGTCTCCCCACTTCCATAAAACGGACTGCCTGCAAAAAAATTCCTTCTATAATTATATATTCCACATTACCGAAATATATTCTTCACTCCTACAATTCCATCAGTCTGTCATAAACTTCCTTCGGTGCATATGGCTGCTGATTATGGATCGGTTCACCCAGACAGGTCTTGGGATATGCAAAAGTTCCATGCTCCAGCATAACTTCCAGAAGTTTCGGGCCTTCCCCTTCCAGAAATTCCGGTGCTTCTTCTCTGACTGCATCGCAGAGCATTCTCAGTGCGGGAATGCCGTAAGCCTTTGCCACCTCTGCGAAATTACAGGAAGCAAAACCGCAGCCGTCTGTGGTTCCTGCGAACAGACAGTCAAAATAATCTCTCTGCAGGTGACGGATCATGCCAAGTGCTTCATTATTCATAACCATGATCTTAACAGGAAGATTCTCTCTCTTCACCCACTCCAGTTCCTGGATATTCATCTGGAGTGCACCGTCTCCGCAGATGCAGGCGGTCGGTTTTCCGGTTGCATAATACGCTCCGATAGCTGCCGGAAGCCCGTAGCCCATAGCTCCATGTCCGCCGGAGAAGAGAAGTTTCTGTCCTTCATGATTCTTGAATGACTGGTAACTCCACACCATATGCTGTCCTACATCCACTGCGATCGCGGAGGTATCCTCCAGCATATCACTGAGGTCTGCGATCATACGGTTCGGATATCTTTCCGGCGTGGCATCATCAACTGCCTGAAGATTTTCCTTAATCTCTGTGCAGACATTCAGCCAGTCACTGATCCCCTCTGTATCCGGAGCTGCTGCTTTTGCAAGACAATCGATTACTGCACCTGTCTCTGCCTGCAGCTTCACTTCATTGATACCATTCTCATGGATATCTCTCTGAAGATTGTATGGATCAATATCTATACGTATGATCTTTGCACCTCTGGCAAATTCATATACTTTGGTTCCGATCTGTCTGGTACACAGAGAAATGCCAAAACAGAGAAGCAGATCGCTTTTTGCATTGGCGATCATATTTGCATAACGGTGTCCATAGGCACCGCCGATGCACCCGAAATTCAGCGGATGGTCGTATCCCAGAACTGATTTCGCCAGAACGCTGGTGATGATCGGAATCTGTCTCTTCTGTGCAAAGCGGATCAGTTTCTGCTGGCTGAAGCTGCTGTCCACGCCATGGCCCAGCATGATCACCGGACGTTTTGCCTGTTCCAGTGCTTCCAGAATCGTATCTGCCGCCTGCTGTGCTGCAGCTGCATCTGTATGTTTGTCCTCAAAAGTCATGTCATAGACCGGATTCTCCACTTCACTTCTCTGGATATTCATGGGAAGATCGATGAGCACCGGTCCTCTGCGTCCTGTGGTTGCAATATGGTATGCTTTATTTAATTCCTCCACAATGTCCTCAGGGTTTCGTATCTGAACAGCATATTTGGTGATCGGTTTCGCCATTGCCACAATATCTGTCTCCTGAAATCCCTGCTGACGCAGCCCCTTAATTCCTGAATACTCATAAGTGTTCAGCTGTCCTGTGAGAAAGATCACAGGCAGGGAATCATAATAGGCATCTGCCACACCGCTCAGAAGATTGATGGCTCCAGGTCCGCTGGTAGCATAGGCGCAGGCACATTCTTCCTTCGCCTGTGCGTATCCGCAGGCTGCGAAAGCTGCCCCCTGTTCATTGTAACTGGAATGATTCTCTGTCTCCGGATTTCTTTCAATGGAGTCTACCAGATGTGCAATCATGGTTCCCTGATAGCCGAAGAAATGGCGGATTCCTTTTTTCTGCAAAAACGTAACAATATAATCTGAAAGTTTCATGTTCCCTCCCGTCAGATCAGCGTGCCGATCTTACTTCTCTGTACTGTCTTTCCTGTTTTCTCCAGTACGTCTATATAAATGTCAAAAATCTCTTCGTCCTCTGCAAAGAGTTCGTTCTTCTGCAGACTCTTCTGCATCATCTTGAAATAGGGACGAAATACCTTATCAAGCGTCATATAATCTTCATTCTTATACAGGTTCTTAATGTAGTCTTTCTGCTTCTCATAGGAAACGCCCAGATTCATGCGCTCCCCACAGAACTCTACATAGTCCCAGCATTCATTAAAGTAGTCTTTGTGCCGCCTGCTTCTGGCAAGTTTGCGGGCATTTTTCATTCGCTCTTTACAGTATTTCTCAAAGTTTCCGGATTCTTTCCAGAACTGTGTATAGCTTACCCTCGCACTGACTGCCAGCGCAATGGGTGTCACATAGCGGGGTTCCTTTGCATCTTTATAATTCTTTCCATAGCTTATGGTAAGATACTCTGCGGTTTTTGCCGGAACCTGGAGTTCTGCACCTTCCAGAGTGACACGTTTACTCTCCGCAAAAATTTCTGCAGGGAAAACGGTAGTCTGTTTTCTTCTTTTGAGGATATATTTATTTGCTCCGGGCTGCTGGCAGGATCTGACAAGCCTGTCATACAAATGTGCAGCCTGTCCCTGGCGCCCGGTTATCATACACTGCAGCCGCATAATTGTACGGTTCACCCTGCTCCTGAAATTTCTATCTGCATAGTTGATATGACAGAGCTCTGTCCATGCATTCTCATCTCTGGATAATCTGCGTTCTGCTTTTACAGAAGCTGCCGGCGTTCTGAGCGGAAAAATACTGACTCCTATTCCCGGGAATGCGTAGTCTCTGGTGTTGTCCAGATTCAGGCACAGAGTATCTGTATTGGTGTATCTCAGATAAAATCCTGAGAACCATTTGTGGCTCTTCATGGATTCCAGTGCTCTCTTTTCCCTTGGATCTTCATCCACAGCCAGACGGAACCGTTCCATATCCGCTGTTTTCATCAGCACAACTCCAAACATGGGATTCTGTGGGAAAGGATGCCCTTCCACTGCGCAGAGTGTCAGTCGTGGAGAGAGGTAATATTCTATTTTATTCCGGCGGCATATTTCATCGATTTCCTGTAATAATGATAAAATCACCTTTTGTTTTTTGTTCAACTCTTTACTCCATTTCTATTGATGTCACTTAACAGTTACAGTCTGCACGATCTTCTTAATATCTTCAATACTTTCATATTTATCAAGCCATTTATCAAGCACAACTGTAATATCCGTCTTCTTTCCAAAGCTTTTCGCCTGTCTGCTGCCATCGTTCAGATCATTGATAAAAATACGGTACAGCTCTGTTCTTACATAAGAAGGCATCTCATATTCCAGTGCTTTCTTATAATTTGCAAAAGCCTCCCTGGTCTGTCCCTGTTTCATCCTGACATCACCCACCAGCTTATAAGCACAGGCTTTCTCTTCTCTGCGGAACTGACGGTTTCGTACCTGTTCTGCAAGCCACTCCAGTTCGCTCTCCTCACCTGTACAGATGATCTGGGTGCGCAGTTCTGCAAGCTCATTGGAATACCCCAGCCGCTTCCATGCTCTTGTAAGAGCTTTCCTGTACATCTTATGTTCTTCTGAAACTTTAACCTGTATATCCGCCGGCGCTTTAACTTCTTCAGTTTCTGCTGACGGATCTGATACTTTTTTATTCACATCATCAGCCGATGTTTCATCTGATGTTCTATCTGATTTTATCTGTTTTCTGCTTTTTCCCGAATTTTTCTCCACACTGACTGGCGTGATCATCTGTGTGCCGATCACAGCCCGGATTTCACCGATTTCTTTCTCTATCTCGCTCTGCGTACGTGCACACACTGTTTTTGCCAGATATAATGCTCCCTGGATATCATCATCCTCAGGTATCAGACGACTCCACAGCTCCATCAATGCGAGAGCCTCCTTCTTGTTGTGGTTTGCAATAAGCTCTTCACAGCTTTTCAGGATTTCAGATTTGTATCCTCTGAAGAATCTGTCCATCTCCATCCATACAATTCCGTTAGTTGTCTTATTCTTTACCTGAAGATAAAGCTCTGCCACTTTCTGCATCTCGCCATCCATCCAGAGGATATCTGCCTTATATTTCAGGAAATAACCATCCTCAGGAAACATCTTAAGAGCCTTATCAAGAAAACGTTCTGCTTCGATCCGGTTCTCTCCCGCATCCTCCATCAGGAACCTGCACTTAAATTTCATAAATCCCGGATGTCCCGGATATTTCTTCAGAAGCTCATTGACGATCTGTTCTGCCTCCTTTATCCGATGGAATTCATAATGATCCGCAGCTTTCCTGAAAAACTCAATATCTTCTTTCAGTCCCTCCATCTCAGGACTCAGATGGTCAAGCTGCTGACGGACCTGCATCATCCGATATGCCTTTGACACACGTTCTGTATAAAACAGAGTAAGCATTGCCGCATAGAATACATCGTCAGGTATCTCCACAAGTGTTGGATGATAAAAAGCATAAATGTTGGTATAGTCTTCTCTTCCGATAAAGTCAGCACTAAGCTGATTCTTATAATAAGAGCCAAAAAGTGCACTCAGCTTACGGAAAGATCTGCTTTCCACCAGCTCACTGATCTTAAGTCCTGATTCATCGATCGCTCTCTGCAGGTCCAGTGCAACAGCGCGGGCTTTCATTGCAAGCCCATCCTGGCGGACCTTATGGCTTTTTTTCGCAATACGCATATTGTAGAACTTTCGGAACACACTGTCCCAGCGCAATCTTTCCTTATTGATCTTCGGCATGTATTCTTCACGTAGCTCCTGATAAGGAAGATCATCTACACACACTGCTACATGACCCTCCCTCTTATCATGAGGAGGCATATATGACCACTCGTCTCCATAATGCCAGATCAGATAGTCACTGCACTTATTTGGGATCATTGCCTTTTTTCCCTCAAAGATGCCCTCCTTTACAGGGAACATCATATCCTTATCAAAAAGAAATGGGCAGCCGCCCCAGCGCATGGCATAACGGTCACATTCCTCTTCTTTATAAGAGAACATGATCTTCTCAAGCTTTGCCAGTGTTCTTTTTTTGCCAAGAAAAATATAAGAAAGAAGATACTTCAGATACATGGATGCAGGTATCTCCCAGCGGTCGCTGTAACCTACAGAAATATTGATAAGATCTGAGTAGATCATCATGTGTGTTCTATATTTCTCGTATTCTTTGTCGTCAGCCGGAACAGGATCCAGTGTAAGAATGTCTATGATTTCTCCGCCGCAGTCCTTCCCGATAATCTGGCTCTTATGGATGGCACAGGTATTGGTGGATGCGTAGCGCGGAAATGAATTTGTATAGTTTCTGTCCACCTCCGAACACTGTATCTCTCTGTCAGGCGGGAGTTCTGTTTTGCATATCTCTATGAATTTCTCCCAGTCCGAACGTGGCATATAAAGGTCTACATCATCATCCCAGGGAACAAATCCCTCATGTCTGAGAGCTCCGATCAGGGAGCCTCCTGCCAGCACGTATCTGAGGTTATGTTCTCTGCAGATTTCATCAACCTCCCTGAAAAGCTTCAGGAGGTATTTCTGTTTCTCCGTCATGAATTGTCCTTTCTGTTGATTGTTTCCAAAATTTCTATTATTCTTACCGACTCATCATAGAAAAGCCGGGTACATTCTGTCCGTTTGTCTCTGATCATGATCATCAGCTCCTGCAGCAGATAGCGGAAACCATTTCCCTCGAAGTTAAAGCTGTACCTTTTCAGAAATTCTTTTCCTGAAATATTGGCTTCAAAGTATCCGGTGTTCCACCAGTCATTAGGGATAGTTACCCTGCCGTTGCTTCCGATGATCACAAGTTCATTCTCAATGTCAACCGTTGTTCCGATCTCAATAGTCGCCAGTGCACCGGCGTATTTCATGGAAATCATATCATATACAAAACGGCCTTCCTGATTGCGGACCGCATTGGTGTTGATATCCTGGCATTTTTTTCCCAGCAGTTTCAGTACTGCGCAGATAGCTGTGCAGACCGTCTCATTAAAAGTCCTGCCGCCCTCGAAATCATCCTGGGAGATCGCACATTTGACACTTACCAGATCTCCCACCAGGTTACTGTGTACCAGCCATACCAGCTGATTAAACGCCCGCAGGTAGACCAGTGTGGTCCGTTCAATGAGAACCACATTGTTCTCCCTTGCCACCTGAAACAGGTAGCGCAGTTTCTCTGAGGAAAGTGTCATGGGCGAATCACTGATCACATATTTTCCTTTTTTCAGCGCTCGCTCAATATATTCTGCTCTCCGGTTCAGCGATGTCTTGATATAAACAATATCTACATCTGCCAGAAATTCATCATAGCTGTTCCAGCAGGAACCTAACTCATATTTATCACAGAATCTCTGTGCAGTCTCGTGATCCTCGCTGAATACACGTTCCACATGAACTCCGCTGACATATTTGGATTCCTCCACAAAATCATTATCCCGGATGTCATCCGTCACGATTCCCATATTAAAGATAACACCTTCACTGCGAAGCTTCGTACTGGAAATATTCTTGGTTCTTTCCAGATAAACTACATCACAGTAGTTCTTAAGGTAATCGAATTTCCCTCTCCAGTCAGATCCTACCACCAGGACATCAATATCATACTTAATGATGTCATTGACCTTCTGTCCCTGATATTCCTCAATGATGATCTCATCTGCCAGCCCCGTCCTTCGCACATTCTCGATTCTCTTAATGAGGCTGTCCCGCACATTGAGTTTGCCCCGCTCAATGTCAAAGCTCTCACTTGTGACACCTACGATCAGATAATCACCAAGTGCTTTTGCTCTTTTGATAATATTGTAGTGGCCTTTATGAAAAAGATCAAAAGTGCCATATGTGATTACTCTCTTCATTCTTTCGTCATAACTCCCCTGAAAAAAATATTCTTATTTTGCCGAACAGTTTTCCTGCTCCATACGTTACTGTTCACTCCGTTCACAGTAACCTCCATACGATAGATACTTTGATTATATCATACTTCCCAACTTCCGTCACCTGTCCGTTACAAAAATGTTAAATTCGCATTAACTTTACAAAAAGAAGAGTTTTGAAATACTGTTTTTGTATCTCAAAACTCTTCCTTTATGTTTATGATTCTTTATTGTCCATCGTTCTGGTAGTAGCTTCCAGTTCCTGGATCAGGTCTTCCAGCGAAAGCTCCTCTTCCCCTTTGATCAGTTCATCAGGGATATCATCCAGATTATCTTCTTCAATCTCCAGCTCCATGCCGGCCACATTGCTGAAGCCTTCATGACTGTCGGAAGAAGTATGATCCGGTGTATCCTCGTCCATATTTACTTTCTCCACATGTCCGTCCTGCTCACTCTCTGAATCAAGCGTTGCCGCAAGCTCTGCGATGGCTTTCTTTCTTCTGAGAAGTTCATATTCATCATATTCGCTGTCATACTCTTCTTCCAGGCCTTCATCTCTGACTGTCTTATCCTTCTTGATCAGGATAAATGCGATCAGATTCAAAACACCCGTATAGAGCAGATCCACAGGCAGACTTCCCAGTACAAGTACAAATACCAGTGATACTCCCAGAAGCACCCATACATTGTTCATTGCAGGAAGCATCAGGATATATAAACCATTCATAATGATCATGATCGGATAATGGAAGAAATAAATTCCCATTGTATGTCGTCCCACATAGGTGAGCGGCAGTTTGATGTCCGGCACTAACGCAAGCATCGTATAGACAACTACGAAAGATACCAGATACATCAGCAGTCTGAGGATCACTCCCTGAGGATCCGTCAGGCCACAGAGCTGATATCCATGATTACCTCGGAAAATAGCAATTCCCATTTCATTTGGGATCATATAATTCGGTATCGCCCACAAAAGGACTCCGGAGATTGCCACCAGGATCCATTTTCCCTTAAATTTACGGATCGCTGTGATATATTCACTCTTCCAGAGATACCCCGCAACAAAGAATGGGAAAAATACCACGATTCTTGATGATGACAGGAATGTGGTAAATTCCGGTCTGGTTCCTGCCCATAATGCGAACAGGATACTGAGCGGAACAATAAATCTGATCTTACCCAGGGCCTCAATGGTAAGGCGGTAAATAAACAGTGCCAGTATATACCACATGACACTTCCGGTAGGACGCAGTATCTCATAATCTACGGATCTGCCCAGCCATATCTGTGAATACCAGGTTAAGGTATATCCCAGAACATAAGGGATCAGCAGGTTCTTAAAATTCTTCAGCACATTCTGAGGTTTCTTTGACAGATATCCTGAAATAAAAACAAATGCAGGCATGTGAAAAATCGTGATCGCATACCACACATATCTCACTACAGTGTCTACCTTTACAAGGTTAAATGCAATAATATGGTTAAATACTACCAGAAAGATAAGCAAAACTTTAATGTTATCGATCAGGCAGGAGTACGGCACCGCCGCTCTCTCTTTTTTTATTTTCATGTTTAAGTACTATCCTCTAATCATATTTCTGACTTCTGCTGTGTGAACATACAACCCCATTCTGCCAGATTCTTCAGATGACCGGCAGACAAAAAAACGCACAGCAATGTAACGGGCAATTAACCGCAAAGTCATATTTACTGCAACAAGCATAACATATTTTTACGATTTATGGAATAGAAACTTAACATTTCGGTCAATGGAAATATTTTGTTACTGTTCACACACCACTATCCCGCGAGGTGTTTTGGCATGAATATGCCAAAATCCCGAGACATACAAGCCAAAATTCCATTGCCGCAGGCAATCTGGAATGAATTTTGGCTACGTTACTGTGAACGAAGTGAACAGTAGCAATATTTCCATATTCCATGTACAGCATAAGAACAGAAAAAAATACAGCTTCTAATCCTGCCGTAACCGGCATATCTGTAGACATTGTAAGTCATGGCTGCTGATTTCAGTTTGTTTCTGGATTTGCCGCCTTCGCTGAGACGATATTTCAGATAGGGTTTGTTGATTCCGGCAGCACAGCCGTATTTTCTCAGGATTTTCAGCCAGGTGATATAATCCTCATGGCTGTCGTCATGCTCCATGGGAAATTCACGCGCCACATCCCTTCTGAGTATTACCGAAGAACAGTTGATGCTGTTATGTTTCAGAAGTTCTCTGTAGGTGATCTTCTCTTTTACAGGGATTGTCCGTCCTGTACTGCTTCCGTCCGCTTTCATCAGTTCCCGCCCTGTAGAACACAGCACGTATCCTGTCTCTTCCAGACGTTTCAGCTGTTCTTTCAGCTTGCCTGGCTCCCACCAGTCATCTGCATCCAGAAAAGCAATGTAGGTTCCCTGTGCCAACCCGACTCCTCTGTTTCTGGAGCCTGCAGCTCCCATATTCTGTTCATTCTTAATATACCGAAAGTCCTCTCTGCCCTCATAGGCAGACAGGACTTCCTCTGTATGGTCTGTAGAACCGTCATCGATCACCAGAAGTTCCAGCGAAACTCCCTGTTCATAGACGGATTCCACAGCCTTTCTAATATATTTTTCTCCGTTGTAAACCGGCATGATCACAGATACCAGCGGTTTATTCATTGTCATTCCTCCGTTTTATTCTCTGACACTCCGGCGTTTTTCCCGGAATCCTTCAACGCATTTACCTGTCTGTCATCTACTCCCTCAGATACTTCTTTCTGGAAAAAGATTTTAACTGTCATAAAGATCAGCTTGATATCCAGCAGGAAGGAATAATTCTCAATATAAAACAGATCCAGCTTTAATTTGTCATAAGGAGTTGTATTATACTTACCGTAAACCTGCGCATATCCGGTAAGACCTGCTTTAACTTTCAGACGATAATAGAATTCCGGAAGCTCTTTCTCATACTCAAGCATGATACTTTCACGTTCCGGACGCGGACCTACCAGAGACATATCTCCCTTAAATACATTGAAAAGCTGAGGAAGCTCGTCCAGATGAAGATTTCTCAGCACATGACCTACCGGTGTGATACGGGAATCATGCTTGGATGCCAGTCTTGCACCGTTTTTCTCCGAATCTACGCACATACTGCGGAATTTACAGATCTTAAAGGGCTTTCCACCCAATGTCAGACGGTCCTGAAAATAAAACACCGGACCTCTGTCGTATGCTTTTACCGCAATCGCTATGATCAGCATGATCGGTGAAGTGATTATAATGCCGATCCCTGAGATCAGAATATCCATAACTCTCTTTGCAGCACGCTGGTCTACTGCCAGTCCCATATTTCTGGATACCAGAAGCGGTGTGTCAAAAAGATGGATGCGTTCACTTCCCATAAGAATGATGTCCGAAATCTTCGGACTCACATAGCATCGGACAGAATGTGCAAAACAGTATTTCAGATAACGGTTTCTCTCTGTTGAATGCAGATCCCAGATGATCACGCCATCATAATCCTGCATCATCTGATGGATTTTTTCTTCTCCCACACTGATGTGTACCTTGCCGCTGATGTCATATTTGTCCTTTCGGGAATTCATCTTATGGATCAGGTCGTCCCCTGGATCCCGGTCACCGTAAATGACCAGAAGCCGGCGTGCGCGGTAAAGTCCGGAATAGATATACCTTGAACCAAATATCCAGATAATGATCAGCACCAGCTGTATTCCTGTCATCTCGATCATAGGCCATACGCTCAGGAACCATCTGTTGATCAGGGTGATCTCCAGATATTCCACCACATTGGTACACAAAAGTGCCAGTGTCAGCGAATAAAATACATCAATCCTCTTAAGATATCCAACCTTAAGTCCTCCGTACAATTTGGCAAACAGGGCAAACATCAGACCGTAGATTGCGATCAGTACCCAGTTACCTTTGCGCCAGAAAGGCTCGTCGATCTGTCCTCTGTAAACGGAATACCACACCCATGCAAAGACCGCCGCCTGTGCCAGAACCACCAGACTCGCCAGACAAAATACGATAAATCGTTTATAATCTTCTCTTTTACTCACGTGATAACCTCTGTTTCTCTGTAACTGTTCAGTGTTTCACAGTTACGCGTTTCTTCTATAAATTCCTACCTATTATAGCGTAAGAACTATTATACGTCCACCCGTTTCACTTAAATTTGTGAACAAATGTTACTGTTTGCACACCATTATTCAGCAAAGTGTTTTGGCATGAATATGCCAAAATCCCGAGACATACAGGCCAAAATCCTATTGCCGCAGGCAATCTGGAATGAATTTTGGTACATTATAAGCATAATTTACAAATGTCTTTAATCCCCTGTCATGCGATTTGTCTCGATATTTGTATATAATGTATAATTTTTTGTCGATTTTACTTAGTTTGTAGCAAAAATTTTACATATTTTTTTCAGAAACCTATGGAAAAGTGTCAGGAAAAAATGTATAATATTACATAACAAATGAAAGCGAGGGTTCACTATTATGAAACAAAATAGTATGTTGGCCATGATCCTGGCCGGCGGTCGTGGCAGCCGTCTGCATGATCTTACCAATAAAGTGGCAAAGCCGGCCGTTTCATACGGCGGTAAATATCGTATCGTAGACTTTCCTTTAAGTAACTGTGCCAACAGTGGCGTTGATGTTGTAGGTGTACTTACACAGTATGAATCTATCCAGCTGAACAGCTATGTAGCAGCCGGCGGACGCTGGGGTCTTGATGCTAAAAACAGCGGTGTTTACGTTCTTCCTCCACGTGAGAAAGCAGATGAGAATCTGAATGTATACCGCGGAACAGCAGATGCAATCTCCCAGAATATTGATTTCATTGATAAATTTGATCCTGAATACGTTCTCGTTCTTTCCGGTGACCATATTTACAAAATGAACTATGACAAGATGCTTGCAGCCCACAAAGAAGCAAAGGCAGATGCAACCATCGCAGTTATCGGAGTTCCGATGAAAGAGGCAAGCCGTTTCGGTATCATGAACACTGATGAATCCGGACGTATCGTAGAGTTTGAGGAAAAACCTGAGCATCCGAAGAGCAACCTTGCATCCATGGGTATCTATATCTTCACCTGGAAACTCCTCCGCAAGATGCTGATGGCTGATATCAAGAATCCTGATTCCAGCCATGACTTCGGTAAAGATATCATCCCTACTATGCTTAACGATAACAGGACTCTTTATGCATATAAATTTGAAGGATACTGGAAAGATGTTGGTACCATCGACTCTCTCTGGGAAGCAAACATGGATCTGTTAAGTTCCAAAAATGAGCTTGATCTGGGCGATCCGTCATGGAAGATTTATACAGAAGATGTTGCCGCACTTCCACAGTACATCAGCGCAGAAGCAGATGTTAAAGATGCATATATCACACAGGGCTGTGTTGTTCAGGGCGAAGTTAAGCATTCCGTTCTCTTTACAGGTGTTAAGATTGGTGCAGGTGCCAGAATTATCGACAGTGTACTGATGCCGGGTGTTGTGGTAGAAGAAGGTGCCGTTGTTCAGCGTGCACTTGTAGCTGACGGTATCCGCATCGGTAAAGGTGCCGTTGTCGGTGCCGCAGACAGTGAGCACATTGAGCTTGTAGCGAAACGCGTAAAGGGGGCAGAATAATATGTATAAGGCATTTGGAATCGTAAGCTCTTCCGGGAGAAATATTTATGTAGATGGTATGCAGGATTATCGCCCGATCGGTGCGTTTTCCTTCCTTGGCAGATACAGAGTCATTGACTTCCCTATCTCCAATATGACCAATAGCGACATTGACCGTATTCAGGTCTATATCAATAATAAACCCCGTTCTGTTGTAGAACACGTTGGAACAGGACGTCATTACAACATCAACTCCAAGAGCGGCAAACTTCAGCTTCTCTTCTCAGAGCACAATAATGACAATGATATCTATAACACCGATATCTCCTGCTATCTGGATAACATGGAATCACTCAGCAGAATGTATCATCCGTATGTTGTCATTGCCCCGAGCTATATGGTTTATTCAATTGATTTTGACCAGTTTTTACATACACACGTTGAGTCCGGTGCAGATGTTACTCTCCTTTATCACGCTGTTGATAATGCAAAAGAGGCTTATCTTACCTGTAATGTTCTGGGGCTGAACCGCCAGAAAGGTGTGGAATCCATCGAACCAAATCATGGTAATAAGAAGAATCAGTATGTTTATATGGATACCTGTGTTATGAAAACAGAGCTTTTCATCAGCCTGATCAAAGAAGCCAAGAATCTTTCTTCCATGTACACACTGACAGACATCCTGAATGATAAATGTGAAACTCTGGATATCCGCGGCGTTGCACACAAGGGATTCTTTGCAAGCATTACAGACTTCCCAAGTTACTATGCTGCAAACATGGCTCTCCTTAATTACAAGTCAGCTCAGGAACTTTTCCATGATAACTGGCCAATCTATACACGTACCAATGATTCCTGCCCGACTCAGTATTTCAATACTGCAGATGTGAAGAATTCCGTAATCTCCAACGGCTGCCAGATTGAAGGTACTGTTGAGAATTCCGTAATCGGTCGTGGATGCGTCATTAAAAAAGGTGCTGTTGTAAGAAACAGTGTTGTTCTCGCTGAAGCTACTGTAGGTGAGGGTGTTCACGTAGAGAATGAAGTAGTCGACAAATGGGCGAAACTCGTTCATAAAAAAGAAATCGTTTCCCCGACTGAACAGCCTGGTTATATCAGAAGAAATGATACTCTGTAATTAATGATTAATTAGATTAAATGCAAAGCCCCCCCCGGAAGCGGTCACTTCCGGAGGGCTTTGTTTGTGTTTACTTAAATTTCACAAACTCTTCACATTTTCCTCTTGCATTTCATTTTTAGCGTGTTATAATACAGCTGTAACAAAGATAAAGAACAAACAACTGAATACTTAAAAATACTTAACACCACCTGGAGCATTTCGGATGCTCATAAATTGAAGATAGTGTCAAGCGTGTCACCTCAGCTGTAAAATGGAGGAAAAGTCAAATGAATACTTTAAAAGCTGAAAAAAGAACAATGGACACAAAGGCCAAAAGATTAAGAAGAGAAGGCTACGTTACAGGTAACGTATTTGGCAGAGAGATGGAAGGTTCTCTTCCTGTTAAAATCGAGAAATCTGCTGTCGAGAAACTTCTCAAGACAAATAACAAAGGAAGCCAGATTATGCTGGATGTAGATGGTCAGTCATATGACGTACTGATTAAAGAGATCCAGTTCAATCCGTTAAAAGGACAGGTGGATGAAATAGATTTCCAGGCACTGGTAAGCAACGAGAAAGTACATTCCGTAGCAGAGATCGTACTTGTAAACCACGACAAACTGGAAGCCGGTGTATTACAGCAGCATCTGGAAGAAATCTCCTTCAGAGCTCTCCCATCAGCACTGGTAGACAAAATTATGGTAGATGTCGGTGACATGAAAGTCGGCGACGTAATCAAAGTCAAAGACCTCGCCATCGCCCAGGACAAAGATGTAGACTTAAAGACAGACCTTGAAGCTGCAGTTGTATCCGTAGCCGCCGTTCACGTAGACCCGGTTCTGGAAGCTGAAGAAGAGGCTGCTGCCGAAGAAGAAGCTAAATAACATAATATCTCTTTTAACATTTATTCAGGTACGCTCAAGCGTACCTGAATTTTTTTATCGAAACATCTCCCTCCACAAATAATTGACCTTTCCAGATATCTGCACTATTCTGTTCCCGTACTATTCTTTCTCTTGCTCCTGCTCCAGCAGCCTGAATGACAATTCCAGATAAAAAATCTCCTCCGGATCATCCAGCTCCGACTGCAGGATTTCCTTAATCCTGTCCAGCCTGTAAAGAAACGTACTGCGGTGGATAAACAATTCCCTTGCCGCCTGGGTTGCACTGAGATGCTGCTCCAGATACACTCTCAATGTCTCCATGTACTGAGTCTGATTCTCCTCATCATGCTTCTTCAATTCCAGCAGCCCTTCATGACAGATCATTGTTCCCGGCAGTCTTCTTGTTGCCTGTTCCAGAATATAAGTCAATGCCACCTGACCGAAATAATGAATCCACAGATAAGGCTTCTTACGGCTTCCTACATCCAAAGCCGTCTTCGCCTGCACATACTGCCGTCTCAGATTCATATGTCCTGTCATCACCCTGCTGTATCCGGCTTTCAGATAAGTATCCCTGATAAAATAAACCAGTTTTCCGGCTACTTCCTCCTGGCTTTTTCCAAGTCTGGTAAGGTCAAAAAATGCCACAATTTCATCCTGATAAAGAAAACTCACAGAATCCTCAAATTTCTTCTTAATATATCGGCAGATTGCCTTTGTGGAAAGATTCTGCTGATTCAGATAGGTAATCTGCAGGATCAGGCACATATATTCATGATTTCCACTCCATCCCAGTTCACTCAGTTCTCTACTCACCTGCATATAATCCGCAGTTCTGTCCGACAAAATCCTGACAAAAATCTGCTCCATATCCCTGTCCGGATCTTCTTCCTCCGCTTCATGCGCAAGCAAATACTCCAGTTTCTCCACCAGAATATCCAGTACACAGATAACTCTCAGTGTAATCTCTGATCTGCACTCAGTCAAAACCAGCCTGTGAGTTGCTTTCCCATCCACAAACAGATTTCTGTTCATCGAACGACATCCACTGATGTAAGCCGGAAACATCACATATTCATGCGTATCTGCCATATCTCGATAAGTCTCATTCTGCAAAAGTGCATTTACATATTCCATATTCAACCCGTCATCTGTATACAGCCGCGCCCTCGGCGGCAGATACTCGCTTCCCGCTTCCGCCACAAAGGTAAAATCCAGTCCTGTTACAGTCATCGGATTCTGCAGAAATTCCGATGTCACCTGCAAAAGCCTGTCCATTCCGGCATGTTCTAACATCAGATTATGAATCTTCCGTTCCCATTCATCAGCCGCATCAAAAATCTCCTGCACATCATTCATAAATTCTGCTATTTCTTCCAGACTATCAAGTGCAATATGAATATACGGAATCTGCTGAAGCTCTTCTGATGCAGCATCAATTTCCTCTCTCCCACAAAATACCCAGAGTATATTTTCAGCAGTCAGAACTGCCGATTCCCACTCTTTGTCATATCTCTGTACCACATAAACATGCCCATGTCGAAATGTTTCTTTTTTTTCATAACACAAAAAGGGGCGCAGATATCCGTCTGAACCGGATAAAGTTCCCCTTTCCGTAATTTCATATTTCTCTTTTATTTTTTCATATAAATAAACTGATGACAGCTGCAAGTCTACAATCCTCCTGTCACATAATTGAAGCACCTATTTTACCAGTCAATTCTATAGCAATTTAACTCACATTATGTCTTTCTTATACGCACCTGTCAGCCCGGTTCTCACACAATAAACGTCTTCGCAACTTCCACAGCCTCAATACAGTTCTCTGTATAGGCATCTGCTCCCATATTCTTCGCCAGCTGCTCCGTTACTGCACCTCCACCAACCATAATCTTAAATTTATGCTTACTGCTGCTTCGTTTCAGAGACTTCACCACCTGCTCCATCTCCGGGATTGAAGTACTCAAAAGCGAGGAGATACACACGATCGACACATCAGGATTCTGCTTCACTGCACGCAGAAACTGCTTCTCAGAAATATCCACTCCCAGATCGATCACCTTAAATCCGGCACTACGAAACATGATCGCAACCAGATTCTTACCTACATCATGCAGATCACCTTCCACCGTTCCAAGGATCACAGTTCCGATATTCCTCCTGCCAAACTGCGAGTCCTGTTCCTCCAACAATTCAAAACCCTTGCGCACACTTCGGGCTGCTGCCAGAATTTTAATAATATCCGCACCATTGGATTTGTAATTCTCCCCCACTGTTCGCATAGCCGGAGTCATGGCCTCTTCCACAATCCGCCCTGCAGGAATATGCTGCTTCAATGCCTCCCTCACCAGCTTCTCTGTCTCCCCCGGATGTCCGTCTTCAATTGTTTTTCTTAACTGTTCCAGTACTGTCATATCCTCAAGCCACCCTTAATACCGTTACTGAAAACTTATAAAAAGTTATAAACTTCTATGTTTCATTCCTACTTCAACGAGTATGCTTTTGATGATATAAATATCTATCTACTCACAAGTTCTTGTACTCTCCATAGGCGTAAATTCCGGACTAACGTATCCGTACATATTTGCATTAACGTTTCAGTGTCAGCTTGCAAATTGTTCTCCATAAGTCTTGAGATTTATAGATGCCTGGAAATATATTCCACTCTAATATCTTATAAAACTCAACATACACTTATATGATTTTATAATTTATATTTAACTGTTAATTTCCTCCGATTCTTTTAATTTCATCCGGGTAAATAACCACGAATGATAAGATAAACATTGCGATTGCTACTGCAACCGGCTGTGATGTGCTGTCAAATCTCCAGAACGGCAGGTACGGTGACATACCGCCGATCAGAGCTGACAAGATTAATGCTTTTGCCATTTTTATGTCCCTCCGATATGATATTGAGTTTTATTCTGTATCTCCTTATAATGTCCTTACAGGTACCGCCATGCCGGGTAAAATGAAATGAGATAAAATTTTGCAATTATTACCGCATATTGATGGTTTTCATCAACACGGTGAAAAAGTTTCCGAACTGCAAGAATCATAGCAACAATTCCAAGTGTGATTGTGCAAACCAGTCCTGTCTTTCTTCCGCCGCATTTACTGTTCCCGTGCCGTTAAGAAACATAACTGCAAATAACCAACATTGCTGACAGGGGAATGGCGTTTAAAATGTTCGACTTGCATTCTCCTTTTCAATCATCAACAACGGTTAAATCTTCTTTTACTGCAAACGGCTCAGTAACAAACACGCCAGATTCTTGAATAACGACATCAATCTCAACATGGTGTTCATTCACAAACTTTAATAAAAGTGTCGGTTCTTCTTGACTTCCGCTTGTGCCTGCTGATATATCAGCAAGTTTGAATCCAATAATAGAATGAAAAATTTCATCATTGTCACCAGGTATGTATAATCGGCTATCAATATTTTTCATTGACTTTCCTCCCGCTTAGAACATTCTTTCTACGCACAATATTTAATTTCATATTCAGTTACAATCTTCGAGAAAATCTCACGTAACTTTTTATCGTCATCAATAATATCCATTTTATTAAGCGTGTTGATCTCTGTTTTCGTACAGCCATTTTCTGCCATTCGATTTCGCTTATTTCTTAATCTTGTATTCAGATCACATCCGGCACGGTGTTCCAATTCTTGATACATTTCTGTTCTCAGCATTCTGAACTCTGCCCCGGCTCCCTTTTGTATGCGATTGAATTTAGAATTAATTTCCGAACGCCAGTTATCAAATACGGGCTTTACCGCTTCTTTTATACTCTCTGTAGTTGCAACAGCTTTATCTGCGGTTTCTTTGGCAAGTAAAATCTGTCGGTCTCTTTCTTTGTCAGCAAGTTCTTTCTCTACCATTTGTGAAAGTAGTCCCTGCAACATTTGAAGCTCTGGTGACAATGCCCTTTTTACTTTTTCTCTGGTTTTGAAATATCCATTCACAAGCTGTCTCTGAACATCCCATGCTAAATCATCTGTGAAAGACTTTACTAACATTAGATATCCTTGCTCTGTCATAAGGGCATAATCAGAAGTTGCCTTGTCTGGAATGTCAAATAATTTGGTTGTCCGAATTTCGGACGCGCTGATTTTGAAGAAATCCTCTCCCTCAATGAAACGATTGCGATTATCATTAAAACGCTTCCTTGCTGTACCATCTGGTCTGCCGTGTACCATGTCAATATCTTTGAATGTAACCACTCGCTGACCGTTATACTCTTTTATAGAAATGTCCGAATTTCCGATGCGTATTAATTCGTTCATACGTCTCCTTTCTTTCAGTAACTTTAAAAGTTACTCTCTAGCAAAAAAAATAGCTGCAGGGTCTTCAATATGAAATTCATCAATCATTGTCTGAATCTCATCACTACCAAAAACTCCTTTTTGCATTTTTCCGTAAAATGTTTTTGGCGTAATTCCAAGCATTTTAGCAACGTCTGTCTGAGATTTTCCGTTTTTTGCGAAAATTCCACGAAGTTCGTTTGTTTTTATCATGTTGTACCTCCCTTCGAAATAGTTGTAACTTTTTAAGTTACTCTCATTATAATAACATTTTGGTAACTTGTCAAGTTATTTTTTTATTGACTTGTAACTTTTTTTGAAGTATAATAAACACATAAAATAAGAAAGGAGGTCGAACATCAAAAAAATGACTATTGGAGAACGTATACGAGAAAGACGAGAAGCACTAAAGATAAATCAAACTGATTTAGCTGACAAGATTTCCGTATCGAAACAGACACTTTATAAATATGAAAACGGTATTGTAACTAACATTCCATCTAATAAGATTGAAGAAATTGCTAAGGCTTTAAATACAACGCCAGAATTTCTTATGGGATGGGAAAAGCCAAAAAATTCCGAAATGGAACTTTTGGCAGACGTTGCTGGCGATCCTGAAATGTTGGAAATGATAAAAAAAGTTCTTAATATGTCAGTAGCACAGCGAATGAGAGTATATGGTTTCATCGAAGGCGTATACTCAGAAAATAAAACTGGGGATTAATCTCCCCAGTTTTTTATGAATCTTTTTGCGAACACAAGCAGACGTTCTGCTAATGTTTCGTCATTTATCTTTTGTATAATTTCGATCAGCTGTTCTTTGTAACTCATACTTGTATATTCCTTTCTTTTGGGTATAGTTTTGCCAAGACACAACTTCCGAAACAACTGCTATTATAATAACATACTTTTCTTAAAGTATCAAATATTTTTCTTCTTATATAACATTTGTTTCCTGTAGTCCATACAATCATACCTCCGATCAGCAGTCTCCTGATAACAGTATAACAGTATATGTCCAGCTTGTGGGAAATAGAACCGAACATTAGTTCGTTTTTATCATTATACCACCGATATTCCCCCTTGGCAACTGCCAAATATACACATGGACTTTTGTTATTTCGTAGGCAAACTTCGTAATCTCAAAGAAAATTGTGCTTTCGTAAATATAACATCTGACATTGTAAATTCCCTTGATCTCGCTCAACTGCTGCATCTGGGCGGAATAAATTTGTTCCGCAGCTTCCTTTGTGATCTGCACATCTCTGCGGTGCCGTTCTGCTATATCATGTGACGGTATATGCACCGCACAGAATATTTCGTAAAATATCAGGATGAGTACGACTATCCTGTATCTGTTCTTCTTCATTATTACCAACTCTTTCTAAAAATATATCACGCATTATAGCACAAACTTGTGTGATTTTTCCGGGAAGTGTAAAATCATGGAGTTTTTCTACAAAAATAATCTACTTTTTTAATATTTTACTATGCACAGTTTGTATGAGGTGGTATAATATTATAAAATTTTAACAAGGGAGGGGATTGTATGAGCAAAGGCGAAAAGAAGAAAGATTCAACCCTGAGCGTCATTTCCTGTATTCTGGCAGGTGTGGCATTCATTCTTCCATTGCCAATTATCCTGTCGTTTCCACTGGCTCTGGCAGGAGCAATTGTAGGATTAGTAGATATTGGCACAAAGAAAGAGGAATATAGGCATATTGGCTCATGGTTCGGAATTATTGTCGGAATTATTGAAGTAGTTTTTATTGCAGTGCAGTATATGAGATTTCTTTAGCAGAAAAGAGGGTTTTATGAAAAAGAGAGTTTGCGGAATTATAACGATGTGTGCTTTTTTATGCATTTCGCCTGTCAATGCCAGTGCTACTTCCTTTGACAACATTAATGAAATGCTTAATAAGATCAATGGCGAAGATGGGTTTGTCGAAGCATCTGAATGTGTGATTGACAAAAACACTAAATCCTTGCATCTAAGCGTCGTTATAAGTGAGAACGTACCAGATGATGAAGTTGGCTCATTTGCTTCAAAGGTTTCCGGTGTATTGTCGGAAGCATCTCAGCAGGATTGGTATGATTATGATTATGTTACTGATGATTTCTATAAGAGTGGTTATGATGGAGTAGTTCTAACAAACGTTTGGAATTTCAAAAATGATACTCTGGCTTGCTCAATTTGGGATGATTCGCTATCAATCACGCGTCTTTCAGACGGAACTAAATTAAAAGAAGCTGTTTTAAAAGACGTGGAAAGTGAAAATTCTAATTCTCAGGAAAACGATTCTCTTGATGATACCGGCAGGCTAAATCCAGGTGTTTATATTATTGGCGAAGATATTCCTGCCGGAAAGTACACCTTTTCAATAACCGACGGAGCAGGAATTATCAGCGTATATGACAGCTACGATGATTATAAGAATGATGATTACGAACATTCAGAAGAATACCATGTCGCTTCAAAAAAATATAAAGAAAGTCTTGATTCTGACTTAGAAAGCATTAATTCTTTGTATTCCAGTGAAATTGGGAATCTACCGTTAGAGAATGGAATGTGCGTAAAAATAGATACTGTTTCAGTTTTGTATTTAGCGAAATAAACAAGAGGGGCAACCGCCCCTCTTTCTTTTGCCTGTCGTTCTCGCAGGCAGTCTCTCTATCCACACATCCTCCCGGACACAGAAACCATATTTTGCGAATTATGTCAAACTTTAATGCTTTACACTAACAATTTCAAGTGCTACACTTTGTTTGTGGGACAATAATACCACAAGCAAGAAGAAAAATGTGTGTACTGTCAAAATCATGGCGTATTTTGACAAATTGAGACTACGAAAGGAGGGTGCGCATATGAGAATAGCCATATGTGACGATAACCAGCTTGAAGTTGGCTTGTTTAAAGAGTGCGTATCGGGATTCTTACGGCGCAAAAGAGATTATCGCTATGAAATCAGCGAGTATTCAGCAGGTTATCCACTTGTTGAAGATGTGAAAGAGGGTAAATGGTACGATGTAATTGTACTGGATATGATTCTGGAAAATGAGAACGGTTTGGAGATTGCGAACCAGCTCCGAGATGTCGGATACGATGGAAAGATTATTTTCTGGACAGCCGACGATTCTCATCTGCAAGAAGCATTTGACGTCGGTGCTATGCAGTATGCGGTCAAGGGCAAGGAATACGGCAGAATATACCGGGCTATTGACGAGGTCCTGTCGCAGATGAGGGATGAAACATTGACATTCAAATTCCGCAGGCAGATAAACCGGCTCAAATATGATGAAATTGAGTACGTCGAGAGTCAGGCAAGAGTTTGCCATATTTTTGCTACAAATAACCGATGTTTCGTGACCACTTGTAAGCTGAACGATCTGGAAGAAAAGCTGTCTGATAAGCGATTCTTGCGCTGCCATCAGAGTTATCTGGTGAACATGGATCATATTCAGTCGGCAGGTGATAATTTCGTCATGGATTCTGGGGACATTGTCCAGATAAGGCAGAATGGAGCAAAGGAAATTAAAGAAAAGTACGAAGAATACATAAGCTGACAGCGAAGAATGACCGCCAACCCGGGAAGGAGTAATTGGCGGTCATTCTCATTGTTAACACTTAATAAATAAAAGGTTTGCAATACGAACTACTATATCGAACACATTTTATTATAGCATTATAAAAGTCATATTACAACTGTCATTTAGAAATTTCTGTGATTCTGGTAAACGTTCCCTTTGGAACAAATTCAAAAACAAACCCTTCTGTCGGATGCGGGATGCGGATGAAGTACCATTTCAGCCCTGAGCTGTCGGTTTCCGTGTACTTCATCACCTCTACAACTGCACCTTTTTTCAGTTTTGGGAACAGTTTAGATGGGCTGTTTTTGTTTGATTTTGTATAACATTTTGTGCCTTTTTTAATCTGCGCAATGTAGGCTCTAGTGTTCTGCTTTTTGGTTGTATCTGAGTCTGAAGCTGGTGTTGCGTTCTTAACCAAACTGTAATTTGGAGTACAGAATTTTGTTCCGGGAAGGTTGCTATTGTAGTAACTTTTCTGACATACACCACCGCCATTTGCGATAATTGTAGAGCCACCAGAAGTATTTCCTTCGACTGTCCAGAACCGATCTCCTGACACTTTTATTACGATTCCAGTATGCGTAAATTCTCCGTTTCTGTAGAAAATAACAATGTCTCCGACTTTTGGATTGCCGTTCAGAGTAAACAAATCCGCCATTGTCGGGCAGTAAACGTATGGCCAGTGTTTCAAAAGTTTCTTTGCTGTGTCTAATCCGAATGCTTTCATCATGCACCACGAAACAAATGCAGCGCACCATGGCTGTCCTTGATAATCCGGCTTAATATCTCGCCAGTATTTTGTGTAATTGTTTTCTCCGGCATTTGCTGTCTTGCTATCAAGTTGACTATTGCTTGCCTTTTCAAGATATCCGGTTTCATTCTTTGCGATCTGGATTAATTTATCAATTGCGTTCATACCTGTCTCCTCACTTTCTGGAAAATATGTTTTTAATGCGTCATAAACAAACCTCTGTCTGTCCTTATATGTTCCCACCTGATTTCCCGTGTCCGTCTGGCAGGCTGCATATAGGCTGCCCAATGTATATGGCTTCTGAGCCTTTGCCAAAATCCTCGTTACCGCCCCTTGTCCGCCTTGGTGTCTAAAGTTCACACACATAGCTTGCGCTCTAGCGTCCGTAACGCCCTGTTTAAGGGCTTCTTCTGCATAGGTGGCTAATTGTTCATCCATAAGGCTATCTTGACATTTAACGCCCAAATCGGACGAAATAAGGGCAACTATGGTATCGGCAAGCTGTGACACTCTGGAAATATTAAAGCATTCCCAGTTTGCGGTCTGAACTTGCTCCAGAAGTCTGACCTTGTCTATCTTCTCCCACTGTTCCGGGTCGGCATCGTAAATTCGTTCCAGAAGTGTCTTCGCTTCGGTTCCGTACCACGCTCCTGCCCCGATTGTGATTGCGTGTTCATCTGAATTATTCTCATAAGCTTCCGTGAAGTCAGAATAATCCTGCTGTCCGTAGACCTGTCCGCCGGTTTCGACTGCATAAATAATCTTCCTGAGAACTGTTTTCTGTTCGTTTGTCATATCGTGTTGCTCCTTTCTGTTAAACACGCCTTGAAAGCTCCGTATTTGCCACTAAAATCAATTTTTATATGTCGTTCGAGGATTTTATCGAGTCGCACGTAAAATCGCTATATGAGTCAAATACGGAGTTGCTGATAAAAATGGTTTGCCTTGGACTGAAACGAATCAAGAATGTCTGGGTCGAATAGTGCTTATTCGACGATTAATATATATCTTGTATATATATTAATTATATTCTTATTCTATTTCTTATTCTTATTCTATTGCGTTACATTGCGTTACTGGTAACGTTATTGTAACGTTACATTGAGACATTATGTAAACGAAATTTGCTCGTTGACAGAATATTTATTTCTGGATTTTATTATTTTCTCAGATGATTGATTTATTCTGAAAACAAGCAAAATTTACGTTTACAAATTATTCATTTTTTATTTTCGATATAGTTACATTTTAGTACGGTCAGGACTGAGATTTTGATGGTTTTTGGGCGAATAAGGGCTTATTTGAATTTTTCAGGAAAATGCGCTCTTATTTGGGGTTTTTATTCGTTTTTACAGTGGTACCTCATCTATGGAATACACTAGGCTGTAAACATCCGAACTGTATTTATCGACATTGAATTGCTTATGCACATACAGTTTATTATTGACAATTGTAAGGCAAACAGCCCCAATAAAAGTGTATGAAGCTTCTATTTTGCCGTAAAATATTCTTGTTATTTTCTCGCTTTTGCTCATTTCGTATATTAGTTTGGGCGTTCCGCGTGTTGTTAAATTAAGCTTGTATACACCATAAGGATACTTAGAATTATGTGAATCAGGGTTTGATATAAAGTACATATTATTTGCATAAAATGCGCAAGGAGTCTGTATACGCATACCCCAGTTTCTCCAATCTAAAGAAGCATCAGTGTCTTGCCATGCAGAATAAACAAGACTGTAATTTTCTCCGTCATATTTGTGTACATACGCACCATAATCTTTATCAAGTTTTCCTGTCATATATACAAAGCCTTTATATCCCCCCAAAGACACATATGAAGCAGAATCTCTTCCGGAAAATAATATCAGTTTATCTGATTTCACTTCTAATAAAGCTTGTATGAACGGATATTCGGAATACGGAGTTAGAAAGCGGTTTGATTCAAGGAATATTTTTCCAGATATTTTGTATTGGTTTGAAACATAATCTGTCGACGAAGGTTTGCAAGATATTTTTTCGATTCTTCTGTTTCCGACGTTTTTCCCACTTTTATATTCATACACAGTCGGAGAAACATTTGTATCTGGTCTTGGCGTATATGAGGATGATAATTGATTGTAAAATATACAATAAAAAGTATCATCATCTCCAACATAGAACCCTTGAAAAAACATTTTTTCAACTTTATCGGAATTTGAATAATGGAAAATAAGTTCTCCCTTGTCAGAGTACTTATAAAAGTCTTTGATATTTTCAAAAAGCCCGTCTGTATGAAGGATATAAAAATAGTTTTTATATGCTACCGCAAAACCTGCTTCGTTTTGCATTATGTTGCTAAAATCATATATTATCTTGACTATTGAATTTCCGCCAACAAAAAATGCGAATTTATTACTGATCGCGCCTCCTGTTCCTTTGAAACCATAAATTAAATTAACTAATGTAGCTCCTGTGGTTGTTGTGCATTTGTCGATTGCGGCATAATCAACTATATTCTTTCTAATGCCACCAGATTTTTTCCACAGCAATGTATCTCCACCCCATATCTCACTTGTTTCTTTACCTTTGACAGGAAACCCAGTGATTTCCTGTCTGTTCAAAAACGCCTTATATATCATCTATTACTCCTCCTCGAATGTGAAATACAATGTGTCTGTTCGGTCGATTCCTGCGGCTACCAGAGCGTCGTAATCAGCTTTTTTTATTCGCTTTACGCACCTTAATTGTGCTTTTTTTAACTGCTCGGAAGTACTGCCAGAACCACCAGAACCGTCTGTAAAATCGTCAATCATTGCAGGTGAAAATTCGGAATCCGAACCATCTGTAAACTCTGCATAACTGATTGTCGGCATTTCTGAGCGAGTAAGATTGACCGTTCCAGATATTTCAGGAGTATATTTTCCTAACTGCTGACTGTTGCTATTAAACGGTGCATTATTGGCAGAATAGGTGTCAATCATGTCTGTAGCGCCGATTTTAAGCGTCCTGCTCATGATGTATGAATGAACGTACCATTGCAGTTCTGTAGGCTCCTGATCGTCGTGCTGAATCTGCTTCTTATAGTAGAGTTCGACTGCCTGTCCAACCATGTTCAGTGGGTTTCCCTGAACCTCGGCGGTATATCCCTGCGCACGGTAATATTTCCGTAAATCTTGATTTACGAATACGCCATAGCAGATTTTCATAATCGGTTCAGCCCTTGAAATACCGCCATATTCATCTGCATCCCAAACGTAATTTAACCAGTCTTCATTTCCTACAAAGAAGCTGTTTCTGTTGTAATAGACATTATTGTCATATGCTTCCTGTGCTGTGTAATCGCCCTGCGTAAATCCAAAAGCTCTATTCGGGTCGGGGTCACAAAATATAACATTTGGGAACCAGATTCTGCCCTCTTTTGCGTTAAAACTTTTGAACGTATCAAGATGTATTTCTTCGTTATTGTAGTATTTATAAATGTTCTGATTACCGGTGGTTTGTCCGTATCTGTAGCTGTTCTGGCGGAGCTTTAAATACTCGAACTTTCCATCCCTATTCATCCAACCAAAACGGTCATTCTGCAAGCATAAATCTTTCAGAATATTTACTACGTTCATTTCATTTGAGTTATTCGTATCGGGCACATAGGTGTCGTCCCAATGCAGCTTTGTACTGACCTGCTCAAGTCCTAAAAACTCAAATAATTTATCCCTGAATTGCTTTTGAGTCAGCTTTTTCTTCTTATCAGTCGTCTGGTTTTTATACCATCGTGCAATGTCAGTATTTCGTAATTTATACAAATAATCGTATGCAATAAAATTACGTGTCAGGGAGTTTGCTTTTCGCTCTGCACTGTCGATTTCACCTGTGAAAATTTTGATTTTTGTTCCTTTTCTTTCAATGTAAACTTCGATTTTTCCAGACGGGTAAAATTCTTCCGAAGTGCCATTAAACTGATCGTGGTGAGCCTGAAACGTTATCTGATTGCAGACACAGCCGCCGAAAATGAAATAGCTTTCAGAACAAATAGACTCCTGCAAAGTAAGCGTATTCTGGTCGATATTTTCATTTGTAAGATCAGCAAATTCGCCATTAATCCAGTGTACTGTTACTTTTATTGGCTCAGTTTTTTCTTCTTGAATATCACCAGAACCACCGCCGGAACCTCCACTTGAACTATCATCAAATGGGTTATTTCCATCATTTGTGACTCTGATTTTAAAGTTATCTGAACCAATAAATTTGGTAATTCCGTTGATCGTAACATTATAAGAAACTGTGATAGTTTTAGAGCCTGCGGTGGAACTATCGAATCCAGAAATATCATAATCTGTGATTTCTTTCTCGGTTCCGTCCTGTCTTACTGCCGCTACAGTTAACCCGGTTGGGTCGAACGATTCCCCGATTCTATAATAAATCTTATTTGGGTAATGAGAAATACGGATTCCGACAGTATCAGGAACCACTTCAACGGTAAACGTTGCAGTAAACGACTGATATGTAACCGTAATAGTCTTTTCTCCTGCTTCACTACTATCTAAATCAGACACAGTATATCCGTCTGTTAAAACTTCTTTTGAGCCATCTGTCCAGACTGTTGAAATCAGCATTCCGGAAGTGTCTAGCGTATCTCCTTTGGAGTATTCTACCTTAGTTGGCAAAGCCGCGATTTCTATTTTAGTGATTTCTATGACTACAATATCAAAGGTAGTGGATTGTGTTTCGTAAGCTACATTAACGGTCTTGACTCCAGCGGTTGACATATCTGGATTTGATAATGTGTAGCTTGTTGTTTCTTCTACTCTTCCGTCGTCATAAGTTGCATTTACAATCAATCCAGAGCTGTCAAATTCTTCCCCCTTTTTGTATTTTAACTTATGCGGCAATGAACTAATCTCAATTTTGACAAGTTGAACTTCCACCCATTCAACTGTTGCATTTGAAGCCGCCCAAGGGGAGCCAGGTATGGAATCTTTTGTTTGGTTAATTTTAATCGTTATACCAGAACTACCATCGAAAGCACCACTAGCAATAGTTTTTACATTTTTTCCAATATATACTGTTTTTAATTTTGGGCAAGATTGAAATAGTGCGTTTCCAAGTTCTTCTATTGACAAATCATCTGAAATCGTAAACGTTTCAAAGCCGCATCCACTAAAACAATAATCTGGAATTTTTTTAATCTTATTAGATAATTTTATCGAATTTAGTGAGGTGCATCCGCTAAAAGCATTTGCACCAATTTCCGTAACACTATCCGGAATAACAACATTATTCAGAAGACCGCAACTGGTAAAACAGGAAACAGGAATACTTGATATACCTTTCCCTATTGATATGGATCTTAATTCTGAACATGTGGCAAATTGACCAGTGCCATTCCATTTTACAGTCCCGTTTAAAGTCAATGTTTCAATGTTCTTCCCACTAAAAACATTACTATAAATAGTACCTCCGCGAATAACTAGATTTTTGGCAGAAATATTATATATAGTACCTCCTTCGCCAGACGATGCAAATACCGCATTTTCGCCCCCTATTTCCAAATTTTCAAGAGCGCCCCCTTGAAAACAATATGGCATACTTTTGAGTGTCGATGGAAGAACCAAATTTTTCAATGAAGAACAACCGGAGAATGTACTTCCTCCAATTTCTTCGAGTCCTTCGTAAAATGTCAATTCTGACAGATTCGGACAGTCGTTAAAACAACCACTTGAAATTTTTACAAGAGATTCTGAAAAAGATAAAGATGTCCCTAGATATTTATTGAAGTTACCGACACCAATTTCAGATATATCATTTCCAAATACAAGATTTTCTAAGCTTGAAAATTTACTACCGAAATTACTCGGAATCTTAGTAATACCGTTGCTAAATACAATCTGCTTACATCTTGTGTATAATGAATTTGGGCAGGCTATACCTTCTGCATTGTCAGATAAGTTATTATTAAATTCGCCGGTTCCCGAAATACTCAATATATTTGTTTCGAGATCGAATATTGCAGTTACATCATCTTTAGTAGGCGTTCCGATTTTCACCGAAAAGGAATCTAAAACTTTTGTTGAAACGGTCGTTGACACTCCAAAATACTCAACCGTTATCAGTAACGAGCCCGGTTCTGTGACCACTACATTATTAACTGTATATCCACTTGTTACATACTCGAAGCCGTCCGAATATGAAACAGTTATGCTATACACGGATATATCTGTAGTTTCTCCAACAAAGTATGTGTCTGATGAATAGTTTCCGCCAGTTATACTCAATGGTTGCATAATTGTAATATCGAACGTAGTTGTTAATATTCCATAGATTACCGTTATCGTATTTGTTTTTGGAGAACTGCTGTCAAACCCGGAATATGCGCAGTCTTTTGTGACATCTATAGTATTTCCATCACTTGCTGTTGCAGTAACCACAATGCCCGTAGAATCAAATTCTTTTCCAATGTGATAATTTACCTTGGTTGGCATCGTAGTAACGGATATGGACGTAATAGAGGCTTCTGAGACGGTAATATCAAATGTTGTAGTCTTTCCAGATGCAGTAACGGTTATGGTCTTTGCGCCTGCGGAACTGCTGTCAAAGCCTGATATTTCATAATCTGTAACGTCGACTGTTTCTCCTGTGTTTGTTGTTCCTGAAATTTCAAGACCGGTACTATCAAATAATTCACTCTGATAATATGTAGTCTTATCTGGCATTTTTGACACAGATATACTGGTGATTACCAAATCAGAATATTTTTCATAAGAAATTTCCTGAGATACGCCTGCGTTCTTTACCAGAATCGAAATTGGTACCGTAGAAGATACAGAAATATTCAGATTTGTTGTGGTTTTACCGTCAGTGATTGATGATGTGCCGGTGTACGAACTGCTTGTAGGCTTCTGAATAACATTGACAAAAAGAGTCTGTCCCTCTATCAAGAATACTTCGTATTTCAGCGCATACGATGAAGATGTGCTTGAATAATATACATAGCCTTCAACCCTGATTTTGAGGAATCTTTTTCCTGATGTGAGCGTCCCCTCTTGACGGTAAATGTAATAAACTGCGCCATCCCTACGCCAGATTTTGAGTTGTTCAGCGTTCTGCCCGAAACCGATAAAATTGTTTCCTGAAACATATATGGTACTGGCAGTCTTGCCTGCATAGGTAAACCAATCAACACCTGTGACACTGACTACATCATCATCGTGTTTCTTGTTGTTAACAACAGCAGTCATCCCGGCCGTCGTATTCAATAAACTGTTAAAAGATACTGTATCTGCCATAATCATCCTCCCGTCTATAAAATAAAAGAGCACATGAGCTGTGACACCCATGTACTCTGGTTGTTAGTATTCGATCAGTGCAATTCTGATTTTATTATACAAAATGTTATTTCCTACAACTCTGATAGGCTTGTATTCAATATCAGGCATATAAAAAACACCTGTTTTGTAGGCGTTTTCTTCATCGTCCCAGTATGTAACTTTGTATTTCCGCTGCGCCTTATTGACTAAGCCTGATTTAAAAACAGACTGCATTTCAATTTTGTCCGGTAGCCACATCGGTCGTGTGTTGAAGTCTATTTTTGCCTTGAAATTAGGGCTTGTGTCTCTATGTAAGAGGTTATTCAAGTCCCTATAGGCTTCTATCTCCGTCCTCTGGTTTGGGGTTGCGGAGTAATCATTGTAGGCTAAGAATTTGTTCGGGAGAACGCTTCCCCCGAACTTTAAAAAATAACCTTGGAAACTACTTCCTGCAATAAAGTCACTCATTCTATCACCTACCCTTCAAACAGTCCGTAGCCATTACGATTTCTGAACTGCTGATTTTCTTCTTTCAGATACCCAATCAGATGTCCGTCCGCGTAGATTGCCATGCCGTTCAGGGCATTTTTGACTGCCTGCCCGATCATCTGGTTATTGTCAAACGTGTTACTACTGATTGCCATGACTTCTTTTCGGATGTCGTCCACGAAATCATCCGTATTAACTGACATTCTGCTCTTTGCTTCCTGATAGGATGTACTCTTTGTGATAATGTCCGCAGTCGGTGTATTAATCTTCTGCACTTCGGCGCTTATATCATTGATGGTGGATTCGACTTTTGGAAGCATATTCTGCATACCAAGTTGGAATCCCTCAACGGTGAATCCACCGAGTTCCATCATTACCTGTGATGGGCTATGAATCTTAAGAACTTTGCGGAACGTATTTGATATATTTTGTGCGATTTTTTGCACATTTGCATAAAGCTGTTGTGCCGCGCCTACAATTCCATTATTTAAGCCAATAATAGAGTTCCAACCGATATTATACAGGTTTCCAATGGAATTGCTGATTCTGCTTCGGATTCTTCCGAACCATGTGAACGACGCAGAAAAGCCCGGCTCTAATCCGTTTTGGAATCCTTGACCGCAGTACTCTGCAAGCTGCTTGAACCATCTGGACGGAGAATGGGAGTCTACTGCTTCCTGTGCAGGGGCTTTTACGCTGTTATTCATTAGATCAAGAATCGAAGTCTTTGTGCTTTCTTTCTTCCCGTTAATTCCAGTCTGTAATCCCTCTGCAATGTTGCTTCCAAGGGTTTTGCCGCTTGATTTCGCAGTTTCTTCTGCGCCTTTCGCAGATGATTGAATTGTTGAGTTAAGCTTTTCGGTGACTTTGCTGCCGTTCTGCTCAATTCCACTACCTACAGCAAGAATCTGATTCTTTCCGAGTTCTGTAACTAATTCAAAACCAGAATTGTTATCCAGAACGCCGTTGATTGCCCCCTGCAAAGTTGAATCCATTGTACTTTGCAGAGTGCTTTCATAGTCAGAAATGCCTTTTCCAAACTGCACCATCTGTCCGTTTGCTAAAGTATAGTAACCGTTATCATCCGGCTCTAATCCCTTTGCAATTTCCTGATAAATCTGTAATGCTTTTTCACCGAGAATCTGTTTTCCATTTTCCCAGATGCCACCCATTTCATCAATTGCATTTGCCGTATCTGTTACCAGAGTTGCAAAGTCAACGGTCTGGATAAGCGTCTGGAATCCTGTAAGTTGTTCTGAGATATCCTCAAACGACACATTGTTAATCCGATCAGCCATATTCGAAAACTGATTAGAGGATGTTTCCGCTGTATCTCCAAGGTCTTTGACTGGTTTGTTTACTCCTGCTATTGCATTCTCGAAATCTTCGGACGAAACTCCAAGATTATTAAGTTTAAGTTCGAGTTCAAATAATGCCTGTTCTGTGCTATATCCGTTATCTTTTAGCTCGGAAAGGAATGTTAATAAAGGATATGCTTGTTCGCCTGAAATCTGGCTTGCGTGAACCAAACCGAGAATAGCATCTTCATACTCCTTAAACACCTTTAAATCATCCTCTGTAAGCTTATTACCGATTCCGAATATATCTTTCATCCATTCGTTGATAGCGCCGGTAAAATCTCCTTTTTGATATCCGAATACATTATCTTCCAAAAACTCTCCAAAAGTTTTATCTTCGCCGCCGAACAGATTAACACTTATCCACTTTCCGAGGTTGAATCCTGCCATTGCGGTTCCTAAGACAACCATGCTGTCTGCGAATCCTGCCGCAAGTGTAGAACCAAGTCCAGAGCCAAAGAATGTCTGCAATGCACCACTGGTTGTGGAAAGAACCGTTCCTAACCCACCGAAGATTGTTCTGAGTGCGCTGATAGAACTGACTACATTGTATATATTTCGGGCAAACTTAATGCTTCCCCTTATAATAAAAAACCGTGCCAGAGCTTCGCCCAGAGCTTCTATCTGTTTATCGTCAAGCTTTCCTAAGGCTTTTGCGAAAGCATCTAAGACGCTTACTAATGTATTAATCAGTGGGGCACCGATATCATTCAGCATTATATCGAAAAAGCTGATAAATCCGTCTGCGAATCCTTCAGCAAATGGCTGGAATACATCCCATACATCGCCGATTGTTTTTATTAACGAATCCCAATTAATATTTTTAATGAAATTCACAATTACGTCTTTAAGATTCCCGATTCTTGTCCATAACCCGTCCCAATCAACATCAATTACTCCGAATTTATCAAGTGCGGCAACGGTAAGACCTAATCCTACCGCTATCGAAGCATATGGATGCGCTGCTAACATGGTGATTCCTTTGCCTATCACTCCATCTTTGCCGAAAATACTTCCGAACCATGTAAGTCCTTTAAATGCTACAAAAGCTGTCAGGAGCTGCCCGAGGAAATATCCGATAGACTGTGCTTGCTTCGGTGAGAATGCTGCGATAAACTCTTTGAACCTGTCAATCAGATCAGGAAGTTTATTAACTCCATCTGCCGCCTTGTCAAAGAAATCATCGAAGAAATCAAGTAATCCTGTTCCGACATTCTCAGCAAATGGCTCTAACACATCCCATAACTGTACAAGGGAAGCGTTGATTTTATCCCAGTTAATTTTCATGAGAAAATCATTAAAAGCATTGATTAGTCGTGGTAATCCTTTTTCCCCAAGCGTCCACTTGCCAAGCGGAACTAAAAAATGATTCCAGAAATCTTTTAATGCTGTCCATGTGAAATCTCTGAGTTGTTTCAATCCATTGTCCCAGAGATTTTTCAGTGCTTTTGTGGTAGGTTCTGCGGCTTTTGCAAGTTTCTTAAATGTGTCTGTAACTTTATTTGCGAATGCCATGGCCTTATTTTCCATGGAATTGTAGGCGGCATCCCATTTCTTCTGGTATTCATTCAAAAGTTTATCCAGTGCATCATTGAGGATTCCTGCGTCAATTGCAGATGTGTCAATTTTTGGCGTTTTAATTTTAGAATTTGCAAGGTCAGACAGAGAACTATCGTCTTTGCTCATAATTTCAAGTTCATCATAGGATGCGAGGAACTGTTTTAATTTTTTTGCACTCTTGGTTGCATTTTTCAGATTATTGTCTGTATCCTTTGCAGCATCATCTACGCCCGAAATTCCAGAATCGTCTATGGAATCAAGTGCATTCGAGAGATTTTCACTTCCACCACCGATAGAACCGAACATTTTTCCGATTTTGGTATCAACTCCAAGAAGCGAACCAATGTATGTCAAAAATCTCTGGAATGCGATCACAAGACCATTGATATATGGCAGCACTGCCGCTACTACAGGCATAAAGATATTTCCTAATACTCTGGCACAGGATACTAAGTTTGCACGAAGTATACGTAACTGGTTGGCTGGCATATTTATCGTATTTGCCATATCCGCCCATGCGTACCGGGTGGAATCCAGTATCACTATTGTTCTCAGCATTGCCTTACTTGCCTGGTCCATATTAGAGACGGACGTTTGTATACCAAGATTTGCCGCATATTGCTGTAAGTTTGCCACACGAATATTCGCACCATATTTATCCACAGCACGGCTCATGCCTACTAATCCAGAGGATAAGTTCTCATAAACTGTGCTGAAATCAAGATTCTTAACAGATGCGAGGTCGGCACCAATCATCGTCAGTGCATTTGACAGCTTTAATGCCTGCTCAGAAGTCGTTCCCATAGATGATGATAACTGCGCAAACTGTCCTTGATAATTCAAGAGCATGGACGGGTCCATACCGAGTGATTTACCTGATTTATTTGCGGTCAAAATCGCATTATCAGAAACATCGAACCCAGACATTTTGGATGTAAGTTCTCTAGCTCTATTACTAAATGAATTTGCATAAGCTTCCGCAGAATCATAGCCTGCCTCTGACCAAGTTTCTCCTGCTTTATCTGCTACCTGACGAAACGCCGCTTGAAAGTAGTTGTAATCTTCGAGAAAATTCATGGAACTTTCAATTGCGCTTCCAAATTTTCCAACAACAAATTTCAACGTCCAGAATTTTGCCACCAGAGACATGATGCTAGGCAAACTTTTCCTTGCCTTGCTTCCTACGTTTCCGACTGCATTGCCAAGTTTTCTGACCTTTCCTGTCGAAGTGGCCGCACCCTGCCCCAATCCTGAAAATGCACTTGCAGTAGACCTTGCCGCTCTACCAGCATTCACCCCAGAATTTGCTAACTGAGCAATAGCCTGAGTCATTTGAATTGTACTGCTACTGATTCTAGGAGCGGTACTCATTGTCTGGAAGAATGATTTCAAGCTATTTGCCACATCATTAAGCTGAGTTGCTGTCTTTCCGGTTTTGTCTCCTGCGTTTGCCAACTGAGATATTGACTGAACAAAAGTATTAATTGGCTGAGAAATATTGCCTATTCCAGAGAATGAAACTACGATTTTTCTGAGTTCTTCACCAAGTTTTGGAAGCTTAGATACAACTGTATCAATAGAACCACCTGCATTTGCCAATCTCGCCAATGAAGAAACAAACCGGTTCACATTGTTTGATACGTCCGGAATACTGCTAAGACCAGATAATTCGGAAATCATGTTCTGAATCTTTCCAGACACATCACCTGTGGAGTTTAATGTTTCGTTCAGTCTGCGGATTGCATTTACGAATGAGTTTAATCCGTTGTTTCTCAAGTTCAGGCTACCGAGCGCACTCATGGACTGCGTAAACTGTTGCAATTGACTGTTTATCGTTGATAAATCAAGCCTGTCTAATTTAAGTGCTTGAACAGCAGAATTGACCGTGCCTACGGAAGCTGAAAAGTCTCTAAGATGCTTGATGCTCTCAGACATACGACTACTCAGGCGATTCAGTTTATTGCATAAATCATCAATGGATTTGCTTGCATTTGATACGTTACTGCTGACCTCTATCGCAAGGCTATCTATTGTGTTGTCAGGCATATAAACACCTCCTTTATTTCAAAAAAATAAAGGGCAAGCAAGACTACTATTCATCCTGCTTGCCCTCTTTACCTATTTCAGATATATTTGCATTTGCCTGCCTGATAAGAAGTTCGTAGTAACGTTCTTCTTGTCTTAGTTCTGCTTCTGATTTCTTCGGCATATCTGGATTGTGTTCAACCCAATTATTTTGTTTTTCCTGCGTAATTGGTTTACTCGGATAACTAGCCTTTCTTGGAAATAGCACACACGAAATACTTGCTTTCATATACAGTCCGGTCAGCCATGACTGATAGTCCATGTTTATTAATTGCGACTGGATTTCTTCATTTTTTGAGATTCCATATTGTTCTATACGGATTCTCAGGTCTTTCAGGGTGCTTCTGAGAAATTCTTTTCTTGACATCCCAATACGCACAGCCATTGGGTATAATTCATCCCAGATTATTTCGCTGTAGCTTTTTTCAGATGATCTGTTGGCTTCTTCGGCGCTTTCTTCGCTTTCACAGAGTCCATTGCCGCATTCATGTTGTCCATGAAGGTTTCCAGGCCGGTTAACTTGAAAAAACCATCCTCCTCCATCTGTTCAATGCACATGGCGAAAAGGCCGTAGAAGTTTCCCTGTTCGTCATCTTTATGCTCGGCCATATACTGTGCTGCAAGTTTTTTAGCGGTATCTAAATCCGGGACAGTGCCATCACCGTCAGAATGGTTGCCGTGATATTGAAGTAATCCGGCATAGAACGCATTGAGTGCAGTATTTGGAATACTACTCATTCCAGAAACCATTTCCTTAAGGCTCCTGTCCGTTCCACCGCTTGTGGAAACTAGCATATTCATTACGGATTTCACACAATCATCAAACAGTGATGCTTCAATTCCATATTCAAGTTTGTAGTCTTTGCCGCCGATTTTTAAAACTTTATACATATTATTTGTCCTCCCAAATGTGTTTAAAGGCCGCTGTCAGTTGGAACTACTGCTTCACTCGGTCCGACATATTCATTGATAGTAAGAGACATTTCAACGGTTAACAGGCCATTCTGATCTCTCGCCGGTTTAGGAATGATTGTCGGTGGCTCGATTTTTGTGAAGAATGCTTTCTTAAGAGACGGGAAGTATTCTTCATACCACATAGATTTTCCATCTGTTTTTCCTGTTTTATATTCGCTGATTAAGGTTTCCCATTCAGTGATAGTTTCATCAGTTACGTTCACAGTTACGTTGAATGTACCACCTGTAGAACCACGTCCTGCAATAGTTCTTTCGACTTCATCTTCAAGTGCGGAAGCGTCGATTGTTTCTACGTCAATTTTAATTTCATCAGAAGCATTGATTCTGTGAAGAAGTTTAAATGTTGTCGGTTTAGTACCTGCTGTTGTTTCAACTGCATATCCAGTAAGCGAACCAACGGTACTTACGCCTGCTATATTTCCTTTGTCTGCCATATTCGGCTCCTTTCTGCTTTTCAGCTATAAAATCACAATAAAAAAGAGCCACATGGCTCTGATGCGTAACCCTGCATCCGGGAGATAAAAGGATCACCGTCCTTTCTATTCATCTGTGCCTGTTTTCAGTTCTGGAAGCCCTGCTACAGATGTAAGCAAGGATAAAACGCCGGAAAGAACGGACGCAGATACGACCATCTTCCAGTCAACGCTTCCAAGGACTGTTGCGGTTCCGATTGTCGCAACTGCTGTCTGAGCAATTGTCTTAACAGCTCTGATTCCCGCAGCTTTCAGCCATTGTAATTTATCTTTACTCATAGGACACTCTCCTTTCTTTTTGGTATAAAAAATAGAAGCTGTTACGCTTCCAATAATTGCCCGGTATAAATTCTGCTGTACCGGCTTATGATTCGTTTGAAACTCTTTTCGGAGTTTGCGACTTCTTCCGGCCCGTATGTCCGGCGAAAGCCCATCGAAACCATAGCCTGATGACCTTTGCTGTCGATTTCGTATGCAGTCGATAAAGCCTTTGTCCCAGATGCGTAACTTTCCGTTTGAAATGAAAGAACTGTTGCGCATTCGTGACCTTCAAGACTTGTTGACTGCGTGGGGTTCCCCATCATGAACAATCTGGCGTATTTTGTTTTACCAGATGCTATTGTCTGGCTTTTTTCCATGGAAAAATTGCCTTTGCCGACTGTTGGTTGAATATCTTTGCTCCACCTAGAAAATACTTCTGATACTGGGTTGTTAATCGTGTCTGGCATTTTATATCACACCGCCTGTTCTAACATATTCTGAGACTGGTATTAAGGAAATCTCTTATTTGAGAATATCCCCATCCGCAGTCAATCAAACCACTAACAAGCATTTCCTTTGACTGGACAGCTTTTAGCTCTTCTTCGGTAAGGAAATCTCTTAGATTGTCTTTAGTAGAAATTTCTTTTTCTTCTCTAAGTTGTTTTGCAGTTTTGCCAAACAATGTACGATATACCATATCTGTGTATGTCGAATATGCATGACCGTGCATTCTCTCGTTTTCTTGAGATTCTTTAAGTGCATTGGTCAACGCTTGTCTTACTGCAATGCCTTTGTCTCGTTCTCTGATTTTTCCTAAAAGAACTTTTTCCATTGCATTGAATTGGCGAATGTATCCTTCTTTGAACTTCATGGCTTTTTCGCCAGTGTATCCCATAACAAGAAACGTAAATCCATCTCTCGTCATGCAGTACATAGGTTGTTTTTTATTCTGGATGCTTGTGTATGAGGAAAGCACGAAATTGTGCTGTCCGAATTCTTCACTGCATCCTAAATTTCTAATGTCCTGCAATACTCTTTTATGTTCTTTTTCAAAAGTTTCTGCGACATCTAGGCTTGTGACAATGCTCGTTTCTACTTTTTTGATAATCATTGTTTCTACTAACATGCTTACATTCTCCTTTTCTATGTTTTTTTGCATGAAAAAAGCACCCACCGCTCAGGTAGATGCTTTTATATGTTATAGTATATCAAAGACAGAGGTATTATTCAGTATTATCAGGTATTAACTTTCATGATGCAAACACTTCTTTTGCAATTTTTCTAATACTCTGCATGATTTCTACGCTTGCCTTATATACCGGCATGGTGGCTTCGGTACCGTAAGAGCGTACCCATTCGCCAGAATCGGCATAATAAACCCACGATTCATTATTTCCGTTCCCTTGCCCGTATGAACCGATTGTATATCCAAATTCTTGTCCTTTTGGATGTGGGCTGGTTCCTGCAGGAGTGTTGTAGTGAATGCCCGCCCCGAACTCTATGAACAGAAGGTCAGAACCTTCACACACAAGTGTAGCCTGCGCATAGTCACCAAAACTATTGATTTTGATGTAAGTATTATGATTCTTGTCCGAATCTCCTTGAGCTACTGCAATGTTTTGATCTATGACCGGGATTCCCAACTCAGACAGTCGCTTGACAAACAGCTCGTTCTTGCTTTTAAGACCGTTCTGGTACTCCCTAAGCTGTTTTATTGCGTCCTGTATAGATTTATGCGACAATTCCATTTTGATAGTCTTATTCGCCATCTGAGCCATCTCCTATATACTTGATGCCATATCGTGCCACATTGCCTTTCTGGGTATCGAGAATCTTTTTCAGACGGTAATCTGGCGGTACTGTAGGCTCTCCGTCTTCACCTAAAACAAGTTCGCCTGCACCGGTCAGTTCCGGCTTGCGATCAATCCAGAATACATCGGCGGTCTGTGGCTTGAAGCTGCGGTCGAAGTTTGTGATATACCTGTCGTAGTCCGGGATATAACCGGCTGATAATTCCTCTGGCGTTCCGGCAGTCGCAGATACGGAGAGGTGATGTAATTCTGGCTTTTGGTACGTTTTGATTGTGTCTATCCCGTCAAGGTATTCAGTTACCCTTGACCAATACACTGTCTGTTTTTGACGTTTCAATCCTCTCATAGCGTTTTCTCCCTTCAAAAAGAGTATTTTTATTTTAATCTTATATTGCATATTTCATATGAGACGCTTTTACATCTTCATCAGATACCTTTGCATAGATCATTGTCGTGTTGATGTTGACATGTCCAAGAATCTTCTGCACCTCAGTAATCGGCGTGCCTCTTTGAAGCATAAGAGTCGCAAGAGTATGTCTAAATAGATGCGGTGTCAGAGGCCTGTCCAATTCTGCTCGCTCACCGATTATTCGTACAATTCTTTCGATTGCTTCTTTCTTGAGTGCCTTATGCGGCTTTCTTTCACTTACAAAAAGATATTCCGACTCATCATCTCTAATTGCGAAGTATTGTTTTAAAAGTAATTTACATCGATAATTAACTAAAGCAGATGGTACTGGTGATAGCAATAGATATGAGGAAATCCCTGTAAATACAAGGGTTTACGGCTCATGGACTTTAGAAAATTGAACAAACAGGAGAAAAGTCAAAATGGAATTTAATATTAAGACCAGGCTTACACATGCTTGGAATGCTTTTATGAACCGGGACCCGACATATCATAACGTTGGCCCCGGTTATTCTTTGCGTCCAGATAGACCACGATTAGGTCATGGAAACGAACGCTCCATAGTATCCTCTATATTCAATCGCATAGCACTTGATGTGGCAACTATAGATATTAAACACTGTAGATTAGATTCTGCGGGACGATTCATTGAAGAGATCGAGTCTGGAATAAATGGGTGCTTGAATTTCGAAGCAAATATTGATCAATCGGGACGAGCTTTTATTCACGATGTGGTTTTATCTATGCTTGACGAGGGCGCAGTAGCTATCGTTCCAGTGGACACGTCATTCAATCCAAAGATAAGTAATTCTTTCAGTATTGACTCGGTTCGAACCGGGAAAATAATTGAATGGTACCCAAAGCATGTCAAAGTACGAATCTATAACGACCGACGAGGAGAAAAAGAAGACATTCTTTTACCAAAAAGTCAGGTAGGAATTATTGAGAATCCATTGTATGCAATCGTTAATGAGCCAAACTCTACACTGCAGAGACTGATGAGAAAACTCAGCTTATGGCCCTCTTTAGTTAATTACGCTAAATTCAGTGCTTCTCGAATCGCTTCCAGATCATCTGCTGTCAATGCTGGATAATCCGCTGCAATGTCCTCGAATACTTCTCTGTTCTTAATTCTGATGCGGAATGCTCTTACCATGATTTTTAATTTCAATGTGCTTAATGTCTTCATATTAGTTTTCTCCTCCAATCAAATCAGCCATCATTAAAATGATATCGTCTGTAGTTGCTTCTAGTACGTTGATACGCTCTGTATCAGTTCTTTTAGGCTCATTTCCGTAATTAAGATATTTTTCTGGGTTTGCTTTTACATCATTAATATCTAAGATGCCAATATCTTCAATAATTTCATTATAATCATATTCATACATAGTTACAGGTTCAGCAGATTCGTCCACTCGATTTTCTGTAACTTCTTTTTCATTTAGACAGATGTACACATACACCTTATCTTTTTCAACAACCTTAGCAGAAGGCTGCTTTTCCATAAAGCGAGATTTTTTTGTCATATTCTTTTACCACCTTTTTACAAATTTTCATAATATATTTGGACGACCTGTTTTTAATCGGCGGCGCAGCAAACCCAATTCGCCCCGCCAAGCCCGCCCCAGCAACCCACGCAAGAACAGCCCGCATCCGAACCACGCCCGAGATTACCGCCCATCAGGTATTCACGAGTACCGGAAGTATTAGCTCCACCTGCGTATAACATATCAGCCCAACCTTGAGAATTTGAAGAACCTTTTGCGGATGGGAACCATCCACCAGTATTAACATCAACTGAAATGTCACCAATCCAATAATCAGATCCTTTTCCATCTGGATTAGCAGGAATTGTACCAATACATGTATATTTACTTCTAATTGTTGCATCAGAAGAACTATGAGCAAGACCTTTTGGAGCAATATATACTTTCTTGCTATAATCGCTCTGGAAGTCCATAACTGTATCAGATGCAACTATATAAGAGCCTACAGCATACTCACGTCCCTGTACTCTATATGCATGTTTTCCGTCAGTGTTAGAAACATAAGAACCATCATGACGACCAATAACAGTATCAGTAGTTCCTGACCACCAATGCATAGAACTGATTGTAATAGGAGCATTCACGGTATCAGATAATTTAATAGGAGTGGTATTAAATCCTGTTTTAATATCAAGATATACAGCTTTATTATTCTCATCAAGTGTTTCTATACGTAATACTTTTACATCATCTGCGTATTTATGAATATTCGTTACTCCACGGTCATTATTTACGCCGTTCTTAGTATCATTAAGTTGTCCATAACCAACTGACACATAAGAATCAACGAGAATGTTTTTTGCCTGATCGTTTGTAACAGGGAAATATGTATGTACATCCGCAGACTGAATAGAAGCAGAGTATTGGAAATTGTATGATGTACAACCCTGGAATAAACTCTGACTATTCTTTGTAGCACCCTTGATGATATTAAAAAGAATCTGGAATGTATTTCTTTCCGCACCAGCTCCCCAATGTCCTTTTCCTTTTTTCTGATAATTAGTAATCATATTGTTATGACTCTGATTTCTTTCAGGTTTTAATCCAGGCTGACTTCTCAGCAGTTCATCAGAAGCAATACCTGATACATAAGCTGAACCGATACAATATGGAAGAACTGTACCATTAGCACGTTTACATTCTGTCCACGGTTTCAGATCATATTTTGTATTAGGCATATCAGAGATCGTAACAAGATCATACTCTGGATTAGAAGCGTCCCAATTCCAGTAGAAGCTCATCTGCATAGCCCCTACATCAACTGCGCCAGTTGCAGCATAGTTATCGTCATATTCTGTAGCAATAGGATAAGCAGTACCATCATCGTTACGTTTATAATTACAATGAACCCACTCGAAAAGTGGATGATTGCCATTAAGATAATCGTCTTTTCCTTCTGTAGTGTCTGTAGATGGTACAAATTCAAGTCCTGCATTATCTAACAATTTTTCACCTGTAGATGTAGGATTGGTGGCAAATTTCCAAATTTTTGTCTGATAAACTTTCCCGGTTCTACGGATATCATAAAAGGTTTCAATAGTTGATACGTGCGGAGTGTTGTTGCGAATGTCTTTCATCACACTCTTTAAATCAGCTATGTCTTCCTTTAGCGAACTAGTTTCCGTTTTCAGTGAAGCAATATCCGTCTTGTTCTGCTCGATCTGCTGTGCCTGTTCTGTCGTGGCTCCGGGCTTGACTGGGTTCTTTTCAAAATATTCCGTAACTAATCTTTGTATTACCGCCTCTGCTTCTTCTTTTGTGAAATACAGTGACATATCAATTGGAGCGCCCATGGTGTCCCAAACTACCCCATTCCACGCCACGTTCATTCCTGCTTCGCCATAGACAGATTTAGACTCGATATTGTACATATCTCCGATATCCGGGTTTAATGGAAGCAAATCAGCGGTCGCAACTGTACCTCTGTATCTTACAGGGCTGTTTAATTTTGCTTCCATATCGGAAATCTGGCGTTTTAAAATTGCATATACTTTTTTTGCTGTTAATGCCATGCGTTTCTCCTTTACAGTTTGTACCATGTGTCGGTAGGTTTGTGATATTCGTATAATTCAGAAGTATCAAGGCACAATGCTGAAGAACCACTCTGTACATAATGCGGGAGCTTTGACACGTCTTTTGAAAGCCCCTCGTAATCACGAACCATGCCTCTTGCGTCTGTACATACCCAACTTCCTAAATCCGGCAATTCGTCGCCGGGATTGTACTTGATTCCATCAAAAATAACTGTGTTTTCTGCTTTTGCCATCTATGCAATCATCCTTTCTGCCCCGATAGGAGCCACATATGTGAACTGGTTTCCTAAAATATCTCTGGCTGTGCCGATTACGAAATGACCATAGTCTGCCAGAAGATTACAACACCATTCTTCTGCATCCACCCAATACCGTTTCTTGACCATACGGTGAAGTTCTGGCAACAGTCCGTAACTGAACATCACGCAATGACCTAATTCATGAATAAACACACGGTTCAGAAGCTCTCCGTGAAGGTTATTTGAGATTGAAATAATATGAGTGGAATAATCCGATACCCCAAGCGTTCTGTTTCCTGTACGGTCAATTAAAACGCTGTCGTGTGGAGATACGAACTGCACTCTCCATAGGTCTCCGTTCATATAAAATTGTCTTAGCATGGCTTATCACCATCCTTTTCTCAACTAAAAAGCCCCTGCTACATTCCTGTAACAAGGGCAAAATTCATTTCATATTTAATTCATCTGCTGTATGAAACGTGTCAAGTCAGTCTTCATCTGCTGTCTGATTGATGCGTCTGCATCGTCCCACATTTCTTTCATATTGCGGATGATATCTTCTGTATACTCTTTCATGGAATCATCCATTTTTCTCTTTGATTCAGCGTCTTTGGAATCATGGTAATGTCTACGATTCTCGCTGTATCTGTCGTAGGTTTCACCATATCTGGACTGCTGACGATTCATGCCGTCATTCCCCATATTCCTGTCCGAATATTCTGGGTGATATCCCATGCGGTACATATTGCGTTCAAATTCTGGATTATTCAGATATTCATTCATCCAGTCATCATCCTGTGCGTGAAGATAAGGAATATATCCCATGCGGCTTCCTCTGCCTTTTGGTGCAAATCTGCCGTTTGCATAACGATATCTGTCATATCCCATGCGTCCAAGATACTTCTCTTCCTGCTCGCATTCGTCCATAGCTTCTACGATTCTGTAATCCTTATCTGCACAAATCGCACACTTTACAGCTTCCATGCAGTCTTTCAAATCGTCCCAGTCTTGAGCGCTGAGAGTATCAAAACCATGTGCTTTAGCTTTCTCCATGGCCCATTTTCCCATTTCCATTGCAACTTTATGCATTACATTGCCCCCTTTCTGGCAGCCTGTGTAACAGGTGTGTCTGTCGTTGGGGCTGTACCATTAATTGCTGTTAAATTGTTACTCGGACTACAAGCTGGGTTTCCTAACATCTTGAACACTCCACCAGTTGCACTTGTAGCTACTCTGGTTGCATATTTTGTTCTGGTTCTTATGCCACAAGCTGTAACCTGTGCGCAACAACGATTCTGTAATGGATACAAGGTTGTTCCCGTGCCTACCTGGATTACTACCGGAGCAGAAATTGTGGTTGTTTCCGGTATGCTTTGTGCAACAACAATACAATATTTCTCTCCGTTATTGTAACTGCCTGCCGGAAGTGTGATTACAAGATTACCTCCTGTAAACGCAACGGCTTGGCTGATTACAAGATGGTTGCAGAGCTTACAAACATTTTTACAACTCATATTTTATACCTCTCAATCAAAATAAGAGGTGAGCCACAACTCACCTCTTAGAATTAGTCAACCTCTAAGGGTGAGTTACTTAGCAGCAACCACTATTGCATCCGCATCCACCGTAATAGGTATTCGGATTCGGAACAACGTATGCCGGGATGGCTGCCGGATTAATTGCATTGATTAACTGCTGAGTCTGTGAAGCCATAGCAGTTGTAAGTAATGCAGACTGACGATCCTGAGATGCAGCACGTTTCAGGTCAGTATTTTCTGCCTGTAATGTTGCAATCTTATCCTGAGTCAGGAAATCAAGGATTGCTCTTGTATTACTGTTCTGGTTTTCCAGAAGGTCTCTTGTGTTGTTATTCATTGTGTTCTGGAGAGCACAAGTGTTGGTTGCCAGGTTGTAGTTGATACCCTGGATAGCTTCTCTTGTTTCGCAACAACAATTTGCTAACTGAGACTGTAATGCGTTGGTGTTCTGCATATTGGCTACAGTGTCAGCATTAATTGCCTGCTGAACGCCATTGAAGCCCTGAAGCATTCCAACGTTCACACCGTTAAAACCGCTCTGCATGGTATTGTTAAGTGCATATGTACTGTCACAAATACCCTGCTGAATACCTCTGATACCGTTCTGAATATCGTTAAGAGCAAATCCCTCATTGATATCCGCACGTGTAGCCCATCCTTGGAATCCAGCACCATTTGCACCGTTTCCACCATTGCCGCCGAAGCCGCCGCCCCAGCCGCCAAAACCTCCCCATCCGAAGATAGCAAAGATCAGGACGAGCCAGATAAGTGAAAAGCCATCACCGCCCCACATATCATTGGCGCGATTATTAGAGCCTGTAGCGGCAGCAATGTCACTAAGACTGTAATTTGAACCATTCATCATGTTTTTAGTCTCCTTAAATTTTATTTACAATAGGAGACATCCGCGGCTGTCGTCCCGAATTGTAGCGATTTTTAATCACCCAATTGTGGGGAAGTGTTATAATCCAAAGAATTTCTGTATGATTCCATCCGGTGACAAGTGTTTTTCATTAAATACATTTTGCTGTATCTGATGAAGCTGGTCTGTATCACCTTTTTTATATAAATCCAAAGCATTTTTCAATGTTGGATTGTTGCCTGCAAATTTACTCATGTCGTTCATCATGTTATCAACACTTCCGAACCTCTGAGAGATCATTTTCTCAAATTGCTTTTTCATCATGGCGTTTGGATTGAATGTCATCTCTGCCTACCTCCATTCTGCTTAGGTTCCGATGTCCCCGATATTTGTGTCGGGAACATACTCTTTATTTCAGAAATCTCCGAACAAACATCATTCCGAAGCTGATTAAACATTGCTTCAATGTCAATCTGCTTTTCATCTTGCTTAGATTGCTGTTCATCTGGATTTACGAGTCGGTAAACAAAAATCCTGCTCCTTCCATCGGATTGAAGCTGTTTTCTGTAAATTTCAGTTCCGTCTGTTTTTGGATAGTAAACAGGATTGCCGGACATATCCACATCTTTAGCCTTTACAGTATCAATCCCATCCACCATCTGTCCTTGAAGCATAGGTGATTGTGGAACCGGCTGTAACTGTTGCATCTGCATTTGACCATAAGGCATTGCCTGTTGGTAATTATTCTGCAATTGTGTCAGTCTGTCCTGATACGGTTGTATTTGTCCGTATGGGCTGTTTATCATTGGCTGTTGCGGATAATACGGATAACCTGCCATAATCTGTTCCTCCTGTCCGGGATTCAAGAATCATGTCCATATCATCTATGGAACGATGCTTTTCCCATATACCCTCGTAAGGGTTTCTTAACATAATCATTGTGTTTTCTCCTATGATTATATTATATAGGAAGGAACTCTGTTTTTGAACGTCACTATTTCGCCACGTTTTCGCCATAATACAAAGAAAAGCCCCGACAGTACATCGGGGCAACTTTAGAAATTTTCTTCTTTATTCTTTTGTTAATTCGGTCTATGGTTCTCGGACTATACCCCATAAGTTCAGATGCTTCCCATAGTGTCTTTTCGCCATAAGCCCGTAATCGAAACAGTTTTTCTTCTCTGGAATCAAAGCCTGCTTCTTTTAAATAAAATTTTCTTTCATCTTCTGAAAAGTCTGTATAATTCATATTTCCACCGTCCTCCCTTACAAGTGGAATCAAACTGGAAGAATACCGCTTAACATAAAACCGATAACTGCGCTGACAATCGCTGTAATAACGCATACAATGATTGTATCGTAACGCTTTCCCGGGACTGCCATGAGAGTCTTTATATTGTTATTCATCTCATCCACAGTTGACTTGATATGGTTCAAGTCATTCTCACTTAATGCTGTCTTTCTTTCCAGTTCCCCGATACGCTCATAAAACTCTTTACTACGATCAGAGTTCTTCTCTTGCATCAACTGAAAATTCTTTTCCAGTTCTTCTATGCGGTGTTCATTAAAACATTCATGTTCACATCCCATCGCCAGTTCCTTTCTTCACTCCCTTAACATTTGCTTTTCCCTACTGAATATAAGCAACCCAGCGGCACTCCGGGAGGACAAAAATACTGTGCCACGTGACCCAACCATCTTATTTAAATTAAACTTCCTGCAAACGGAAAAACGCCATGATTGATATATATTTCCGTTTCGGATTCCCATTTTCGACTTACTGAATTTTCAGAGTGCGATTCTTGGAACTCGGCCCCCTGTTTCACAAGGAAATAGAGAGCCAGATCAAATATGCAATCATAACAGTATTCCATATCGGTATTGATTTTTTCATCTGTATATCCAGACGGATAGTTGCGTTTCTTTTTGAACGAACGAATTGCACGCTTCACAGACAAAGAAATCATACCGTCAGTTTCCGCATCATCGGATAGATACTCTTTCAGATCATTCACAAGCTGTTCGTTCATTCAAGATCACCTACCCTTGCTGAGATAAAATTTCTGAGATAATACCAGCCTTATTTGTCGATGTCAGGGCATAGCCATTGTCACTTGCGAGCTGTTTCAGTTGAACTACTGTCATGCTTGACAGCTCGCTTTCTGTATACTTGTGTTTTGAAGCATCATTAACACTTGCTACAGATGGTGACTGGCTGTTCTCGTCGAGACTATGCCCGTTTATTCCCCCGCTTTGGTACCGATTACGATACCGCCATTAGCTTTTGGTGCAACAGGAACGAACATACCGGATGCTTTTGTCCATACTGCAACTGGGTCTTGTGTAGCCCACATGGACAGTGTTACGAAGGAACGATTCTCTTCCTGAATAAACTGTCTGTATTCAAGTTCCTCCGGTGTTACGCCCCAGAGTCCAGTACCAAATGAACCGTTCGGCTCTGCTTCATACAGAGTGAATACATTCTCTTTGAAGTATCTTTCTACTTTAAGAGTGCCATCTGCCTTTCTAAATTTGAACTGGCCATCGCAACGATCAATTGTGATTCCATATTCCTGCATAAGCAGATTAGCAAGTTCCTGTTTTGTCAAGAGACGTTTATTCGCTGCTCCTAAGACCGCTGTCTGCATTGCAGTGTTGTTTCTCATGTAGTTAATCATTTTAAGAGAAGTAAGGGCTTTATTTACCACAAAGCCATTATCCTCTGCGACAGCAACCATCTTCTGGATATCACCCATGACATCTGCATCCGGTTTAGACCAGTCTGTCATTTCTACCTTTGCGCTGGACGGAACGCCGTAATCAATACTCATATCCACGTTGTTCTCTTTGACTTTTACTGCGCCAGTAGAGAGGAATTGTCCTTTCATGGCATTCGCTCTGGCGATAATACCTTCAAACAGATTGGCTGCATCATCAAATACGAATCTCTTTAAGTTCTTGTCATCTGGCACGCCGTTTTCAATCGCCTGCTGTAATCTCTCAGACTGATTGATTTTTCTCTTAATAAAGAGTTTTTCAGTCAGAACTTTTTCGAAGCCCGGTCTTGTTCCGATTTCTGCTTCGGTATCAAGAGCATGAACGAACGCTACCTCTGGAAGTCTCTGTCCAGCCATAAGTCTGTAGTATTCAGCTTTCAGGAACTGTGTTTTGACATCCGGGAAGATGGTGTCAAGAATGCCGGGTCTTTTTACGCTGAAATCCTGAGAAAAGTTAAGTCTTTCTTCCTGTGTGATTGATTCTAAAATATTAAATGGCATCTGTTTACCTCCTTAAAATTCTGGGTCTGTAGTAGTTACAAAAACGATACCTGCTTTTTCAAGCTCTGTTTTCGCAGTGGTTTCTACTGTTACCGGAAGTCTTTTTTCAAGAACACGTCCTGCAACAATTACGGAAATCGGTCGTTTTGTATCGTCTGTCATATCGACGTCTTCAAACACAATGCCTTTAGCATCAGTTGCGTTTGTCGGATATACAGAACCTGCCTTGATAATCTTCTTAGTTCCAACGGTTTCAGCATTTGTCTGTTCTGCTGTATAGGTTTTAAGTACCAGTCCTACCTCGGATTCGAGAATATTAGGTGTGGATTCGTACTGCTCTGTTTTCATAAAAGCCATAATCTAAATCTCCTTTTCTTAAATATTTACTGGGGCATTATCATCTGCCGGTTTATTTTCTGGACACATTTTTGCTGAGTACGCTTTTGCATATTCAGATGCTTCGCTTTTCTTTTCTGGTTCTCCACCAGATTTACCGCCACCCGGATTAGGTGTGTTTTCAAGGGCTTCTTTTTCCCATGCGGCTTTTGCGGTATCAAGCGTTGATTTATTTATTTCGGAAATTTCATCAACAAAATTCTGGGCTTCTTTGAGTGCATCTTCGGCATCCATATTTGAGAATGCTTTGATTGCTCCTGCATAGGCATCTCCTTTCATTCCTGCACTTGCAAAAATAGAAGTGATTTTGCCTGTCAGAGCTTCTCTCTGGGAAGTCGCAAGTGCAGATTCAAGGTCAGAAATTCTTTTCTCGTTTGCGGCTTTTTCTTTCTGACGTTCCAGTTCTGCTTTCTCAGCATCTGTCATGTTCTGCTGTTTGAGTTCTTCCAGCTCTTTTTCCAGTGCATCTGCTTTTTCAGCTTGTTCTTTTACTTTCTGGGCTTTTGCTTTTTCCTTAGCTACATCAGAATTTGACTGATTCAGGAAAGAGGTAATCTGCTCATCGGTTGCATCTGGAAAGATCTTCTTTACATCTTCTCTTGTCATTGAAATCTCCTGTCACCAATACGCTTTTTTACGCTGTTCGCTCAGCTCAAGGTGTCTCCCATGATTACGCTATCGGGGTGCATATTTTTTTAATAAAAAAGAGACGATTTTACTCGTCTCTAAATTAACTGTATTGAATTGAACACCGGCAGTTCACAATCTCGTCTGCCGAAGCTCCTAGCGAGGTGTCTTTTGGAAATTGTAGCAAGCTATCTCCAACCGAGAACGGCTCATCAATCGGGAGTATGGTTTCTCCGACTTCGAGGTGTGTCTTTCGTTCCCTTTTGTCTCCTACGTCAATCCATTTCTTCTTTGTCTTTCCTGCTTTCACAGCTTTTGAATACTGTCTGTAATTCAGTATCGAATTAGCTTCGCATTCTGAAATAAACATTGCCCGGTCATTAGACAGGTAATAATCATCAGTAATGCTTTTGTCTTCGGCAGAAAATCTTTCAAATGTTGCATCAATAATTTGTTTTGTCACGTCAAGAGCATATTGCTTGATATATGTGTCTATAAGCATATACGAAGCAATTACATCCAGATATTTGTCGTAAAATTGAGTCTGAATGTATTCTTGATCTGATTCTCCACTTTCTATGGTTGTTTCTATCAACGCTAAAATATAAAGGACAACTTCTTCCATTTGTTCAGAAAAAGCTATCCTTTCTTGCTTTTCTTTGTCTGATATTGACATTTTGCTGAAATATTCTTTATACGGTTCACTTCTGCGATTGTTGGGCCTGATATTTAATTCATCGTATGATGAAATACTCATTCTGAAATCACATCCTTATTGAAGCCATTCAGCAAATCTTGCGCTTTCTGCAACTCTGAGTCTGGGTCTGCCAATTCCGGATAAATGGTTCCGAGATATGGCAAACTCATTTCATATACTTTTTGTGGATCACTAAATAATCCGCAAGTAATCAGCGCAATAAGCGGATGAATTTTATTTTTGAACAGATAATCAAGTGCCTGCGCTTTGACAAGCATGTTATCTGTCGGGTTTCTGGTGATTTTTACATCAAAGTCTCTGGTCGAGATATTTACATCCATTGAAGTTTTTCGGATGATATTCAAAATAATTCTGGCAGATGCTTTTTCAGCTTCTTTCGTAAATGCTTCTACCAATTTTGCGTCTCGTTCTGCAAAATCCCAACCATTCCTCAGATACACTGCATTTCCTGTATCTCCACCGGTATTGCTCTGTCGATTCGGCATTGCTTCTACAATCAGCATATTGTTGTAAATATCATCTTTTGCAACCTGACTTTCTGACTGATTTAATTCAGCAGTCATTAAGTCAACGTCTGATTGTGTTCCATTCCCGACGTCTTTTACAGATACAGCACCGAGTTTTATCATTTTTACAAATTCTGCTTCGTCAATCTCGCAGTTCTTAAATTTCATCAAGGCTTGTACGAACTGTTCAACCCCATTCAGTCTGTCAGATTGATATTTGTTGATTGCATCATACATTGTGATCGCAATTTCAATGTCAGAAAGTCTGTCGTGATTATTTGGATATTCAATGATAGGAATACCGCCAAAACCATTGATTCCAGATTCTGTTACCGCTCCATTTTGTATTTTGAAATACTGTCTGGAAGAATAACACTGGTAATACTGCTGATTGTCCTCGTCTTTTAAAATCTGGACGGAAAGCACTGGTTTGCCAGTAACGCTTGAATAAACAATATATACATCCTGCGGTGATGGGATAAATATTCTGAAAGGTGGTAAGTCTCCATCCTTTGTCCATTCATCTTCTCTCAGGATTGCCTTGTATGCAGTTCCTACCGCACTCTGATATATTCCAAGTTGAATATTTCTGGCGTCTGCATTGGCTTCGTCCAGATAATCATTGAGCCTATCAACTTGTTCGTTTGTTTCTTCACTCGCTTTTTTCTTTTTACAGACATATTGAATAGGTTCTCCATATATCTGTCCTGCCTTGAATTTGACTGTTTCAAGGGCATGATTCTCAACAACTTTATTGTTTACCTCTGGGCGAACAAGTTTTTCACGATATAAAATTGGCTGATCGCCTTTGTAATATCTGTAAAGATAATCCATCAGGGTTCTATTCCTGTTATGGATTCCGATTGTATCAGAAAGGACCTGTGCCACGTTCTGGGGAGTAATCTGGTCTACGCCAGTATAGGCAGTTTTTCTGCCAAATTCTCCTTGGCATAGGTCAACAAAGTTTATTTTGTTTCTCCCCACTGCCTGTCCTCCTATTTTTCTGCATGAAAAAAGCACCAAGGGTTCTTCCCGGTGCTTATTTTACAGCTTATATTATATAATATATGCAGGTATTATTCAGTATTATCAGGTATTAACTTTCAAAATTCTTAATGTTTTTGACGATATTCAGTGCTTTCGAATGCAATAATTTCACATGAGAATAGGAATATCCCATTTCACAGGCAATCATTTCAAGCCTTTCATCTTTTACATATCGCCTAAACAGCAGATCATACAAATCTGAATTGATATCGCTCACCTTGTCTATTGTTTCAATAATGTCTTGCTTTTTCTTTGTGTATTCAATAACCATTTTTTTGATTTCTGTTTGAATGTCAACAAGTTCGCTTACGGCATCGGTCATTTGATTGGGATTCGGAGTAGACTGAACTTTTTCACCATATGAGAACGATTTAAGCCCAAGAGCAAGACTTCTTAAATGTTCTTCTTCGTATTTTTTATTTTTAATAAGCTTGTCATATTTCTGAATTTGCCCTAAATATTCTCTTGTTGTCATATTATCTCCTTCCCCAAAATGGATTGCGCATTGCAGTTGCTTTTCCGCCTAATGGATTCTGCACGTACTCTGCCATCATCGCCAAGCTGTCCGGGCCATCATCATGAGCTACTTTTGCCCTTGTGGTATATGTGGTCACATTTCCCATAAATAATCCGTAGTCGGATTTTGGTTTATACTGGCTCGGATGTAAAAAATAAAAATGTTTTGATATGTAATCAGAGTTTACGAGAATTTTTGTCTCTTTATTTGCTTGCGTAGGTCTTGTTTCGATATCCGCTCGGCATTTCCCTGAGATTATCTTTTGAATGTTGTGTGCAACACGATTTCCTACGTTATTTGACTCGAATCTGATTTTATGCGGATTGTGTTTTATCAAGATATCAGCAGTCTTTCTGTCCAGGATGTCGTAATCTGTGGTATCATCGAAAACAACGTCCGGGATAAAAAATTTATCCCCATATTGATATGCAATAGGTAATGATTCAAAATCTGTACCTTTATCTTTTGTATCACACACTGCCCATATCGCATCTGCTTCTTTGTCTGGTATAATTGTGTATTCGTCCGTGCATCCGTCGGGAACGTCTTCTTTGCCAAAGAAAAATCTTTTTAGCTTATCTGGTGGAAGCAATAATCCTTCACGTTCTACCGGTTGTTGCTGATAAAGACAGTTATAAGAGATTTCGTCCATGGACTCTTTAGCATCGTTGAAATACTTCTCAGAGAACCCATTTACTGTGAATAAAAAATTGCTCTTTCCGTTTTCATCAATTGCCGGTACTGCTATAAACCTTGCTCTAGGGTTCCCGGCGTATAACTGCTGTAGCTTTCCAATAGGGTCATGTACTGACCATCTTGTAGCTATATAAAACTCTTTGCAGCCCTCTAGCCTACGAGAACGCAAGTCATTTACTACTTTTGTCCACAGGGTATCTAATCGGTTCTTATTCAGCGCTTCCTCGATGCCAGACACAAGGTCGTCAGCAGTAAGGAATCTATTGCAACGAGTAGCACCAGTCAGAGAACCGTCAATTGATCGGAACGTCCATGTTTTAAAACGTCCATTTCTTTCAAGGTTTACTGTCGTTTCCTTTGCGTTTGTTCCCTGTATTTCGACATTTGGAAAAATCTCATGCCATGTGTACTCAACCGGATCATTGATGATTTCCAGAACTCCATCATAAAGTGAACGTGTCAGAATACTACTGTGCGCTGATGACAGGTTGAAATCATTTGGAAACCACCCGCCTACCAGAGATAGAAAGAAATCTTCAAGAGTAGATTTTCCGCAACCGGGTGGTACGCTCAGCGCAAATATATCAAGTTTATCATCCATCAAGTCTTGTAAAGAGCCGATGATATTGTGCTTCAAGAACACATTTCTTCTTGGCTGATAGAAGCGTTCTTTTAAGATCCTGTCCTTTTCCAGATACAGTAGACCACTGTCAACCTGATAGTTTCGGGCTTCGAACAGAAGATATTTGTAGTAGAGGTCTTCAAATTCTTTTGAACCTGTTTGAAGCAACTGATTAAGCGCAGCTTCTTTTCCAATATTGCTTAATCCTATGCCTTTTTCACGATAATTCGCGTATTCTTTGAAAGAATGTTTTTCATCCATTAAGTAGACAAGGGAATATAACTTATTCCACTTTGTTTCCGGGCTTAGATTACTGTTGATGATGTTATTTCCGATCATCACATACCATTCCGGCGATTCTTCAATAATTTTTTGCATAAAAATAGAGCCAGACCTCCTTTCTTCTTAAGATTTAGTCTGGCTCTCATGTGGCTCTTTGACTGTTATTCACTTGCTTTGAAGTTATATATAGGTTTGATAATATCAACTATTTCTACGGTATCTTTGATGTTATCAATAATTTCTTGCGGTGGTTTGTAAGCCATAGGGCTTTCATCAATCGTAGATTTCTGAACGGATGTTGTATATATCCCATTCATAGACTTTTTAAATTCTTCTAACGATATGTTTTCTTTTGCTTTTGATCGGCTCATGATACGTCCTGCACCATGCGGGGCTGAACAATTCCAGTCCTCGTTTCCTTTCCCGAATGCGATAATGCATCCGTCTCGCATATTCATTGGGATAAGAACTTTCTCACCATATTTAGCTGATATTGCACCTTTGCGAACAATGTTTGTATCGTGGTCAATATAATTATGAATTGTATCAAACCATGTATTTCTTTGGAATGTCCACTTCATAGTGTAAAATATAGCACTCTGTATACATCGTCTGTTTATTCTTGCAAATTCTTGACAAATTTTCATATCATGCAGATATTGTTTTCTGTGTTCTCCTGTTAAGTAACACAATTCTTTCGGAATACCCAGTTTGTCTGGCTTCCATTTTCGTTTTAATTCGTCAATACCATTTTGGATTTCCTTGTGTCTGCCAGAACGCTTGTATTCTTTCACCAATTTTTGTATTTCAGTTTCGAGCTTGTCTGTACCCTGCATGTCTTCTATGGCAATTTTTTGATATATTTCAGCTACTTGTTTTCCAAGATTGCGACTTCCAGTGTGAATTACAAGATAATTTATCCCTTTTGAATCAGTGTCAACTTCAATAAAATGATTTCCGCCCCCAAGCGTACCAAGGCTCCTGCGAATCCATTCGATATTTTTAAGCTGATGGAAGCAGTGAAGTTCTTCTAATTCTTCAAAATTTATGATTTCGTCACGTACATTTCTTCCTGCCGGAACATTGTTTCTTATTGCTTTGTCAAGGTTTTTTAAATCTATTGTCCCCACATCGGTAGGAATTTGTGTTGTAAGCATTCCACATCCAATGTCCACGCCAACAATGTTCGGAATTACTTTATCTCCGAGATCGGCAGTAAAGCCAATTACACATCCTGCTCCTGCGTGAACATCTGGCATGATTCGTACTTTACATTCAGAAAATGCAGGCTGTTTTATCAATGTATAAATCTGATTTAACGCTTCTGGTTCGATGTTTCCTGTAAATATCTTCAAGTCACTCATAATGGCACTCCTTTCTGGCTCTCTGATTAATTATTTATTCTTTCCTTTCAACAACAGTTACGCTACCCTCAAATACTCCGAAATTAGAAGATTCCTGGAACGTGTGAGTCTCGGCAATATCATCATCAGTCATAGGGCGTGTGAGATACCATAGTGAATCATCTTTCCATGTAATTTCCTCTAACTTTTGGTTTGGTTCCAACTCTAATGTTGTGTTTCCGCCGCAATTTCTTGTGGCAGACTGGCATCCGGCCATTCCAAGTGTCAGCGCTAAAACTGTTATTACAACGGTTATCTTTTTCATAATCATTCTCCATTCAGCACGTTTGCAATAATTTCTTCAATTGCGATAAAATCAGAACACGACATATTGGATTTCTTAGAACGAAAATATATATCAATTTCTTTCAGTAACAATTTATGTATCCTGTTTTTCTGGTCATCTGTAAGATAATCTTTTTCAATTGGTTTCTGATTGTATATATCAGACCATTCTGATGCAGTTTGTTTTATTGTGGTTCCTCGGAATGCATTATTAATTATTAACAGCCATTCTAAATAAAGCAGTTTTTCTTTGCATACTAGTGTTATTTTGAGCGGTATGCCTTCTTCTACGTTTATGAGATCAAACGGAATTATTTTTGAACCAATTTTAATAAGGCATGTATCGTAATTACATATTCTTTGAGATTGGAGCTTGATATATGTAACTTCTTTTTCTAATGGATCAATTTCAATCCGTGCTTTTACTTCTTCGCCTGTTTCTATAATTTGTATAGGTACATATTCTATTGAAATCATGCATTCACCTCAATCTGTAATCCCTAACTGTTTATAAGCAAATATAGCTGTATACTTCTTCCCACATTTGTAGCAAGTTTCCGTAATAGTGCAAGTCTTTTCTTTGTCATTACATTTCGATTTTGTGTCCGAACTTTTGAACTTGCAACCACCTGTTAAAAAACATTTAATCCGTTTTCTGTTCATACATTTACCATAAACTCTTTCTTGCAGTTGCTACCCTTGCATTTATACGGCATCCGATAAATCTTTGTGGTTAGGAAAATCTTTAAGGCTTTCTTTCCGCAAAACGGACAAATCACCCACTTTGTACCATTTTCCATTTTAATTTGTGCTGAGCCGTCCCATGGTTCGGGTATATTCATATATTCAGAGAAGTCTACTCCCTCTGATTCAAGTGCTGTTTTAATGCTCATTTACCGTTGTCCTTTCTGATCAATGTCAAAATCGTCAAATAATTGTCCCCGATGTAATCTGCTTTCCATGTTTTAGAAAGATTTCCCGTTTTGTTGTATATTACGGTCTTGTTCCCTGCCAGAAGTAAGCGCCTGTCCGGGCAAAACCGAGTCGGGATGTTCATTCGGTGGCATTCGCCCTCGATATTGTATGTGGTGTCGAGGAAATCAATGTTCGAGCCTGAATAAATAATTCTCATCAGCTCAGCCCATGAATCTTTCTCAGATTCGCATATCGGTCAACAAGTACGTCCAACGTAGTCTGAAGCTGATTAATCGTGATGCAATCGGACTGGTGCTGCCTGTGATATTTTGCGATTTTTGCAAGTTCATCCAGAATCGGCACATCTGCTTTTTCACTTATCTGCTTTTTCAAATCATTGTTATAAGCGCACATTTTATCCAGTTCAGCCTGAAGCTCGTTGATTTTATTATCCTTGTCTAAAACCTCATGTTGCTTCGCTTCTCTCTCATCGGCCAACCGAACAAGTTCTTCTTTCAACTGATCTACTGTCCAGCTCTTCAAATCTTCAACTCTCATAACAATCCTCCATTCACACTCAAGCCGTCTCCTCAAATAATCCAAGGATAAACTCCCGTCCCATCTGTGTAATCCGTCTATGGTAGATCACTTTCCCGGAGTCCAGAACTTCCTGTTTGATTTCTTCATATCCGCAATTACTATACTGCGAGAACATCACCCACGTACCATTTACCTGATATTGTATCTTTTTCTCTGCCAGAATCCGATTTAGCTGCATTGCTGATTTCAGTCCCAGTTCTTTTGCAATCTCAGTAATGGTATAGGTTTTGTTGACGTGCATCAGAATAGCATTCTTTCTCTCGGCTTTTACTCTCGCAGCACGTTCTTCTTTCAGTTTGGTCAGAAGTTCAATGCCGAAATCTGGATTATTCAGAATATTATCAATGACATTGTCCGTGGCATATATACCATGCTTACGGATAGTCTTCAGAATCTCTTTGACTTCTTTCTTGAACTGTTTTGCGATCGGCTTTCTGGACTGCATTAAGACTTCGTAGAGTCCGTTCTCGGTAAGGAACCATGATTCCTGTATTCCTCCAAGGGTCGGAACATTCTTCCGAACCTTTTCATCATCGTCTACATTGGTAATCATCTTATTGACAGACGATGCATCATACTCAATCCACTCTGCCACATCTTTTGCAAGAAGCAGTGGTTCTTCTGCTGTTCCGTAAACTCTAAAATGTTTTCCCAACACTTCCTGCTCACTTAATACTTTCAGTTCGTTCATTTTTCTCTTTTCTCCCTGTGCTTCATCTGGCACTCGATCATCTTTGCTATATTCTCACGTTCCTGCTTTATTCCATGTCCCTGACGGAACAACTCACATTCGAGGATATTACCGCATCTGGAACACTCGTCATTGATTTCTTTTCCTGCTATTTGCATTATTCGTCCTCACAATAAATTAAAAGATGTTTGGCAATTTGTTTAAGCTCATTCTTTCCGTATAATCGGATCCCATCTTTTAATCCTCTGTCAATCAGCCAATCTACTAATTTCAAAGGTTGCTTAGGAGGTTCACCATCCTTTGGTGATGCCGCTTCTTTATTGGACTGAATCGTAATCCCATACCATAAATGACGATTCCAGTATTCTAATGCTTCTTGACTGCATCTTTCTTCTAACTCCGTAAAAACTTTTTTGTAATCAGATAAATCTTCTGTCATTTTCTTTACTTCTTGTTCTGTCATTTTCTACATCCTCCCAAAATTCGCAAACACAATCTGGTTCCGTAAAATCAGCGCAATGTTCACTGTCGCCGTTGAAACATACCCATGTAAAATCGTCATGTTTCTTACATGTTTTACAACACTTTTCTTTTTGCATAATTTGTCTCCTTAATTTAAAAAAGTCCAGTGCGCCGACTTGAACGGCATAAATCTCCCAACGAGAAACACTGGAACCGAACGAAGTAAAAGAAAAAATTCCAATGATTGCAGTTCATTGGAATCGGAAAGGCAGGAATCGAACCTGCGGCACATTGCTTACAAGGCCATTGCTCTACCACTGAGCTACATTCCGTACCGCTTGTCACGGCCAGTTAAAAAACTGAGTTGATTTTCACCTTTTTCGCTATAGCGCAAACCCACCTGAGACATAGACCACCTGTATACAAACAGCTTAACTCTAAGCGGATTAAAGCGGAACGCCCGGAATCGAACCGGAGACTAGGTTGCTCGTCCCTATCAGCTTTCCACTAGCTGCACATTCCACATAACCCGGAAACCCCGGGTTAGCAATATGTTTATCGTGTTATGCTTTCCACTAGGCTGTTTTATGCCGTGCCAGCCCCACGGAGTTGTTTCGGATTTGAATATTAATGTCTTTTCGGATAACGACGAAACCTTTTATACGTCTCTTGAAAACTTCCTGTCCTCAACGTGCACCTATTGACGACAATTTAACTCAGAGACTGTGTCGAACGGGGAATTATCTTCATTGAACAGGCTGTGCCGTTACACACCTTTCATAAAAATAATCCACATACACTCATTCAACAGTTTTTTTCTGTCCATAAAACGGATAGACAGCATATGGAAGAAATGGAAACTACAGGACTCGAACCTGTGACTTGTCGGTTATGAGCCGACCGTTCTGCCAACTGAACTAAGTTTCCTAAGCAGAGGGTTATTGCAGTTCAAGAGTAACTTCCTCTGCTGTTGCGATTCTTGCCCTCGCAGTCGCAACAAAGGGTCTAAATGCTGTTCTGCATAAGCAGAGTCCATCCGGGGCATTTGAAGCCCCTTTAATCATCCCCGTTGGGATAGATGGAACCAATTCGGAGGGGAACTATATCATGGCTAAACAATATAGTCCGACTAGGCTAGCGGGATTCGAACCCGCGAATACAGCAGTCAAAGTGCTGTTCCTTACCGCTTGGAGATAGCCCATTATTTGTCCGGGATTTTACCCGGACTCGTAATAGAGTGATATATTTTATAAAATTTTAGAAAGCATCATGTCTATATTTGTGCCGTTAAGTCCGCGCCAGTTACTTTGGGAAATTGTATTTCACTGACGCAGACCTAAGCTACTCGGGATGCCTCGACCTGTCAGATTCAAAGGCTTTCCCGAACCTGAGAACGACAGGTTTCTGCTTTTCTTGTATTTTCACCCGTTCAATCAGTATGATGAACAGGGGAATTTGTATTGTGAATGCTAACCACATTGGGTTCTCCTTATAATCTAAAAATCACAACTGCATTAACTGCAAAACAAATTTCCATCAATATAAATACTGCCGTCGCTATTGGATTGCCTTTCTTTTCGGTTTCGTCCTGTGATATAAGAAATGCTAAAAACAATGTAAAAAATGCAATATCCAACATGACTGCTACAAATTTTGCAAGAATCATTCTTTCTGTTCCTCTCCGATCATAAAATCAAGAATCTTACCGGCGGTTTCGTCTTCTGGCTCGAATGGTAAACCACAGGTGCAATACTTCTCAATCGCTGTTTTAAGGCTTGCTTTGAAACCATTGTAAACTTCTCCATGTGTAAGAAGTTCGTGCCTTAAAATAGCTACTGCATCGGTTAGTTTCTGTTTTGAAAGGTCAATCTTCACATCTCCATTCAGGCTTTCATACGCCGTCGCGTTGTCCAAAAGAACTTCGACTTTATTTGCTTTAAATATCACGTATCCTTGAATTTTTTCCGGGTCTGGTTTTTCTCTTGTGAAAATTGCTGTTTTATCTATTACATATGCGTAATATACTGGGTCAATACTGTTCATTCTTCAAGTCCTCCATTTCCTTTACGCTGATTCCGACTATCCCTGCGCTATCTTTGCTGTCTGTAGCTTTGAAGTGTGCTTTAGGATGCTGCGGGTACATAAACTCGAACATGAGGTAATTTGCTGCATCCACGAGATATTCTGTGTTTCCGGTGAAATTATATTTCTCAATACACCGTTCCATAGACGGGAGTGCCTGCACGTTCCCGGTTTTAAAATTCTTCCTGGCAGGACCGTATTTATGATAGCTTACCTCGACTCGATTCTTACGAAGTTCGTCAAAGCGTTCACTGTATTCTTCTGACATATAAAAACCTCTTTTTTATTTTTTCGAGAAAAATTGAGTCGGCGTTTTGCCTATCTCCTTCGGAAATATTGTTCCAATGCTTCTCTGGTGATCTGCGATACGCTTTTGCCGGTTCGGTTCTTTTCGGCTACGAGCTTTCGTTCTAGCTGTCCTGTGAGCCGGATTCGGATTGATTCACCTTGAGAGTTATTCTTTTTCATAGGCAGTGTCCATCTTTACTGAAAGAATTGGTTTGTCACCAGTTTTTGCAAGAAGCGTAATACCTTCGCCCTCTTTCCGAGATGATGTAGCTATCTGAATATTGGAAACACCAGTTTCGCTACAAATACTCAGTAACTGCCTGGCAATGTCCATTAGTCCAGACCGAAGATATCCATCATTGTTTACTATTTTTTCCATCTTGTACCTGCCTTTCTGATATCGCCTTATTTATTTGGCAGAGAAACGGTTAAGGCTTACCGCTTGTCGTGTTGCAATCACTATCTCTGCCGTGGGAAACTCTTTTTTTGTTTTTTTGGAATTTTTAAGCCTTGCTGTTAGAAGAGGCTTTTTTAATTTTTCGGGAACTCGGGGTACTCACTCGGCGCGTATTGGGCTTTATATAGACCCCCCTCCCGGTGTCCCCTGCCGGACGCTACCAGGGAAGCCCGCCGCCCCATGGGTTCCCGCTTCCCTGGTTTAACGCTGACCTTTAATAGCCTGCGGCAGTGGTCAAGGAAGAAATATATAGTAGATAATTGTCAGAATATTACATCTATAAGAAAAACAACAGTTTTTTATATAGATTAATGTACATATTGCACAATTTGAAGAATTATGTTTGTATACATTGCACAGTTTCTACTAATTTTCCTTGTTTTCGTGCTGTTTGTCCGTGAGTCCTGTACATTTTCGGGCTCTTGGTACGTCCTATCTTGCCTCACTCTCCTGTCAGCAAACCGCCGAACTCTTCTTTGATCTGTTCCAGGCTCTCCCGTGGTTTATCCTGCCGCTGGTTTGCCTGTACTGGTGCCGTCTCTGCCATGCCGTCAACAGCCTTACAAAGGAATATGCCACCCACGTTCCCGGAAGCTGCGCTTTTATATCGTCCGAGTGCGCATTCATCTTGCCATTTTTTAATCGTGTCGGAGCGTGAGAGGTTTAGCTTTTCACAATAGTCATCAGCTCTGCACTCTCCTTTCGCCCATGAATAAATTGTGTCTCTGTGAATGCCAATCAATAATGCGTATTCTTCTATCGTAGGCTTTTGATTATATTTATATACTAACTCTGTATAAGCTTCCCATATCTCATTAAGTACTGTTATGCTCTCAAGTATATCTCTGTTAAATCCAACATGTTTATTTATATACTTAATCATACCTGTAAACTGATTACTATTTGGCTTATGTATTTCTTCTTGGTCATACAGTGAATCAACATACTCATCAGCATAATAATTAATCGTACTAGTGTATACTTCTATTCCCTGTTCTGTTACTATTGTATTACTCTTTTTCACTGTATCACCTCCAAAAATTGAAATAAAAAAAGACGACAAAAACACGTTCGCAGATACAATCCGGGACATTTTTAAATCCCTTTCTTCTTTCCGATCTGCTCGGTTTTAATCGTCTTAAATAGTCTTATTATTCTTATTGCCTTTCGGCTTATTTAGTTGTTAATTCTGTTTTATCATACTTTTATATCACTGTCAACAGTCTATTTAATTTTATTTTTACTGATATATTACTCTTATTAACTCTATATATCTATACGGTACTGTATAGATATATAATTAATAAACTCTAGGTCTCTAGAATCTAGGACGGGATTATAAAAACAGTTATTATATATTTATACGTTATGTAATACGGTCATTTTCTGGCTATTAAACACAAAAACCAGACCATCCGGTATTTTATCCGGCGTGATCTGGATGATTAATCAATATTCTTTTAACGCTCTGGCTTGCAGCTCCCGTCCTGAGTTCCTTCGCCTGTCGTTATTTTTATTTTATCCACACCAGTTTTAAAAATCAAGCCCCAAAATAAAAAAATTTGCTTGACAACTTCGGCAGTTTTGTGATAAATATATTCTAACAGCTTCGGCGGTGGGGCTGTTGCCGACTGAGTCGTGCCGTCGTTACGCCGCCAGAATAAGACAACAAAAGCTCCCGGGGCTATTTCCCAGGGGCTTATTTTATGTCTTTCCAAAATGGCACTATTAAAATTTTGCACTTATTCAGTACTATTTCAAATTTACATTCAATTACCTCAGTAATTGTTGTATAAATAATATCATAGATCAGATGAAAAAACAAGAATTGTTTAAATTATCACAATCTGTAATTACTTTCGTTCCTCTATCTAAATATTTTACTCGAATATCATTAAATCTTCGCTGTCCCTCACTGATCATTAAATAAACTGGATATCCATAGGCATCTACTGCCGCATGGATTTTGGTGCTGGCTCCTCCACGGCTATGCCCGATTTCATTTGAAGGCCCCCTTTTTTTGCACCGGCACTATGCTGGTGAGCCTGGATAATAGAAGCATCAATGGATAATTCTTCCAATTCTGCTTCAAGACTTAAAATACGGAAAATATTATCAAGGATACCATCATCGATCCATTTTCGGAATCGGCTATAGACAGTTTTCCATGAACCATAACGTTCAGGAAGATCGCGCCAAGGTGACCCACTACGTGCAAGCCATACAATTCCATTCATAATGATACGATTGTCTTTTCTTGGACGTCCTTGTTTTCCAGTATTTTCAGGAGCTAATAAAGGTTCAATGCGAAGCCATTCTTCATCAGTCAACTCATATCGTCTCAACATAGTGAACACCCCTTTTTCTTTATTTTATCATGAAAAAGGGAAATAAAACATGCGTTTTGTGCAATTTTTATTTTTCAGACACGCTCTAGCTCTTGCTAAAAGTTCAGATGAAGAACCAATATATTTCTTTCCGCTTTGTTGATTTGTGATTGTGTATATCCCTATGCCGTCTTTGACTGGAACGTTAAACAAATTGCTCATTCCTGTAACCACTTCCTTTCTATGGTTACAGTATAATCTATTATCGTGTATTTGTCAATAGTCTATTATAATGTATTTTATTTACTTTTATATTCCATAATGTCAGCTGGTTGACAGTTCAATAATTTACATAATGAACAAATAACTTCACAAGTTACGTTTTCATTCTTGGTTAGCTTCGCCACTGTATTAGAATGTAAACCATTATTCTTTAACCACTGTTTATTAAGTTCTTTCTTTTTTAATACGTTCCATAGCTTAGAAAAATCAATATATCCATTTTTTCCATAATCGGCCATTGTTTTTTACCTCCTTATTTATAGATATATGATAATAGATTTTTGACATTTAGTCAATGTCTATTTTTATGTACTATTTGCACAAAAACAAGTTGTGCTATGTGGTCTATTTTCGTGTATCTTGTGTATTTACTTTTAGTCTATTATCGTGTATTATATAACTATCAACAGAGAACAACAGCCCGGACACAGAGCCAGGAGAAAGAGAGGAAAGTATGAACAGAGCAAGAAGAATGAGGTTATCAGATGCGCTTGAACTAATCGCGCAGGCCAAAGACATCCTGGACGAAGTAAAAGACGAAGAACAGGAAGCGTTTGACAATCTTCCAGAAAATTTCCAGTACGGTGAACGCGGCGAACAGATGGAAGAATATATTTCAGATATCGAAGAAGCATTTGATAACTTAGAAGAAGCTGAAGGACTTATTTCAGAAATTTAAGAAAAGAGGTAATAGACATGACAAAGAAACAATATAAACGATACGTAATGAAGGCGCTTAGGGCATTTAAAGTGAAATATGTACCTGATAAAAAAATGATGACCGATAGAATTAGTGTTCCAAAGTGGGGAACCGTTATTCTAATAGGGCCTCATAAGGGCGAAGTATTAAGAAACTATGAACAGGCATGGAACACCATAGATGCGGTAATAAACGGATAGCCGAAACGGTCAGAAATGGCCGTCCACCGGGACCGCCCTCCCGGTGCTGATGATGGCAGGGCAGAAAGGAAACGAAATGAAGTTTGGAAATACATATACAGATTTCTACGGAAACGAAACTGAATTAACCGCAGACGAATTGCATTGGTTTTTCTCCGTAGTTTCTAAGTTTCACAAACTCCCAGAAACTGATGGGCTGGAAATCACAAACCGAGATCACGAAAAAATGTCCCGAAGAAATAGAGACGCCTTAGGACTCTTTTATACCAGTGACTCTGAAAGCCCGAAAGCTGATTGTTTTATAACAATTGACAATTATTTCATTCATGAAAAATATGAGTCTATTTTTAACGGTGGGTTCGACATCGAGCCCGAAACATTAGAGAGTGTAATTTCTCACGAAATAGCTCACAGATACAAGTTCAGACACTGCAAAGCACATTCGAGAATTACAAGAGAAATTCTTGAAAAATATAATTCATTATAGAAAAGAGAGGAAATCAAAATGAAGAACAATTATTTAAACAATCTTAACTGGGTAGTATTTAACATGGTAGACCGTTCCACACAGGACGACCGCAAAAGCAAAATAAACGTTTCCGGTGCATTCGCAAGCCCGGTAACCGCCGAGGACTTCATGCACCAGCTCCCGAACCCGTCAGCCAAGCGTTACTGTCTGAGGGTTGACGATCTGGAACGGTTTGAGGAGTTTTATAACTTCATTCAGGATATAAATGAAAAATATGGAGATTACGCAATATTCCATATTCAGAACGGTGGATTTTCGGTTGATGAAGAAAACCGTTTCCGTTCTCTTCTCGGCATCTGGACAGATACAAAAATTAAATAATTCCCTCCGGCGGCGGTCAAGCCGTAGCCCCAACGCAACCGCCGGATTTCAAAAAAAATAAGAAAAAGAGAGGTAAATAATATGGCATACGCAACAGTAAAAATCGAGGGAAACAAAATCATTTCTACATCTTTGTGGAATACACATACTTTTGAAATTGTGAAGAAAATCCCGGGTAACTACTTTGTTTGGAATATTGGCGAAAACATGGGGACGGATTTTTATATTCCTATTTGCCAGATGCTCCGCCCAGGAGACAAAGAAGATTTTTCCATTAATCTCGATACATTGAAAGCTGTTCCGGTTACTTCTGAAGAATACAAGGCACTTCAAAAAGCCGCATCTTACGGTGTAAGCAGTTTGAAAACTGCTGAAAAAGCGCTGAGAAGTAAAAGACATGGTTATATGTCAGACAAGAAAAGAGGGCTTGCAACTCTTACAATTGATATTTTCAAAAGACTTACGGAAAATTAGGCCGGCAAGCGTACCGGGGAGCATTTCCCCGGCGGCCTTTTAAAATAAAAATCAGGAGGATTAAAAACATGAAAAAATTAACATTAGTAGAATACGGATGCACGGGAACAGGCTACAAAAACGGCTCAGACGTGCCGAATTGTAGAGTTCGTGCAGAATTTGACACGCTGGACGGTCTGCACGTTGTTGCGGATTTTGGCGGCTACCAGAGACGCGACGCAAATAAAAAAGGGTGCCCAGTGGTGCAGCCTAACGCATTACATGTCGATGGCACATATTACGACTCTGAGGGCTGTGGGCGCTCTTATGAATATAGGCTTGCACAAAAGGGATTTGATTTTTCACGTTTCGATTTCACAAGAACCGGAATTTTGGCATTTATAAACGAGGTAACCGGGAAAAACTATACGGAAATCGAGTTTGCAAAAAGGATTTAGTTTTTAGGCGTAACGGTTCTCGCCGGGTTCGATTCCCGGCAACGCCTTTTATAACCCGGCTCCCATGGGTAAAGGGAAGAAAGAAAATATATGTGGAATGTATACGAGGTAAAATGTGATCAAAAATGGTTTTTTAAGTGTCTTGGCAACGATAAATTTACCGCTGAAGTACTTTTTGACCATTTACAAGCTGACTGGTCAAACGGTCATCATTTAACAACATTGATTTTGATTTTTGAGGAGGAATAAATATGATCACAATCAGCAAAGCCACGCAAAAGCAAACTATCACCGCCATAAAAAGCGGTGATTTTTCCGCAGTTTATGAAATAAAAGCAACTGCAGAAAAGGACGCCAGAAAAGTATTTGATGCGGTCGCTTCCGGTTCCGTTCCGCTGATCTGGTACGACTTGTCTCCGGTGCGGTGTCAGTCTGGGGCGGTGTCTTTTATGCGGCACACTCTGCATAAATCCACGAAAAAGCCGGGATTCTTGCAACTTTCCTGTATGGAGATCAAAAACGGCTGCATGATTCCAACATCAGACCGCCAGTACAATGTTTCTGATGGTGGCTTTTCTGAGTTCTTCCGGGATTTGCCCCAGGCTGTGAATATAAATTATTTAGAGCAGTAAAACGCTGTTCTTTTGGTGTCCTACATCCGCTCCGGGCGGCGGTGGTTCGTGACCTGTGTCGGGACTTCACCGGGGCTTGTTCTCCGGCTTGATGCACATTGGCAATTATATATAGCTGTATCGGCTCCTATTTGACGTTTTAGCGGCTTTTAGCGCGATTCTAGTATATTTTATCGCAAGCATATAAAAGCGTCTTAAATCTTCAAATATCGAGCTGGTAACAGGGATTGACGACAGAGCATAACGGGGTTATTATTATTTTGTATAGCTGTACGGCTATAAAAGGGAGACCACATGAGTAAAATAAAATACGTGTATCCATACAAAAATACTGATAAATGGATTACGCAAATAAATTATAACAGCAAGAATTACACACTTGGAATTTTCGCAAGCCCGGAGGAGGCCGCGCAAGTCCGCAAAAATGCGGAAACCGCAAAGAATAACGGCACGTTCCCGGAGTTCTTCACGAAGCTGCGCCCGGGTGCGCAGATCACAAACAGCAACACAAAACGATGCGTTGTCTGCGGGAAAGAGTTCGAGAGCCGTAACGGGCGACTTGTGTGCGGTCCGGAGTGCAAAAGGAAACGGCTGCGGATGTCTTACGCAAAAGCAAATTCCAAAAACGCTTATAAAAAAGACACTGTAAAATACAAATACTTGCATCTTAACAGTTTCGGGCGCTGGGAGGTTAATGTATACCGGGATGGCACAAAATATTACCTTGGCTCTTATTCTGCCTTAGAGGACGCTTTAAGCGCTCGGGATAGTTTTACAGAATGCGTAGGAAGCTACGCAGAAAAAGCCAAAGAAATCCGATCAGGGGCATTAGCGACACAAGCACAAAAATGGTGCACCGGGTACAAACACGCTCAGGAGTTTTACAACCTTAACGGGGATTTGCTTGTCCCCTGCTCTTACGTTTGCCCGGACGGGTACAAACTGGGGCAATGGATACGTTACCAACGTAGCGCCAGAAAGGGCAATTCATACGCTCAGATCACACCGGAACGGGCAGAGATGCTTGACAAAATCGGAATGATTTGGGAAGCTAAGAAAGTTAGCGAAACTTAGCGAAAGTTAATTAATATGATTATATCAAATTATAACAAATGTTTAAAATTGGTATTACTGGGCAATTCCTGAATCAATTGCAGATGCGCTGGAACCGGAAAATCCCGGAAAAAAATCGCAGAAATCTGGAACTAATTCAGGACTGCGGCTTTTTATATTTGTGCATTTTGTATAGAATTTCCCATAACGTATCTCGGCAGGTCATAAATTTACACCAAAATAATATTGACAAGTTCCGCATCATATGACATCATGGTTTTATATAAAAGAAGGAGGTATAAATTATGTATCCTAAGCTTTACAGTTTTCGCGCAGATTTAACCAAAGATCAAGAATGTTCTGCTAGTTTTATAAAATTTTCGGATATTGTACAAAAAGAATTGAACCAGGATGCCGATTTAATCAGCACAGCAAAACAGGTCAATATTGATTTTAGCAAAAAGGTGAAAGAAATTGTTGGCGATGAAGAAAATATCGATTTTTGCGGAAACAGATTAATGTTATTACTTCAGGAGTTGCCACGCTATCATACAATGGACGGGTTTGAATTTCAAGGAAAAATATACAACATCAGGATAGATTTATTAACATGGCGCTTTGAGTTGATAGGAACAAAATAATTCGTAGTACAAAGGATGACTCAACGTCATCCTTTGTTATTTCATCACATTCAATTCATCTTTCCTCAAATTCCTCTTGCTTGCTATATTCGTAATCCTAGTTTGCCTTTTCTTCTGACTACTGGTTTCCTTATTTCTCCGCTTTGCAGATTCTTTGCTAATCGTTCCCATTCTTATTCCCTCCCAGTACTTCTTTTATGTTCTGGCTTCTCGAATTGAGATTGATAATCGGGACGCTCACATTCAATTCATCCGGCACGATACCTACAATCACAACCTTTGCCGGCTCTATCGCATCCAACATTTCCTTAAAATTCTCGCAAAACTCCATTCTGGCAGATTTTGACCGCACTCTGCCATTGGTGCAACATGATACCGTGCTTCTGTGTGGCATTCCGTCAAATATCCATGGCATTTCCTTTGGGCTGATAATATTTACGGACGGAATAATTTTAACGCCCATAACCGCCCAATAATAGCCTAAAGCATGGTTTCTGTACAAGTTGTAAATGTTCAACGCACTTGGCGCCCCGGAAGCAATTGTGAAATCTGGGCTGCAAACTGAATTGAAGCATTTTAAATGCTCAATGTACTGGTCCGGCTGATTCCATACCCGCAGAAAACTTTTGTCGTCAATGTAGAAATTCACCGTCAGGTCCTTGTGGCCTTTCAATGATCTGGATTTTGAAGACACAAAGTCAATCGACTTGCCCGGTGAGAAAACCACTTTTGGGAGCATTGGTATCTGAAACTGGCCGTCAAGTTCTGCACCGGTTATCAGATATTCTTTCATCACATCATATGCGGTATGTATCTGCGTCATAAAGCCCACCTCCATACAACCATATTAACATAATTTAGGAAACAAAAAAAGACCGCATTTCTGCCGTCTACGATGGTTTTACCTGTGTCTCACACACAAGTTTTCCTCCTATGGTTTTAATTCGAATGTTTGTTCTTGTTCCTTACCTGTTCCCTAGCCTGTTCCCTCGAACTTTTAAACACCTCTAAAAAGCACAAAAAACCTTGATTTTACAAGGTTTTCGTTAGCAGCCAGTACGGGAATCGAACGTATCTTTAAACTGCTATTTTTCCTATAAAACCAATGCTTCTAACCTTTTGCAGGGTGTTCCTTTTTGTTCCCTGGCTGTTCCCTCTCAAAAAAAGCTATCTTGATACTACCATAAATTCATCTATGCTGTCCATGATTTTTTGTTTTTTCTTGAGGTCCTTTCGATCTCTGTGGTAGTAGTTCTCGGAACACGAAATATTTGTGTGGCCCATCTGTGATGTGACCATCTGATTATCTATGCTGTGGTCGAGTAATATCGTGCAATATGTTTTTCGTATTTTATGCGGTGATTTTTGAATACAACCAGTTTTCTTGCACACTGTTCTTAACCGGTTCCTGAACGAATAAGTATTTAATCGCTTTCCATCTTTAGAAAATATATATTCACAGAATGTCGACATATTTCTAAGCTTCTGTAATATCCATATACACCCATGAGGAACCACTACATTTCTTACGCCTGCTTCTGTTTTCGGAAAGTCTTTTACTTCAAAAATGCCTTTATGGTTTTCAAAATGCCTTACTTCCGTTCTTCTGACTTTAATAGTACTGATATGTGGTAGCCAGTCATTCCATTTCAAAGCGCATAGCTCCCCAACTCTCAGACCGGTTACAAACATAAGCATGATGCCGAGATTTACCATATCCTGATTGTCTTTCAAGTAATCAATCATCCTGTCCATTTCAGCGTCGTTGAATACTTCTTCCGAATCTTCTTTGATATTTCTTTTGAAAGATTTATCGGTGACATCCAAGTCATAGAATAATTCCTGCACGTTCCAATCAATCAGCTTGTTGCGCTTTGCCCATTTTAGGGTACCTCTGGTAATTGTCTTAAGATTGCAGAAAGCTTTTGCGGTTAGATTGTGTTCGCTGATCTGTTCTTCCAGGAAGTTGCTGATATCCTCTGACTCAATGTTTTTAATTCTGCGTTCGCCCATGGTCCCAAAAAAACGATTAAAGTCCTGCTGATATCTCTGATAAGTTTGTATTGAAATCTTATTCAAATCAACCTTGCGCTGCGCCCATTCCTCGAACACACTCCTGATTTTTGGGTTCTCTGCTTTCTCACGGTGCGTCTTTACGATCAAGTCCTCTAAATCCTGCTTAGACCGACGTTTGAACATCTTCCGCTGTCCGGTTTCATCGTAAGCCATGCGGATTTTCCAATATCCATCAGATGCTTTCCACATGCTGTCCCTGTATTCTTTTAAAATTTCTTCCCTTTTATTCATTTCAATTTGCTCTTGTATGTGAGACAAATTGATGATACCATTCTCAATTGCATATTTCAAGTCGTCATTATTCATAAAAATAAGGAGGAACCGGGATATCCTTTCGCTGGCCAGCGGCTCCTCGTTCCTCCTTTCTTTCACACATAATCAAAAATATTCATCTGTCCGTCCGGCATATCATCTTCAAGATTGAAGAATTTGCAGGCAATAAAATTTCCATGCCAGTCCCGATCACCGCCGTACATCAGACATTTTTCTCTCTTTCCATCCCTATAAAATCTGCACTCAGAACAATTGTGCTGATACGCAGTTCCGCCGGAACGTTTATACATTTCGCTTATTGTTCTCATTTCTTTTCCTTTCAAAGGTGTGAACTACTCAAGACCTACGCTTTGCTTAGAAGTCTAAGCTTCCTAATCAATATCTCTAACGAGACAAGTTTACTTAGGCTATCCCCGTAGTTCCTACGGTTCTTATTCTCATTCCTTCATTGAGAATATTTATCGCAGCATTTATATCTCTTTCGTGATGTGTTCCACAAACAGGGCAAGTCCATTCTCTGATAGATAATGCTTTCTTTCCATCTTTGTGTCCACAATTAGAACATATCTGACTTGATGGAAACCATGTATCAATCTTAATAATTTCTCGGCCATGCCAATTTGCTTTATATTCTAACTGTCTTACAAACTCACTCCAAGATACATCTGCTATTGATTTTGCTAATTTATGATTAGTCATCATATTTTTTACTTTTAAATCTTCAAGACATATTGTTTGGTTTTCACTAATAAGTCTCTTAGATAATTTATGTAAAAAATCTTTTCTTTGATTCGTAATCTTTTCATATTGTTTTGCAATTTTTATTCTACATTTTTTTCTGTTCTTACTTCCTTTTTGGCAACGGGATAAATCCTTTTGTAATTTTCTTAGTTTCTTTTCAGACTTTCTAAAATACTTAGGATTTTCTATCATTTCGCCATAAGATGTAATAGCAAATTCTTTAATTTCAAGATCAATTCCAATCTCATTATTGTTAACAGGTAATTTCTCTTTATCTTTTTGATTTACTAACACAGAAACAAAATATTTATCAGAAGGATTCTGAGACACAGTAACAGATTTAATCAAACCATCAAAATTTCTATGTTTCTTTACTCTAATCAATCCAATCTTTGGTAATTTAATATATTTATCAGATACATATATGTTTCCGCCTTGATTGTTAGTAGTATAAGAATATTTATGATTTTTCTTGCTCTTAAATTTAGGAAATCCTGCTTCTGGTCTTTTAAAGAAGTTGTTATAAGCAGTTTGTAAATTCATCTGTGCATTTGCTAATGCAAGAGAATCAGCCTCTTTCAACCAAGGAAATTCTTTCTTATATTGAGCAGGTGTATTATTTAATTTCTGTTTTGTTTCATTGTAATAATCAATCTTATCTGAAAGCATACGATTATAGATGAATCGTACACATCCAAAACATTTCGCAAAATATTCTTGTTGCTCTTTATTTGGATATAATCTATATTTATATGCAACCAACATCTATAATCACTTCCTTTCATTTGTATATTCTCTATCTCAATTCGTCCCTATAGAGGTAGGAGAATTTTTGAGATGAATCAGTTAAATTCTCAAAGCTGCTCTTCTTTTTGCTCCTGTTCTTCTTTTAAAAATCCCTTTCATTACGCATTCCGTCGGTAGGCATCCTCTCATGCGATCGTTAATAAGGATGTAATCGCAAGTTCCATATGATAACCCTCCAGAATTATTCTTTGAAAAATAATCACAATGCTTACATTGCTTTTCTTTTAAATTCTGAATTTCTCTGAAAGACATTTCGCCCCATGGTTTAACAGCTATTTTCATTCTCTTTACCTCGCATTCCTTGTACCATCTTCATTTTCAAATGTTGTGCTATATGTTCTCTGACAGATTCCTCTGGAAATGGGATTTCAAGTGATCGCTCCAGAATCCTGTTTGTGATTCTCTCGTCATATTTCAGTTCTGATATCTGGCAGTTGCTCGTGAATATAGTGATTTTCCTGTCGACATACCGCCCGTTGATAATGCTATAGAATCTTTCGTTAATCCACTCCTTACCAGAATCAGCGCCGAAGTCGTCAATGATAAGGATTTCTGTTCTGGACAAATCCTCTATCAACTTTCCTTCCGTATTCCCTTTGTCTCCCCATGTATTCTTGATCTCATCAAGAATCCTGAGGGATGTGGTGAACTTTACTGGCTTCTGGTATTTCTTCATAATTTCATTCGCCAAGCTGCATACTGTTTTAGTTTTGCCAGAACCTTTTGCATTTGAGAAAAGGTATAGCCCTATTCCTTTCTTCTGCATATCAGGAAGATTTTTAAACCAGTAATTTACCGCCTGCGCCGCCTGAGAAAATACTTTTCGGCTCTCAGCGTTCAAATATACACTCGACTTCAAATCGTTGAAATTTGAGCCTTTAAACACGTTTGGAAGCTCTGCAAATTTCAATTGATTTTCAAGGATTATTCTTTTTCTGATTCCGCAAGGGCATTCCTCGCAATAGGGAATACCACTTGCATCTCTTACCCATCTCCACCCGCTGTCCCCGCATTCAGGGCATTCAAGCGAACGGGGTGTCTGATTCTTCTCCATTCCATTCTCCAAGTGGGATGATTGGTTCGACATTTCTTTGAGTTGCGTCAGCTCCATTTCGCATATCCTCCCTGTTGTGGTATTTGTTTTCGAGTATCTTTAAGAAGTTGTTTGGTTTCACAAACCATTCAAAATTTATCATAAAATCAGTTTTCTTCCCCATAAGGAAGTCACTGTTTTTTACGTTCCTCAGAGCTTCCATTACCTTATCCATGCCATATTCTCGGATTCTTGCTTTCAGCATTTGCGTTCGCCTTGCTGTCATTCTTGCGATTGGCTGAATCCCGAACTGCTGAAGCTTATTCCATTCATCAACCACTTTCTGCACGTCACCGGGCTTGACTAAATCTTTTTCGCAAGAAATCTGCTCTGGAATCTCCGGCATACGTTCTTCCTCTGATAATTCTTTCTGGCGTTTTCTATGCTCTGCGACCCGTTTTCTGGTCTGCTCTCTGATTTTTTCAAGCCCGTCAATATTCTGATGCTCTTCCCATCCGGGAATTGAAAGCAATGTTCCATCTCTGGTTATCATGCCGAATTTTTCAAGAATTGTAAGTGCAAGTTCGATCACACTCTCATCAAAGTCCAGCTCGTCAGCCAGCATTTTATTTGTATATGGAATATTCTCTGTCAAAAAAATAATCCCGTTTGAATTACAACGCCCTGCCATCGTCAGGAGCATCATCCAGATTAGAACGATGTTGTTCCCCTCTGGAAGTTTTCTGATATGCCGGATTTTTTTGTTATCGAACATATCTATTTCTAATCGAATCCAACTCACCTTTGTCATTTAGCCACCTTCCCGTCTGACAAGGACATTTCCGTCCTTACCGCATTGATTTTCGGATGAATTTCTCCATTAAAGATCCATCCAGTTTTTTGTGTGATTTTCACAGCTATCATCTTCCTCTATCAGGATGCCTTTGCGGTCACACAGCCCGTTGTCGTTTTCAATACAAGTTTTGCATGTTTTATCTGCCATAATTCCTGCCTTTTTTAGAATAAATAAACTAAAAGTGTCACATAATGTATAATTTGGTCTGCCATGTAACTTATCTTGTTGTATCGTGCCTTTAAAGGGTCAATTACTATATGCATAGCCATTACAAAAGCAAGTTTCCATGAGCACCCGAACACTATGTAAAAAGGAACTGAATAAAGAAGGCAATGAACCAGTAAGTGATACCAGTTTTCTCCTTTAGTTTTTGCGATAAAATCGTTTTGAAGAACATAATCTCCGATCAAGTGGCATATTATCAGTTTGTATATTATTTCTATCATTTTTCCTCACTCCAATCTAATTTCTGTCCACACCTGTTACAATAATTATTCATGCCAACATACGCATGATGCACCATGCTAGAACGAAACATATCTTCTGGACTATCGCTGTTACACCCAGAATCTACATCAATATCCGAAAACTCAATAATATGCAGTCCGCATGACGGGCATATGCAGGCGTACAGGTTTACATCACGATGAAAGTCATATCCAACATCTTCGTACAAAACTTTCATTGGAATCTGCTTTTTTAATGTCTTAACTGCAACCATTCTAACTTCATGCGTACATTTACCACCATAAGCCGTGCTATCATAGCTTAATTCTTTTAATGCTTCTTCTGGTTTCATATTAATCCTCCACTCCAAACATTTTTCTCAAATTATGTTGATAACCTTTTGCCATCTTTTCGAGGTTTTTATAACATGGCCTCAGTGTGCATTTTTCTTTATATCCATCGCATTTAGTACCGAATAAGATATAGTTTCTACATATTCCATCTTGGCTAGCGCAACATTTATTCATTTTTCATCACATCCAATTTCTTCTCTGCTGCATGTTAGTTCTCCTCTTCATCATCAATCTCAACAATTTTTAAGTCTGCAAAATCGCAACACATCGCAAACCCATCAATCATTTTCTTTTTAACACCAAACACTTCCATAATGTAAGAATTATCCTCCATGATTTTTATTACATCTGATTTTTTGACATATTCAGCCATTCTTCATCTCCTCCAGTTTCTTTACCGTTTTCCTGTAATCTCTGTTTGCAGACCGAAACATCATCAGAAGTATTTCAGATACAGGCCTCGCTCTGTTGGCTCGTTTGGCTTTCTTGGCACATATAAGTTCGTTTCCTTCTGGGACATATATTCCTACATGATACGGGATTTTCAAAGATACTGTTGCAGCTAATTCCCCTGGCATAACCAAATAATTGTAATCTCCAATGAAATTCAATCCATGGCCAGATTTGAAATCTTCAATAGATGACTTGATTTCATAGCAATAGCAATCACCTTTTTCTATCCCGGAAACACTATTGTTCACTGGAACAAATTTCATATAGTCCACTCTAACTGCATGGTTTGTAGAATAATCAAACGTCACCTCTTTTGCCCAGTAGATACGAGGATCGTTGTTCGGATTGATTTTCTTTTCAATCATGGTTGATAATTCTGCCGTAATCTCAGGCCTTGTCATTCTTCACCTCCTCCAACTTCTTCTCAGCTTCTTCGCGGGTGAGGAATACGGTTTTGCCAAGTTCATTATAATAATTGCAAAATAGCATAAATTGCAGATTGTTTTCTACGATATAAAATTTCTTTTCAGAATCACAATCGCAGTTACAATTATAATTCTCACAATCAATAACTGTTTCTCCAAAATTACTACATTCCGTATATTTATAAGTTATTCGATACACTTTTTTAAATAAATCATCTGGCAATCTCACAAGCAAGCCCTGTTCTTCTGCTTCTTTGTAAGATTTTAATTCTTCAAGTCGCTCCGCAAGTTGCCCATGTTCTTCTGCACATTTTATGCAATTAGCTTTTATATCATCATCTATAGAATCAAGAGACTCAAAATCTGCACCTCTATAATTCTTTTCTGCTACTTCTTTTGCATGAATAATAGCTTCTTCAAGTATTAATCTCTCCATCTACTTCACCTCTTATCGCTTACTTTTTATCGCTCGTTTTCATCGCTTGTTTCTGCAATCTCTCTCAAGCAGGCATTCCAACCAACCGCAATAATATCTTCTTGTGATTCTACATTGTCAATTGGAACGATATACTCTTTTTTCTCCGGCAATTCTTTCAGTGGACACCAATCAGGTCTTGATTTACTTTCAAAGCCGTAGTATTCTTCTGTTAGCAACGTCATGATTTTTCCTAAATGTTCAGCTAATTCACAATTCCCCTTATAGATATAAATATCGTAATATTCAGTTCCAAATGGACAGTTGTAACAGCTTTTTGGTGTATCAATCACTAATACTGATTTACTCATTCCGGCACCTCCATTCCTAAATCAAATAATGTTAATTGTGATTTGAACTCGTTCAACCGTTTTTGAGCTGAATCGTAATAATCTTCATTAATTTCATACCCGACATATTCAAGCCCACATTCTTCATAGGCAATCAATGAACTTCCGCTCCCCACATGGGTATCAAGAATCTTCATTCCTTTCTGCAGATATTTCTGACATATCCAACGATATAAATTTACAGGCTTTTGGGTTGGGTGGATTCGCTTTTTGTTCAGCCTTTTGTTGCCCTGCTGTATTGTTCCTTCAATTATTGATTTTCCTTGAAACATTCCTCTCCACATATAGCGGAAAATGTCAACCCTTCTTGTAAGACTGCAGTAAGCAACTTCTGCGTCTGATTGATCTGAACCATCATTGCATTTATCCCAGATTATCAAGCCACCTGCCATTGGGTAATCAAAGTAATTACATCCCCAGATAATCTGATTCTTTGATACTCTGAATAGCTGTTTAAAATACTCTCGATCTGGCGGTTTATTATCCCAACCATAATTCTTATAGCCGCCATCAGGAACATAAATGGAACTTCCATTTTTCTGCTTTACATATTTACTACGATTCTTACCGCCGTGTTCTTTGATTCCGTATGGTGGGTCTACAACTGCCACATCGAAGTAATTATCTGGAAAGTCCGGGAGAAAATTCATACAGTCACCGCAAATAAATTCTCTTTGCATCAGTGTTCCTCCTGTAATAATTCTTTATTGTCGAAAATGTTTCCAACTACTTCATAATGTTCCAGATCAAACTTATTAAGATATTCTTTATCCGTGCTACCAGTTTCGTGTCCTACCCATCCAGCAACGCCCCATTCAACAGTTTCATATGTCACATCCTCTGGGTAGGATTCGTCCAAGTGTGCCATCAGAATATCATTTTCCCAAATTTTCTTCCCGTTCTTGTCGCAAAGTCCCGTGAACTGGCAGAGGGTTTCTGGATTAATTTCCGTGTATTCCCATACCGTATGACTATCTACATGGAAGATTAAATGTTCTTCGTTTCCTAAAAAATCATGTCTTTTCTGGTAATATCCCTCAACCCATTCATCGTCTCCAACCTGCTTTGCTTTGAAAAGAATTTCTCTCATTCGTTTTCACCTTCCTACACATACCACACCCAAATCGGATTAACATTCATTTTTGGTGCGTTGCATTTTTTCCTAATTCTTTTATGCTTTTTAGCATTTTTCTCGATATAGCCGCCTCGTATTTTAATTCCTCTTTTTATATCCCTGTAGGCTTCCATTATTGGACTGTATGCCTGTTCAACAAGATATCCGCATCTTTCACACGATCCGTGGCGTTCAACTATTCCAAAATAGTCCTCTGAGAAACTAATATATTCATAATCATTTGATCCACAAATAGGGCAATTCATTCAGCTCCACCACCTTTTACAATATCAATGGCTCTATCAATTGTATTTGCAATATTTTTGTAAGCACAGTCTTTATAGGCATCACCCGTATTTGCGATTGTTAAAAAGTATCTCATTTTTAATTCTTTTAACTGCTCAACAACCTTGTCCACATCAAAAGCTGTCGGCTGTTCTTCTACTGCTTTCATGCAATTCTGGATCGCAAAATATACTTCCATTGAAATTTTTCTGTCCTCAGCAGATTCTACATTGCTCGGGGATTCTTGCAGGGCATAATCGTTTAAATGTAACATCAACTTGTCTGCATCAATCAGTCTCATAATCTTCACACTCCTCCGCATATTCATAACCGTCCATATCATCACACCTGCACTGGCATGAATCCTGTTTCGTACAGCAGATGCCGCATTCTGTTTCACTGTCTGGACACTCTAATTTACATCTTCCCATTAATCCAGTCTCCCTCTTTTTCGAAAATTGACATTTCCATTGATTATTCCATCCATATCTTATAATCAATATAAATAACAATCAGATCTTCTTCGAGTGCAGTAATCTGTGTGACTGTGTTTTCTTTTATCTCTTCAAAAGCGTCTTTTGTATAGTATCCACAATTTCTGTTTGTAGAAAATATAAGTTCACAGTCGTGCTCGCCTCTGACTTCTACCATTGTTTTCTTATCTATAACGTCCAATAACTGCCTTACTTTCATGTTTAGTCCTCCTCCCGTATGATTTCCTTTGCGCATTTTCTACAGTAACAGCCTTCAAGTCCCTCTATTTTGTACAGGAAACACGTCCATTCTACATTCCAGATTCCCTTGTCATTGCATCGTTTGCAACTTCCTCGTCCCTCGCCTTGGCATTGCGTTATTTTCACTATGTTTAGCCCTCCTTATATGGTTTTGGCAAGTACATCCATGCAATAACTTCACCGCCTATACATTCTCCGTTCCATTCACCATAGTCATTAATGGACGCTGTCTTTAACCACTTTCCGTACATTCCACAAAAACCACTATATTTAACAGTTGCAATTACATCTTTATGTTTCTCCGGCAATCTCTCACTGACCGGAATCCAGCTGATAGATTTTAAATGCTCAATAACTTTCTTCTGTTTATCTTCCGATTTACAGTGTATTACAACGTCATAGGTATCATCGTATGCACTAAATGTGTCATCTTCGTTCTGAACAAATTCCATTACATCACTCATGCTTCCACCTCCTCATAAGTTTTTCTGAATATATCTGGCTTACACGGATAAAATTCACCGTGAACACCGCGGATGATATAATCGCCAATATTCGCCAGATGTTCGCCCTCAAGCGTCTTAATAACCAGACCGCCTGGAACCTTCCAATGGTCGATATAGAAATTCTTACCTTCTGCCGACATGTACTGGTCTGTACACTGATAGTCCGTCAGGAAATCGAACATTTCTCGCTTATTTGCACCAGTCCACTGTACCGCATCAATTACAACTGGTTTCTTTCTGTACTTCATACAACCACCTCACTATCCTCTGGCATCTGGAATATCATTTTTTTCATAAAATCTTTTCTAATAGTTTTTGCAATTGATGTATTATCTTTTCCCCTCTGAGATTCACTAGCCGATTTGCAGACATCAGGAAGAAGAATTTCATTTAATTTTGCATCTGCATATGCATCCTGAATCATGTCCAGTACTTTCATAGCTTTTTCTCTGGTGGAATATTCTCCGAGTAAATAACTGCATCCAGTGATATATGATGTTACAACTGTTTTTGTAGTCCCTTCTGCAATTTCGATACCAGCTGATACATTAAAATTAACTAATATCTCTTTATTCTGACTTCTGATTAACATTTTGCGTCCTCCTTGTAATTCTCAACCGCAGCTATCTTATTTTCGTACATTGCAATTATGTTTTTAAATCTGCGAATATCATTATTGTATTTTTCCAAGAATGTTTCTTTTACGAACTGATAATTAGGTTCTTCCAACACAATGTACGGTGTTGAAGAACCAGAAATTTTTCCAATATCTTCTTTTTTTACATATCCAATGTAAAGTCTTTCTGGAAACCGTGCTACTGCTCTGTACGTCTTTGGTTTCTCAATTACCTCGCATTCCTCAACTCTGACTTTAAAAACAGGGTCTCCGAATGTTCTAGTTTCCGGATTGAATTCTCTGTCATTGTCTAAAATGTAGAAATATAATTTCATTTTCCATCCTCACTTTCCCCATGTAAGTAACTGACACGCTATTGTGCAGTCCTCCATGATTTCTGTATTTATGTTTCCTCTATCTGGTTCTAATTCATCAAGAAATACTCCGTTTATGCAGCTATGACCAATTTCTCGTTCCTGTCTGGCTCTGCGTTCGAAAACCTCTGGGAAATCTACTCTGATTTTATTCCAGTAGCCCATTCCACCTTATCGAATCGCCAACGCAACTATTGTTCCCTTTATGTAATTTCTTTCACACCTTTAAATTACAACCTCGGTTTACCGAGGATTCGTTATTCCTTTCTGTATTTGTCTAAAATTTTCATTATCTTTTCTACGTAATCAGCCATCTCAAGAATATCTTCGTCATCCATCCATTTCAGCCCATATTTGTTTTCAAACTGATTAAGTTTAAACTCCATATCTTTTACCAGAACAAACTTCTCCGCAAGTTCATTTTCTTTTCTGGCATTTTCATCGTATTCGTAAAACTTTTCGCCTTTTCCATGTTCTTCATATATATCTGTTTCGATTTTGGTTCTTTTTGGAGTGATTCTTGTAATCTTAACCGGAATAATTTTTCTATGTCGGAACATCGATAACCACCCGCAATTCACCATTCTGGCAATTCCGACGGTATCTCCTACCTTTAAATCGTCTCTGCTGATTTCTTTTAACTTAATATTCATTTCTCATCCTACTTTCATTTATCCAAATGCTACCTGTCCGTTATTCTGCAAATAAATCACCGGCGCAGCTTTACGCTCTCCGACTTTCAGATACGGGCAATTTGCTTTCACGAGTGCTTCTGCCATAACTGGCACAACACTGTTCCCGATTCTTGCTACCTGTTTTGCAATCGGGTAATTTCTCCATTTATAGTCCCGATCAATGATGTAATCTTTTGGAAATCCCTGCATCACCTTTAATTCTTCCGGCTTTAGCATTCTGAGAAAGATATCTGAAATAATGTATTTCTCTCCATGGATATCAACCAGAACATTTACTAGACCGAATCTATCTTTTGTGGTAATAGTCCCGAGCGGTTCATTAAGCACCTGTCCGCATCCTGTCCCATAATATTTAATCAGAAAAGCGGATATCACACCGAAGTGACCGGGTGATGTGGTTATCGTATGCAACGGCTCATCACATCCCTGACCGATTCCAGTCTTGTAATATTTCGTGATAAAAGCTGTCACGAGACCATATCTGTTTGATGTGTCAATAGTCTTAATTGGCTCAGTCAGTAATTGCCCTCTGGAATCGCCTTGCCTGGTTTCTCCATGGTACTGAATGATAAATGCCAGTGCATCTTTGCTCTGCACAATGTAAGGATCTGGATTATCAACGATATATTTCTTGATTCCATTTGCAATGCGTTTCTGTGTCGCTTCTGCCAATGGTTTTGGACGGTCAAAGATGCTTTTGCCTAAGTCTGACCAATCAATGTAGTCTCCGCATTGTTCATATCGTTTCAGACCGTCTATTCCGAAACAATTATGCGTAGGATTTGGCCATATTATCTGTTTTTCGTCTCTGCGAAACACTGCATACCAACGTTTCCTTGTAGTCGGTGCTCCATAATCCGCAGCTACCAGTTCCCGGCTGTCAAATTCATAACCGATATTTTCCATTGCTGAAATGAATTTTCGATAATCTTCACCGGCTCTTTCCTTGATCGGATGTCCTTTCTCATCCAATGGTCCCCATTGTTGTATTTCTTCCACGTTCTCCATGATGATTACATCTGGGAGAATTGCTTTTGCGTGTTTATATACAGCCCATGGAAGAATGCGAAGCCCTTGTTTCCTCGGCTGACCACCTTTCGCTTTTGAATGACTTGTGCAGTCCGGGGAAGCCCACATCAACGCTACGTGCTGATTTCCGACGTATTTCTGCAAATCTACTTTGAAAATATCCTCTGTCAGATGCAGCGTTCCAGGATGATTCGTCTTGTGCACCAGGATAGCGTCGGGGTCGTGGTTGATTGCTATGTCTACTGGTCTTCCGAGCGCCATCTCAATTCCTACGGATGCTCCACCGCCACCGGCAAAACAATCTATGATTAAATCTTTCATTTTCTACTCTCCGGGATTCTTTAATACAATCCCTAACTCTTCTTTAATAGCGTCTACATAATCAATCCATTCTGCCAGACCGTCATTGATATAATCAGCAGCCCGGTCAAGTCCATTTCTGAATCTCTGACAGCGCTTCTCGCCAAAACCGAAATCGTCATGCAGAACGGCGATTGACAATATTACAAATGAATCCGCTATAACCTCTTTTATCTTTTCTGACGCTTTATCAAGGTCTTTTACTGCCAGAGAGGTATGTATTCCAGTCGCACCCCGGAACTTGCATTCCTGTTCGAGGGCTTCAATCCCGCCCTGTTTGACAATTCGTCTGGCAAGGTCAAGCCCGTCTTCCCTGCCTCGTTCATATTCACGCATTTTATTCATTGTGTTAGACCTCCGCTCTTTTTTAGTTTTCCCATCCAACAGCTCTCCTTATCTTCTGAGTCAGAATGTCAAATTCCATCAACATCCTGCGATCATTCTTGTTTGAGTATGCGATTGTTTGCTGCCCATCATATATGACCGCATATCTTCCGTTAATGTCATATGCCCCGCTGATTGCCTGCGATATCTGACTTCTTGTCTTTCCTGTCAATTCTGATATTTCAGCAAGCGTCAGCTCCCCGATATACTTTGAACCGTCGTATACGTCATACAGTTTCATGTTTCTTTACTCCTATCAGTTCGTATGTCCTGTGCGAACCAGTTCCGTGAAATACGATCAATCCATCGTCCTCAAACTGTCTTAGATGCCTTTGAACAGCACTCCTGCTGATATCTAGTTCCTCAGATATCTTCTTGGTTGTTGGAGTCCCTTTGTGAGACATTGCGTATTTACGGATGAAATAATAAATATCCTTTCGGTTCTGCATCCATTGCATGTGTTTTTGATGCCGTAATGCGTCCATATTCACGATTCCTTTTCATATGTTTTCTCATCAATCAAGTTCTGAAACTTTTCAAAAGCCCGGATTGATACTTTGTTATTCTGCTTTTCTGGTTTCAGTGAAACTTGCAAGTGCGTATCTATGATGTGAGATAGTTCTCTGGCGAGGGATTTCTTGCCCTGCTGTACACCTTGCATATATGTCTTTGGTGGTTTATACTGTCCTGTTACTTGCTTTCCTGTCGACTGCCCACCTGCTGTGATGTTATACATCTGAAAACCTTTGTCAGCAAAAGATTTGATCGTTTCAATTTCTTTCTGGTCGAGTTCACTCTTTTTGCAGGTCATATATGTAAGTTTCCATCCAGTGGGGTTACTTTCACTGTAAAATTTATGTTTTTTAAGACTTAACGCTATGTGATCGTATTCTCCTAAATGGCTCGCACATCTCTCGCAAAGGCTAACTGCCTGCCCTACGTAGCTTCTTCTTATTCCTGCTTCATCGGTTCTGTAAAAAGCATATATGCCGCTTGAATATGGAATACCCGGGCATATTTCTTTTATTTTTTTCTCACGTTGACTTTTCATCATATAAATTTGTCTGTAATTTATTTTTTTCATTATTAAAAACTTATCACCTCGATTCATTTTCGGTGTGTCTTTGATACCAGTATGATACCACTTCGATACCTGCATTGCAAGATAAAAATGATACCACTTTGGTATCTGATTGACACCGACAGGCAAAAATGCTACAATGTTCTAAAAACAAGGGAGGGATTTCACATGACCGTCAAGTCTGATAAGACCAGAACTAACATCACGTTCCCGATACAGCTTAAAGAACAGCTTGAGCAGATTGCCAAGCAGGAGAACAGGAGTTTTAATAATCTGGTCATTACTGTTCTCCAAGATTTTGTAAAAAGTGCCGATAAATAGTCGGTGCTTTTTTTAATTACCTGTTATTCTCTCTATCATCCTCTATAGCTTTCCCAAGGCAAGCCATAACCGGTCCTGACTCAAGTAAGCATTCTCTTTCTCTGGTATTTTTACCATCATTTGAGCGCCAATCGCCAACAATGTATAGACTTGCATTCGCACTTAAAATGTCTGTGTCCATATCCCAATATTTAATGTGGATTTCGTATGCCACATTTGCAGAGATCACATATCTGTAAATGCCTTTGGTGACTTCTTTCCAGTCTTTTAAATTTGCTGATACCATGCTTAATCCTCCACAAATGGTGGTTTCTCATCCTCGAAGAAACTTTCGTAATCAAACCATTCATCTTTAATGAAATTTCCAATAATTTTCACTGAATGTCCAAGTCCTTTCGTAGCAACTCTAACATGCTTTCCTTTCATTTCTATCAGGTCATCTACGCCAACAACGTCCATGATTCTCATAATCGCTTCAAGCCCTGCCTTTGAACCTTTAAAGTTTTCCGAGCCAAGGTAACCATGTCCTAAAACATATCCTCCGAATACAACTCCCCATCCGCCGCCAGAAAGAGTGAGGTCAAGGGTGAGTACTCCGTGATCTTTAAAATTCAATGATACATTTGTAATTTCAGCATTTCTTAATCTGTTTCCGTCGTTAATAAGTTCTTCTTCTGTCCACTGTTTCATTTTGTTTCCTCCCTGTATGGTTCGTGAATCTCAATTTAACTATTCTTGCAAAAATCGCATTCAGTATTGCATTTTTTCCACTCATCTGAATATTCTTCGTACCCATCTGCTCCGTTCAAATACTTGTATGCAAGCACATTCATACATCTTTCGCAGGCCGTAGAAAAAACAACAAGTGCTTCCTGTAATGTATAATCTCCGCTGTTTACCATTGCCATTATGACATCTTGATTTCCACCTCCAATACTTGTATGAAAGTCAATAAGTGGTGTAGTATCCGTTCCATAATCCCATTTTCTTCCCCATGGCTGCCACCACTTTCTTGTTTGGCTACACCCACAATTAGTGCATATATGGCCTTTTAATCCCTTTATCAGGCCTGTATCCCTTTTCCAATATTTCCGTTTGTGCTTGCACGCTTCTTTCTCAGCTTTTCCATGCACTACATAAACGTGTTCTGTTATTTGTAACGGAAAGCAGGAATGGTACGTTATCGCTCCTTCTGGTGCTTCACATGCCAAATCATCTTCTGGCTTAATTAAATTTCCGTTTTCATCCTCATACCAAATTCCCAACTTTAATTTTGATTTATCAATTTCCATTTTTTCTCCTTTCAAAACGGGCATAAATTCAAATCAACATTCAGTCCCGGTCTTGCGATCTGCACCAGAACATCATCTCCGGCAACGTCCTGTATCTCTTTCTGCATCACTTCCGGATTCCCCCATCCCTCTGACAGGTGGCACAGCGTTATGGTTCTGAGCGAAGCGGTCTTGTTCACTCGGATAATCTCTTTCACAGTAGATAAACTGCTGTGCCCCCGGATGGAGTGTTCAAACTTGAATGAGTCCTGCTCCGGTGACTCATCAAGATGATTACATTCTATAAGGAAGTGATTTATTCTCATGTTCTTGAATGTGAACGGCAAATATGAGAAGTCTGTCGCATATATTATCCGTCCGCATTCTTCGTGAGATATCATGTATGCAAAGTTTGGTGTCTTGTCGTGTGGGACGTAGAAAGGCGTTGCCCGGAACGAACCTATGTCCTTCAATTTCTTCTCTGGTAAGCCGATTATAAATTCACCAGATATTGTGTTTACACTCTCAACTGTCTCGTCGTTAGTGTAAATTTGAATGCCGGACTGCATTAGATTCTGAAACGATTTCAGGTGATCTCCGTGTCCATGTGTCAGTAGACAACCCGAAACTTCTGATATCCTGTATGAAATTCCTTTTAGAATCTCTGAATATCTGCATCCACAATCCAGAAGTAAGATTTCGCCAGATTCGGATTTAAGCGCATAGCAGTTCCCCGGTTGGCTACCTGTGTTTATTACTTTCATGAACATTTTGAATCACCTCACTTTCCTTATTTACAAAATAACTGTTCTAATATTGTTTTTGACTGTTTAATTGTTTCCTGCATATCATCATAAGAATATGGGATTTTTTCTTGAAGTTTTTCTAATTCTGCATAAGAAACTGAAAACAGACAATCCTGGAGCAGTTTAAATTCTTTCAAAGTCATTTGAATATTTATTGTTTTATCCCAATCTATTTCCGATTTTAATATCTTCATACTTCACCATCCTTTGGAAATCTGAATACAATGTTTGCCGGTTCAAATTTCACGTCTGGACTGCTAACCATGGTTTTGATGATTCCAAAACCTCTTGCAGCCATTTTTATACATTCCTCGTAATCGTCATCACTCAATTCAACGTTTTGTGATAAAAACATTCCTGCATACACTATATTTAACATTTCCATTGCTTTCTGACACTTTTCTTGGCTTTCATAAACTGCCATCATATATGGACTTTGCTGTATTCCTCCGGCAAATACCGCCTGTATGTAGTTGTCCGAAACAAGCAACGCTGTCATTTCATATGGAAGATTGATTTTTCCATCCTGCGATATAATCCTCATAGTTCTCACCTCGTTTCTCGAAATAGTCTTTTACCGACTCATAGTACGGGCAGTTTTCACACCGCCCGATACAAGCCATATATTTACCGAACTTTCCTGAGTCGCACCGATCAAAATTAATACAGTTGAAGTACATCATTTTGTCAATGAAATCATCAGATTGAAGAAACTGGAAATCACCAGTGCTACCAACATCGGTGTTGTTCTCTTTGATCTGATTGCATATAACGCAAGTGCAAAGAATACGGCGTATGCGATCAGACCTAATGCTGTGAATACTTCATGTGCTGCCATATTACATTTCTTCCTGCTTCATAAAATCTGGGATGCTTGATTCCTGCCCTGCTGCCTGAACTGGTTCTTTCTCGGCAGTCTTTACGACTTCTGCGACTGTCGGCTGCTTGGGCTGTTCTTCGATTGCTACTGGCTCATCTGGGATAAATTCTTCTGCATTGGCGTTCTGCTCGATTTCATAAGCGACTTCATGTTCAATAATGTCCTGCTTTGGAATTTCTTCTGTGGCTTCCTCAACTTCCTGAATGAAAGCATCACCATGACTATTGATAATCTGCTTTAATGCACGATTGATAACTGTTTTCTTTGCCATCTGGTCAGTGAATTTCTGGTGTGTTCCATTGCCGTTTTCCTTGTAACCGTATCCCTGTGACCAAGACTGTTTGATCTGCTTTATGTTCATTACTTCCAGATGTTTTGTTCCATCTTCCATCAGAACCACTGCATATGCCCCAAGAATCTTATCGTTGTCAATGTTCATAAAATCCTGTTCATGAGAATCCAGAACCTTGTTTCCATCTTCGATGTGGTATTTGAACTTATCACCATCGTAGATGATCTCGGCGTGAATATCTTTCATTCCATATCTTCTGGCGATTGTAATGTTTCCGAAGTAAGACCTCTGGAACTGGCACTGACCGCCGTAAGCAATGAAATAACCCTGTTTTTTCTGCACCGAAAGCCCAAGTGTTGCCATGTTCATAAGGCTGTTTGCAATGCTTGCAGCTGTGCAAGTTTCCAGAACTGGCTTATTGTTTCTGTCTTTTGTCTCTTTTAGAGTCAAATATGCCCCCATAAGTGCATTGCTGAGGTTGTAGTCTTTTGGGAACGAAAGACCGTATTTGCATTTTTCTTCAAGTTGCTTAACCAATCCATCAATAAATGAGTTGTTGATTACGATTGCCGCCTGCTGTTCTCCTGCTGTTGCTAACTGTGTTTTGTTTGCCATAACAATTCTCCTTTTCTATTAATCGCAATAAGTTCTATTGCAAAATGGACATCCTGTAATTAATTTCTTTGACGCTCTCTCAATAGAAATTCCTTGCCATTCTTTTCCGCTTCTTGTTCGTCCTTTTTCGGAATAGATATTCTGCCCGCAACTGAAGCATTTTCCATTACGTGGTGCAAAATGTGGATAACCTTTTTCCGTGCAATATTTTTCTTGTGCTTTTATTGCTTTTGAAATGTCATAAGTTTCTGCCATTTTTATTCTCCTTTTCTGATAATTATTAAACTTCTGTTGCCGTCATATCCCCCTCATCAACTTTCAGGAATATCAACTGCGCATCTGCCTTAATGCCTGCCAGACTGCTGTTGTCCAGTTCTGCTGCACAGTCTACGAATATCGGATAACTCACGCCGTAAAACTTCTGCAATCCGTCCATGATGGCAATTTTGCCTTTCATCATCAGGGCTGTATTGGCATTCCCGATCAGTTTCTTCCAGTTACTGTCCTTGTCCTGCACGTACCAGATGCAAGCATCTACTACTTCGCCATTTTTCTGCGTATCAAATAACTTCACCTTAACACCGTCAAAATACTGGTTTACCGCATCTTCAAGGGCTGTATTTTTTTCCATGCTCAGTGATTTCAGTTCATCCAGAATCATCTGTGCGTCAGCTTTGCTCTGTGCGTACTGTTTCTGACTTTCCTGAAGCTTCTCGATCTGCTCGTCAATTCGGATGTTGTTGTTGGCTTCTCCGATTTTTTGATTAACTGCTGCCAATTCCTGTTTCTTGCCGGATAACTGCTCTGAAAGCTGTTTCTTTGCTTCTTCGCCATCGTCCAGAGAATTAAGCTCCTGCTGTTTCTCTTTGATTGATGCAAGAATCTGCTGATATTCGACGTTTTCTGAGAAATCTGGTTCTTTCGGTACTGCTTCCATATTCTTGCTTTCTGCATCCAGAGAAGTTTTGATCTGCTCTAATTCCCCTGTCAGCTTGGAAATCTCGGATGTAAGATTTTCTTCCTGCTTATGCGCTTCTTTCATATCCGCTGACGCTTTATTACCAACTTGAATAACTTCATCAAGTTTGCGTTTCTTGTTATGTTCCCATTCTTCCTTAGCTTTTAACTGCTGATTGATTCTTTCCTGTTTCTTCTGCTCGAATCTGCTCTTTAACTGTTCAATCTGCTCTGGTGGAAGATTCTGACCGCAAGTCGGGCAAATGGTATCTGCGTCCTTGAATGTCTCGGATTCAATGCTTTCCAGAGTTGAGTTGTCCCATTCTGTATTTTTGATTTTGGGATATTGTGTTCTGGCGTTCTGCAATTTTTCAAGAAGATCTTTTTTCTGTACTCTCAGGCTCTCTAATGCAGAAGTCTTTCTATTCAACTCTGATGTTTTGATATTCCTGTCTAATTCAAGACTGCTAACTTTATTGCAAACCGATGATTTCTTCTCTAACAAGTCCGCTTTAGCCTTTGAGTCTATCTCTAACAGTTTGGTTCTTAACCCTGACAGTTCTGCTTTGATTTCTCCGGCTTTCTCGTTCCCTGCCTGCGCAATCTGCTTTTCAAGGTCAGAAATCTGTTCCTGCAAGGCATTCTTCTGCAATTCCAATTCGGCGGTATCAGCATCGACTTTTGACTGCTCCATACCGATAATCTGGTTTGGAATGGCTTTCAACTGTTCTTCTGCCTTTTTCAGTGTTGCGCTGTTCATGGCTTTAATTTCATCTGCCTTGTAGGTTTCAAGAAGTGGAATCAGCTCGGCACAATCTGGAACTGTCTTAGCAATCTCTAAATCTGATTTTCCAGCACCATCTGACATGGAGAACAGAATCTTTCTGGCATCTGCATCTTTCAGGTCTGTGAAGATTTCCATGTGAGATAGCATAAGGAAATTATCAAATTCAAACCCACGTTCTTTCAAATCGGCTTTAAAATCTCTTTCAGCTTTCGGAACGCCGTTGATTTCGTACTTGTTTGATAATGCAACCTTTCCCGGCTTTCCGTCCTTTGGCTTACTTTCTGTGCGCTTCTGGAACTTCGCTACGCTTACTGGCTTTCCATCAATTACAAGGCCAATATCAACTCTTGGCAGACATTCTCTACCATCATCAGGTCTGATGTCCGGATTGCTCTTTAAACTGTAGTCTTTGTCACAAAACTCCCACATATGAGCGTCTGCCAGTGTGGTTTTCCCGCATCCGTTCTTCCCGGAAACGATTGTTCTGTGACCGAACTCTACTTTCTTCTCCTGCTGACCTTTAAAATCGGTCAATCTAATTTCTCTTACTTCGATTTTTCTCATACTACAAAACCTCTAATCTTTTTTACTGATACTTCCAACGCTGTTACCCATGATTGACTCTGATCAGACCACAGTTCCCGGCTTTGGAATCTTCCGCGGAGTTTGATTTTTGCTCCCTTTTTCAGATTCTCTACGGCATCTGCGTTTTCCTCCCAGCATAAACAACTGATGGCATCTGATCTGGTATATCCGTCTTTCTTCTTTCTGTTTACCGCTAGAAGTATTCTTGCCAGCTTCCTGTCGTTTTTTGTGCCAATCATCTTTATTGTTGGCTTTTTAATCAGATATCCAGTCAGATAAACTTCGTTTGCATCGTGTTCTTCCAGTCTTTCAAGGTACTGAATGTCCATTGCTCTTACATATGCTACAAGGCTTTTCTTACCATCTTCCCGGACTGTTCGACTTCGCATTTCACCATATACACTGGCAATCAGCTCTGTTTCCCTTGAAATCATATGCTCCGGCACAATAATCGGAAGAATGTCATAGGATGTACTCTTTCTAAATATTGTCATTCTTCCCTCGTACATCTTGGTTCCACCGTATTCTTCATGTGAGAATACGAACCCCGCCGGAATGTCACCTGATAAAAGCACTTGGTTCTCATCTCGCATCTTCATTTCCTAAATCACCTTCTTCATTCAACAGCAATAATGTCTCCACAAGAACTGCTGCCTGCTTCAAAACAATGTTACTGAGTTTCTTGTTTCTTGCTTCGAGTTTTGCGTTTTCCGCTTCCAGATCACAAATAATCTCGCTTGCAAGTGGTTTCTGTTCGTTGGATGTGTGTGTTTTTGACATAAAAATGCCCTCCTAATTATTTATTTGATAAATACAGGAAGGTGTGTTATACTTGTCCTGTATTTAACTTAGCCAAATTAAGTTAGATACGCGGCTCCATGTGGTATGTCGGTACCTGTGGAGCCAAACCTTTACTCTTCTGCAATAAATTCTCCATTTACAAGTTTATAAAATGTATCAGGTTTTATCTTTACTCCGTCTACTTTCGCAGACTTCACATCTGCAATATGGTATGTTCCGTCTTCAAATTCCTTCCATTCAGCAAGTACAATAAAGCATCCGATAGACCCTTTTGCTTTGGAATTGCATCCAATTGCCATTGCAACGCTCTCTTTTCCTTCTACGGTTGCCGCTGACCGGTCTCCGGTGTTGGTTGCCGCTGACCGGTTTCCGGTGTTGGTTGCCGCTGACCGGTTTCCGGTGTTGGTTGCCGCTGACCAGTCTCCGGTGTTGGACTTTTTATCATCGTCCCAGTTAACCTGATCTTTAATGTACTCCAGACCGGCTTTAACAATTCCGGCAATTCCGATTTCTGCTTTAATCGAAATCTTCTTTCCTACTCTCTTGCTGTCGTCAGATTTCTGATCGTTTGCATCCAGCTCGACTTCGCAATATCTGGAATCAGCCGGTGCATAATATCCAAATACATCCAACGGATTCTCACAAGCATGAAATCCCGTATCACAAATCTCGGCTCTTTCTTCTTCATACTTCTTTCCGATTTCATACTGAAAATCACGGCATTTTAAGTCTTTGTCAAATCCCTTATAGCATTTCATTTTTCCTTGTCCTCCAAATTCAGTCCGAGTATAGCTGCACAAACCTCTTTCTTTAAATACGTATTTGCTTCGGTTGTGTTCAGGTACGCTTCAAATGCCTTTAATCTGCCTACCAGCTCTGCATACTCCTCGGCTACGGTCTCTGCTCTGAAATCCATCTTATTTTCTTTCTCCATCGCAATCCTCCTCACAATACGGGCATTTGTTGTCCATCAAAATTTTGTTCAAATGGTCAGTTACTTTCTTCACATTTTCTCCCTGCTGGCAACCGCCCTCTACAATGCTGTACATATCAAACTCTCTTAATGATTCTTTCTTATATATGTTGATGTGCAAGCTGCATCCGATCTTGTAGTTTGCAAAATGAAATGCTACCGTTCTGCCGGTTTCTTTCTGAACTCTCCTGCACAACTGGTACAGCTCATCTACGGTCTTATCAAATTCATTTATCTTCATCGAAAAGCCCTCCAAGCAAATCATCAAATAATGTTTTTACAACTTCTTTGATTTTTTCTTTTTGAATAGTTTTAAATTCTTCTTCGTTCATCAGTCCGATTTTGACCGCTTCGTTAATCTCCTGCTTCACAGATTCCTCTGTTTCTTTGCCATTTTCCATAATGGTTTCCTTGATTCCTCGAATGACAACAGCTAAGTCAGCTATTAATTCTGCTTTACTGCCTTTAAGTGTGATTTCTCCCATTTTTGTCTCAATCATCTCTCTTTTCCGTTACTGAAAACTTATAAAAAGTTATAAACTTCTATGTTTCATTCCTACTTCAACGAGTATGCTTTTGATGATATAAATATCTATCTACTCACAAGTTCTTGTACTCTCCATAGGCGTAAATTCCGGACTAACGTATCCGTACATATTTGCATTA
>OHVX01000041.1_pt1 | contig 51324 bp, 31 predicted proteins | sample 1579581 | NCBI WGS metagenome assembly OHVX01 (sample SAMEA3882536, study PRJEB24775) | human gut metagenome | biome: human-associated habitat; feature: intestine environment; material: feces | place: Netherlands | collected 2009/2010
GCCCGTGGGTTATACCCTAAGAGCAAACCACCCTTTTTAAGGGTGGTTTTGATTTTAGGCAGAGGGGAAGGCTTTGGCGAGACCGGCGCGCGTCTGCGTGTCGGTCTTTTGGTAGATAGAGCTCAGGTGGCGCTGTACCATGCGCATCGAGATGCCGAGTTCCTCGGCGACCTGCTTGAGCGGGCGTTCATCCTGGGTCACGGCTATGAGCACGTCGACTTCGCGCGGGGTGAGAGCGTGGTCGGCGATGAAGGCCTGACGTTGCTCTTCGATGGTGGGGGCGGCGAGTGCTTCCTTTGCCAGTTGCTCGCGCTCGCGCTCCTGCTCGGTTTGGGGCAGGCGAAACAGGCCGGCTGCCACGAATGCCGCGCAGGCGGCGACGAGCAAAACGAGCGCGCCGATCATAATGAGGGCAACGTTGTCCGAGGTTACGAGAGCAAGCGAGATGCCCGATGTAGTGAATGCGCATACATTGTTGGCGGCGCGTCCCATGCCGGCCCAGAGGGCGGGCGCATGCATGCGCGGTGCCAGCTGTGTAAAGGTGGCGGTAAAGAACGTGACAAAAAAGCCCGAACTCAGATAAAAGACGACAAGGCCCAGGTTGGGATCGGCGCCGGCCTCCACGGCCAAGATCGAGATGGTGGAAAGTGCCGTGACGCCGAGCATGATGAGACCCATGTAGCGACGTTCGGCAAGATCAAAGATAAGACCGGCGGCAAGGCCGCTTGCCGCCAAAAAGAGGCGCGGCCAGGTCTGTACGGCGATGGTGCCGTGGGCGTTGGAGAGCGTGACCACGTTGTCGAGGGTCGAGAACAGGCAGGCAAGAATCATGACGAGCGCGATGCTCCAACATGCCTGCTTGGCGAGGGCGTGTGAAGGTTCGACAAAGGGATTGATACGGGAGCTTGGGCTCTCAACGGTCTCTTGAGGAACAGCGCCGAGGGCGGATATGGCGATAGTCGCTGCGCCAAGGACGATGAGCTCTGCGATACCGCCGCAATTGAGCAGGTTGATGGCGAACTGCATCAGGATGCCCGCGGCATAGGCCGCTCCCGCACCGGTGGCGAGCTTGGGGTCATCCTGGAATGCCAACGAAAAGGCGTGGTGAGTGGAGGCACCCAGCAGGCCGAGTCCAAAGAATGCCACGCAGCCCAGAATCTCGAGGGCAAGCGGGGCCGTAGGGAACTGGACCTGGGTCAATCCCAGGATGGCGATGGGAACAGCGGCGTTGACGACTGCCAGTGAGTGGCCTTTGCGCTGTGCGAGCCCGAGCAGTGGTGCATATCCGATAAAGCCGATGACGCTGGCACCAAGGATGAAGCCCTGCGCAATCACAACACGCTCGGCACCGGTGAGCAGCCCGACATTGATGTCGAATCGAAACTCGGCGGCAAGAAAGACAAAGGTAAAGAGCGCAAGTGCCAAAAGCGCGTTGATTTTAGGCTTACTCAGATTCAAGGACAGTCCTTTGGGTGGACGGAATAGTCGTGTCCTCGATTGTAGCGTCCCTGGGACGCGTGTGACGACAACGAAATCATATTGAATTAAACCGCAGGTAGAAGCCTAGGTTCACATCTACGAACCTAGGCATATGGAGTCATTTGGCACATCTTGGTGGTACAGGACCACCACAAAGGGGACAGGCACCTTTGTGGTGGTATGTCCCTACGACCAAGGAGGCCGTTATGTGCGGAAGCCACTTTGATAAGCAAACCCAACGCGAGCGTACCTGCTCGCTGGTTCACGGTACCTGGCGTTGTGTGGGTGCCAAAATAGCTTGCGCCGGCGCGTGTGCGCTTATGGTCGGTCAGTTGCTGCTGCCGAGCGTGGCGCTGGCGACGGAATGCGCCGATCCCGCCGCTGAGACGGATGAGGTTGCCGCGGCTCCGGTGACGCCGACGGTTGCGGAGGATACGGCTGCAACGACCGCACCAGCTGCTTCGACCGCGCCTGCAACCGATGCTGCTCCGGCGGCGCAAGCCACCGTTGAGCCTCAGCAGACAATCCCAGCCGATGCCGCCAATGAGTCTAGCGGTGCTGCGCTCGCTGGGCAAAACGCTTCTGGCGACGACAACGCCGCCATGCCGGCGAGCAACGCCATCATGCCCTGCGGTGTGACCGATGTTGTTGGCGGCAGCGACGTTAGGGTCAATACGACCGTGGTTTCCCGCTACACGGACTGCGCGCTTCCGAGCAATGTCACACTCGAAAAGGGCCAGTCGTATACCTATGATTTTCCCGATGTTGAGGGCGGCATGCCGGATGAGCCGCTCTGCGAACTTGTCGAAACCAAGTACTACCGGGCCGATGCTGCTTCGGGCACCCTGGCTGAAGTCCAGGACACATCTATGTCCGATGTGACGGCTCGCTTTGAGCCTGTTGGCGATCACATGAGGCTGACGCTGACCTTTACGGGTGGCGCGGCAGGCGGCTCGTATCGACTCACGCGCAATGAGGCTCTCTATATTGGCTCGGCACTGGAGTATACCGGAACTGACTATGAAGGCAGCTCGACTATCCTCAACGAAACCAGGTACGATTATTACCTCCGCTACGTCATCAATAGCGTAATTACGCTCGTTGCACCGGAAAACGAAGCCCTCCATAACCTGGACGTCAACGACGTGAAGACCGACTACGCGCCCGGCGAGGCGCCGCGTGCGACCGCGACGATTCCTGCCGCCGATGCCGATAAGTATGAGATCGCCTATGAGTGCTGGGAGGAAATGGAGCTCAATATGGAATCCGGGGAGTCGGTACCCGTCGCCTTCTGGTATTCCGATCCCGCAGAGTACAAGCCGGGCATGAAGAAGATTGACCACTTCGAAGAGGGTAAGTTCTACATGTACTCCGTTGAGCTGAGGCTCAAGGGCGACAATACCGTGGCTGATGACTGCAATATGAACGTCAACGGTCATTGGGTGCACCACATAAAGACCGACAACGGCGTCTTCGCGCCCAATGCTGACAATATGCTGTGCGAGGCTCCGATTGATGAGTGGCGGGCAATCGACCTTATCGAGACTAACGGTGCCATGACCACCTTTAAGGCAGGCGACAGGCCGGTCTTTACGGCGGGTACTCCGGCGGGTTCCGACTCTATTCTCCAGTGCGAGTTCTGGACGGGCAGCGACGGCAGCGAAGTAAATTCCGTCGAGTTCTGGGACCAGCACATCACCAACCATATCGACGCGTTTAAGCCCGGTGTGACCTATCGTTACGGTCTGTACTTTAAGCCGGCGCGTGGTTTCTACTTTACGTCCAATACCAAGTTGAAGATCAATGGGGTTGAGTGTGGCTATCAGGTGGGCGAGGCAAGTGAGGTTGATCCCGAGAGCGGCTGGATCTACACCCTGTGGCTCAACACCGATCTGACCTTTACGCCCGAGGCCACGCCGGCTCCCGGTCCACAGCCCACGCCGGATCCCAATCCGACACCGCAGCCTGAGACCAAGCCCGAGGCCAAACCTGAAGCTAAGCCCTCGGCCAAGCCGGCTACGACCACCACGGTGAGCAAGACGGTTGAGAAAGCCACGTCGGCCAAGAAGTCCGCCGTCGTCCTGGCCGCCACGGGTGACGCCACCGCGATGACGGTCACCGCCCTGGGCATCGCCGGTGCAACCGTAGCCGCCGCCGGCATCGCCGCGACCAAGCGTCGCAAGCGCTAGGTTTTGATGACGGCGCCCATCCTCGGCTTTAGCACAATCTCAATCTGTAACATCAAACTGTCCAAAACGGCTCTAGATGTTACAGATTGAGATGAACCGAATGGCCGCCAATCTAATATCTCGATCTGTAACACCAGGCGGGGAATTTGACCTCTAACTGTTACAGATCGAGACAAACTGGCCGGCCAAGTCCAGAACCGCCACAAAGGTGCCTGTCCCCTTTGCGGTGGTTTGCGCAGGTAGAACGGTAGGTTCGTATATATGAACCTACCGTTCGCTTTGTTTTTGGACAACGATTACGCTGGATGACTTTTGGTTTGCAGGAAAGGAACGACCATGAGGTGGACTACTGTTCGAGCGCTTTGCCGCCGTCTGACCATTGCCGCGGTGACCCTCACCATGGTGACGGGCTCGTTGCCTGTGGGTGCGTTTGCTGAGGTGCTCACTACCGATAGCACCTTTGTGCAGACGGATAACGGCCAAGCAGCCGACGCCGCTCCCGCCGATTCGGCTGACGCCCAAACGTCAGACTCTGCTTCCGCCGACCCCGCGCCCGATGCCGGCGCTGCCGACCCCACAGTGCCCGCCGCCGATGACATCCCTACGCCCCCGGCCTCCGAGATTGCATCGGCGGCGGGCCTGACGGGCGCCGGACAGACCGAGAGCACACCTGCGGGTACGCTTGCCACCGATCTTGTCGAGGGCAGGGAGCTCGCCGAGCAGCAAAAGCAAGAGGAGGCTTCCGGCACCGAGGCGACCTGGAACGAGGAACTTGAACTCTGGGCAACCTCGAAGGGCGCTACGGGCGTAAAGGACGAATACGACGATGGCTACGTGGCCGGCGAGCAGGCCCCCGCGCAATACTACTTCTCGATCGATAGCCTCACCAACGAAATTTCTATCGAGTATGGCGACGCAGGCATTACCACGTTGGAGGTGCCCTCGACCATCGACGGCAAAAATGTCGTGAGCCTTAAGGGCATGGGAAACGCCGCTCTCACATCGGTCACCTTCGCCCCCGATTCGCATATCCGCTCTGTGGGCGGTTTGGGCGGCAGCAGCATCAAAGAGATCGCACTGCCCGATTCGGTCGAGGAGCTCAAGAGCTATGCATTCTACAAAAGCAAGACGCTCCAAACGGTAACCTGGCCCAACAACGCGGCCTTTACCACGATTCCCGAGCAGGCCTTTAAGGAATGTGAACAACTTGACGACAAGGTGGTGGCAACGCTGCCGCCTTCGGTCAAAACTATCGACTATCTTGCATTCGCCTATTGCGGCGTGCCACAGTTCTATGTCTCGGACACAACAGTGCTCACCTTTACGCAGATCAATGTGCCGGGCACGGTGGAGCGGATTGAGCGCAATGCCTTTGACGGGTGCTCGCATGTGTCGTCGGTGACGATCGGCGACGGCGTTAAATATATCGGAGCGCACGCGTTCGCCTCTCTTGATCCTGCGATTGCCGGCAAAGAGACTGTGCTACCCAAAAGCGTGGAAATGATAGAGTGGGGAGCTTTTGAGAACACGAGATACGGAAACGAGACGAACCATAATGCCGTTGCCCTGCGCGTGATGAACCCCGATCTTCAGTTTGGTGAGGCGGGCTATTCGGGCGACTATAATGAGCGCGTGACAATCGATGGCGTAACGTATGCGATTCCCTTTAGTGAAGGCCAGACCATCTATGCCTATGCGACCGATTCGGCTGGCAACCCCTCGATGGTCAAAAAGCTTGCCGATGCCGTGGCCGATCGCAAGGACTCCGTCGATTCCTCGAAGCCTGCCTACACGTTTGAGTGGATGGGCGAGGCGGCCCAGGTGACGGGCAAACTTCCCCAGGGCGCGGCGGCCACACTCGTGCAGGCGGGGCAGTCCACGCCGCTGGCGGTTGGCGATGACGGCAGCTTTACAGCGGACGCTCTCTCCAAGACAGCAGCCACCCTGCGCATTTCGCTCGGCGGTTACTATGACATGGTGCTGGCGCGCCCGGGCGACCAGATGACGGGCACATGGAATATCGGAGAGATTAAGGCGGAGGACTTTACCAAGATTCCGACTTCGCGCGCGATTGAACTCAATGTGGCCTATCTCGAACCGGTCGCAGGCCAGGATAAGACCGAACGCATTGAGCTCGATAGTCTCGATAACATCGATCTGACGGTGAAGAGCGCCGGCAAGACACTCAAACCTGCCAAGGGCGACAAGGAAAACGACTACCGTATCCAGGGTACAGCGCTCGTGGTGTCGCAGGCCATTGCCGACGCGGACCAGGATCTGGAGATAACGCTCGAGCCCAAAGACAGCCTCAGGCTGGGTGGGGCGACGGCGACGGTGAAGCCTTCGGCCGGCAAGGTCGATATCGACTTGAAGCCCTGGGGTACGGCGACGGTCACGACCAAGGGCGACTACCAGGGTGCCAACCGCGTGCTGGTGTTCCGTACGTCCGACGGCAAGCTGGTCGCCGACGGCGTCACCTATTTGATGGGTTACGAAGACGATGGCACCACGCCTATCATGAAGGCCGAGACGCCGCGCCTTAAGGCCGGTTCGTACACCATCGTCGCCTTTAACAAGACGAGTTACGACATCCAAGCGACGAGCTATTCCACGTTTAGCCGCCTAGGGCTGACCGTGGGTAAGCATATCGCGCAAAAACAGGTGAAGATCGAGGACGGCAAGCAGCTCGATGTGACGCTCGACGTCCCCACGTTTGACGTGGAGACGTATCGTGTCGAGCGCGGGCTGACGGCGGGCTCGGTTATCGCCGATTCGTCCGCGGTCGTTGGCGTGGAGACCGAGTTGCGCATTCATTACGAGCTCAAGGACAGCCAGGCTGCCAAGATTGAGATTCCGCTGGCCAAGGATGCCGTCGAGGATGTGTTCGCAGGCGCTCGCGAAGCCGGCGCCAGCTCCGATGCCATGTGGGCTGACACAACTTGGGAGGGCGACAACCTCGTTCTCGATATGAAGAAGGGCAAGGGCGCCGATGTGTTTGTGCGCTTTAAGCCTAAGGCCGCGGGCATCTATGCCATCTCGCCGCTTATTACACTGGGCGAGGTGACATTGCCACTGGGGAGCACGACGCTCGAGGTCAACGCCTCGCGCATCGAGGTCGACAGCACCGACGTTCACAGCCTGCTGGGCAATGTGGCCTACGTTTATGCGGCGCCGGGCAAGAGCGTGCAGCTTACCGTGGGGACGGGTGCCTCGGCTGCAAAGTACACCGGCAAGACCAATAAACTCGGCCGTGCCAAGATTGAATACGACCTGCCGCAGGATACGCTTGCTGCCGAGCGTGTGACGCTCGAAGCGCGCGTGGGCTCGACCGATGTTGCCGCCGCTGCTGCCGAGGTAACGGCTCGCAATTATGTGCGCTATGTTCCGGGCGCTTCGGTTTGGAACTTTGATGTGACGTATCGCGGCGGTACGCAGAACCTGGTTAAGGACGGCAAGGATACGGGTAAGAGCCTGTGGACCTTCCACCATCTGCCGCAAAAGAAGAACGCCTACTGGACGTTCGATATTACGCTCGAGGTGGGCAACGAGGAGGCTGCCGACACGCTCGACCTGTACGTGGACTGCGTGGACGGCAAGACCGTGACGATTCCGCTGAGCCAAAAGTCGCGCGAGGGCACCCGCGTGCGCTACGCGGCCGAGTATGTGGACGAGGGCTATCTCAAACTGCTCGATGAGTTCAACAAGGCAAACGACTCGACCTATGTGAACTGCGGCAACTTTGAGCAAATCTTTATGCCGCAGACCTACCGCATCTCCAACGCTCAACTTATGACCATGCTGAGTTTTGACGCCAACGCTTCGGCCAAAAAGCATTCCACCGCGGCCGAGGAGCGCCAGCAGGAGTTCTCGAATGCCGTGCAGCAGTGGCACGAGTATATGATGGATAACTCGTTTAACGATGTCGACGAGGCCTTTAACGACGCGATTGACCAGATGGTCGCCGATGCGTTTGCCGAGGAGGACGGGGACGGCAAAGAGGGCGAAGCACAAGGTGGAGCCGCCCGTAAGGCTCGTCGCGCCCCTGCCGCCCGCGACGGCGAGGGTGATGATGCTGGCAACGACGAGGCCGCGCAGTTTGCGGCCGAACTCAAGGCTGCGGTCGGCGGGTCGTCGGCGCTGTTAACCCAGCAGGGCGACAGCTATGGCGTCAATGTGGACAAGATGATCTTTGAGGATGCTTACGGCACCAGCGAGGATTGGTATCAGGAACTCGCGGCAGCCCAGGGCGCGAACGCTGCGGATGCGGCCGCCATCAAGGAGCTCGTCGACCATGCATCGCGAGCGGAGTTTATTGCCCAGCAGGCCGAGGATCTGGTGGGCCAGTCGATGGGTATCGGCCAGCTCAACCAATACGGAAGCTGGAATGACGCAACCGCTGCGGCGCTCAACAAGTGTGCGGGCATTAAGGCCAGCGAGTACAACGGTCAGTCGACGAGCGGGTTTAACGATTTGGGCCAGGCGCTCGGCAGCTCGCTGAGCTACAAGGCGGCTGACGACGATACCGTCAAGGGCTTTAAGGTCGCCGCGCCCGATGGCGAGCAGACGGCCTATATAGAGTCGGAATTTATCGAGAACTCCAATAACAACAAGAACCAGGCGCTTCTGTTTAACTCGATTGCCATGCAGTGCGACATTCTGGACAACCTGTACGACAACTGGAATGTGGTCCATAGCCTCAATAACTCTACGATTCGCGGTTGGCTTATGGCTTGGAAGCGCAACGGCGACGTGAGCGCCCACATGAAGCTCATCCGCACGATCCGTTCGCTCAAGAGCTATAAGATCGAGTGCGAGATGTTCGGACAGGTCTTTAAGACCGATGCGTGGAAGGCGGCCGGCCAGGCGTTTCCCGCGGCGACCCAGGGCATCGGCATCTTTACCGGCATTTACGGCGTGAACGATGCCAGCAAGAACTGGGAGAACGTGAACGTCCGTATGCAGAAGGTGAAGGGCGAGCGCGAGGGCTATGAGCTTCAGCATACACGCTTGCTTGCCAAGCCCGAGAAGACCGAGGACGACTGGAAGTGCATTTACGCGCTGCGTGACGCCATGGAGAAGGCGCGTGCGTTTGAGGATCTGCTGTATCGCCAGCTCTGCCACGACAGCACCGATGTGGCGGTGGGCTCCGTTATGACAATCGCCGGCGTGCTGACGGCCGGTTCGGCGGGTACCGTGGTGGGCGCCGCCTATGACGCGGCTTCGACCAGCGTGGGTTCGGAGCGCGCGATTAAGCTGACCAATGCCGAATGCGCCTACGATGTTGCCTGCGAGCAGGTGGAGCGCGCGTGCCAGAATCGCATTACGGTCAACTGGGGCGAGCTGACCGATGCCGAGGTCTACAAGGCCAACAAGGACGGCTTGATCTCGGACGAGAAGATGCAGTCGATCTTCGAGGCGCGTTATCGCAATGTGCCTGCCAAGGCAGCACCCGACCCTGCGGGCGTGGTGTACGAGGGCCTGCTGTCCAATACGGTTGAAGGCGCGACGGTTGAGCTGTGGGGCGCCGACGATGCGGCCGGTACCAATGCGGTGCGTTGGGATGCCGAGGAGTATGAGCAGGACAATCCGCTTGCAACGGGTGCGGACGGTGCATACAACTGGAATACGCCGACCGGCTGGTATCAGGTGCGCGTGACCAAGGACGGGTATGAGGAGGCGCGTTCGGCTTGGCTGCGCGTGCCGCCGATTCAGACTGAGGTGAACATTGCCCTGGTGTCGACGGCGGCGCCCGAGGTAGCGTCGGTTCACGCCTATACCGATTGCATCGAGATTGAGTTTACGCAATATATGGATGCGAGCGACGATGCCGTGGCCGCGCTGGATGCGCGGGGGCTGGGCGACGTGACGTATACGTGGCTCGACAAACAGGACGATCCCAATGGCAAGCCGCTGTCTCGCGTGCTGCGTATTCGCTATGCCGATGCGCGTGAGGCGGGCTCGGCGGTGGTGTTTGAGCTCAACGGTGCTCGCAACTACGCCGGCACGGCCATGGCACGCTGGGCGAGTGGCGAGCTTTCCGTGGGCGTGCGTGCCGACAAGCTCAAACTCAATGTGGAGCAGGCCGTGACCATGCTTGAGGGCAGTGACTTTGAGCTGGTGGCGCACGTGACCGATAAGGCGGGCAAGCCGTTTGCGGGCGCAAAGGTTAGTGTTGGGCTGGAGTCCTCGGCTATCTGCTCTGTCGATGCCACCCAGGCCGTGACGGGCGAGGACGGAGCGGCGACGTTTGTGCTGCATGGTGCTCTGCCCGGTTTGACGACGTTGACGGCGGCGGTGGACGGCACGGCGCTGTCCAAGCAGGTTGACGTTCGCGTGTCTGCCGAGGCAGTGCGACCGGCGCGACCGGTGGCGACGATTGGTGCGACGACGTTTGGTGCATGGTCGCCCAAGGAGAACTACATTACGGTGCCCAAAGGCACGAAGCTGGAGCTTTCGGCCGAGGATGGCACGACGATTTGGTACGCCACCAACGACACCTGCCCCTGCCGTGACGAAGGCCGTGTAAAGTACACCGAGCCCATTGCGCTCGATAGCAACATGTATGTGCGCATTGCGGCACAGCGCCCTGGCATGTCGTACAGCGAGTATTCCGAGCGTCTGAACATTACGATTACGGTGACCGATGGGGCGGTGCCTGAGCCGACGCCCGATCCCGAGCCGACGCCCGAGCCGGACCCGACGCCTGGCGACGGCGAGCAGGGCGGCGGTGCGGATGGCTCTGGCGGCGCCGGGGTCTCTGCGGGCAGTTCGACTTCGACGACGACCACGGTGACGACGGGCAAGTCCAAGGGTAAGGGCGAGAACGGCAAGAAGTCCGGTGGTACGGAGCTTGCCGGCACGGGTGACTCCGCCGCGATGACGGTCGCTGCTCTGAGCATCGCCGGCGCAACTGTTGCCGCGGCAGGCATCGCTGCGACCAAGCGCCGCAAGCGTTAGGTTTTGGTGGCGGCGTCCATCCTCGGCTTTTGCAAGATCTCAATCTGTAAAACCAGACTGCCCAAAACGGCTCTAGATGTTACAGATCGAGATGAACTGTTCAGCCGCTAACCTAACGTCTCGATCTGTAACACGTAGCGAGGAATTTGGTCTCTAACTGTTACAGATTGAGACAAAGCGGGAGCGGCTGGAGCAATATCTCGATCTGTAACAACTACGAGGCTCAACAGGGTCTAACTGTTACAGATTGAGACAAACGTCGGAATTGGTTCGCCGGCCAAGTCCCCGACTACCACAAAGGTGCATGTCCCCTTTGTGGTGATGGGTTGGCCGGCATAGAAAAAGCCCCCGCCGGGCGTGTGCTCGACGGGGGCTTTGCCGTTTGATGGCTAGTGCTGCAGGTGATTACTCGCCCAGCAAGCTCTTGGTGATCGAAGCGGCGGCCTTCTTGCCGGCGCCCATCGCCAGAATGACCGTAGCGGCACCGGTGACGATGTCGCCGCCGGCCCAGATGCGGGGATCGGTGGTCTGGCCGGTCTCCTCGTCGGCAACGATGTAGCCCCACTTGTTGAGCTCCATCTTGCCGCCGATCTTCTTTGCGAAGGGGTTGGCGTTGGTGCCGATAGCCGAGATCGCGACGTCGCAGGGAATCTCCTCGATGGCACCCTCGATGGGCACCGGGCGGCGACGGCCGGACTCGTCAGGCTCACCGAGCTCCATCTTCTGGACCTTGACAGCGCACACGGAGCCGTCTTCGCCAGCGACAAACTCGAGCGGGGAGACGAGCGGCAGAACCTCGACGCCCTCGGCCTTGGCATGGTGCAGCTCGGCACGACGGCAGGGCATCTCATCCTCGGTACGGCGGTAAGCGATGATGGCGTGCTCGGCGCCCAGGCGCTTGGCGGTACGGACGGCGTCCATGGCCACGTTGCCGCCACCAAAGACGACGACGTTCTTGCCGTGCTTGGTGGGGGTGTCGTACTCGGGGAACTTGTTGGCCTTCATCAGGTTCACGCGGGTGAGGTACTCGTTAGCGAAGAAGACGTTGGGCAGGTTCTCGCCGGGGACATTGAGGAACTTGGGCAGGCCAGCGCCGGTCGCCACGTAGATGGCGTCGAAGCCCTGCTCGAACAGCTCCTCGGCCGTGGCCATGTTGCCCACGACGGAGTTGTACTCAAACTTGACGCCCATGTCCTCCAGGCCGTCAATCTCGCGCTTGACGACCGCCTTGGGCAGACGGAACTCGGGGATGCCGTAGACCAGCACGCCGCCGCCGGTGAAGAAGGCCTCAAAGACGGTGACGTCAAAGCCGTTACGGGCGAGCTCGCCGGCGCAGGTGATGCCGGACGGGCCGGAGCCGACGACGGCGACCTTCTTGCCGTTCTTGGGGGCCATCTTGGGCGTGGAGGCGAGCTCGGGGCGATCACCCAGGAAGCGCTCGAGCTGGCCGATGGCCACGGGCTCGGACTTCTTACCACGGATGCACTTGCCCTCGCACTGGTTCTCCTGCGGGCAGACGCGGCCGCAGATGGCGGGAAGCATGGAGTCCTCGCGGATGGTATCGAGAGCGCCGCCGAAGTCCTTCGCGCGGATCTGCTCGATAAAGCGGGGAATGTTGATGTTGACGGGGCAGCCCTCAACACAGAACGGCTTCTTGCAGTTGAGGCAGCGCTCGGCCTCGGCCAGCGCCATCTCCTCGGTGAAGCCCTTGTCGACGGGGCGGAAGTCGCAGGCGCGCTCGGCAGCCGGCTCCTCGTTATCGGGGGTGCGGGGCGACTTCATATCGGCAACGAAACGACCGTTAACTAGTGGCATGCGCAGCTCTTTTCCTCATAGGCCTTGAGGGACTCGCCCTCTTCGGAACGGTAAGCGGCCTGGCGGGCACGAAGGTCATCCCAGTCGACCAGGGTGGCATCGAAGTCGGGGCCGTCGACGCAAGCGAACTTGGTCACGCCGCCCACCTCGACGCGGCAGCAGCCGCACATACCGGTGCCGTCAACCATGATGGGGTTGAGCGACGCGGTGATGGGGGTGTCGTACTTCTGGGCGGTGAGGGTCGAGAACTTCATCATCGGAACGGGGCCGACGCAGAAGACCTGGCTCACGGCCTTGTCCTGCAGCAGGCGCTCCAGCGGAGCGGTGACAACGCCCTGCTCTCCGTAGGAACCGTCGTCGGTGGTGATATGGATGTGGTCCTCGTCGAGGAGCTCGCGGAACTGGTCCTCCATGAGCAGGAGGTCCTTGGTGCGGGCGCCCATGATGGCGTGCACCTCGTGACCGGTCTCGACCAGGTGCTTGGCGACCGGGAAGGCAATTGCCAGGCCGACGCCGCCGCCAATGACGGCGCAGGGGCCCTCGGCCATCTCGGTGGGAACGCCCAGCGGGCCCACGACGTCGCGCAGCGACTCGCCGGCTTCGTAAGTGGACAGCATCTCGGTGGTCTTGCCGATCACCATGAAGATGAACTCGACCCAGCCCTCGTCACCGTTCCAGCCGGCCAGGGTAAACGGGACGCGCTCGCCCGTCTCGTTGGCGCGGACCATGAGGAACTGTCCAGCGTGCGCATGCTTGGCGATTGCGGGCGCCTCGATGCGGAACTTGAACACCTTCTCCGAGAACTGCGTCTTCTCCAGGATCTTATACATAGAACCCCTCTCTTGTTAGGGCCGCCGAACCGTGCCTCCACGGAAATGGACGGTAGCCCGAATAAAACCGTACGCGCACAGGCGTTGTGCAGACATACGGTGCAAATTATACCCTCATGGACATGTCACTTACGTGTGTCTTCGGCGGTTGGGAGCAGGGTTTATCCACTTCGACCTGCCAAAGGGGGAGAGGTTTATTTTGGCAGGTTTTATCAGGCAAAACGGCAAAGGGGGCCGGCCTCGGGTTGTGATGAGGCCGGCCCCCTTGGGGCGCTATGTGTGTATGGCAGTGCGGGGTTTATTGCGATGCAGCCACCACGGCATTTCCGTAGATAAAACCTGCCAAAATAAACCTGTCCCTAAATAGTAGGTTTTAGTGCTTGCCGTTGGCGGAAGCGGCGCCGTTTACGTGATCGCGGGCGTAGATTACGCCGTGGACGATGGCCAGACCGGCGGCATCTGCGGCGCGGGCGCAGGTGTTCTGGAAGTCCTCGGCCTCGCGGGCGCGCAGCTGCTTGAGCACGTAATCTGCCACGGCCATCTTGCCGGGAGGGTTGCCGATACCGGTGCGGATGCGGCTGAAGTCGCGGCTGCCCATCTTGTCGATGATGGAGCGCAGGCCGTTGTGGCCGGCGTGGCCGCCGCCCACCTTAACACGTACGTCGCCGGCGGGAATGTCGAGCTCGTCGTGAATCACGAGTAGCTCCTCGGCCTTGATCTTGTACTCGCGGCAGAGCTTGGAGATGGGGCCACCCGAGGTATTCATATACGACTGCGGCTTGACCAGCACGATCTGGCGCTTGCCGTTCTCTTCCTCGGCATCGTTGATATTAATGAGCGCGACCTCGGCGCCTGCCTGGTTTTTCCAGTACGTGACGCCGGCCTGACGGGCCAGCTCGTCGATTGCCTTAAAGCCGGCGTTGTGGCGGGTCTCGGCATATTCCTCGCCAGGGTTGCCAAGCCCGGCAACCATGCGAATCTTAAGCGGCTGTGCAGCTGCCATGTTTGTCCTCCGTTACGTAAATAGTTCAATCAACGACAAAGGCTACCACGCCCGCCGAAGGCGAGACTTCGTTTCAGCGAAATCCCACCAGACAAAAGCACGGCCGCGGCAGAGCGAGCCGTCGGAACAGAAGAAACCCCCGCGCGACCTTTGCGAAGCAAGGGGGAGCGCGGGGGTTTCTTCTGTTCCGACGGCGATGCGCCGGGTTACAAGGACGATGCGACTACAGCGCGAAGTCACCGCCGACGAGCGTGGAGACGGGCTCCTCGTGGTAAACGGCGGAGATGGCCTGAGCGAACTCCTCGGCGACCGAGATGGTCTTAATCTTGCCGCCGACCTCGACGGGGATGGCGTCGGTGACGACGCACTCGACGATCGGGGCGTCGTTCAGGCGCTCGATGGCCGGACCGGAGAAGATGCCGTGGGTGGCGCAGACGTAGATGTCGCCAGCACCCATAGCCTTGAGCTCCTTGACGTTGGCGCACAGGGTGCCAGCGGTGTCGATCATGTCGTCGTTGATGATGCAGGTCTTGCCCTTGATGTCACCGATGATGCCCATGACCTCGGCGGCGTTGTGGCGCGGACGGCCCTTGTGGGCGATGGCCAGGTCGCAGCCGAGCATGTCGGACAGCTTCTTGGCGGCCTTGGCGCGGCCCACGTCGGGGGAGACGACAACCAGGTTGTCGGTGTCGAAGTGCATGTCGTTGTAGTACTGGCCAAACAGCGGCAGTGCGGACAGGTGGTTAACCGGGATATCAAAGAAGCCCTGGATCTGGCCCTGGTGCAGGTCGAGGGTGATGATGCGGTTGACGCCGGCGCGCTCGAGCAGGTTGGCGACGAGGCGGGCGGTGATGGGCTCGCGCGGGCCGGCCTTGCGGTCCTGGCGGGCATAGCCGTAGTGGGTGATAACGGCGGTGATGGAGCGGGCGGATGCGCGCTTGGCAGCGTCGGTGGCGATGAGCAACTCCATGAGCATGTCGTTGACGTTGCCGCCGGCCACGGACTGAATCAGGAAGACGTCGGCGCCGCGGACGGTCTCGTCGTAGCGGGCGTAAATCTCACCATTGGCGAACTGCTTTAGCGTAAGGCCCGAAAGCTCGACCCCAAGGTACTCAGCAATCTTCTGAGCGAGGGGACGGTTGGAGGAACCGGAATACACGCGGATGGACTTGCGCATATTCTCCGACTTCTCGGGATCATTAATCGGCATTACCCTTCTCCTTTATATCGAATGCCATATAGATGCCTTGTTGCATTGTAACCGCGCGACGGGGTTAATCGGGTCTTGATAACGTCTTTACCGTCAACGGACACGAACCGACCACTCATCCTGTCGCGCAGGTCACGATAGAAAAAGGAGCCGCCCCCATGGGAACAGCTCCTTAGATGCTTAGTAAAACGTTATACCTCGTCGTCCTCGTGCAGACGGCGGCGATAATCGGCGGCCCAGCCCTCAATATTTACCTGGCGGGCGCGGCCCAGACCGAGTGCGTCGGCCGGGACCGGCTCGGTGATGACGGAGCCGGCGGCCACGAGCGCGCCGTCGCCGATCTGGGCGGGTGCGACCATCATGGTGTCGGAGCCGATGAAGGCATCCTTGCCGATGACAGTCTTGTGCTTGTGCACGCCGTCGTAGTTGCAGGTGATGGAGCCGGCGCCCACGTTGACGCCGGGGCCCATGGTGGTGTCGCCGATGTAGGACAGGTGCGGCACCTTGGAGCCCTCGCCGATCGTGGACTTCTTGATCTCCACGTGCGTGCCGGCCTTGGAGCCGTCGAGCATGTGGGTGCCCGGGCGCAGGTAGGCGCGCGGGCCACAGTCGACGCCGTTCTCGATGACAGCCTCGATGGCGATGGTCTCATCGATGGTGCAGCCGCTGCCGACGGTGGTGTCGGTGAGGCGACTGTTGGGGCCGAGCTGGCACTCCTCGCCCACGGTGACGTGGCCGATCAGGTGCGTCTGCGGCCACACGACGGTGTCGCGGCCGATAACGGCATCGGGGCCGATCCAGGCCTGCGTGGGGTCGATGAAGGTAACGCCCTCGGCCATCCAGTGCTCGTTGATGCGGTCGCGCGCGATAGCGGTGAGCTGCGCGAGCTGGATGCGGCTGTTGACGCCCAGGCCATCGCGGTAGTCATCGCAGTGGAAGATGGAGACGGCCTGGCCGTGGCTTTTGAGAATCTCGAGCATGTCGGGCAGGTAGTACTCGGATTGCGCGTTGTCGTTGCCGATCTCGTTAATGTGGGCGGCGAGCTGCGCGCCGTCGAAGGCGTAGCAGCCGGCGTTGCACTCCAGCAGCGTGGCGGCCTGCTCGGGCGTGCAGTCCTTCTGCTCGATGATGCGCTCGATCTGGCCGTCGGCGCCCAGCTTGATGCGGCCGTAGCCGAAAGGATCGGGCGGGGTCATGGTCATGACGGTGCAGGCGAGCTCGCCGGTGGCGACGGTCTGCGCGAACTTGGCGACGGTGTCGGCGGTGATGAGCGGCAAGTCGCCGTTGAGCACGACGACCGGGCCCTCGGTGATGCCGCAGGCCTCGAGTGCGACCTTCACGGCGTGACCGGTGCCAAGGCGCTCGGTCTGCTCGACGCACTCGACCTTGGTGGCGCTGCTGGCGTAGGCGCCGTCGATCAGGGCGCGCATCTCGTCGGCGTGGCTGCCGATGACGACCACGACGCGGCTGCAGCCGGCCTTGATGGTAGCGTCGACGATCCACTGGACCATGGGCTTGCCCAGGATCTTGTGCGAAACCTTGCAGTGGTTCGACTTCATGCGGGTGCCCTCGCCGGCAGCGAGGATAATTGCGGTTGCGTCCATGTGATCTCCTGTTACGTTATAGAGACGTGTGTTTGGAAACGATACACGGCGCAATATGATACCGCAGGCATATGTTGAGCGCGTAACGATTGGCGCATTGCCGCTGATGTCGGTGCCGCCGGCGTGGTGTTTGCGCTGGTTGTGCATGGCGTCGGCGCTGCGGCGTTGGCGTTTGAGCGAGGGATGGGAGGTGCCCGTGGATATCATGCGAGAGGAATCGGGCCACGAGCCCGTCGCGGCATTTTCGATGTCGCATCCGGCGGTGCCGGCGCTCTACATGGTGCTGACGCTGGGACTCACCATGTTCTCGATGCAGCCGGTGCTGATTGCACTGTCGCTTGCGGGCGGGTTGGCGTACGGGTTTGCGATGCGCGGCGCCGCGCGTACGTTGGGGGCGCTTCGCTGGCAGCTGCCGGTGATCTTGATCATCGCGGTGCTCAATCCGCTGTTTAGCGCCTCGGGCTCGACGGAGCTGTTCCGTATTGGCATGCGTGCGGTGTATTTGGAGAGTATGGTATACGGCCTGTGCATGGGCGGGTTGTTTGTGGCGAGCGTACTGTGGTTTGAGGCCGCGGCGTCGATGCTTGGCTACGACAAGGTGCTCGCGCTGCTGGGTAATGCCGCGCCGGTGATCGCGCTCATGATCTCGATGTGCATGCGGCTTATCCCGCAGTTTTTGCGTCGCGGTCGTACGGTGATGGCGGTGCAGGATGCGATTGATGTGCCGGGCCGCGTGCCGGCCGACCCCGTGCGCTCGCGCCTGCGGGCATCGAGTGTGTTGATGGGTTGGGGCATGGAAGATTCGCTGGAGCGCGCGGACGCGATGCGCTCGCGCGGGTGGGGTGCCGCGACGCGTCGTACGACGTATGCGCGGTATCGACTGGGGCGCAGCGACGTTGCCGCGTTGGTGGGGCTTGCGCTGTTTGGCGTGGTCACGGTGACAGTGGCGTGGACCGCGACGACGCAGTATTCGTTTTATCCTCAGCTCTTGGTGCCGGCGCCGTGGCCGGGCTATGTTGTGTACGCTGCCTGGATGGTGCTGCCTTGCGCGTTGCACGCGAGTGATGAGAAGAGGTTTGGCTGATGGCTCGGTTGGATAGGGGCCCGGTGTCGGGCGCGGCGTGCGGCCCGGATATGCCGGCGATTGAGGTGCGGAGCCTGAGCTTTGCCTACCCCGATGCTGATGCAGCGGTGCTCGAGGGGCTCGACTGGTCTGTTTCCCAAGGTGCATTTGCGCTGCTTGTTGGCGGTACCGGATCGGGTAAGTCGACGCTGCTGTCGCTGCTCAAACCCGAGATCGCTCCGGCGGGCGAGCGCACTGGCGAACTGCGCGTGCTGGGCGAGAACGTCGCCGACATGGATGTGCGGGCATCGGCGGAGCGCGTGGGCTATGTGTTCCAGGATCCCGAGAACCAGATCGTGTGCGAAACCGTGTGGCACGAGATGGCGTTTGGCCTGGAAAACTTGGGGCTAGCGCGTGATGAGATGCGCCGTCGCGTATCTGAGACCAGCTATTTCTTTGGGCTGGAAGATTGGCTTCACCGCGATACTGACACGCTTTCGGGCGGTCGCAAACAGTTGCTGTCGTTGGCGGCCGTTCTGACGCTGCGCCCGCGCGTGCTGCTGCTCGACGAGCCCACGTCTCAGCTTGATCCGGTTGCGGAGAAGAATTTCCTGCACGCGCTGTTTCGTGTGAATCGCGAGCTGGGCTGCACGGTTGTTGTGGCGACGCATCAGCCGCGCCCAATGCTCGAATACGCGACGTGTGCGTACCGGATTGAGGGCGGTCGCGTGCGCGAGGTGGCGGATATGGCTTCCTTGGGACGCCGAGAACCGCTGTTTTCCGATGACATGTTGGGGTGGGGTGCCATCCGATGTGCAAAAAACGGAGTGTTCAGCAGGCGTGAGGACAATTTGGGCTCTCTGGAGCCGCCCGGGGACGTATCGAGCGCGAAAAAAAGTTCGGAATTGGACAAATCGTCCGAATTTGTGGCGCAAACGTCGCTCGAGAACGGCTCGGAAGCCTTCTCGCGCACGGATGGAAGCAGAATACTCCAAAAAATGCACGGCGGGTCGGCTACCACCCTGTCGGAAGGCTGGTTTCGCTACGATCGAGCGTCCGGCTGGGTGCTGCGTGGGCTCGATGCGTCGTTTTCGGCTGGCGCGGTGCATGCGGTTGTGGGCGGTAACGGCTGCGGCAAGTCGACGATGCTTTCGGTGCTGGCCAAGACTGCCAAGCTGCAGCGTGGTCGTATGGTGCGCGGGGCGGCCTCGGCTGCGCTGCTGCCGCAGAACCCCAAGGCCCTGCTGCTTGCCGAGACGGTGCGCGACGAGCTGATGGAATGGGCCTCGACCTGCGGATATGACGAGAACTTGGCGCGGGAGCGTGCGGCGCAACTGGGATTAGACGGCCTGGAGGCGCGCCACCCCTACGACCTCTCGGGCGGACAGCGCCAGCTGCTTGCACTGGCAAAGCTGCTGCTGATCGGCCCCGAGCTGCTGCTGCTTGACGAGCCCACGAAGGGCTTGGACCTGGAGAGCCGTCGCATCATCGCCCGCGCCCTGCGTGACCATGTGAAGGCTGGCGGCACCGTCATCATGGCTACGCACGATTTGGACTTTGCCGAGCAGGTAGCCGACGACGTCGCCATGATGTTTGACGGCGAGATTGCCTGCATGGAGCCCCCGGCCGACTTCTTTGCCGACAACGTGTTCTATAGGGCGTGATGGGATGACGGACTGTCGTTTCTCGCGCTTGCTTGCAAAACTGGAGGTCCCGCTGTTGTTGGCGGTGCCGGCGGTGATGGCTGCGGCGTTGCTGTCGGGTGTTGGGCAGGCAGCGTTGGCCATGCTGGTTGTGGTGACGCTGGTGCTTGCGCTGTTCTTTGTGGGTTACGAGGCATCTCGTCCGGGTTTGCGCCAGATTATGCCAACGCTGGTGCTGGCGGCGCTGGCGGCGGCGGGGCGCATCCTGTTTGGGCTCATTCCTGACTTTAAACCGGTGAGCGCTATCGCCATTATCGCGGGGGCGACGCTTGGCCGTCGCAATGGTTTTATGGTTGGCGCGCTGGCGGCGCTGACCAGCAATTTCTTTTTTGGGCAGGGCATGTGGACGCCGTGGCAGATGTATGCCTGGGGGCTCGTGGGATACGTTGGCGGTGCGCTGTCGTATGTGGGTGCATTCGACCGCGCCGATGGCACCGTGCGCATGCCGGCGCTACTGACCTACGGCTTTGCTTCGGGTTTGCTGTACGGCGTGGTGATCAACGCGTATGACATCATTGGATTTGTACAGCCGCTTACTTGGGCGGGTGCCGTGGCGCGTCTTGCCACGGCAGTGCCGTTCGATATCACACACGGTCTCGCGACCTGCGTGTTTTTGGCTGCCTTGTACAAGCCTTGGTGCCGTCGCATCAACCGCGTCGTCGTGAAATACGGACTGTAGGGCTAGTTGCGCCGAGGCGGGAATCAATACTGCCAAAGTGCCATTTTAAAACTATGCCGGTTTACGGGGCTAGATTAGCACAGGCAGACCATACCAGTTTTTTTCGAAATAGAGCAAGCCGTTCACCTGCGGTTTTATTATCTCGGAATTGTGTATGGTTGGGGGTTCGCGATTCAGCCCCGTAAACCGGCATAGTTTTGGAATGGCGGCTGATACGACGGGCATCGTGGCCCCCAGAGAGCCAAATTGATCCATTTTCTTCCGTCTCCAGATGTCCCCAGGAAATCAGTTGACGGCGCTTGCCACGAAACTGGCCCATCTACTACGTTTAGCTTGATACCCCCGACCATGACCGCGTTTTATGAAAAACCGCAGGCTTTCTACCTGCGGTTTTCTTTTTGCGTTGTTCGCTGTGGTTGAGGGTAGTGGCTTAAACGTAGTAGATGGGCTGGTTTCGTGGCGGACGGGGTCACGCGGGCGCCCTTGCGCGGGCAAAAGTGATCCGTATTCCTTCGTCCCCGGGGATCATTTGGGGGCTAGAGCTCTAGCGTGAGGGTGACGGGGCAGTGGTCGCTGCCGAAGATGTCGCCGCGGATGCCGGTGTCGCGTACGTTGTCGGCGATTGCGTCGCTTACCAGGAAGTAGTCGATGCGCCAGCCTGCGTTGTTCTTGCGGGCATTAAAGCGGTAGCTCCACCAGCTGTAGACGCCCTCGACGTCGGGGTTTGCCGCGCGCCAGGTATCGGTAAACCCGGCGTTGAGCAGCTCGGTAAACTTGCCGCGCTCTTCGTCCGAAAAGCCTGCGTTGCCGCGGTTGGACTTGGGGTTCTTAAGGTCGATCTCTTCGTGCGCCACGTTAAAGTCGCCGCAGGTTACGACGGGCTTGCCGGTTTCGTGCTCAAGCGCGCTCAAAAAGCCGCGATAGGCATCATCCCAGGCCATGCGCACATCGATGCGCGCGAGCTCATTTTGGGCGTTGGGCGTATAGACGTCGACAAACCAAAACTTGTCGAACTCGAGTGCGCAGACGCGGCCCTCGGTTGCGGCTTGGGCGACGAGTACGGCCGCCTCGCCCTCGCCGGCGTAGGGTAGCAGCGCGTCGGCGTGCAGCACGCGCTGCGGTTCCTGGCGGCTAAAGACCGCGGTGCCCGAATAGCCTTTACGCTCGGCGTAGCTCCAGGTTTGGTGATAGCCGGGCAGGTCAATATCAACCTGGCCTTCTTGCAACTTGGTTTCTTGCAGCGCCAGGACATCGACATCGAGTTCCTGCGCGATTTGAATAAAGCTCGGGTCCTTTTTGAGCACGGCGCGCAGGCCGTTAACGTTCCACGAGGCAAAGGTGTAAGTCTGAGGCATGGTGTCCTTTCGACGGGGTTGGCAGGCTTAAGATTAACGCAACAAGGGCGGGGTGGGCTCCGTGCATGCTGACTTAAAGGCCGCATGCTGGGACGTCGCCCAACGCTACCCGACCAACAAGGACGGAGAACTCATATGACGCAGGCAATAACGGATCCCAAGCAGGCCTCCGCCGCGCTGGCGGAGCTGTTCGGCACCCACAAGCGCGTGGTCTTCTTTGGCGGCGCGGGTGTTTCCACGGCAAGTGGCATCCCCGATTTCCGCAGCATGGACGGCCTGTATCACCAGCAGTTTGCCTATCCGCCCGAGACCATGCTGTCGCATAGCTTTTACGAGGCGCATCCGGCCGAGTTCTTCGACTTTTACCGCACCAAGATGATCTCGCTTGGCGCCAAGCCCAACCGCTGCCACACCAAGCTGGCCGAGCTGGAGCGCGCCGGTAAGCTTGATGCCGTGGTGACGCAAAATATCGACGGCCTGCATCAGATGGCCGGCTCACAGCGCGTGTTCGAGCTGCACGGATCGGTCCATCGCAACATTTGCCAGTCGTGCGGCGCGGTCTATAGCGCCGAGTGGATTTGCTCGCGCGAGCACGAGGATGCCGCGGGCGTGCCTGCGTGCCCCGCGTGCGGCGGCCGCATCAAGCCCGATGTAGTGCTCTACGAAGAGCCGCTTGACGAGCATGTGTTGACCGGTGCCGTTGCCGCCATCGCCGCGGCCGATGCCCTCATTGTGGGCGGGACCTCGCTCGTGGTGTATCCGGCGGCAGGCCTTACGCGATACTTTACCGGCGATACGCTGGCCATATGCAACCTTGCTCCCACCGATCAGGATGCAAATGCCGACCTGCTGATTTCTTGCGACATCGCGGCCGCGTTTGCGTTCTAGCCCGCGCGCGCGGATACAATAGAAAGACTGAGTGCAAAGCGACCCCGCCGCCAGCTCCCCAAGCTCGGCGGCGTGGGCATTTTAGGAGGATGTTCATGGCGAACGACAGCAAGACATGGCGGTGCGGAAAGTACGAGCTCAGCTTTGACCGTCCGCGCATCATGGGCGTCCTCAACGTGACGCCCGATTCGTTTAGCGATGGCGGGGAGCACTTCGACCCCGATGCCGCCATCGAGTACGGCCTGGCGATGCTCGACGCCGGCGCCGACATCATCGACGTGGGCGGCGAGTCCACGCGCCCTGGTTTTACCCCGGTCAACCCCGACGAGGAGGCTCGCCGCGTGCTGCCCGTGGTGCGCGCGCTGGCCAAGGAGGGCGCCATCGTCTCGATCGACACGCGTCATGTGGCGGTTGCCAAGGCGGCCGTGCGCTGCGGCGCCTCGATCGTCAACGACGTGACCGGCTTCACCGATCCCAAGATGGTCGAGTTCGTTAAGACGAGCACCTGCGGCGTCATCGTGATGCATGCCGGCGAGGTCGCCGCGCCCGCACGCACGCACGCAACGGTGCAGCTCGATACCTCGGCAGCGGCGTTTGTTGCCGAGAAGGCGCGCGAGGCGGCTGCCGAGGCCGCGCGTGAGGCCGAGAAGCCGGCTCGCCGCCGTCGCGGCAAGTTGCTGGGCGAGCCTAAGCCGGAGGCCAAGCTTCCGGGCGGCGTGGTGCAGCCCTCGTTGCCGTTTGGCGAACCGGAGCCCACGTCCGAGCCTTCAAGCGAGCAGGAGACGCCGGCCGCCGAGCAGGCTACTGCCGCCGAGACCGTCGCGCCCGCGCCCGAGGCCACGCCCGCAGCCACCGAGGCCGCATCGGAGTCCAATGACCGCCTGGCCGCCATGATGCGCCGCAGCGCCCGCCGCGAGGAAGCCTACGTGCCCACCTCGCAGCTCCGCCGCTTCACCCTGCCCGATTCGGCGCCCATCATGCGCCGCGTCATGGGCTTTCTGTCCGACCAGGCCCGCACGCTCATCCATGCCGGCGTGTCGCGCGACCGTATCTGCATCGATCCTGGCCCGGGCTTTGGTAAGTCGGCTAACGAAGACATCGTCATCCAGCGCGAGACTGCCAAGATGGCGTCACTGGGCTATCCGCTCATGTGCGCCGTGTCGCGCAAGCGCTTTGTGGGCGCCGTCTCGGGCGTGACCGAGGCCGCCGAGCGCGATGCCGCTACGTTTGGCGTGTGCCTGGGCGCCATCCAGGCCGGTGCCAACATCGTGCGCGTGCACGACGCCGCGGGTTTTGCGCAGTTCCTGAACGGCTACTGGGCGGTTGCCAAGCCGCAGCCGCGCCGCGCGTTTGTGGCCGTGGGCTCCAACCTGGGGCATCGCTGCGACAACATCCGCGCCGCACGCGAGATGATCGCCGAGATTCCACTCACCTGCGTGTCTAATTCCTCCAAGATTTACGAGAGCGAGCCGGCCTACGAGACGCGCCAGGACGCGTTTGCCAACGCCGTCATCGAGATCAAGACCGAGCTGGCGCCGCTGGTGCTGCTCGATGAGCTCATGAAGATCGAGGCCGAGCTGGGGCGCGACCGCTCCAAAAAGGCCAAGGCCAACGGTCCGCGCACCATCGACCTGGACCTGCTGTGGATGGATGGCGAGACCCACGGCGGCAAAAAGCTGCGCCTGCCGCATCCTCTCATTGGCGAGCGCGACTTTGTGCTGGTGCCGCTCGAGGACCTGATGCACGACCCGGCGCGGTTCTTCCGCTACAACGGTGTCGAGGTCAAGGAGCCCGAGGACCGCGTGGGCCATATCGTGGGCGAATTGGGGCGTATGTAGATGATCGAGATGAATGCTGTTGTCGCCGGCACCGAGCTCGACGCGGCGCGCGACGCGGGCCGCGAGGGCGTGTCCGCGGGCTGGTGCGCGTGGAGCGCGGGCGATGCTTCGCTGACGTTTTCGCTGGTTGTGCGCCCCGATGTGAACATGCATGCCTTCCACGGCCTGCCGTTTGTGGCCGCGATGGGCATGATGGACGCGCTCGTGGGCACGGCATCGACGCCGGGGTTGGGCCTTGCCGGTAAGGTGGGTATCCAGTGGCCGAGCGACATTGTGTGCGGCGCGCCCGCATTTGAGACGTCGTTCGCGCGCGTTACCGTGAACGGCGGTGCCGGTGCCGCGGGCATGTTCGGTGCCGTGACGGTGGATATTGAGCTTTCGGCGTTGAGCGAGCTCGGTGTGGATGCGGCCGACGAAGCGCTGGTCGAGGAGTTGGCCGCCGCCGTGCTGACCCGTGTGGACACCTGGGCGGTTGTTGCCAACACGCCGCAGGGCGCTGCCGGTCCGCTGGCTCCCGTGCTGGGCGAGTACTTCGACATGGTGCCGCTGCTGGGCCGCCAAGTTGCGGCGGTGTCGCCCAACGGCTTGCCGCTTGCGGTCGGTGTGTTTGCGGGCCTGGACATCTGGGGTCGTGCGACCATCAAGACCGATGCCGGCGAGCAAGAGTTTCCGCCCGAGGTCGTACGGATTCGCGGTCTGTAGCGTCTCGGCTTCGCCAGAGCCTACGCTAGCTCCTGCATGCGGCGGTAGATTTCGCAGATGCCTTTGATGGTGAGTTGGCCGTCGACTATGTCGAAGGCGTCGGTCGAATCGGCGACGATGCTGGCGAGGCCGCCCGTGGCGATAACGGTGGCATCCTCGCGCCCTAGTTCGCGCTTCATGCGCGCGACCAGGCCCTCGGCCATGGCGGCGGCGCCCGTCACGGCGCCCACCTTGATGCACTCCTCGGTATCGCGGCCGATGGCATGCTCGGGCGCCTCGAGCGGAACGCTGGCGAGCTTGGCGGCTCGGGCGGCGAGCGCGTCCATCGAAATGCGGATGCCCGGCGCAATCGCTCCACCAATGTAATAACCGTCCTCATCGATGACGTCGATATTGGTCGCGGTGCCAAAGTCCACCACGATTGCCGGCGCGCCGTAGAAGGTCTCGGCCGCAACGGCGTTAGCGACGCGATCGGCGCCTACGGCCTGGGGACGCGCCGCGCGCAGCTTGGTCACCGCGGCCGTCTGCGGTCCGATGACGATGGCGTCCGCGGCAATGCGGTCGGCCACAGTGTGCCACTCGCGCGAGAGCTGCGGCACCACGCCGGCGAAGGCGATCGCGTCGACCGCGTCGAGCGAGAGGCCGTACATCTTAAAGAAGCCCATCAGGCGCACATGGATCTCGTCGGCGGTATAGGAGCGGTCGGTGGGCATGCGCCACGACTGCACCAGCTCGTCTCCGTCAAACAGGCCCATGGCCGTCTGCGTGTTTCCCATATCGATAGCGAGCAGCATGTCTACTCCCGGTGTTGGCATAAAAGGACGCGCACCATTGTATACGCGCCGTCGACGGCGCTCGGCCGCGATTCGTTTACGGTGATAGGGGCTGAGGGGTTTTAAATATGAAGGAATTATGCTCTACGAGATTTTCCTTGCCGTTTACCGAACTCCCGCGTAATATTCTTTCTTGCGCACATGAGGCGCCCAGACATTGCGGGGTGGAGCAGTCTGGTAGCTCGCCGGGCTCATAACCCGGAGGTCGTAGGTTCAAATCCTGCCCCCGCGACCAAGAACTTGCAGCTCGTCGGCCTAGCCGGCGAGCTTTTTTGTTATTTCGGGACCGTGTTTTCGGTCCAATTCTCGGCCTCTCAAACAAAATCTCGATCTGTAACATCTAGACCCGATTTGGGCGGCTAGGTGTTACAGATCGAGATATACCGGTGGGTTGGGTCGTGTTTGTCTAAATCTGTAACACGAGGGACGGATTTTGCCGAGTTGTTGTTATAGATTGAGATTTTCTAGCAGGCGGGTTTGGTTTGTCTCGATCTGTAACAGTAAGACCCAGTTTTGCCGCGTAACTGTTACAGATTGAGACAAACCGGCGGGCCGCCCTGCCCCATCCACCTGCCGCTACCTGCTGTCTGCCGATTTCCGTTGCGCCACTGTGCTCCCATGCCATATCCTCTAGACAACTACGCGGCAACATCGCCGCCGCGCCTACAAGAGAGGAATGTCCATGACCGCACCTGCATCCAAGCTGCTCCAGCCCATTACGGTTGGCCCCCTTGAGCTCAAGAACCGCATTATGTTCCCGCCGCTTACCACCGGCTACGAGGAGCGCGACGGTTCCATTGGCGAGCGCAGCCTGGCTTTTTACGAGCGCCTGGCCCGTGGCGGCGTGAGCTACATCGTCATCGGCGACGTTGCCCCCGTCATGACCGCAAGCCCCACGCCCAAGCTGGCAACCGACGCCCAGATCCCCACGTTTAAGGCGCTGGCCGATGCCGTCCACAAGCACGGCGCCAAGGTCGCGCTGCAGCTGTTCCACCCCGAGTACGATGTGCCCGGTGTCGGCCGCATGGTCATGGGCTCCATGGCTGCCGCCAAGGCCGCGCAGGAGGCCAAGGCCGCCGGCGACGAGGAGACCTTTGCCGCCAAGATGGCCGAGTCCAACGAGATCCGCAACCAGGCCTACGCCAAGCTGCATCACGACATGCAGCACTTTGTGAACGAGGCGAGCGTAGAGCAACTCACCCAGATCAAGGAGGCCATCGCTGCCTCGGCCGCCCGTGCGCAGCAGGCCGGCATCGACGCCATCGAGGTCCACGGCGATCGTCTGGTGGGTTCGCTGTGCTCGGCCATCCTCAACCAGCGCACCGACGAGTACGGCGGCTCGTTCGAGAACCGCGTTCGCTACGCGCTGGAGGTCGTCGCTGCCATTAAGGAAGCCGCGCCGCAGCTGATGGTGGAGTACAAGCTCCCCGTGATCATGGAGAACCCCGACGGCACGCCGCGCGGCAAGGGCGGCTTGCTGCCCGACGAGGCCTGCGAGTTTGCCAAGCTGCTCGAGGGCGCGGGCATCGACATGATCCAGGTCGCACAGGCCAACCACACCGGCAACATGGGCGACACCATTCCGCCCATGGGCGCCATGCCCTACAACTGGACGCTGCCGGTGGCCGAGCGCGTCAAGGCCCTGGTCTCCGTGCCGGTGGCAACCGTCGGCCGTGTTGTCTCGGTCGAGGCCGGTGAGAAGATTCTGGAAGACGGCGCGGCCGACATCATCGCCTACGGCCGCTCGCTCATGTGCGACCCAGACATTGCGCTGAAGGCCGCCACGGGTGAGCCCATCCGCGAGTGCCTCAACTGCAACAAGGGCTGCGTCGATGCGATTCAAAACCGCAAGTACATCTCGTGCGTGCTCAATGCCGAGAACGGCGACGAGGCGACCATCGCTATCAAGCCGGGCGAGGGCGACAAGAAGATTGCCGTGGTGGGCGGCGGTATTGCCGGCCTGGAGGCCGCGCGCGTGGCGGCCAAGCGCGGCTACGACGTGACCGTCTACGAGGCGAGCGATCATCTGGGCGGCCAGATTGTGCTGGCGGCCGCGCCTCCGCGTAAGGATGAGATCATGCGCTCGGTCGAGTACTACGAGAAGATTCTGCCCGGCCTGGGCGTGAAAGTTGAACTCAACCATGCCGCCAGCCCCGCGGATCTCAACGCCGCCGACGCCGCGATTGTGGCCGTGGGCGCGCACGACGTGGTCATCCCCGTTCCGGGTGCCGATTCGGACAAGGTCGTCTCGAGCTGGGACGTGCTGGCCGGCAAGGTGGAGCTTACGGGCCGCGTCGCTGTCATTGGCGGTGGCCTGGTGGGCACCGAGACTGCCGAGTATCTGCTGCAGCACGGCTGCGAGGTGGCGATTGTCGAGATGCTCGACAAGATTGCCGCGGGCGAGTCCGAGACCATTCTGCCGCTGATCATGAGCGATTTTGCAGAGCACAACGTGGAGCAGCATGTTAAGACCCGCCTGACCGCCATTACCGACGAGGGCGTGGAGGCCATTCGCACCACCGAGGACGGCGCCGAGGAGCCGGTGAAGATCGCCTGCGATTACGTGGTGATGGCCGTGGGCTCCAAGGCCAACGCGTTTGACCTGGATGGCGTGACGGTGCCCGTGACCTGCGTGGGCGACTGCTCGGGCGAGCGCACCGCCGACATTGCGAGCGCCATTCGCACGGCGTATCACGCGGCCAACGAGCTGTAGTTGAACATCGCGGCCAGGCGGGGCGGTAGCACGGATCCGTCTCGCCCGGCTGTGTCCCGTCGGGTGTCAACCGGTGCGGGGCCTGCAAGCGCAGCAGGTCCCGCCCTTTTTGTTTTGCTCCGGTGGATGGCAATGCGCGGTAATCATGAGGAGTGAGGACGTCTACTGTCTTGCAGATCACTCAAAATTATTGGGGGAGGGGTTAATAACTATATCCTCTATACCAAAGGACATAAAGAGATGCCAATTTTGTTGACAAGCGAATGACGATTAGCTGCGAGTCAGCTACCAGCGTAAATAATCGATAAAGAAATGTCGTAATTTGGTGCCAAATGCCCAGATAACGCCGCGTCTACTTTAATTAACTGCTTTGAGCAAACAGTAAAATGCTACTATCTAACTTGCACGTAAGAAAGCAGATTAACGGTTAAGGCTAAGAAGTGGCAGGTATGTCGGAAGCAACAAGGACTCGCACGCATGCGCCCGAGGTTAGGCAGCGCGCCGTCGAGATCCTCCAAGAGGGGGTCGGTCATCGCGCCCTCGCCGCGGAGCTTGGCATTCCCCAGGCCACGGCTCGTCAGTGGGCCCGCGCGTATGCCGTGGGCGGTGCCGACGCCGTTCTCAACGCCGGTTCGCATCATCACACCTATTCGTACGACGTAAAGCTCGCTGTGGTTAAGGACCGTCTGGAAAACGGCTTGACGGTTCGCGAGGCCATGATCAAGCACAAGATTCCCAGCGAGTCTTCGGTCAAGGCTTGGTGCCGCCAGTATCGCGAGAGCGGTGAGTCCGCGCTGGTTGATAAGCCGCGCGTTAAAAAGGCGGAATAGCAAACGGGATGGTGCGCCCACAGGGGCGCATTTTTCTTGCCGCGTCAACTTTTTGGACCGCCGCGAGCTATCGGGACATCCTCCAAAGTGGCCAATAAACCGCGCACAGTGACCCGCGCGCCTGTCGCTGCGATAGGGGAGCGTCGCCTCTCTGCTCCAAAGCGGACGTGCCCTTGCCTCGTACGCCTAAAACTCCCCAGTTGACCGAAAACCTGCCACCGCAACCCCGTAATTGAGCTATAACGTTAAACAATTGCAGCGTTTTTGCATGGGGGAGTGATGGTATGACGCTACTGTATTTCCTTACCCTGTTTCCGCTGGTACCGGCGCTGGGCATGCTGCTCGCGCGTGGTGACCGCGCCCGCGATGCGGTGGGGCTCATAGGCTCCGGCATTATTATGGCGGTGACAGTTGTAGTCGCCGTCATGTTTTTTGGTACGGGTCCGCAGAGCTTTGAGGTTGCCCCCGACACCTCGCATGTGCTCTCGATTATCAGCTCCGTCATCGACGTTGTCCTGTGCGCCGTCATCCTGTACAACGCGTTCAAATATAGGAACGCGCTCACCGGTGTGCTCGGCGTGGTGCAGCTGGTGGGCTCGGTCGCCTTTGCGGCCATGACGCTGCCCGCGGCCGAAGCCGTCACCGCAACGCCGCTCTACCTGGACTACATGAGCGTGATCATGGTCCTCGCCGTCGGCATTGTCGGCAGCCTAATCTGCGTGTATGCCTTGGGATACATGAAGGACTTCCAGGCCCACGACGAGCACGAGGCCGCACTGCGCGGGCAGACCGCGCCCGACCGTCGCCCGCAGTTCCTGGCGCTCATGTTCCTGTTCCTCTCGGCCATGTTCGTCATCGTGACGAGCGACAACCTTGAGTGGCTGTTCTGCGGCTGGGAAATCACCACCGTGTGCTCGTTCCTTATGATTGGCTACACGCGCACGCCCGAGGCCATCAAAAACGCCTTTACCCAGATCATCCTCAACATGCTGGGCGGTATCGCGTTTTTGGCCGGACTCATGTACCTGCACGTTAACGGCATGCCGCTGACCATCTCGGGCATGATCGAGCTTGCCGGCGCTGGCACCGCGCAATCTGCGCTGCTGGTGATGCCGGTCGTTCTGCTGTCGCTCGCCGCACTCACCAAGGCCGCACAGATGCCGTTCCATACTTGGCTGTTGGGTGCCATGGTTGCCCCCACGCCCACGAGCGCTCTGCTGCACTCGTCAACCATGGTCAAAGCCGGCGTGTTCCTGATGGTCAAGCTGAGCCCGCTCTATGCCATCTATCCCGTGACCGGCTTTATGGTCACGAGTGTGGGTGCCATCACGTTTTTGCTCGCTGCCCTCATGGCCATTTCGCAGAGCAACGCCAAACGCGTGCTCGCGTACTCCACCATTTCCAACTTGGGCCTCATCAGTGCCTGCTTGGGTGTCGGCGCGCCCGAGGCCGTATGGGCGGCCATCTTCCTGATCCTGTTCCACACGGTGGCCAAGTCGCTGCTGTTCCTGTGCGTGGGCACGGCCGAGCATCATATCGGCAGCCGCGATATCGAGGACATGGACGGTATGTTCAGCCGCATGCCGCACCTGACGCGTCTGATGATGCTGGGCATTATGGGCATGTTTGTGGCGCCGTTTGGCATGCTCGTGTCCAAGTGGGGCGCCCTGGTGGCGTTTGCGCAGACCGGCAACGTGCTAATGATCATGGTACTTGCCTTTGGCTCGGCCGCGACGTTCTTCTTCTGGGGCAAGTGGCTTGCCAAGCTTTCGGGCGTCGACCCCACGGCTCAAAACGTTGAGGTCAATGTCCATAAGACCGAATGGATGGCCCTCAACACCATCGCCGCGCTGCTGATTCTGTGCTGCGTGGCGTTTCCGGTTATCTCGAGCGGTCTGGTGTCGCCTTACCTCGCCATGGTGTTTGGCCGCGTGCCGTACGTTATTGGCAAGGACGCCATGTATCTGATGGTGGTTATCGTGGCTTTTATCGCCGTGGTGCTGCTGACTTCATTCCGCGTGAGCAACAAGCCGCACGTCAACGTGTACCTCTCGGGTGTGGGAACCGACAAATATCGCCATTTCCGCGGCTCGATGGGACACGAGGTGAAGGCCGAAAAGCGCAATTGGTACTCGGAGGACGCCCTTGGCGAGAAGCGTATTGGCCCCGCGGGCAGCGTCGTGTGCTGCAGCATTATCTTGTTTGCGCTGCTGTGTTGCGCGTGGATTGGACCCGAGAGACTTGCCATGAGCGCGCCCTCGGTGCTGCGCGGCAAGTATTTCGAAGGTTCGGGCGTCGTGGGCATATTTATTGGTACCGTGGTGTTTGCCCTGCTGGCGCCTTTGGTTGGTGGCCTGATCGACGGCGTTGACCGCAAACTTTCGGCCCGTATGCAGGGCCGCGTGGGTCCGCGCCTGCTCCAGCCTTTCTACGACGTTGCCAAGCTGCTGCGCAAAGCCCCTGCCAGCGTAAACACCATGGACGATACCTATATGGCGTGCGCGCTCATCTTTACCGTCGTGGGCGGCGGCATCTTTGTGTCGGGTTCCAACACGCTGCTGTGCGCCTTTATGGTGACGCTCGCCGCGATCTTTGTGGTGTTGGCGTCCGCCTCGACGCAAAGCCCGTTTGCCCAGGTTGGCGCCGATCGTGAGTTACTGCAGGTTATGAGTTACGAGCCCGCAGTTCTGCTGATGAGCGTGGGCCTGTACCTTGCCACCGACAGCTTCGATTCCATCGCCGTGACGGGGCAGTCGGTCCCCATCATCGTGTACAGCGCACCCATTTTCCTCGCGTTGCTCGCGGTGCTTACCATCAAGCTGCGCAAGTCGCCGTTTGACCTTTCGTACTCGCATCACGTGCATCAGGAGATCGTCCAGGGCGTCGCCACCGAGATGAGCGGCGGCACGCTGGCCAAGATGACCCTTATGCACTGGTGCGAGACCGTGCTGTTTTTGATGTGGGTGGGCATGTTCTTTGTCTGGGACAACCCGGTGAGTTGGGTTGTAGCCCTGGTCGTGATGGCCGCGACGTACTTTGTCGAGGTGCTTATCGACAACACCTTCGCGCGCAGCACCTGGCGCAGCTGCTTTAAGCTCGGCTGGGGCGTGGCGCTGGTGTTTGGCCTGCTCAACCTTATGCCCATCCTCGTCGACGTGTTTATTTAGGAGGCGGCATTCATGGATCATAAAATGTCGCGCTCGCCGTGGGTTATTCATTACGACGGCTCGAGCTGCAACGGATGCGATATCGAGGTGCTGGCCTCGCTCACGCCGCTGTTCGATGCGGAGCGCTTTGGCGTGGTCAACACCGGCAACCCCAAGCATGCGGATATCTTTTTGGTGACGGGGTCGGTCAATGCCCAGAACCTGCCCGTCGTGCGCCAGATCTACAACCAGATGCTCGAGCCCAAGTGCGTGGTGGCGTGCGGCATCTGCGCGTGTTCGGGCGGCGTGTTCCGCGATGCCTATAACGTGATCGGCGGCGTGGACCGCGCGATTCCCGTGGACGTGTACGCGCCCGGGTGTGCCATTCGCCCCGAGACGGTGATCGATGCCATCGTGGAGGCGTGCGGCATCCTGGACCAGAAGGAGGCCGTGATGCGCGCCGGCGGCGACCCGCTTACCGTGGGCGGTGCCACTACTTGGGACGGTGGCGTTGAACTGGGCGAGGACGGGTTTGTGGCTGCGGCTGAGGCCGGGGCCGGTGTCGACGCAGGCACGGCTGACGGTGCGCCCGCCGCTGCAAGGGAGGCCGAGTAATGCAAAAGGCTATCTATACTACCGTCGGGATCGATGAACTGTTGCCGCATGTGCAGGCGCTCAAGGGCGTCGGCGCGCGCTTTGTGCAAATGCACGCTGAACGCAACGTCGACGACGGCTCGTATCGCTTGGTCTATACGTTTATCAACGTTCGTGCTGCTCAGGAGCATATTGCGCAGGACGGCAGCTATGCGATTGAGAACCTGGTGGTTGAGGGCATCGACCAGTACCAGGAGATTCCGTCCATCAGCTCGTATTACCCCGCGGTGTTCCCGTTTGAAAATGAGGCCCACGACCTGTTTGGCCTTGCCATCACCGACATGCAGATCGACTTTAAGGGCTTTTTCTACCAGGTTTCGACTGCCGAGCCCATGAGCGTTATCACGCCCGAGGTGAAGGCCGCGCGCGAGAAGGCCATGAAGGTCCGTGCCGCCGCCGAAGCCAAGGCGCGCAAGGCCGCTGCCGAAAAGGCCGCCGCTGCTGCGGCTGCTGCAGGGGAGGGCGCTGCGAGCGCCGGCGATGCCGCGGGCTCCGATGCTCAGCACGATGAGGCTGCTGCGAAGGCCGCGCTCAAGGCTGCCGAGATGGAGGCAAAGCTCGCTGCCATGGATCCCGAGAAAGCAGCCAAGGTCCGCGCAGCGCTTGCCGCCAAGGCCGCCCGCGACAAGCAGAAAAAGGAGGCGTAAGGCCCATGGCACATCGCTCCGTCATTCCGTTTGGCCCGCAGCACCCGGTGCTGCCCGAGCCGCTTCATCTGGACCTGGTGATTGAGGACGACCGCGTTCTCGAGGCAATTCCGCAGATCGGCTTTGTGCACCGCGGACTCGAGAAGCTCACCGAAAAGCGCGACATGCACCAGTTTGGCTACATCGCCGAGCGCATCTGCGGCATCTGCGCCGTGGGCCACAGCTGCGGCTATGCCAGCGCCTGCGAGCGCATGCTCGACATCGAGGTGCCTGGCCGCGTGCAGTATATCCGTACCATTTTGCACGAGCTTTCGCGCATTCACTCGCACCTGCTGTGGCTGGGCCTGCTCGCCGACGCCTTTGGCTTCGAGGCGCTGTTCTATCGGTCGTGGACCCTGCGCGAGCAGATTCTCAAGATCTTTGAGAGCACGTGCGGCGGCCGCGTGATTCTGTCGATCAACGAGATCGGCGGCCTTAAGCACGATATCGAGGACTCCGAGCTGGCAGGCATTGTCCAGACGCTCGATGCCATGCGCCCCGACTACGAGGCTCTGGTGCATACGTTTTTGGACGACAACAGCTGCGGCGAGCGCCTGCATGGCGTGGGCATGATCAGCAAGAAGGATGCGCTGGAGCTTTCGATGGTCGGTCCGTTCGGCCGCGCCTCGGGCGTGGACTACGACGTGCGCATGTTTGGCGACGGCGCCTATGCGGACCTGGCTGCGTTTGAGCCCATCGTTGCCACCGATGGCGACTGCTATGCCCGCTGCCAGGTGCGTTGTGCCGAGGTCACGCAGGCCATGGACATCATTAAGGAGCTTGTGGGCAGGATTCCGCACGACGGGATCGGCGGGCGCACCAAGCTCACACCGGCCGACGGCGCTCGCGGCGAGGTTGTGATTGAGCAGCCGCGCGGCGAGGCGTATTACTATGTGCGCGGCAACGGCACCAAGAACCTGGACCGTTTTCGAGTGCGCACGCCGACGTCGCAAAATCTGGCGGGTCTGACGCATGCGCTGCAGGGCGTGCTCCTTGCCAACGTGCCCATGATTATCCTGACCATCGACCCCTGCATTAGCTGCACGGAAAGGTAGGCGCGGCATGAGTTTGCTGACATTTGCCAAGACGGCCTTGGGTTCTATGGTCAAGCAGCCGGTCACGGTGTGCTATCCGCAGGAGAAGCTGACGGCGCCCGAGCGCCTGCGCGGGCATATCGTCAACGACATGGACGTGTGCATTTGCTGCGGTATGTGCGCGCGTCGCTGCCCGGCGGGCGCGCTCGCGGTCGATCGCAAAGGCGGCACCTGGTCGATTGACCCGTACGCCTGCGTGGTGTGCGGCGAGTGCATCGAAAGCTGTCCTAAACACTGCCTGACTATGGATACCGCCCGTACTCCGGTTGCGGCGGACAGGACTCCCACGGTAGAAACCAAACCGGAATAGAGCTGGAACAGAGCTGGAATAGGGGCCGGTGGGGCAAAAATGCCCCATCGGCCCCGCGCTTAAGCGCGCGGTTGTGCCGCCGCGAACAAAACTATGCCGGATTACGGGGCTGGATAGCGAACCTCCGGCCATACGGAAAATCGCAAAAACAAAACCGCAGGTAGATAGCCTGCCGTTTTTCAAAAAATGAGGGTATGGATGAGGGTCCCGACATTAGCCCCGTAATCCGGCATACTTTTGAAATGCCACCATACCGGTGACAGCCCTTGATCTCCCATGGACGGAGGAAAACGGATCATTTTTGCCTGATGGCTCCGAGTCGCACCTGTTTTCCTGCGAAAACGCCGTGTCTCAACTTTGGTGAGACATTTGTCTCACGCCCAAAACAGAATCTGGAACATGTGTCACCTGCCCAAATTGTGTCTCATTTCGTAACTTTAGGCTGTTGCAAGGTCTGAGACCGCGAGAAGGGAGACGCGATGAGTAAGTACACGAGGGGTCTCTTGGCGGTGATGCTGGCCGTAGTGCTGGTGTTGCCGGCTGCAGCATTTGCCATGCTGCCCGAGGCCAACGCCAGGTCCAGCACCGGAATGGACGGACCGGCCATGACCGGAAAAACGGTCGTCGACTACGACACCAGCAACCACTGGAAGTTCTGGGCCGGCGGCTATGACGGCAAAGAAGTAACAACTCAAAACGTCGGCCGAATTTGGACCGACAAGACGGTCAAGGCAGTCGAGAGCGGGGATTCGGATTTCCTGACCACGTTGTCGGCCATCTCTTCGACATCCGATACGACGATTTCCGGCAAGCCGCTCGACATCGTGATGGTGCTGGATGCATCTGGCTCGATGAAGGCTGACATGAGCGGAAAGGACGAAACCAAGCGTATTGATGCGCTGAAGAAGGCCGCCAATAGCTTTATTGACACCATCGCCACGCAAAACCAAAGCATCACAGATGAATCCAAGCAGCATCAGGTCGCCATCGTTAAGTTCGCGGGCACAAAGTCCACTGATGTCGGCAACGGTAAGGATAGATACGGCTACAACTATTCGCAGACCATGAAGAAGCTGACGCTCTGCAAGGGCGAGGACGCGGAGAGCCTTAAGAGTACGATCGACTCCATCAGTCCCGCTGGCGCCACGCGAGCCGATTACGGCTTACAACTGGCTGAGGGCATTTCGTCTGATCGCGCCGACGCCAAGAAGGTCGTCGTCTTCTTCACCGATGGCTCGCCCACGAGTTGGGACGAATTCGAGAACGAGGTTGCCAATGACGCTATCAACAGCGCCAAGAAGATCAAGGATAAAGGTGCCGACATTTATACGATCGGTATCTTTAGCGGCGTAAACCCCAGTGCCAACCCCACGGCTGATGGCACAAGCAAAGAGAATAAGTTCATGCATGCCGTGTCGAGCAACTATCCTGCCGCCTCATCCAGCATTTCTTCCTGGGACGAATGGACCATCAACTTTGGTGCGCGCGCAGAAAACGCCAATTACTACAAGTCGGCAACTAGTGCCGACGAGCTCGAGAAGATCTTCGAAGAGATCTCGGGAAGCATTGTCCAGGCTGGTTACCCGACAGAGGTCCATGGCGGTTATGGCGAGCATAAGTCTGGCTACATTACGTTTACTGACGAGCTGGGCGACTTTATGCAGGTCGACAACTTTACGTCTGTCGTGTATAACGGCACGACGTTTGACAAGCCGACAAAGAAGACCGAAGGCAATGTCGACACCTACAAATTTACGGGTGCCGCTGCGAACCTGGTCATCACCGTTCAGCATACCGAAGAGGGCAAGCCTCAGGCCGGCGATATCGTAACAGTCAAGATTCCTGCGTCGCTGATTCCGCTGCGCCACTTTAAGATCACCGATGGTGTTCTTACGGTCGACGATACTGAGCCCATCCGGGTGAACTACACCTCGAGCGTTAAGAGAGACGCGCTCGACAACCTGTTTGCGCCCGAGAAGGTAGCGGGGCTCAAGGGCTACATCGAGAGCAATACGATCACAGCGGAGAACGGTTCCAAGATCGTGAACTTCTACGCGAACAAGTGGAACGCTGGCGCGTTGGGCGATACGATCGCAAACTTTGAGCCTGCCGACACCAACCGTTATTACTATTTCCAGAAGCAGACTCCCATTTATGTGGATAAGAACTGCACAACGCCTGCGACGGGCTCGCTGGCTGCCGAGGGCATCTATTACTACAAGGATGAGTTCGAGGCGAAAGGCACAGACAGTAAGGTCGAGCCCCGCACAGCTATTATTGAGTTTACCGGTGGACATGCCGCGCAGTTTGAGGGCGCAATCGTGCGCGATGCGAGCGGCAACCTGTCGTTTAGTGAGGGAACCGCGCGACTAGCCTTTATTGACGAACTTCATACCACCAAGGAACTCGTGGGCGGCAACCCTACTGGTACCGCGGCCGACGTGCTCAATCCCAAGTGGAACAACACGTCTGCCAAGTCGGACGCCACGGAGGTTGACGTTCACCTGGGCAACAACGGCAAGATCAGCTTTAACGTGACGCCGGCAACGGTGGATACCAAGACGAGCTTTGGCCTGACCAAGGTGCTCGAGGGTCGCGATTGGACGGATGCGGATGAGTTTAAGTTTGAACTCTCCGCGACGTCCGAGAATGACGCCCCGATGCCTGCGTCCACGACTGCAATCGTGCGCAAGGCTGCCCCGGACGACAAGGGCAAGGCTGCCATTAACTTCGGCGAGATCACCTACAACAAGCCGGGCGAGTACACCTATGAAGTCCGCGAGGTCAAGGGCGACGCCGGTGGCATCACCTACAGCAAGAACGTTGCCACGTTCAAGGTGACCGTGGCGGTTAAGGCCACGGGTGGGCTTAAGGCTGACGTTGAAAAGATCTCGGGCGAGACCGAGTTCAAGAACACCTATAGCGCCAAGACGGAAACCCCGCTGACTCTTGAGGCAACCAAGAAGCTCACGGGGCGCCCGATGGCCGATGACGAATTTAAGTTTGCGCTGAGCTATGCGGAGCACGACGAGGTTCTGCTGGATGCAACCAACAAGGGCGGCAAGGTTGAGTTCGGTCCGCTGACGTATACGACCGAGTCGCTTGCCAAGCTGGTCGAGGAAGAGAAAGCGTCGTTTGACGATAGCTCAGACAAGCCCACGTGGACCATTCGCTACACTGCTGCCGAGCAGACCGGCAAGCTGCCTGCGGGCGTGAGCGCCACCGTGTCGGCAATTGACGCATGTGTAACCGTTGTCGACAACGGCGATGGTACCCTGACAGCGACGGCTGTCTACGGTGATGCCGGCAACGAGTTTGTGAACACCTACACTGCCGCGCCTGTCGAGGCATCGCTTGTGGGCAAGAAGAATCTGCAGGTTCCTTATGGCCTGACCCCGGCTGACATTACCGGTAAGTTCACCTTTACCGTGACCGGTGAAGAGGGCGCACCCATGCCCGCGAACGCGAGCGTGACCAATGATGCCAAGGGCAAGGTCGACTTTGGCAAGATTACCTTTACGCTCGACGACCTCAACAAGGCTCTGGGCAAGAAGCCCGAGAAGCGCGAGCACACCTTTACCTACACCGTGACCGAGTCCGGCGAGGTCGCTGGCGTGACCAACGACGACAACGCCACGCGCAAGGTTTCCTACACCGTGACCGATGACGGCAAGGGCAATCTGAGGGTGTCCAGCAAGTCGGATGGCAACGCAGCCTTTACGTTCACCAACACCTATAACGTGAAGCCTGTTGAGACGCGCGTCACCGACCAGATCACCGCGAATAAGGTCCTGACCGGACGCGAGCTTGCTGCCGGCGAGTTCAGCTTCGAGCTCGTCGAGGGTGAGGGCGAGGATGCCAAGGTCGTCGCCACCGGCAAGAACGCCGCCGATGGCAAGATCACGATGAGCGCCGTGAAGTACGACAAGGCCGGAACGCACACCTACACACTGCGCGAGGTCAAGGGCAACGCCGGCGGTATCACCTACAGCGATGCCGAGTACACCATCGAGACCACCATCACCGACAAGGGCGACGGCACGCTCGAAGCGAAGCATGTCCTGAAGGACGCTGACGAGGCGAAGTTCAGCAACGGCTACAAGCCGAACCCCAGTGACTCCAGCGTCACCGACCACATCACCGCGAAAAAGGTCCTGACCGGCCGCGAGATCGGCCTCGTTGCCGGCGAGTTCCGCTTTGAGCTCGTTGAGGGCAACAACGTAGTCGCCACCGGCACCAACAATGCCGACGGCAAGATCGTGATGGATCCCGTCACCTACACCGCGGCTGGCGAGCACACCTACATGCTGCGTGAGACCAAGGCCGGCGCTACCGAGAACGGCATTACCTACAGCACCGCTGAGTACACCATTGTGACCATCGTCAAGGACAACGGCGACGGCACCCTCAGCGTGGAGCACAAGCTGCAGAACGCCGAGAAGGCGATCTTCGAGAACACCTACACCGTAACCCCCAAGAGCTTCAGTGTTACCGATCAGATCACGGCGACCAAGTACCTGACCGGTCGCGACCTCAAGGAAGGCGAGTTCTCCTTCGAGCTCGTTGAGGGCAACGATGTTGTCGCCACCGGCAAGAACGATGCCCGCGGCAAGATCACGATGAGCCCCATCGAGTACACCGCTGCCGGCAAGCACGCCTACACGCTGCGCGAGGTCCCGGGCGACGCCGGCAACGGCATCACCTACGATGGCAAGACCTACACCATCGAGACCACCATCATCGACAAGGGCGACGGCTCGCTCGAGGCGAAGCATGTCCTGAAGGGCGACGACGAGGCGAAGTTCAGCAACAGCTACAAGCCGAACCCTGACGAATTTAGCGTCACCGACCAGGTCAAGGCGACCAAGTCCCTGACCGGGCGCGACCTCAAGGACGGCGAGTTCTCCTTCGAGCTCGTCGAGGGTGAGGGCGAGGACGCCAAGGTCGTCGCCACCGGCACCAACAATGCCGAAGGCAACATCACGATGAACGCCGTGAAGTACGACAAGCCCGGCAAGCACACCTACACGCTGCGCGAGATCAAGGGCGGAACCACCAGCAAGGGCATCACCTACAGTGACGCCGAGTACACCATCGAGACCACCATCACGGACAACGGCGACGGCACCCTCAAGGCCGAGCATGTCCTGAAGGACGCCGAGGCTGCGACCTTCGAGAACACCTACAACGTAACCCCGCTCGATGCAGAGCTCGACTTTGACCTGAGCAAGGTCATCAGCGGCCGCGAGTGGACGGATGGGGACGAGTTCAGCTTTACCATTACCGCCCCCGATGGCGCCCCGCTCCCCGATCCTGCGACCGTAACCGTGAGCAAGCACGATGCGAAGGACGGCATTGCCGCCATCAAGTTCGGCAAGATTCGCTACACGGCCACCGGAACCTACAAGTACGAGATCTGCGAGAACGCGGGCAGCACGGTCGGCATGACGTATGACGCGCATGTCGCAACCGCCGAAGTGACCGTGACCGAGAACGGCGATGGCAGCCTGACCGCCAACGTCACCAAGAAGGAAAACGGACGCTTTACCAACACGTACCGCACTGAGCTTAACTACACCGCTGCCGGCGGTCTGTGGCTCAGCAAGTATCTGGACGGCCGCCCCATGACCGAGGGTCAGTTCACCTTTACCGTGACACCTGCTGACGACGCTTCGGCTCGCGCGCTCGGTCTGCTGCCCGGGGCTAATAGCTTCAAGTCCCCCGCAGCGGCAGAGGCAACGGTCGGACTGATCGACATTCTGGCTGGTCATAAGGTTATATTTACGCAGGCTGACGCCGGCAAGACCTTTACGTACACCGTGGCCGAGAAGAACGACGGCCAGCCCGGTTACACCTACGACGACGCCGCGCGCACGGTGACGATCGCCATCGCCGACGACACCGCCGGCACGCTCACTGCTACGACGACCGTTTCCGGCGGTCCCGAGGGCACGCATGAGACGGTCCACAAGAGTGGCGAGAACAAGGTCGAGAAGGCCCTGGTGCCGTTCCACAACAGTTACAGCGCTACGACCAACACGCCTGGCGGCACCGCCGCTCAGGTCGTTGCCACCAAGACTCTGACCGGCCGCCCGATGGCCGACGGTGAGTTCTGGTTCGGCATCGCCTATCAGGGTGAGCTTGTGGCATACGAAAACCTCAAGCCCAATATTGGCGGGCACGTGAGCTTTGATACGCTGCACTACGACACTAAGATGCTTGCTAATCTTGAGGCTGCTGGGCTTGCTTATCGTACCGATAAGGACGGTAAGCTTGCCTGGACCATTAACTACACGGCCTACGAAGATTTATTCGGGCTGCCGAATGGCGTTTCCGCTACAACGTGGAGCTTTGGCTTTAAGGTTATCGTCGTCGACAACGGTGACGGTACCCTGACGGCAACGGTCGACTACGGCGGCGTCGAGCCCTTGTTCGAGAACGTCTACGGCGCCGAAGCCGTCGATGCCGCGCTCACCGGCACTAAGAAGCTCCAAGCTGCCGAGGGCCTGACCCCGGCTGACATCACGGGCAAGTTCACCTTTACCGTGACCGCCGATGAGGCGGATGCCCCGATGCCCGAGCGCACGACCGCAACCAACGACGCGGCCGGCAACGTGGACTTTGGCAAGATCCACTTTACGCTCGAGGACCTCAACCGCGCCCTGGGCGTGACGGACGATGCTTCTGGCGATGCATCGAGCGACGCTGAAGCCAACGCCGACGAGGCCGAGGTCGACGCCGACGCTGCCGAGACCGATGAGTCCAACGACGAGTCCAAGCCCGCAGCCCCCACCGCTCCGCGCTCGCACACCTTTATCTATACGGTGACCGAGTCCGGTAGCGCCCCTGGCGTGACCAACGACACCAACGCCACGCGCAAGGTTTCCTACACCGTGACCGATGACGGTGCTGGACATCTGGTCGTCAAGCGCGACGGCGGCGACGGTGCGGCCTTTACGTTCACCAACACCTACGGCGTGGCACCTACCGATTCGTCCGTGACCGATCAGGTCAAGACAGTCAAGCGCCTGACTGGACGCGACCTTGCAGCAGGCGAGTTCACGTTTGAGCTGCTCGAGGACGACGTGGTTGTCGCTAACGGCACCAACGACGCTAACGGTAACGTTACGCTGAGCCCGATCCGCTACGAGGCACCCGGCACGCACACGTACACGCTGCGCGAGGCTTGCCCCAACGCGCTCGGCCTGTACAAGGGCGTCACCTATGACGGCGCGACCTACACCGTCGTGACCACCGTCTCCGACAACGGCGAAGGCACGCTGACCGCGACGCACAAACTCGAGGGAACCACCGAGTCGGCTGGCTTTACCAACAAGTATCACGCCATGCCTACGCAGGTTTCCATCGGCGCTATCAAGGTGCTCGAGGGACGCGAGCTCAAGAAGGACGAGTTTAGCTTTAAGCTCGTTGGCGAGGACATCGAGTCCACCGTCACCAACGATGCCGACGGTAAGATCAACTTCGACAAGTTTGAGTACGACGAGCCCGGTACGCACGCCTACACCATCAGCGAGGTCAAGGGCGACGAGGTCGGTATGACCTACGACAAGTCCGTCTTTACCGTGACCGTCAACGTGGTCGATGACGGCGAGGGCAACCTCAAGGCGAACGTCGCCTTTACCAAGGGCGACAAAAGCGTCGAGGGTATCGTGTTCAACAACACGTACAAGAAGCCCGAGACGCCCGTGCCGACGCCCGATCCTGGCACGCCCAAGACCGTGACGAACATCGTCAAGACGGTCAAGGGTTTCCTGCCCACCACAGGCGACCAGCAGGCCACGGCCCTGCTCATGGCATTTGTTATCGCCATGGCCGGCGTCGGAGCCCTGGTCTGGGGTATCCGTAAGCGCTAGGCACGTCGACAGCGCCCGGGGCCAAAAGGCCCCGGGCGGCTAGCGGGGAGCCAAAACACAGCCCCCACCCCACCCCTGGCCGCCACGGAGGTATCTCCCTCCTCCGTGGCGGCACTTTTGTGTGCCGGGAGCGCCCCGAAACCGGCCCATCTACTACGTTTAGCCCCTTACCCCCAACCATGCCGAAAAGCGCGAAAACAAAATCGCAGGTAGAACGCCTGCGGTTTTGTTCAAAACGAAGGTATGGTCAGGGGTATCGAGTCAAACGTAGTAGATGGGCCGGTTTCGTGGCGAGCGCTGCCAAATGATCCCCCGGGGACGGAGGAAAACGGATCATTTTGGTCCCACGAGGCTGGCGGAGACACTCGTGCAGGGCCGCCCGAACAAAACTATGCCGGTTTACTACGATGAATCCGAGATTCCTGACCACACCCGCATTTTTTCAAATATCGCAAGTGTTCTACCTGCGGTTTTGTAAGTGCGCAATTTGCCGTGGTCGGAGATATGCGGTTCATCGTAGTAAACCGGCATAGTTTTGAAATGGCATCAAATTGGCGGCAGCCAGCGGCTAGCCTCGCAGATAGGCGATGGCGATTTGGGTGCGGTTGCGTAGCCCCATTTTGGCTAGGATTGAGCTGATGTGGTTGCGTACGGTGCCTTCGCCCATGTAGGCGGTGGCGGCAATTTCCTTGTTGTCGAGGCCGCGGGCGATGAGCTCGGCGACTTCGAACTCGCGGTCGGTCAGGCTGACAAAGGCCGCGGGCCGGCGGGCCGTGCCGGCCTCGACGCCCGCCCCATCAAAGTTGATATCCTCGATCGCCTTGCCCTCGAGCACGCGTTTGCCGCTCATGACCTGCGCCAACGCTGGCGGAATGGCGGCGACATCGGTTTTGATCAGATAGCCGCGGGCACCCAGCTTGAGCGCCGACACAATGTACTCGTCATCCGAGAATGTCGTCAGAAACACCACGCGCGCCGCAGGGTCGCGCCCGAGGATCTCGCGTGCCGCCGATAGGCCGTCGCGTCCCGGCATCTGGATGTCGAGCAGTGCGATATCGGGTGCGTGCTCGGCGTAGAGCGCCACCGCATCGTTGCCGTTGGCGCCGGTGCCCACCACCTCGATCTGCGGCTGGGCGCCCAGGATAATCTTGAGCGAATCGACCACCAAGCGGTCGTCGTCGACAACAATAAGCCTCATCGGCCCTCATTTCCTTGCGGTTTGGGAACGGTGGCAAACACGCGCCAGCCGCCGGCGCCGGCACGCGGACCGGCGGTGAAGGTGCCGCCAAGCGCCTCGACGCGCTCGCGCATGGAGGCGAGCCCCATGCCTTCTGCGACGTTGCTGCTGCTCGCCGGGGTCGCGTCCATGCCATCATCGGTAACGATGAGCTGGTAAAACGACGGATGCTCCATGCACCGCACGGTAATGGTTTTGGCATGGGCGTGGCGCATGGCGTTGGAAAGCGCCTCGCGCAGGACCGCCGCAAAGCAGTTGGCGACATTTGCGGGCGCATGCTCGGCCAAAACTTCAAGCTCAACCTGCGGGCCGCCGTCCGAGCGTGCGCCTTCAACGATGCAATCGAGCTGTACGGAGAGGTCGACGGCGTTGTCGTTGAGGGCGTGGACGCTGGTGCGTACGAGCTGGAGCGCCTCGTCAACCGTGCGTTTGACGTCGGCAAAGTCGGCGGCAATCCTGGGCTCGTCGGCGTGGACCACGCGCAGGGCTTCGGCCTGCAGCGAGGCGCGCGTGAGCTGGTGCCCGACGTTATCGTGGATCTCGCGCGCGATGCGGGCGCGTTCGGCGAGCGTCGCGAGCTCGATTTCGTAGTCCTGGCGGTCAGCAAGATCGCGGTTGCGCGCCTCGAGCGCGAGGGCTCGTTCCTGCAGCTCGTCGCGGGTACGGCGCATGCGCAGCTGCTCGCGCTCCAACTGGGCGGTACGTAGCGACAGCAAGGTGGCGGCAACCGAAAGGATGGCGGTCAGCAGGAGCGTTCGGGCGGTGAGCGCGTCGCCGCGAAGGTTCGCGACAAGCGCAAAGGCAAAAGCGGAGCCAATGCCCAGCGCAATCCAGGCCTGCTCACGGCGCACGCGCCGCGCGATGTCATAGAGGGCGAGAGGCGCAAACGGCACAAACGGCGGCACGAAGACGGCCGCGATGACGTAAGCGTAGCTCGCGGCCTCGCTCGCACGGCGGGCGCGGTTTCCCTGTGCGACCTCGGCCAGAGAGGTGGCAATAACGCCAAGGCAAAACGCCGCGACCAGGCGAGCGTCCACAGCAAGGCCCATGGCGGCCGCAATGCAGCACGCCAGAACGATCGATTTGTCGAAAAGCCTGTTCATACGGGTATTGTACGCGAAGCCGCGTGTGGTGGAGGGACCGCCTGCGCAACCGTGACATTCCTCCCACGCGGCAAATCGGCGTCGATCGCTCGCACGAGCGGGGGTTTCGCCTCCGCCTCCTGCACTCGTGACAAAGCTCACTGGTGCGCGCCGGCGGCTCCTGCGATGATGCAATCGTACCGGGCCACGACCAACAGAAGGGCCGCCTCATGACAGACATCGTCCACGTCGAAAACCTCGTCAAGCGCTATGACGACCTTATCGCGCTCGACCACTTTAACCTCAGCATCGCTCCCGGCGAGATCTTTGGCCTGCTGGGCCCCAACGGCTCGGGCAAGACCACGTCCATCAACTGCATCCTGCAGCTGCTCGCCTACGACAAGGGCACCATCGAGCTGTTCGGCGAGCCCATGACGCCCGCCCGCTACGACCTCAAGCGCCGCATCGGCGTGGTGCCGCAACAGGTGGCGGTGTTCGACGAGCTCACCGTGCGCGAGAACATCGACTATTTCTGCAGCCTCTACGTCAGCGACCGCAAACGCCGCCGCGCGCTGGTGGACGAGGCGATTGACTTTGTCGGCCTGGGCGACTTTACCAAGTTTCGCCCCGGCAAGCTCTCGGGCGGCCTGGCGCGTCGCCTCAACATCGCCTGCGGCATTGCGCACAAGCCCGAGCTCATCTTCTTTGACGAGCCCACGGTGGCAGTCGACCCGCAGAGTCGCAACGCCATCCTGGAGGGCATCTGCCGCCTGCGCGACGAGGGCGCCACGGTGGTGTATACCAGCCATTATATGGAGGAAGTCGAGCAGATCTGCAGCCGCATCATGATCATGGACGGCGGCCGCGTGCTGGCGCAGGGCACCAACGACGAGCTCAAGCGCATGATTCAGATGGGTGAGAAGATCGTGATCGAGGTCGGCGAGGTGCCGAGCGCGGCGCTCGGTGCCGTCGCGAGCCTGCCGCATGTCCTGGACCTGTCGGCGACGGCGGGCCAGCTCACGTTTTCGTGCGAGGCGAGCCCGCATAACCTGACGGACATTCTCGATGCGCTGCGCTCGCATGACGTGGCGCTCGGCCGCATTTATTCCGAGCCGCCGACCCTCAACGACGTGTTCCTCGAGATCACCGGCCGCGAGCTGCGCGACTAGGGGGCAGTCATGTTCAACACCATCATCACTACGGTCAAGACGCTGCTGCGCCGGCCGAGCACGTGGGTCTGGGGCGCTCTCTTTCCCATTGCGCTTTCCACGATGTTCATGTTTATGTTTGCGAACCTCAGCTCCGACGGTACGGTCGACCCGGTGCCGGTTGCCGTCGTGGCGGACGAGGCTTGGAACGTTTCGACCTTTAAGGGCGTGGCGACGTCGCTTGCCAAGCAAGGTGACGATCAGCTGCTCGAGATCCACGAGCTCGACGACGCAGCCGATGCGAACCGTGCGCTTAAGGCCGGCGAGGTTGCGGGCATCTATACGGTCGACGACGCAGGCGTACCCAAGCTCACACTGCTATCGAGCTACGACAGCTCGCGCGCATCATCGGTGCTCACCGATCGCAGCATCCTGGAGACGGTGGCAAGCTCGTATACACAAAATGCCGAGCTCATGTCCCAGATTGCCCAGGACAACCCGGCGGCGCTCGCCGACCAAGAGGCGGTTGCGCGCGCCCTGTCGCTCGAGGGCGGCACCCGCCGCGTAAGCCTGACGCGCACCACGCCCGATGGCACGGTCATCTACTATTACGCGCTCTTTGGTCTGGTGGCGATGATGTCTGCCGAGTTTGCCGCCTTGAGCGTCGTCGATCTGCAGCCCAATCTGTCGGGCCTCGGCGCACGTCGCTGCGTGGGCGGCCTTTCCAAGACGGCGTCGCTGGCCGGCATCTTTGTCGGCTCGTGGCTGGTTTCCTTCGCCTCGATGGCGATCGCAATCGGCTACGTGCGCCTGGTCGTGGGCGTCGACTTTGGCGGGCGCGAGGGGCTGTGTCTGGTGGGCGGCGCCGCTTCCGCGCTTGCCGCCACGGGCCTGGGACTCTTTGTGGGCACACTTCCCGTTAAGGGCGGCAAGGCGTCCAAGTCCGGCATCCTCACGGGCTTTGCTACCACGTGCGCCCTGTTCGCCGGCCTCTACGGCGAGCCGGCGATGGCGCTTGCCGACGACGTCGCCCGCGCCTGCCCGGCCGAGTGCTGGTTCAACCCCGTCAAGCTCATCTGCGACATGTTCAATCGCCTGTATTTCTTTGAGGACCTGGGGCCCTTTGCTGTTCGCGCGGGCGCGCTCGTCCTGATGGCCCTGGTGTTTGTCGCCGCCGCTACGCTGATCTTTGGAAGGAGTCGCTATGAGCACCTTTAAGACCGCGCTTCGCATGGCGCTGGCGCACCCGTTCTACCTGCTCATCTATACGGTGTTCATCTCGCTCATGGGCGTATTCATCGCGGCATCGGTGAGCTGGAACTCGTCGCAGCTCACCGAGTACAAGCCCTACGATGCCAACGTGATCGTGGTCGACCGCGACGACAGCGACCTTTCGCGTGCGCTTACCAAGCATCTGGGTTCGCGTTTTGAGCTGGCCACGGGCATCGGCGACGATACGTACGACCTTGCGGACGCGCTCTCCAAGAGCAACAGCGCCAAGGGCAGTGCCGACTGCGTGTTCTTTATCCCGGAGGAGTTTGAGGACGACCTCGTTGCGGCCGCCCGCGCGGGGGAGGCCCTGCCCAAGCTCGACGTGACCTACGGTTCCGGCACCATGGCGGCGGCGCTTTCGTCTGCCGAGGCCTCGCGCTGGATCTCGCTCGCGGGCGCTGCGGCGGCGCTTGAGCCCGCTGCTTCTAACGGCGACGTTGCCAAGGCCGCCGAGCATGCCGCTGCAAAGCGCGCGGAGGTCCAGATCGAGCAGGTCAAGGTCGACTCGACGGCTGCCGCCACGCTCGAGTCGTATTTCAACTTTGGCGCGTACGCGATTATCTCGTCGGTCATCGTATCGGTGGGGTTGGTGTTTTCGGGCATGAACGAGCCCGAGCGCGTGCGTCGTATGGATGCCGGCCCGGTCTCCGAGCGCCAGCGCTCGCTTGCCGTGTTCGCGGCTGCCGCAGTGCTCACCGTCTGCATCTGGTTTGTGTCGAGCATGATGGGCGTTGTGGGCTTTGCCGGCGCGGTCGCCGAGGTCGGCGTGGGCCGTGTGTGCCTGGCGCTGTCGACGACGTTTGCCCTGGCATGCACGCCGCTGGCCGTTGGCTTTGCGCTGTCGAGCCTGGGCGCGCGCGAGGAACTGCTCAACGGCGTGGGCAACTTACTCGGCATGCTCATGACGTTTTTGGGCGGCGCCTGGATGCCGCTGTCGCTCATGGGCTCGGCCGTGCAGACGGTGGCGCACTTTGTGCCGACGTATTGGGTGAACGACGCGATTGGCAAGGCGCTCGCTTCGGATCTGACGTCTGCCGTGTTGGGCGACATCGCCTGCGACCTGGGCGTCACCGTGCTCTTCGCCGCCGCCATCGCCGCCGTAGGCCTGGCCCTCTCACGCGCCAAATCCCGCGCCTAGTCTGAAATAAATCCTAGGCCTCGCCCCAAAATAGTTCGCCAAGGTTTACTATTACGTTCATAAAGTAGTACGAGGCTAACAATGGGGGATACCATGGCAACGCAGGAAGCCTACGTCCAGGTTAAGGATCTCAAGAAACACTATGGCGATGGAGATGCGCGCCTGACGGTGCTCGATGGCATCGACACGTCCATCAATCGCGGCGAGATCTGCGTCATGCTGGGACCCTCGGGCTCGGGCAAGTCGACCTTTCTCAACCTAATCGGCGGCCTGGAGGATGCCGACGCCGGCTCTATTTTGGTGGACGGCTGCGACCTCACCACACTCAAGGCCGGAGACCTGGGCGAGTACCGACGCCGCGAGCTTGGTTTTGTCTTTCAGTTCTACAACCTGGTGCCCGACCTCACCATCAAGGAGAACATCGAGGTCACGGCACACCTGTCCAAAAAGCCGCTCAACATCGACGACCTGCTGCGCTCGCTGGGCCTCTACGAGCACCGCAACAAGTTCCCGCGCCAGGTCTCGGGCGGCCAACAGCAGCGCTGCGCCATCGGCCGTGCGCTCGTCAAAAACCCGGGCCTGCTGCTGTGCGACGAGCCCACGGGCGCGCTTGACTACAAGACGTCCAAGGAAATCTTGCAACTCATGGAGGATGTCAACCGCACCTACGGCTGCACCATCATCATTGTCACCCACAATGCCGCCATCGCGCGCATGGCCAATCGCGTGCTGCGCCTGCGCGACGGGCGCATCGTCGAGGATGAGCTCAACGAGTCACCCGTCGCGGCCGCCGAGCTCGATTGGTAGGCGGCGCCATGACACCTCTCGCAAAACGTCTCCCGCGCGAGCTGCGCCGCAATATCGGCAAGTACCTGGGCATCTTTTTGCTTATGTGCGGAAGCATCGCCCTCACGTCGGGCTTTTTGCTCGCGGCGCATTCCATCGGCTGCCTCATTGACGACATGCGCGATGCATACACGATCGAGGACGGCCGCGTGACTACCTCCTTCGAGGCCACCAAAGACCAGCTCAAGGCAGCCGAGGACGCGGCCGACGACGTCGGCGGCGTCACGCTCTACAAGAATTTCTCCATCGATGCCATCATCAAAAAGGCGTCCGGCGACGACGGCACCAAGCGCACGCTGCGCACCTATGCGCACCGCGCTAAGGTGGACATTGCGTCCTACTGTGAGGGCAAGGAACCCAAGGCGGACGACGAGGTGGCCATCGACCGCGTCTTTGCCACCAATAACGACCTCGCCATCGGCGATAAGGTCGAGCTCGAGGGGCGCACCTATACCATCTGCGGGATCATGACGCAGCCCGATAGCCAGGCGTTGTTCCTCGACAATTCGGACTTTACGGTGAACACCATCACGTATGGCGTAGCCGAGGTCACCGACGCCGGTTTTGTTGCGCTCGAGGATGCCGGCGGCGCACCCGCCTATACGTACTCCTTTACCTTTAACGACCGCGATCTCCCCACCGCGGATCGCATCGATGCGGAGCAGGATATGGTCGAGGCGCTGACCGATGCCGATGCGCGCGTGGACGATCTGATCGATGCCGATTCCAATCAGGGCATTGGCTATGCGCGCGACGACGTGGACGGCGACGCCATGATGTGGATGACGTTGCTCGACATCATCATCGTGATCATGGCATTTGTCTTTGTGGTGCTCACCGACGCCACCATTGAGGAGGAGAGCGCCATCATCGGCACGCTGCTCGCCAGCGGCTATCGCCGCCGCGAGATCGTGCTGCACTACCTCGCGCTTCCCGCCATCGTGGGCGTGCTCGCGGCGCTTTTGGGCACCGCGCTCGGCGTCGCGTTCTTTACCGAGCCCATGCGCGGCCTCTATTACGGTTCGTATAGCCTGCCTCCCTTCCAGGTGTACTGGAGCTGGGAGATCTTTGTGAAGTGCGCCGTGGTCCCCGCCGCCGCGCTCATCCTTATCACGCTGGTGGGTCTGCTCCGCAAAATGGGCAAGA
>OHVX01000044.1_pt1 | contig 47500 bp, 41 predicted proteins | sample 1579581 | NCBI WGS metagenome assembly OHVX01 (sample SAMEA3882536, study PRJEB24775) | human gut metagenome | biome: human-associated habitat; feature: intestine environment; material: feces | place: Netherlands | collected 2009/2010
CACCCTGCCCAGCCAGACCCTGAACGACAAGCTGCGTGCTTCTGCCGCAAAGCAGGGCATCCCCCTGATCGAGGGCAACATCCATTCCTCCGATGTGTTCTATCGCCAGCCCTCCGATGAAAAGCCCACCTACTGGGAAAAGCTGCGGGATGAGCGCGGCTGCCTGTGTGTGGAGATGGAGAGCTTTGCCCTCTTCGCCAACGCTCAGGTCCTGGGCAAGAACGCCGCCTGCCTGCTGACCATCTCCGACAGCTTCGTTTCGCCGGAGATCACCACCGCCGAGCAGCGCCAGACCAGCTTCACCAATATGATGAAGGTCGCTCTGGGGGCAGAATACTGATTATGGGTTGAAAAGAAAGAGGGGGACGGTTGCCACACGGTAGCTGCCCCCTCTTTTCAGGTGTCATCATAATGCCCGAAGCAGGACGCGATGATGATGTTTCCGTCCTGCTCTTTATAAACGATTCGGTGTGTGTCGTCGATTCGGCGGCTCCACCAGCCGCTCAGGTTCCCCCGCAGCGGCTCCGGCTTGCCGATCCCCTGGTAGGGGCTTCTCAGAATATCCTTTATCAGCGCGTTAATCCGTTTCAGCGTCTTTTTGTCCTGTGTCTGCCAATACAGATAATCACTCCACGCCCGATCCTCCCACAGCAGCTTCATCAGTCCACCTCGATCAGGTCATGCGCGGCAAAGTGGGCCTTGCCATCCTTCACATCCTGCATAACGCTCTCCAGGTGCCGGAGGTTGCTTTCCGAGTAGAACGGGTCGGCGGAAACCTCAAAGGGAATGCGGTGCTCCCGGGAAACTTTTTTGGCGAAAATCGTGAATGCCGTTGTCATAGAAAGTCCCATCTCGGCGCAAACCTCTTCCATGCTGCGTTTCAGGTCTGGGTCCATCCGGAAGTTCACATTGACTGCATTTGCCATTCTAATACACCTCCTTCTTGATTTTATTATATGCGTCTGTAATGAAAAATGCAAGAGCTTTCGTTACATAATAAATGAACAACGAGAAATCTCTTGAAGAATTTGAGAACACGCCGTATAATTGAAGTGCAAAAGAGGGGATGAAAGATGAACGACTTTCAACCAAATCAGGATATCTGCCTTGTACCTTATTACCCAGCCTATGAAATTGCCCTTCCGTGGTATCAGGACGCAGAACTGTGCCATCATGTAGATAATCAGAATCGCATTTATGACCTGTCTATCCTGAAAAATATGTACCAGTATCTGGATAGTCATGGTGATTTGTTCTACATTGAATATAAGGGCATTCTGTGCGGAGATGTATGCTTGCAGACAAGCGGAGAAATTTCGATTGTGGTCTGCAAAGAGTATCAGAATCGGCACATTGGGAGAACAGTGATTGGGAAGATTCTTGCACTGGCAAAAGAGAAGAAGTATCCGCAATGCTATGCAGAAATTTATTCTTTCAACAAGCAGTCCCGCAAAATGTTTGAAAGTATAGGATTTGTTCAGAAAGACGCAGAAACGTTTGTTTATACTTTAGAATGAAAAGGAGGCCCCTATGACCAATCTGACTTTAGACGAAAAGAAAGCCCTGATCCGGATGGCACTGGAAGCCCGGGAACAGGCCTATGTGCCTTACTCCGACTTTATGGTGGGTGCTGCCCTGCGGGCCGAAGATGGCCGCATCTTCACCGGATGCAATGTGGAAAACGCCGCTTTCACCCCCACCAGCTGCGCTGAGCGTACGGCCCTGTTCAAGGCGGTGAGTGAGGGCGTGACCCGCTTCACCGACATTGCCGTGGTGGGCTCCCGTCGCGGCGAGGTGAACAAGCAGATCACCTCACCCTGCGGGGTCTGCCGTCAGGCGCTGTTCGAGTTCGGCGGGCCGGAGCTGAACGTCATCATGGCAAGGACGCCGGATGATTTCATCGAGCGCAGCATGGACGAGCTGCTGCCTTTCGGCTTCGGGCCGTCCAACGTGGCGGGCAACAAAGCGGTGGTGGAATGAGGCCGCGCAAAATTGGACAAAAAGTGAGACTTTCACGCGAATTTTACAAAAAATCTGTAAATATTTTGTAATCAGAAATTCCTTGCTTTCGTCACAGATCCCGGCTATACTTGGTTCAGTAAATGTGCCAGTGTGCACATTTGGAACGTAAAACGCAAGTTTTCAAATCACATAAAAGGAGAGTTTTCACTATGATGATTTCTCGTCGTAACTTCCTGGCTGTGGCTGGTGCCGCTGCCGCTGCTGCCGCTCTGACTGCCTGTGGTGGTTCTTCCTCTTCCACCAGCACCGCTTCTTCCGCTGCTGCTTCCACCGCTTCCTCCGCTGCTGAGGGCGGCGAGAAGATCGTCAAGGTCGCTCTGACCTGCGATACCGGCACGATCGATGATGAGAGCTTCAACCAGGCATGCTGGACTGCTGTTTCCAGCTACATGGGCGATGACTGCCAGTACTACATCCCCGAGGCTGACGCTTCCGATGAGGTCCGTGAGACCAAGATCCGTCAGGCTGTCAACGACGGCGCTGATGTGATCGTCTGCGTCGGCTACCTGTACGGTGCTTCTCTGGCATGGGCTGCTGAGCAGTACCCCGATGTCAAGTTCGTCGCTATCGATGTCACCCAGGGCGATATCGGCACCGATGAGATCCCCTCCAACTGCTACTGCATCACCTTCAAGGAGGAGCAGGCAGGCTATCTGGCAGGTTACGCCATTGCCAAGGACGGCAAGACCAAGCTGGGCTTCCTGGGCGGCATGGCTGTTCCCGCTGTCATCCGTTACGGCTACGGCTTTGTGCAGGGCGCTGATGCTGCTGCTCAGGAGCTGGGCCAGAACATCGACATCAACTACTTCTACGGTGGCCAGTTCTACGGCGATGCCAACATCACCTCCCGTATGGAGGGCTGGTACTCCAACGGCACTCAGGTCGTGTTTGCCTGCGGCGGCGGCATCTACACCTCCGCTGTGGAGGCTGCTCTGAAGAACAACGGCTACGTCATCGGCGTGGACGTTGACCAGAACTACATCGGCGCAAACGGCGTGGCTGACGGCACCTATGCCTACAACCCGTTCATCACCTCCGCCATGAAGGGCCTGTCCGCTGCGGTCGAGACTGCTCTGACCGACATCGAGGGCGGCGAGTGGAGCGAGATCGCTGCCACCAACGGCAACTTCGGTCTGGAGGATGGCGATTACATCGGCCTGCCCACCGCAGACGACAGCTGGAACTTCGAGACCTTCACCAAGGACGAGTACGAGACCGTCAAGGAAAAGATCAAGAGCGGCGAGATCACTGTGGACAACAACTCCGACGATGCTACCAAGCCCACCGTCAGCGAGTTCACCACCGTCACCTACATCCAGTAATTTTTCTGTAGTCTGCGAGGCTGCTGCATCACTCTTTCCGGCATTGCTTGTGCAATGCCACCTCCCTCAATGAGGGAGGCTTTGATTGCGGGCCGTCACGTTCAGGCTCCCTCCCAGAGGGAGCAGACGCGGCGGAGCTGTGACGGAGAGAGTGGGTGCAGCAGCCTCTTTTTTGCAATTTCTGGAGAAAAACGTCTCGCAGAAAACTGTTCAGGTTGCACAAAAGTCATACTTTTGGCAGGACAAATCCTTAAAAATTCAAAAAGAAGTGTGCAAACCGGCAAAAATACGGTATAATGAGAGACAGAATAGTATAGGTGTCGAACCGGCACGAAAGGAGAGTGAGCAGATTGGCAGAGGATTTTGTGATCGAGATGCTCCACATTACCAAGGAGTTCCCTGGAATCAAGGCAAACGACGATATCACCCTGCAGCTGCGCAAAGGCGAGGTACACGCCCTGCTGGGCGAAAATGGCGCCGGCAAAAGTACGCTGATGAGCGTGCTGTTCGGCCTGTACCAGCCCGAGGCGGGCGAGATACGCAAGAATGGCCAGACGGTGAAGATCAACGATCCCAACGATGCCACGGCACTGGGTATCGGCATGGTCCACCAGCACTTCAAGCTGGTGGAGGTATTCTCCGTGCTGGACAACATCATTCTGGGCGCCGAAACGACGAAGTGCGGCTTCCTGCAGAAAAAGGAAGCGCGGAGGAAGGTCGAGGAGCTCTCCAAGCGATACGGCCTGCACGTGGACCTGGACGCCAAGGTGGAGGATATCACTGTGGGTATGCAGCAGCGTACCGAGATCCTGAAGATGCTCTACCGCGACAACGAGATCCTCATCTTCGACGAGCCCACCGCCGTGCTGACGCCCCAGGAGATCGACGAGCTGATGGCCATTATGAAAAACCTGACGGCGGAGGGGAAATCCATCCTCTTCATCTCCCACAAGCTCAACGAGATCATGGCGGTGGCGGACCGGGTGACGGTTCTGCGTAAGGGCCGCTATGTGGGTACCGTGAACACCTGCGACACCAACAAGCAGGAGCTGTCCAACATGATGGTGGGCCGCCCGGTACAGCTGGAGGTCGTAAAGGAGCCGGCCAAGCCCACGGATGTGGTGCTGAAGGTCCGGGATCTGTGTGTGCCCTCTCACACCCACAAGCGCAATGCCGTGGACCACGTCAGCTTTGATGCACGCGCCGGCGAGATACTCTGTATCGCCGGTATCGACGGCAACGGACAGACGGAGTTCATTCACGCGCTCACCGGCCTGGATAAGAGCAACGGCGGCACGGTGACGCTGTGCGGCAAGGATATCTCCCACGCCAGCATCCGTCGCCGTGGAGAGTGTATGAGCCACATCCCCGAGGATCGGCACAAGCACGGCCTGGTGCTGGATTTTACGCTGGAGCAGAACCTGGTGCTGCAGCGGTATAAGGAGCCGGAATTCGAAAAGGGCGGCTTTATCAAAAAGGACGCGGTGCGTGCCTACGCCGAGAGGCTGATCGAGGAATACGATATCCGCAGCGGACAGGGCCCCGTGACCACCGCCCGCAGTATGTCCGGCGGCAACCAGCAGAAGGCGATCATCGCCCGCGAGGTGGACCGCAACAAGCCGCTGCTGGTGGCAGTGCAGCCCACACGTGGTCTGGACGTGGGTGCCATTGAGTACATTCACCGCCAGATCGTGGCCGAGCGCGACAAGGGCAAGGCCGTGCTGCTGGTCAGCCTGGAGCTGGACGAGGTGATGAACCTCTCTGACCGGATCCTTGTGATGTACGAGGGTGAGATCGTGGGTGAGTTCGACCCGAAGCAGATCACCGTGCAGGAGTTGGGCCTCTATATGGCCGGCGCCAAGCGGGCGGACAAGAAAGAGGGTGAGACGGCGTGAAGCAGAAACTGACAGATCTGTATGCCAAGAATGGCACCAAGAAGGTCCTGGCCTCTCTGCTGTCCATCCTGGCCGGCCTGCTGCTGGGCAGCATCGTGGTCATTATTGTGGGCCTGGCGGAGCAGAAGATCACCACTGCCGGTATGTGGGAGGGCGTCCGGCTGATTTTTGCCGGCATCCTCAGCACAGGCCGCGACGCTGCGGGCGCGCTGACCTGGGGCTTTAACGCCCAGAATGTGGGCAATATGCTCTTCCGCGCCATGCCGCTGATCATGACCGGCCTTTCCGTGGCGGTGGCCTTCAAGACGGGCCTGTTCAATATCGGCGCACCCGGCCAGTATCTGATGGGTACGCTTGTCTCGCTGTCCGTCGCGCTGGGCATCCCCTCCGAGTCCGTGCCCGTGGGCATCATCTGGCTGCTGGCCTTTCTGGGCGGTATGCTGGCTGGCGCCCTGTGGGGTGCGATCCCCGGATTGCTGAAGGCGCTGCTGAATATCAACGAGGTGCTGGCCTGCATCATGACCAACTGGATCGCAGCCAATCTTGTCACCTGGATGTTTGATATCAGCAGCTTCAAGAACGTAACAGAAGGCACAAAGTCCGGTTACATCTACAAGACCACCTTCAACGGTGTGGCCACACCCAAGCTGGGACTGGATCAGCTGTTTCCCGGCTCCCAGGTCAATGCCGGTATTCTGGTGGCCATCATTCTGGCCATCGTGGTGTACATTATCATGGAGAAGACGGTGTTCGGCTATGAGCTGAAGGCCTGCGGCGCCAACCGCCATGCGGCCCGCTACGCCGGTATCCCCGATAAGCGCAACATCGTGCTGTCCATGGCCATTGCCGGCGCGCTGGCCGGCGCCGGCGCCGCGTTGTACTGGCTCAGCGGCAACACCGAGTTCTACTGGAACACCTATCAGGCCCTGCCCGGCGTGGGCTTTAACGGAATCCCCGTGGCACTGCTGGCGGTGAACAACCCCATCGCGGTCATTTTCACCGGCATCTTCATGGCCATGCTGGATATCGTCGGTCTGCAGCTGACCAACCTGACCGCCTACAACGAGTACATCACCGATGTGATCATCTCCGTCATCGTGTATCTGTCCGCCTTCTCTCTGCTCATCCAGATGATGCTGACCGGACGGAAAAAGAAGCTCGTCGTGGAGGCCAACAAGACCACCACGGCGGATATACCGGCAGAGGCGGAGACACAGCCACTGGATGCGCCGCCGGAGGACAGACCGGACATACCGATGGAGGAAGCACCGCAGGTGCCTGAGCAGCCGGAGGAAGGAGGGGAGCAGGCATGACATTTCTGATCCAACAGACCATGATCTACGCCGTTCCCCTGATGATCGTGGCGCTGGCCGGCGTGTTCGCTGAGCGCAGCGGTATCATCAACCTGGCGTTGGAAGGTATTATGATCCTGGGTGCGTTTATCGGCGTGCTGTTCGTGAACATCATGCAGACCAACCACGTCTACGACGCGGCCAAGGCTGCCGGCGACTGGGCGGCTTTGCAGGGCTTTGAGCTGCTGGCTATGCTGGTGGCGGCCATATTCGGCGCCATTTTCTCCCTGCTGCTGAGCTTTGCCTCCGTAAATCTGCGGGCGGACCAGACCATTGGCGGTACGGCGCTGAACCTGATGGCTCCGGCCCTGGTGCTGTTCCTCATCCGTATCATCGCCAACCAGAACACCCTGCAAATGGCCACCGGCGATGCGGCCAGTTGGTTCATGATCAAGAAGACCACTCTGGGCTACGCGAAGACGGACGACCTGGGCTTCCTGGGCAATACCTTCCTGCACAAGGTGTATCTGGCGACCTATGTCTGCATCATCATTTTCGTGGTGCTGTCGATCCTGCTGTACAAGACCCGGTTTGGCCTGCGGCTGCGCTCCTGCGGTGAAAATCCCCAGGCGGCGGACTCCGTGGGTATCAACGTGTACAAGATGCGCTATGCCGGTACGACCATCTCCGGCGCGCTGGCCGGCATGGGCGGCTTTGTCTACGCCCTGACCACGGCCAACTGCACGGCCAACGGCGATGTGGCGGGCTTCGGCTTCCTGGCGCTGGCCGTTATGATCTTCGGTAACTGGAAGCCGCTGAACATCGCCGGGGCGTCGCTGCTGTTCGGCCTGTTCAAGTGTATCGCCGCGGCGTACTCCAGCCTGGATATCAACGGCGACGGCGTGTATTGGCTGGCGGAGATCGGCATCAGCTCCCACGTGTACCGTATGCTGCCGTACCTGATCACGCTGGTGGTGCTGGCCTTCACATCCAAGAAATCCCGCGCACCCAAGGCGGAGGGTATCCCCTACGACAAGGGCCAGCGGTAAAAGCAGCATAAAAAAGAAGCACCCGTACGGGTGCTTCTTTTTGCGCTGTTTTACATGGATTTTACAAAAGATGGCCTGCGAACTTGACATTTATACCGTACAATGTAGATGGACAATAAGGTGACATCTGAGAAAATGTAAAGTTGAGGGAAAGAAAATGGATATTTTTCATGCGCTGACCATGCTTGGCGGGCTGTGCCTGTTTCTGTTCGGCATGAATTTCATGGGCCAGGCGCTGGAGCGCCGGGCCGGCGGCAAGCTGCGGACGCTGCTGGATAAAATGACCGGCAGCGTGGGTGCCGGTTTCCTGACCGGACTGGGCATCACCGCCATCATTCAGAGCTCATCGGCCACCACCGTCATGGTGGTGGGCTTCGTGAACTCCGGGCTAATGACCCTGCGGCAGGCTATCAATGTTATCATGGGCGCCAACGTGGGCACCACGGTGACGGCCTGGCTGCTGAGCCTGGCGGGGATCGACGGCGGCAGCGTGTGGCTGCAGCTGCTGAAGCCCACCGCCTTTACGCCGGTGCTGGCGCTGATCGGCATTATTTTCTATATGTTCTGCAAGGACGGTCGGAAAAAGGAGACTGGCTCCATTCTGCTTGGCTTTGCCACGCTGATGTTCGGCATGGACACCATGAGCGCCGCGGTGGCGGGGCTGAAGGACGTGCCGGGGTTTGCAGAGCTGTTTTTGGCCTTTACGAACCCGCTGCTGGGCGTGCTGGTGGGTGCGGTGCTGACGGCGATCATCCAGTCGTCCTCCGCCTCGGTGGGTATTTTGCAGGCGCTGGCCTCTACCGGCCAGGTCAGCTACGCCGCCGCGGTGCCCATTATCATGGGCCAGAACATCGGTACCTGCGTCACGGCACTGATCTCCTGCGTCGGCACCAACAAAAACGCCAAGCGGGCGGCCGTGGTGCATCTGATGTTCAATGTGATCGGCGTGGCGGTGCTGCTGACGGTGTTCTGCATCGTCAAGGCCATCTTTGCCCCGGTACTGCTGAACAATGCGGCGTCTATGGCGGGTATCGCTGTGGCCCACTCGGTGTTCAATATCCTGTGTACGGCCATACTGCTGCCCTGCGGCGACCTGCTGGAGAAGTTGGCTATCCACCTGGTGCCGGATAAGGCCCACGCGGCCGATAAAACGGTGGAGCTGGACCAGCGCCTGCTGACCACACCGGCCGTGGCGCTGGAGCGTTGCCGGGTCGTCACCTGCGAGATGGCGGAGATTGCCGTGCGGGCGCTGCAAAACGCCCTGCGGAGCTTTGACCACTACACCGAAGCGCTGGCCTCCGCCATCCGGGAGGATGAGAGCCGCTGCGACCACTACGAGGACGTGCTGGGCACCTATCTGGTAAAGCTCAGCGCCCAGAAGCTGGGTGAGCAGGAGAGCGAGGAGTCCGCGGAGCTGCTGAAGGCCATCGGCGATTTTGAGCGTATCTCCGACCATGCGGTGAACGTGCTGGAGTCGGCGGAGGAGCTGCGGGAGAAGGGGCTGGCCTTCAGCGACGAGGCGAAGCGGGAGCTGAGCGTGCTGTCCGCCGCGGTCAACGATATCCTCATGCGGGCGCTGGACGCCTTCCGGCAGCAGGATATGACCGCCGCCCGGCAGGTGGAGCCGCTGGAGCAGGTCATCGACGATCTGAAGGAGCAGCTGCGTACCCGACATATCCTGCGGATGCAGCAAGGCCAGTGCAGCATCGAGGCAGGCTTTGTCTGGTCCGACCTGCTGACGGATCTGGAGCGTACCTCGGACCACTGCTCCAATATCGCCGGGTGCGTGATCGACGCAGCCCACCACGACCTGAATATGCACGCCACGCTGGATGCGGCGCGGCGCCGGGACCCGGACTTCCGGGAGCAGTACCAACGCTGCGCGGCGAAATATCAGGTGTAAACAAACGAAGTCCCTCCCGACGGGAGGGACTTCTTCTTATGCGCTTACAGCCCGCGGGAGGCGCGCTCCCGCGCCTCGGCCTCCGCCCGCTGGCGGCAGACCTCCACCCAGTCGGGCAGCTTGTCCAGCTCGGCGGCAAAGGCTGCCAGTTCGTTGGGAATGACGATCTTCTGGGGACAGACAGCGGCGCAGGCGCCGCAGCCCAGACAGGCGTGAGGCCACTTGTTCGCGGGCACCGCGTCCAGCTGCATCTTGATGGTGCTGCCGCTGCCGGTGCGGAGCTGGTTGTACTTGTGCAGCAGATCCGGTATATCCAACTGCTGGGGACAGCCGTCACAGCAGTAGCGGCAGGCAGTGCAGGGGATGGAATTCTTCATCTTATCCGCCGCAGCAAAGAGGATCGCCTCCTCAGCGGGGGAGAGGGGGTCAAGGTGCTCGAAGGTGGCCACGTTGTCCGCCATCTGCGCCATGTCGGACATACCGGAGAGGACCATGTGGACGTTATCCAGTCCCTGGAGCCAGCGGAAGCCGAAGGAGGCGATGCTGGCGTTGGGGCGGAGGGCGTGGAGCTGCTGTTCACTGTCGGCATCCAGGGCGGCCAGCTTGCCGCCGCGGACCGGCTCCATGACCCAGACGGGGATATGGTGCTTTTCCAGCAGCTCGTATTTCTCCCTGGCCCGCTGGATGGTCCAGTCCAGATAGTTCAGCTGGATCTGACAGAACTCCATCTCCTTGCCATAGCGCTCCAGAAAAGCGGTGAGGCAGGGAAGGTCCGCATGGGTGGAGAAGCCCAGGTGCTTGATGCGGCCCAGGCGCTTCTGCTCCACAAAGTAGTCGATGATGCCCCACTTGGGGTCGGTATAGATATCCACATCGTTTTCATAGACGTTGTGCAGCAGGTAGAAATCGAAGTAGTCCACCTGACACTTCTCCAGCTGCTGGGCAAAGGTGTCCGCCGGGTCCGGGTCGCAGGTGAGCGTATGGCCGGGGTATTTGGTAGCCAGGTAAAAGCTGTCCCGGGGATGCTTTTTCAGGCAGCGGCCTACCACCGTCTCGGACAGATTTTGCATATAGGCCCAGGCGGTGTCGAAATAATTGACGCCGTGGGCCAGCGCATAGTCCACCATCGCCTGGGTGGTGTCCTCGTCGATGGCGCCGTCCACCGTGGTGGGCAGGCGCATGGTGCCGAAGCCCAGCAGGGACAGGTGCAGGTCCTGAAAATCACGATAGATCATGGCATTGCCCTCCTTTTTTGTGGTGCTATTTTACCGTGAAAAATGGCGGAGCGCAAGAGTGGAATTGGCCGTGCAGTACGCCTGCGCCGCCGCTGCACCCAGGAGAGGGCCTGCGGCGTGATGGAGACGGTCCTGGGCGACAGACTGCACCAGCTGAAATGCGGGCTGGAGATGACCTTCTGAAAAACAGACCACCCCCGGCTCCTCGCCGGGGGTGGTTTTGCTTGCTCAGGGCAGCAGTGTTTTCTCCAGGAAGTCGTAAACGGCCTCGGCGGTCTGGTGGACGGAGTCCAGCAGGACGTATTCGTCGCTGCTGTGATAGTTCTCGCCGTCGGCGCCGAAGATGATGGCCGGCGCACCCAGCCGCGTGCCCAGGTAGTTGAAGTCGCCGATGCTGGCGAAGTAGGAGATGGTGGGTTCCTTGCCGGTGACCTTGCGGATGGACTCCAGCAGGGAGACGGTCATGGGTTCGTCCTGGGGGACGGTGTAGGGCATGAAGCCCCGGGAGCCCTCAGACGGTGCTTCGCGGAAGCAGATCTCGTACCGCCCGGTGATACCGGCGCGCTGCACGGCCTTTTCGATCTCGCGGACGATGGTGTCCGGGCTCTCGCCCACCACGATGTGCCAGAACAGGCGGAGCACGGCGAAGTCCGGCACGCTGCACGCGCCGCCGTCGGCGCTGATGCCTACCACGCAGCAGGTGCCCTTGCCCAGGTGCGGGTCCTCAACATAGTCCACCTGCTCCAGGGCCTGCGCCACCTTGGCCGCGTCCAGCAGGGCGCTGTGGCCCTTTTCCGGGTTGGCCGCGTGGGCGGACTTTCCGTAGAAGCGGATCTCCAGACCATAGCCGCCCCGGGCGCCCAGGCAGACATCGGGGAAGGGCTTGCCGTCAAAGCCGGCGCTTGGCTCGGTGATGATGGAGAAGTCCACGTCAGAGAGATAGCCGTCCTCGATGAGGGCATTGGTGCCCAGGCCGTAGGGGCCCTCCTCGTCAGAGACCAGCGCCAGCTTGATCTTCCCGGCAAAGGTCTTGTGGGCGGCGGCGAAGCGGGCAGCCGTGACCATCAGCGCGGCGCAGCCGGATTTCATGTCCAGCGCGCCCACACCATAGAGCCTGTCGCCGTCCAGCTCGCCGTAGGGATCGCGGGTCCAACCGCCGCACAGCTGCACGGTGTCCAGATGGCCGTTCAGGCAGATGACCGGTCCGGGTCTGCCGCCGTCGATAACGGCGATGACATTTTTCCCATGGAAATCTGTGACCTTGGCATCGTGGTATTCGTGCAGCTGGGCGGGCAGTTCCTGCCGGCACAGCCAATCCCTGGCGAAGGCCATGATCTCGTCCTCATGGAAATATTCGCTTTTGATGGCCGTGAGCTGCTGCAAAAGTGCTGTGACCTCAGCTTTTTCTATCATCTGTATGATCGCTCCTCTCTGCTGCGGGGTCGGAAATATGCGCTTTCTCCGTACAGTATAGCGGGCAGGCGTTTAACGCCTGTTGGTCCGGGCGTTTTTCACTTATTGCTCCACGCGCCACAGTGCGCCGAAGTACCACGCACCCATGCCGTCGGACACCACGCCGGTCACGTCGCCGCGCAGGGCGTAGGCCTGCTCCTTCTCATACAGCGGTATCACGTTGGCCGTGTCCAGCAGCAGCCACTCCGCATCCTTCAAATAGGCGTCCCGCGCCTCGGCGGAGGTGCTGGCCGCCGCCACCCGCATCAGAATGTTATAGGCGTTCATGTAGATCAGCGCGTAGTTCCGCGTGTCGCCGCTGCGCCACAGGTCCAGATAGGCTGATGCATCGTTGTACAGCGCGTCCAGCTCCGTCAGGGCCAGGGTGAACGCGCCGCTGCTGAGCATCTGCTGATACGTCTCCGCATCCTCACCCTGCAGGGTCACGCTCAGTCCCAGTTTTTCCTGCCACACCTTCTGCAGCCGCTGGGCCAGTGCCGTCTGCGCCGGCGTATTCCGGTACAGCAGCGTCACCGTCCCCAGGCTTATCAGCGCCTCCGGCCGCCGCAGGCCCGCCTGCGTCATCAGCTCCAGCGCCTGACTGCACCGGTCCGTGTAGGTATCCGCCTCGCAGTCGATCACCGCGCCGTTGACCGCCCGGAACTCCTCGCCCCCGGCGGTGCGTATGCCGTGAGGCACCAGCCCCTCCGCGGCGGCATAGTCCGCGCCCAGAGCGCCGGCCGCCGCATCCCGGTCGATGACCAGACTCATGGCCTGCCGCAGCTCCGTCCGGTCCATGTTGGTGGCCATCTGGTTGATGAGCAGCACGCCCACGGTGCTGCTGCCGCCGTAGGTGCCGTCCTCTCCTGCCGCGCCGATGACCGCGTCCGCGGTGCCCGCGTCCTTGGCGGCCTCCGCCGCGCTCTTGAACCGGATCTCGATCCGGTCCGCGCGCACCTGCCGCGCGTTATAGTGGTCCTCCTGCTTCACCAGCGTGGCGAAGAGACTGTCGCTCCAGTCGCCGGTGCGGCGGTACGGCCCGTTGCCCACGAACCACGTCCGGCTGGCGCTCCAGCCCTCGCCGCCTTCCACAGCCTTCTGCTGCACCGGCATGGTGGCCGCCGCTGTGCACACCGCGTCCACAAAGTACGGGCACATCGTGCTCAGCGTCACCGCGAAGGTGTGCTCGTCCTCGGCGTATACGCCCAGCGCCTCCGGGTCGCCCGCGTGGGCGTCCTCATAGCCCGCCACCATGGACAGGATCTCCGCCTCCGGGCTGTCCGTCTCCGGCGATACCAGCCGCCGCCAGGCGTACACGAAATCCTCTGCCGTCACGTCGCTGCCGTCGGACCACTTGCCGTCGCGCCGCAGGTGGAACGTGTACGTCTGCGTGCCGTCCTCGTTGTCCGTGCAGTCGTAGGCGTGGGCCGCTGCGGGCACCGCGCCCTCCGCCGTCCAGCGGTACAGGTTGTCGAACAGGTGCAGCACCAGGGTGCGCTCCGCCGGTGTGGCGGCATAGGCCGGGTCCACCGTGGACACGCTGCCGGTCATCACCACCGACGCGGTGCTCTCGCCGCTGCGGCCGCTGCCGCAGCCGGCCAGCAGCGCCGTCGTCATACACAGGCACAGCAGCATGGCCGCGCCCCGTTTCCATCGTTTCATAGGACTTCCTCCGGGAATAGACTTTTCCCCATTATATATGCTTTTGCGCCAAAAGTAAAGCCGCCCTCCGGGCGGCCTCACTTTGTTTACAATTACTCCGCGATCAGCAGCTGGGCGATCTGCACGGCGTTGGTGGCCGCGCCCTTGCGTACCTGGTCGCCGCAGCACCAGATGTTCAGCCCGTTGTCGCTGGTCAGGTCGTCCCGGATACGGCCCACGAACACCAGGTCCTGGTCGCTGGTCTCCAGCGGCATGGGATAGCGCTTGTTGGCCAGGTCGTCCACCAGCCGGCAGCCGGGGGCGGCGGCGATCAGCTCCCGGGCGCGCTCCACGCTGATCTTCTCCTTGGTCCGCACCACGATGGACACGCTGTGGCTCCGCACCACGGGAACGCGGACGCAGGTGCAGCTGACCTTCAGCTCCGGCAGGTGCATGATCTTCCGGCCCTCGTTCTGCATCTTCATCTCCTCGGAGGTATAGCCCTCAAAGGCCTCGCCGCCGATCTGGGGGATGACGTTATAGGCGATCTGGTACTGGAACACCTTGGGCTCCACCGGCTTGCCCTCCCGCAGCAGCTCCACCTCGTCCATCAGCTCGATGGGGCCGCCGGCGCCGGCGCCGGACACCGCCTGGTAGCTGCTGGCCACGATGCTCTCGATGGGGCTGTCGTGGTTCAGAGCGTTGATGGCCACCAGCGAAACGATGGTGGTGCAGTTGGGGTTGGAGATGATGCCCTTGTGCTTCTTCACGTCCTCCGGATTGATCTCCGGCACGATCAGGGGCACGTCCGGGTCCATGCGGAAGGCGCTGGAGTTATCCACGAACACCGCGCCCGCCTTGACGATGGCCGGGGCGAACTGCTTGGCGATGTCGTTCTCCGCCGCGCCCAGCACGATGTCCATGCCCTTGAAGGCCTCGTCACAGGCCAGCTCCACGGGGAGGTCGTGGCCCTTCCAGTGGATGGCCTGTCCCACAGACCGGGCTGACGCCAGCGGGTGCAGCTCCTCGATGGGGAAATCGCGCTCGGCCAGTACCTTCATCATCTCGCGGCCCACCGCGCCGGTGGCACCCAGAATAGCAACTTTATACTTTTTCATATGATGTACTCCTTTTCTCGATATCGAATAAGTGACGTATCCTGCGTTCAGATGCGGCGCATCGGCGCAGGCGCACCTTGTGTACGGCAAGCCGCTGCGGCGAAGTATGGGCGCAGGAGACGCACTTTATTTTACAAAACTGTTGTACAGCACCCGGATAGCCTTCTCAAAGTCGGCGCTGTCCACGCCCACGATGATATTCAGTTCCTCCGGTCCCTGGGTGATCATGCGGATATTGATGCCGTTTTCGCCCAGCTTGGCGAAGATCTTGCCGGAGGAACCGGGCTGGAAGGCCATCTTCCGGCCCACGGCCGCCACCACGGCCATGCCGTCGGTAACGTGCAGGCTGTCGGGCTTGATCTCCTTCTCCATGTCGCCCAGTGCCTGATACAGATACGGCGCGGCCTTGCCTGTCTCCACCACCAGCGATACCGAGTCGATACCGGAGGGGATGTACTCCACGTTGATGTGATAGCGCTCCAATATCTCCAGCACCCGGCGGATAACGCCCAGCTCCGAGGACATTCCGTTCTTGGTCATGGTGATGACGGAAAAGCCCTTCTTTCCGGCGATGCCGGTGATCATGCTGCTCTCCTGCAGCTCCGCCGCCGTGTCGTCGAAGGCCTCCCGTATCATGGTGCCCGGGTGCTCCGGCTGGTTGGTGTTGCGGATGTTCAGGGGGATGTTCTTCTCCCGCACCGGGGAGACGGTGCCCTCGTGCAGCACCTGCGCGCCGATGTAGCTCAGCTCACGCAGCTCGGCGTAGGTAATGCGCTCGATGGGCCGCGGGTCGGTTACGATCTTGGGGTCGGCCATCAGGAAGCCGGACACGTCCGTCCAGTTCTCATACACGTCGGCGTCCAGCGCCGCCGCCGCCAGCGCGCCGGTGATGTCGCTGCCGCCGCGGGAGAAGGTGCGGATCTTGCCGTCGGGCGTCACGCCGTAGAAGCCGGGAATAACCACCTTCCGCCCGCTGGCCGCATGGATCAGAGCCTGATAGCTGGCCTCCTGGTCCACCGTGCCGTCCATGCGGAAGTGCAGCCACAGGCTGCTGTCCAGAAAGTCAAAGCCCAGGCAGTCGGCCATGATCCGGGCGGCGAAATACTCGCCCCGGCTCACCAGCTCATCGGCGGAGATGCCCTTGTCCATCTTGGCGCGCAGGGCGTCGAATTCCGCCTCCAGCGGCGTGGACAGGCCCAGCTCGTCCCGGATCTCCAGATACCGGCTGCGTACCATATCGAATATACCGTCGCAGCTGACGCCGTACTGCAGGTGGGCGTGGCACAGATACAGCAGGTCCGTGATCTTGTGATCGTCCTTGAACCGTTTTCCGGCGGCGCTGACTACCACCACCCGGCGAGCGGGGTCTGCCTCCACGATGGAGCGTACTTTTTCCAGCTGGTGGGCATCCGCCATGGACGACCCGCCGAATTTCAACACTTTCAACATAGTCCTTGCCTCTTTCGCTTTGGTTATTGTGTGCAGGGTTTTCATGCGTGACAAAAAAATATTTTCTGTCCACAGGAGAAAAACACTTGCTTTTTTGATGGGGACAGTGTATCATAGCCTTATCAGAAATGCAAGACCCAATTTCAAAAGTTTTTCCGGAGGCTTTTTTACCATGATCTACCACAGCACAAGAAACGAGCAGCTCACCGCATCCTCCACCCACGCGGTGCTTCAGGGCATCGCCCCGGACGGCGGCCTGTACATCTGCGACCCGGCGGCCCTGCGCTTCGACTGGCGCGCTGCCCTGGAAAAGGACACCCTCTCCATGGCGGCGGATATCCTCCACGCCCTGCTGCCGGACTTTCAGGACATGGACCGGCTTGTCCGCGACAGCTACGCCGGCAAGTTCCCCACGTCCGACCTGACGCCCTTGACCCCCGTGGCGGATAAATACGTGCTGGAGCTGTACCACGGCCCCACCTCCGCCTTCAAGGATGTGGCCCTCAGCGTCCTGCCCCGCCTCATCGTGGCGGCGGCCAAGGCTGAGGGCATGAAGGGCGACGTGGTCATCCTGACGGCCACCTCCGGCGACACCGGCAAGGCGGCCATGGAGGGCTTCCACGACGTGCCCGGCACCCGCATCACCGTGTTCTACCCCTACGGCGGCGTCTCCGCCGTTCAGCAGGCCCAGATGGCCACCCAGGAGGGCGCTAACGTCCGCGTCTGCGCCGTCCGCGGCAACTTCGACGACGCCCAGACCGGCGTGAAGGAGATCTTCGCCGCCTGCAAGGACAAGGACCTCCACGGCGCCATGCTCTCCTCCGCCAACTCCATCAATATCGGCCGTCTGGCCCCCCAGGTGGTCTATTACTTCCGCGCCTACGGCGATCTGGTGAAGTCCGGCCGCATCCATCTGGGCGACGTGGTGGACTACACCGTCCCCACCGGCAACTTCGGCGACATTCTGGCCGGCTATTTTGCCAGGCAGATGGGCCTGCCTGTGGGCCGCCTGATCTGCGCCAGCAACGCCAACGACGTGCTCACCGAGTTCCTGACCACCGGCCGCTACGACAAGCGCCGCCCCTTCTACAAGACCACCTCCCCCTCCATGGATATCCTGGTGTCCAGCAATCTGGAGCGCCTGCTCTATCTGGTCAGCCAGGATGCCAGCTGCGTGGAGCGCCTGATGCGGGAGCTGAACACCCAGGGCTGGTATCAGGTCAGCGGCTGGATGCTGGAGCAGCTCCGTGCCGTCTTCGGCTGCGGCTGCTGCGACGATGTCGGCGCGGCGGAGGTCATCGGCCGGGTGTGGCGCGAGCACAGATACCTCTGCGACCCCCACACCGCCGTGGCCTGGGCCGTGGCGGAGAAGCACACCCGCGAGGGCGTTCCCATGGTGGTCCTGTCCACCGCCTCGCCCTACAAGTTCCCCGCCGCCGTGCTGCACGCCCTGGGCGAGGCATCCGGTGACGATGAGTTCGCCATGATGGAGCAGCTCCACGCCCTCACCGGCATGGACATCCCCAAAAATCTCCGCGGCCTGGAGGGTCGTCCCGTCCTCCACACCGACGTCATCGACAAGGACGCCATGCTGGACTATGTGCTGTCCGACGTGCTGAAATAAAAGAAAGGAACCGTTCCCTATGAATATCGTTTGTTTGGACATGGAGGGCGTCCTCGTCCCCGAGATCTGGATCGCCTTTGCCGAGGAAAGCGGCATTCCCGAGCTGCGCCGCACCACCCGCGATGAGCCGGATTATGACAAACTCATGCGCTGGCGCATCGATCTGCTGCGGCAGCGCGGCCTGAAGCTCAGCGCTATTCAGGAGACCATCTCCCGCATCGACCCCCTGCCCGGCGCCAAGGACTTCCTGGACGCGCTGCGTAAGGATACCCAGGTGGTCATCCTCAGCGACACCTTCGACCAGTTCGCCATGCCCCTCATGGCCAAGCTGGGCTATCCCACCCTGCTGTGCAACACCCTCGAGATGGACAGCGAGGGCTACATCACCCGCCACCTCATGCGCTGTGAACACTCCAAGCTCACCACCGTCAAGGCCCTTCAGTCTATCGGCTACGACACCATCGCCAGCGGCGACAGCTATAACGATTTGGAGATGATCCTCCACAGCAAGGCCGGCTTTCTCTTCCGCGGTCCCGACAAGATCAAGCAGGACTACCCCGACCTGCCCGCCTTCGAGGATTACGGCGACCTGCTGGCCGCCATCCGCGCCGCCCTGTAACAGCGGTGCTGCGGTGAAAGACAAAGACAAAGCAAAAACCGGCGCCCCCCGGCGCCGGTTTTTGCTTTGTGAAAGGAGGGGGTAAGATCACATCTGGACGCGGTTCTCGCGGGTCCAGCTGGTGATGTCCAGGTTGGGATAGCGGCGGCGCAGCTCGTCCAGCTTGCCTTCGGTGTCGCCCAGTGCGGCGATGCTGTTGATGGCCGCCACATCGGCGGCGTTCATGGCGTGTGCCTCATCGGCGCCGCAGGACGCGCAGTGATAGTGCTTGGTCGCCTCGGAAAACGTAACATCGGTGCTGCCGCAAACGGCGCAGCGGGTGGTCTTGGATACGATAGCCATAATGTATTACCTCCATATTCTTGTTTCGTTTCGTTGTCCTTATACTACCACAAAAGTTTTCAGTTGTAAAACGCATAATTGTATTTGCAAGTATGAGAAAAAGTATGATATAATAGCGACAGCGACTGTACAGGAGGTCCCGCCATGAGCGTATCCAAATACCAGATGTTCCTCAAGACCGTGGAGTGCGGCAGCTTCTCCCGGGCGGCGGAGGAGCTGAACTTCACCCAGTCCGGCGTCAGCCACGCCGTCCAGGCGCTGGAGGACGAGCTGGGAATCACGCTGCTCAGCCGCAACCGCGGCGGCGTGGTGCTGACGGCTGACGGCCGCGCGCTGCTGCCCCGGGTCGAGGCCCTCTGCGCCGCCCACCATGCCCTCATGCAGTCCGCGGCGGACCTGAAGGGCCTGGACGCCGACCTGGTCAAGGTGGCCACCTTCTCCAGCGTCTCTGCACAGTGGCTCCCCTCCATCCTCAAAAGCTTCGGCGACGTCTACCCCAACATCGAGTTCGAGGTGGTGGATGCCGATTTCTACGGCCAGACCGAGGAGTGGATCCTCCAGGGCAAGGTGGACTGCGGCTTCCTGCGCCTGCCCTCAGCCAAATCCCTCTGCGCCCACCCCCTGTACCGGGATGAGCTGTTGGTGGTCGTTCCCTGCGGCCACCCGTTGGCGGACGCGGCGGCCTTCCCCCTGTCGGCCCTGTCCGCCGAGCCCTTCATCCGGCTGGAGGAGGGCCACGACTACGAGCTCACCGCCGCCCTGGACGCCATGGGCGTCCACCCCAACGTGAAATACACCGCCCGCGAGGACCGCACCATCCTGGCCATGGTGTCCAAGGGCCTGGGCATCAGCCTCCTGCCGGAGCTGATGGTCCGCCGCAGCCCCTATCCCGTGGCCGCCTGCCATGCCCCCGAGCGCTTCTACCGCAATATCGGCATCGCCGTCAAGGATGAAAAGGCCCAGTCCGCCTCCACCCGCCGCTTCGTGGACTACGTCCGCCGCTGGGTGGCCGAAAACGGCGAGGACTGACCTCCCACGCCTTCCACCTGGGAGCGGATGAGGTGTCGCCGCGCAGCGGCGTAAAGCCCCCCCGTCCCCGCCGCAGCAGAGGGCGTGCTGAAATTCGAGATCATGGCCGGCTGACACGAGGCCGGAGCAGCAAAAGCAGGGAGCGAAACGCTCCCTGCTTTTCTATCTTATCAAACTTGCTTACTTGCCGAAATAGCGGTTCAGCAGACCCTCGAAGGCCTTGCCGTGGCGGGCTTCGTCGCGGGCCATCTCGTGGACGGTGTCGTGGATGGCGTCCAGATTGTACTTCTTGGCCAGCTTCGCCAGCTCGAACTTGCCGGCGGTAGCGCCGTTCTCGGCGTCCACGCGCATCTGCAGGTTCTTCTTGGTGCTGTCAGTGATGACCTCGCCCAGCAACTCGGCGAATTTGGCGGCGTGCTCAGCCTCCTCCAGGCCGGCCTTCTCCCAGTACAGGCCGATCTCGGGATAGCCCTCGCGGTGGGCCACACGGGCCATGGCCAGATACATACCGACCTCGGAGCACTCGCCCTCGAAGTTGGCGCGCAGACCATCGATGATCTCCTTGCGGACATCCTCGGGGACATCGTCGCCAAAGACCTTGCCTACGCCCACGACGTGCTCGGCGGCCCAGGACTTCTCCTCAGACTGCAGCAGGAACTTGTCGCCGCTGACGTGGCAGACCGGGCACTCGGCGGGGGGAACATCACCCTCGTGAACATAACCGCAAACAGGACAGACCCACTTCTTCATAATCGTTACCTCCATAAATGTATTCATGTCGTTGTGTTTGTTATTTTGACGCCGCCGCAGCGGCATTTGTCAACTGGTTTTCTTCTCGGCCAGGCAGCCGTTGCAGCGGCCGTAGAACACGACGCCGCAGCTGTCCGCCTCGCCCACCGCTGTCATATCCGGCAGCTCCACCGGGATCGGCGGCAGGTCGATGACCGCGCCGCAGGTGCGGCAGACGAAGTGCCCGTGGGGGGCGGTGTTGCCGTCGTAGCGGTCTTCACCGTCCACACAGCCGATGACCTGCACCGCGCCCTCCGCCCGGAACCGCGCCAGATTGCGGTAGACGGTGGCCAGAGAGAGGTCGGGTATGCGGGGCTTCAGCTGGCTGTACACCCACTCCGCCGATGGGTGGCAGGTGGTGGAACGCAGGCATTGCAGTATGGCGTCCCGCTTGGGGCTGTACCGTGTGTTATGCATCTGCGGCGCTCCTCTCTTATCGCTAACAATTATCGTTTGCATTATTATAATACCACATTGATTTTGCTTTGTAAAGAGGGTTTTTAAAATTTTTCAAAAAATTTTTCCAGCGCCTGTTAGCCTCCCCTATCGGTGCGGAAAATATGCAAAGGAGCCCGGTACACACAGCGTACCGGGCTCCTCATTTCAATTTACTCGGCCTCGGCCAGCGCCTTAGCCTCGGCAATAGCCTTCTCCTGCGCCGCGGCGGGGCAATCCTCGTAGCGGACGAAGTTGAAGGTGAACGTACCACGGGACTGGGTCATGGATCGCAGATCGATGGCGTAGCTCATCATCTCGGCCATGGGCACCTCAGCCTCCAGCACCTGCTCGCCGTCACCGGTGGGGTTCATGCCCATCACGCGGCCGCGGCGCTTATTCAGATCGCCCATCACATCGCCCAGATAGCTGTCGGGGATGGTGACCTTCAGCTCACCAATGGGCTCCATCAGCACGGGCTTGGCCTCGGGCAGCGCGGCCTTGAAGGCCAGGTTGGCAGCCAGCTTGAACGCGATTTCGGAGGAGTCAACGGGGTGGTAGGAACCATCCACCAGGGTGGCCTTCAGGAACACCACGGGATAGCCGGCCAGCACGCCGTGCAGGCAGCTCTCGCGCAGGCCCTTTTCCACGGCGGGGAAGTAGTTCTTGGGCACGGAGCCGCCAAACACGTTCTCCTCGAAGATCATATCCTCCTGCTCAGTCTGGGGCTCGAAAATGATATGGACATCGCCGAACTGACCGCTGCCGCCGGTCTGCTTCTTATAGCGGCCCTGCTTGCGGACGGTGCTGCGGATCTTCTCACGATAGGCCACGCGGGGAGTATCCAGCTCCGCGTCCACGCCGAAGCGGCTCTTCAGCTTGCTGCACAGCACGTCGATCTGGATGTCGCCGGCGCCGGAGATCACGGTCTGGTGGGTCTCGGCGTTATTGGTGACGGAGAAGGTGGGGTCCTCCTCGTTCAGCTTGTTCAGGCCGGTGCCCAGCTTCTCGATCTCCTGCTTGGTCTTGGGGGAGATGGCGCGCTCGTAGCAGGCGGGGGCAAAGGCCAGCGGCGCGAACTTCACATAGGTCTTGGGCTCGCACAGGGTGTCGCCGGTCTTGACCTTGTCCATCTTGCCGATGGCGCCGATGTCGCCGCAGCAGATCTCCTTGGTCTCCTCGGCCTTCTTGCCCTTCATGGTGTACAGGCGGCCCAGCTTCTCGGTGTTGCCGGTGGTCATGTTATACAGGGACATATCGCTGGTGACCTTGCCGCGGATGACCTTGATCATGGAGAACTTGCCGTACTGGTCGGAGATGGTCTTGAACACGAAGGCAGCGGTGGGGCCGTTGGGGTCATAGGCGACCTCGATGGCGTTGCCGTCGTCGTCCTCGGCGGCCTCGGCGGGCATATCGGTGGCCACGGGCACCAGGTCCACGATGGTCTGCATCAGCATATCCACGCCCATGCCGGTGACGGCGGAGCCGCACAGCACGGGGCACACGCTGCCGTCGCGCACACCGATCTTCAGGCCCTTGGCCATATCCTCGGCGGACAGCTCCATGGTCTCGAAGAACTTCTCCATCAGCTCCTCGTCGGCGCCGGCGGCAGCCTCCATCAGCTCAGCGCGCAGGGCCTCCACCTCGTCGGCCATGTCGCCGGGGATGGCGCACTCGCCCTTGGCGTCGTAGGCCTTGTTGTGCAGCAGGTCCACAATGACGGTGACGGCCTTGTTTGCGTCGGCCTTGGTAGCCACGATGGGGGCGATGGCGGTGCCGTACTTGGCCTTGATGGCCTCAATGCAGGACGCGTAGTCGGAGTTGGCCTCCTCCACGCGGTTGATGAACATCATCCGGGGCTTCTTGCCCAGCATCTTCCAGGTACGCTCCATACCCACGGACAGGCCGTCCTTGGCGTTGCCCACGATGACGGCGCACTCGGCGGCGCGGATAGCGCACACGGCCTCGCCGGAGAAATCGAAGTTGCCGGGGGCGTCCATGACGTTGATCTTCTTGCCCTTATACTGCACGGGGGCAAAGGCCAGGGAGATGGATATCTGGCGCTTGATCTCCTCGGCATCATAGTCGCAGGTGGTGTTGCCGTCGGCGGTCTTGCCCAGACGGTCAGTACCCTTGGTCATAAAGAGCATCTGCTCAGCCAGAGAGGTCTTGCCGGAGCCTCCGTGACCCAGCAGGGCGATATTGCGAATGTCGTTAGCAGTCATAGTGATGATGTTCTCCCTTCATTTTCTTGAAGTCCGCCGCCCACAGCCGCGGACAGTAGCTCAACGTACCGATTATATAGTATTTCTTCAAGCCTGACAACCTCTAATTTAGATATTTGTGGGAAAAGTGCGGGAGTATCCCGCACTTTTCGTCAGGTTGTACAATGGCAGGCTTTGTTCTATGGGCAAAGCGACGGAGTCTCCGTCAATAGTGCTTCACCAGCCCCGCCAGCAATAGCGTCGGCAGCAGCCACAGCACCTGATACAGCACCATGGCAATGGGCGTCAGCAGGTCAAAATTGCCCACAGAGGTGAGATAGTAGGCCAGCGCCACGCCTGCCGCCGCGCCGATATAGCTAAGGATGGTGGCGGTCCGTACAGCCTTCACCGCCCGGCGGCTCCCGGCCACAGACTCCACCAGCGGCATAAGCCCCTCCCGGCAGATGGCCACGCAGGGCTGCTCGCCCTGCTGCTCCGCCAGCTGGGCCAGCGCCAACCGCGTGGACACGTCCGGATACACCGGCTTGGCGTCCACGCCGAATTTCCGCTTGATCAGCCCCGGTGTCACGTTGCCGCTTCGCACGGCCAGCACCGGCACGATGTGAAACCGCTTCAGCGTCCGCAGGGCCCATTCCGCGTTGCGGGAGGGCTGATATTTCACGGCAAACACCGCTGTCAGCGCCCCGTCTACCGCCAGAAACACACCGGTAGACAGCTTCATATCCCGGGGCAGGGCCACCTTGCGCTTTTTCATAAAGTACGCGCTGCCCATGAGCACCGTTTCGCCCCGGATATTGGCCTCCACGCCGCCCTCCTCGCAGTAGTTCACCCACTCCACCGACAGGTGAAAACCTCCCTCGGCGGTGAGCTGGCGCTCCAGCAGCGGCGTCAGGCTGCTGCCAGCCGCCCTGGCTACCGACGCGGCGTAGGACACCGCGCGGCTGCGCTCCTCGCCGAAGACCTTATAGCCGTTCAGTGTCACCGTTCCCGCCGGGAACAGATCGTCGTCCGTCAGCACCAGCCGCCGCGGCCGGCTGACCGCCTTCGCCCCGGCATAGCCTGCGGCTGCACAGCCGCTGCGGCTCAGCCGCCGGGACAGATAGTACATGGGCAGGGCCCCGCTGAGGGGGGTCCCCAGCCCCGCGCCGGCGGTGGTCAGCGCCGTCAGCACCCAGGGGAAATCGCTCATATTCCCGCTGGAAAAGCACACCACGCCGGACAGCACCGCCGCCGTGGCCAGCACCAGCGGCAGGGCGTAATTCTGCCATCTCCGCGCCGGATCGGGCTTGCTGCACAGACGGTAAAAGCCCTCTGCCGTCCCCTGCTGCCTGCATACGCCCGCCGCCGTCACCGACGCCACATAGGGCACGGTGCCGTTGAGCACCAGCAGATGGTAGGCGTTCCGCAGTGCCGACGCCTCCAGGTACAGCCCCCACTGGCAGGCCAGGATCAGCAGCGCGCCGGCGGCGGCATAGGGCGTGGCCCGGGTACTGCCCGTGACCACGCCGCACACACAGCAGATCAGCTGCGTCAGCACGGCGACAGCGGCGCACAGCTCACAGCCCGCCTTTCCCTCACGCAGCAGCGACGCAGCCTGCTTCCACACCGGCATACAGGCCAGCGCCGTCAGCAGCAGACCGCCGCCCAGCACGGCACAGCGCAGCAGTGCCTCGTCCAGCCATGCGGAGGGCAGCTTTTCCAGCTCCTGCAGCACCGCCGCGGCCACCAGTGCCAGCGCCGGGAGCATCCCCCATATCAGTCCGCCGCGTAGTCGGCTGCACCGGCGCTTGGCCTCCCGCAGCACATCCTCCGGCAGAGGCTCCGGCTCCGGCGGTTCCTCCGGCTCCGGTTCCTCCTCCGGCTCGTCGAACAGCTGCTCGGTGTCCTGAAAAGCCGGACGGCGCCTCTGCTCCGCCGCCGGACGGTGGAACCTCTCCAGCACCGCCGCAAGACGCTCCCGCAGGGGCACCGGCTGGGCGATGACGCCGTCATCCTCGTCCTCCAGCACCGCGTCCACCGTCTGGGACATGATATCCTTCAACGCCACCCGATCCGGCGCGGGGGATTCATATTCCGGTCCCGGGACCCGCTCCTCTTTCTGGACCGGTTCCGGCTCCGGAATAGGCTCCGGTTCAGGAACGGGCTCCGGCTGGGACGGAGGCCCCTCCGACGGCTCCTCCAGGACAGGCTGACGCCCACCCTTGCCGTACTCGGCAAGGATGGCCTCCAGTGAAAGCTCGTCCTCCTGCTCGTCGAACGCGCCGTATAGTTCCTCGTCCCGTCGCCTTCTCATGCTGTTCTTTCCTGTTTTCGTCCTGTTCCGCGTCGCTTTCCGTTATCCCCGCTGCCGCACAGCCTCGTACAGCAGTATGGCCGCCGCCGCGCTGGCGTTCAGCGAGGATATCTTCCCTTTCATGGGAATGCTCACCAGAAAATCGCAATTCTCCGCCGCCAGGCGGGTCATACCCGCCCCCTCGGAGCCGATGACAATGGCCGCCGGTCCCTTCAGATCGGCATTGTACAGCGTGGTATTCCCATCCGCCGCCGTACCGAACACCCACACGCCCTGCTTTTTCAGGTCCTTCAGCAGCGCCGGTATGTTGGGCACCCGCGCCACCGGGATATAGCTCACCGCGCCGGCGGAGGTCTTTGCCACGATGGCCGTCAGCCCGGCGCTGCGCCGCTTGGGAATGATGACCCCGTGGGCGCCGGCGCACTCGGCGGTACGCAGGATCGCGCCCAGGTTGTGGGGATCGGATATCTCATCGCACACCACCAGCAGCGGCGCCTCGCCCTTGTCGGCGGCGGACTGCAGGATCTGCTCCACCGTGGCGTATTCCCGCACGGCCGCCAGAGCGATGACCCCTTGGTGGGCATGGGTGCGGCTCATGGCGTCCAGCTTCCGCCGGTCGGCGTCCACCACCACGATACCCGCGGCGCGGGCCTTGGAGGCGATGTGCCCCAGCGTCTTGTCCGTCTCGCCCTTGGCGATGTAAATTTTATCGATGGCCGTCTCCGTCCGCAGGGCCTCGATGACCGCGTTGCGGCCCTCGATGATGCCGTCCGCCTCGGCGTCGGGCAGAGGCCGTCTGTTCTCGGTGTCCTTTATCTCTCTCATGGGGCATACCTCGCGATCCATATAATTGTCATCAGTATACCACATCCTTTCGTCAATATAAAGGCACATTCATAGAAATTTTACAGGAAAACCCTTTGCCTTTGCCTTGAGACTTTTGGGCAGGTGTGGTATACTGTTTGGAAACTATATTCCCCTCACAAGTCAAACGGAGGATAAACATATGTCCAATAACAACAGCAGCAACAATAACAACCGCGGCGGCAAGAACGGCAAAAACGGCGGTTTCCGCGGCGTTCTCACGCTGATCGCGTGGGCACTGGTGCTGACGGTGGCGTTCCAGTATTTCAACGCCTACAACAACAACGCCGCCAATAAGAGCACCAGTCACGAGATCAAATACAGCGACATGATCTCCATGATCGAAAAGGATCAGGTGAAGGAGATCCTGTTCAAGGACAGCACCATCTATGTCACCCCTGTGGACGGCTACGTCTTCACCGAGGAGGTCACCTCCGGCAGCAAGACGGAGACAAAAACCTACACCCAGTCCAAGGACTCCGGCCTGACGCTGTACACCGTGTACCTCTCCAACGCCGATCTGCTCCCCCTGCTGGAGAAGCACAATGTGGCCTATACCGGCTTCTACGAGGCCAAGATGAGTCCCTTCCTGATGATCATGATCCAGTATATTCTGCCCACCATCTTCATCGTGGGCGCGTTCATGCTGGTCATGCGTCTGATGAGCAAATCCGGAGGCGGCGGCTTCGGCGGCATCGGCAGTGTGGGCAAGTCCAACGCCAAGGTCTACATGGAGAAGTCCACCGGCGTCACCTTCAAGGATGTGGCCGGTCAGGACGAGGCCAAGGAGTCTTTGGAGGAGATCATCGACTTCCTGCACAATCCCGGCAAATACACCGCCATCGGCGCCAAGCTGCCTAAGGGCGCGCTGCTGGTGGGCTCCCCCGGTACCGGCAAGACCCTGCTGGCCAAGGCTGTGGCCGGCGAGGCCAACGTGCCGTTCTTCTCCATGTCCGGCTCGGAGTTCGTGGAGATGTTCGTGGGCGTGGGCGCGTCCCGTGTCCGCGACCTGTTCAAGGAGGCCGCCAAGGTCGCTCCCTGCATCATCTTCATCGACGAGATCGACACCATCGGCAAATCCCGGGACGGCAGCCGCTTTGGCGGCAACGATGAGCGCGAGCAGACGCTGAACCAGCTGCTGGCCGAGCTGGACGGCTTTGACCCCAGCAAGGGCGTCATCGTGCTGGGCGCCACCAACCGCCCCGAGGTACTGGACAAGGCGCTGCTGCGCCCCGGCCGCTTCGACCGGCGCATCACCGTGGACCGGCCCAACCTGGCCGGCCGTCTGGCCACCTTGCAGGTCCACACCCGCAACATCCGCCTGGCCGAGGACGTGAACCTGGAAAAGATCGCCCAGGCCACCGCCGGCTGCGTGGGCGCCGACCTGGCCAACCTGGTAAACGAGGCCGCCCTGCGGGCCGTGCGTAAGGGCCGCCGGGCCGTAAATCAGGACGATCTGCTGGTGTCCTTTGAGCTGGTCATCGCCGGCAGCGAGAAAAAGGGCACCGTCATCACCGAGGCGGAAAAGCGCATTATCGCTTACCACGAGGTGGGTCACGCGCTGGTGGCGGCCAAGCAGAAGAATGCCCAGCCCGTCAGCAAGATCACCATCGTACCCCACACCCAGGGTGCGCTGGGCTACACCCTGCACCTGCCGGAGGAGGAAAAGTTCCTCATGTCCCGCGAGGACATTCTGACCGAGATCCGTACCCTGCTGGCCGGACGCTCCAGCGAGGAGGTGGTGTGCAACACCATGACCTCCGGCGCCGCCAACGACATCGAGCGCGCCACGGAGATGGCCCGGAACCTGGTGGCACGCTTCGGCATGTGCGATGAGTTCGACATGATGGCCCTGGGCAGCGTCCAGAGCCAGTATCTGGACGGCGGCTACTCCATGACCTGCGCCCAGGAGACCTACGCCGCAGCCGACCGCGAGACCATCAAGATCCTGCGCCAGTGCCACGAGGAGGCCAAGCAGATCCTGCGGGAGAACCGGGAACTGCTGGACAAGATCGCCGCGTACCTGCTGAAGAAGGAGACGATCACCGGCCAGGAGATGATGGCCATCATCGAGGGCCGTGACCCGGAGACCGTGGACAACTACGGCGCCAGCAAGAGCAGCCAGCCCGCCTTCCGGCCCAGCGTACCGGAGACCATCGAGGCCCCCGCCAGGCACATCAACATCGTGTCCGAGCCCATCCCCATGCCGAACTACGATGAGAAGCCGGAGGATAAGGACCCGGAAAGCACCCCCGCCGAAGACAAACCGGCGGAGCACGCGGACGGCGACCCCGAATAAATGCACAGCAGCCCTGCGGCAGCGCCGCAGGGCTGTTTTCTTTTCAGTTTTCCGGCAGCTCCCGCACCCGTTCGCACAGCAGCGGCAGCGCCTTTTCAAACTCCACGCCGTACCACCCGGCCTGCGGGTCCCGCGCCGTGGCGTCGATACAGGCAAGTACAAATTCCACCGCCAGCGAAGCCGCCTGCTCCAGCGTCATGCCCCGCATGAGCCCGCCGGTGACGACGGCGGCGAAAATATCCCCCGTGCCGTGGAAGGAGGCCGGGTTCCGCGGGCCGAGACAGGTGAAATACGTCCCCGCGCCGCTGTCATAGCCCATAGCGCCCAGCTTATCCGGCGCAAAGGACACCCCGGTGAGGATCACCTTCTTCGCCCCCAGCGCAGCCACTCCCCGCAGCAGCTCACGGGCAAAGCCCTCGTCCACCACCTCCCGGTACGGCGTACCGGTCAGCAGACAGGCCTCCGTGATATTGGGCAGCGCCACGTCCGCCCGAGCCGTCAGGCGGGCCATCGCCGCCGGGAAAGCGCCGTCAAACCCGCTGTACAGCTTCCCGTGGTCCGCCATGGCCGGGTCCACGATCAGCAGCGTATCCGGGCTCTTCACCGCGTCGAAAAAGTCCATCACCTGCTGCACCTGGGGCGCGGAGGCGATGTAACCGGTATAGAGCGCGTCAAAATGCACCTGCTGGGACCGCCAGTGATCGGCGATGGCCGGCAGCTGGTCGCTGAGATCCCGGCTGACAAAGCCCGGAAACGCCGTGTGCGCACTGAGCACCGCCGTGGGCACGATGGCGCACTCCACCCCCATGGCGGAGATCACCGGCAGCGCCACCGTCAGCGAGCACCGCCCCAGACAGGAGATGTCCTGTATGGACGCTATTCGTTTCATAGAGCCGCCTCCTGTTCATCATACCAAAAAGGGAGAGGCACATGAATATGTGTCTTTCCCTTTTTGGTGCGGGCGGCGGGACTCGAACCCGCACGCCTGTTGGCAATGGAACCTAAGGGGTATGTCACCTTAGTGAAAGATTTTCAGGGCCCTCCATATCATAAGGGAAGGACATCTTTACCAACGCTTCAAAAGATATTTCGGTCGTGACCAGCCGAACATCTGCTATATCGTAGCACACTCTGCCGGAAAAGTATAGCATGATTATAGCTTTACGGGAGGAAATTTCTGCTGCTGCATGACACGGTTGGTAATGTGAGTATGATGCATTATAAATCTGAATGTGATCCTAAAGTCCGAGGTCGCTGCCCTGCATTTCATTCATCTTTTTCGCGTAAGCGACTGCGATGCAAATAGTATTCTTCCCCTAATCCTTCGGCTCTAAAATATGCACGAGCATAGTCCAGCAGTTTTTGCTTGGCATTTAGAAACCAACGATTTTCCGGTTCGATTTGCAAGACATACTGCACACTTCCTATTAGGTGTGTCATATATGTAGGGCAGCGAATTGGTTGACCGTCTTCGAGAAAATTCAACCGATTACCGTGTACGATGCTGTCCTCTATGCCAAACTTCAAAGTATAGTAAATTTCCTGCCGCAGGTTTCGTTTATAGCTGCTGGGGATGGAGAGCTTTTCATTGACGACCAAGCCTGTTACTGTCTGCCGGTCAGCATTGCTGATGAAATGTGTTTTCGCTTCATTCAATTCAAAGCCCATCTCAAACAACATTTTTTTGACTTTTTGATAGACTTCGTAAAGCGGACGGTCGGAGGAAAAGGTCATATCATCGCAATAGCGAGTATAGGTGATTTGGCGTTGGTTACACCAGCGACCGATCTGGTCATCAAACCGACGCATGACGATATTGGAGAGCGCAGGAGATGTTGGAGAGCCTTGTGGAAGAGCATCATTTTTGCAACACAGGGAAGTCAGCAGAAAGCCGACCTGCTTCGATACATAGCGGGTGTTGAAAGCTGCGCAGAGGACTTGCTCAAAAGAGATGCTTCCGAAAAAATCGGTAATATCCAGTTTTAGAAGGTTCTTTTTCCCAATGTGTGGCTCTGCATTTTTGCGAGTAGAGCTTCCTTTTTGATAAGCAGTTGCAAATTTTGAAACAGGGAACTGTGAAAGAATTCTATCCTTGATTGGGCCCAAACAAAATTGAAGTCTGATACTTGGTATGTATAGGCTGCGATAAGTACCATCTTTTTTGGGGAGAAATGCCTTTTTATACTCTTTTTGAATGTGATTGACAATATGGTTTAATTCACCACAGCTTATGCCAAAGAAACCGGCCAGCTGCTCGGCATCATAAAGAAATGGCATATTGGGGTGGACAGAATGGTAATCCAAAACCATATTTGCTGCTTCTAACGGTCCGAACTTCTTCACAAAAGCCGCATCGCACGGCTCAAAGGTCACACAGCTTCCTTCTATTTTCATGTGTAGCGTCCTCCCAAAAATCCGCCCTTTGCAGTACAAAATGGTCTGATTAAGCGGAGGCGAATCGAGAATCATGAAGTGATTGGCTATTCGCCGGAGCGTATCAGATTTGGGCATCGCTATGCGATGCGGATAACCTTGAAATCCAGAACAGCGACTCGCTGTCCCTCCTAAAGAAATTGGCTTTAGGTTGTACGCTACTGCAAAGGGCTGATTTTATTAATATGATAAGGCCATAAAGTAAAAACTGTCAAGGTGCTCTGCGATTTTAGAAAGTAACTCGTAACTTTGTGCAGAGTATATTCTGTGTGGGAACCTATAACCGTACTTCAGTTCCCTGAAAAGTTTTTTCACATCGAGAACCGTGCCAGATCAATGTTGGTGGCCCATCCTTAAACTCAAGTGGGCATAACAGATAACAAAAAGAATAACGGTTTCCTGTCTATGACCTTAAACGCAGGTAGGAAACGGAACTGTCGGTCTTTTTGGCAGGTCGCTCGATGCGACGGAAAGAGTTTATTCACAGAATTCAAAGGAATCCCGCTGATTTACAGTATCCAGCGCAAGCTGCGCACGAGACAGTTCATCAGCGGTCTTTTCATAGTCCGCCTCCACAGCCGCCAGATCGTAGTTCGTGTAGGTGTAGTCGATAATGTTCGACTGCCGGCCGTACTGCTCTTCAACGCGCTCTTTGGGCAGCCTGCTTTTCATTTCAAGCAGCTTGCTCTTCCGCTTGGTCAGCTGCGGAATATAGACCAGCATCTCGTCGATCGTAATCCCGAAGCCATCCACGACCTGCGTCGTGTTGAAGCGGTTGATGGCGTGCTTAAGTCTGCGGATCGTTCCCTCCAGTTCTTCAAGACGCGCCTGTGTTTTTGCGTAATCATAGGCGGGACGCACAGATTCAATGTCCTCGCCCATCGCCGCGCGGAAATCCCGGCTGCGCTGTTCTTTATCCAGTAGGGCGGAATATTCGTCATTCAGCTTTTTCAGCAGCTTATTTGCCTGTGCAGAAGTGTATTTCATAGTTGCTCATCCTTTCTTTGCGCCGCGTCCCGGCACCATTCGTACGATTTCTGTTCTGCTGATAGAATAGCACAGCACCCTGTACAAATGTCCGTACAGGGTTCCGCGCGATTACTCCGTTTTATTGAGCAAATCATTTTCGAATTTTTGTATTTCTCGCCAATTTGTATTCAAGTATCTATAGATTTCTTCTTTATAGTTTTCGCTGTTTGGCTCGGACTCGATTGTATGACGCGGCCAATTCCGGATGCGTTTCCATCGCCAATCTTCCTTTCTGTCGGGACGATTCAGTGCCTGACTGACGCGGTCACAAGCCGCACGTTGCTCATCTGTTAGATTGTCGCTGCACAATGAGAGCGTGATTTTGAAATAGTTTTCGCGTTTGATGATTTCATAAAATGCCATATCTGTTGTTTTCCAGCCACTGATGGGTTTAGTGTGCTGGGGAAACAACTTTCGGATGGTCTCGGTTGTAAATCGGGTATATGTATTATTGGACCACTGAGGACTGAAAATCAACTCGCCTTGTTCGCTTTTTTCTCTACACCAATCTTCCACTACTTCACAGATTGGGTTGAGCGAGGTTTTACAGTTTTCATAAATGGTATCGAGCACTTCTTTGTGTCTGTCATAAAAGTCCTGACACAGCTTTTTAATGTTATCGTCCCCCACGATGTGCCTCCTGACAGCTGCTGTATAATGATCCAACAGCATATTTACTTCCGGCAAAAGAGCACTACCGCCTTTCGCACTTTCGATTGCGTCTAAAATATCTGCATAGCTGACTGGCTGCCAGTATTGCTGGTCATCTGCCGATAACGGAGCAATTCCATCCGGAGATAGAAATGCAAACGACATGGTGTAACCGGGGTATTCTTCTAATAGCATGTCCCGATAACGGCGAAGCTGATCATCGTGTTCTCCAGAGAACACTTTATTTTCGACACACAGCAAGTATTTTTCTTTCTGGCATAAAACCAACAAGTCAATGTGCTGCCACTCACGCCTCACAATACAGACTGTCACATTTTCGGGGACCACTTCTCTTTGCCCTAACTTTGAGACAAACTCCCGCAAAAACTTATCTCCCATTCCGTGATTGCCGTTGGGATCAAGAAGCCATGCCAAGAAATTACTGTGGCGGATCTCGGCATTTGTAATACCCAAGACCTCAAAAATGTTCAGCGTTTGCATCTTCTGAGACAGCTGTTGGAACGATGTATCAGCTTCCAATTTATGAAGGGTTTCTTCGGAAATGAGATTTCCCATATTAGCGTTCTCCCGTGCTATACCAGTTTTGCCCAATGCTCTCAATGATCTCCTGCCGCAGCCATGCGGGCTCTGCGACCTCCACATACGACAGATATTGCAATGCCCAGAATTTGACACCGCGCGGCGGGGTAGTCAATACGGCGGTAAAGGTCTGCTCGTCCCGCTCAAAAACCTGTATGTCCGTACCAAAGCGGTCCAGCACATCGTCCAGCACGGCGCGGTCGCAGTGCAGCACCACCCGCTCCGGCGCGCCTACAAAGGCGTAAACGGCATCTTGTGCCTCTTGCTTCTGCGCCGGCGTTTCGCTGCGGGGCTCGTCCAGTATCCGAATATCTGCCATGCGGTCTATGCGGTACAACCGCGTGTGCGGATCGTGGTCGGGGACGCAGATAAGGTAATAGTGTTCGTTGGTGTACACCATCTCATAGGGGCTGAGAGTGTAGGTCGCCGTAGGATGCTGCCGTTTGTCATATCCGTAGTGCAAGTAATCCAAGGCCACTTTTTTCTTGCGTGTAATGGCCTCGTCCAACTGCTCAATATTCCAAAATATCTGTCGGTTTCCGGTCTTGCGTCCCTGCCGGGCAACGGTCAGATGGCGGTATTTCTTACGCTGATAGACACTGAGTTGCTTTTGCAGTTTTTGGACAAGCTGCTCGGTCTGCCTTGCCGGGATGAACTGGAAAGAATATACCGCGTCAGTCAGCAGCAGGACTTCCGACGGCTCCAATTCCCGATCTCGTAAGTAATAGCCCACACCGTTATCCTCGTAAAGGGAGATGTCGTAACCGAGCTCAATCAAAAGCGCAACAGCCCCGTATACGGTGCGGCGATCGATTTTGATGCCGTAGAGGGACTGCATCTTTGCAATGATCTCCCGCATGGGCAAAATGTGTTCCGCATCGGAATACTCCTTTAGAACCTCCAAAAGGCAGATGGCATTGGCTTTTTCCGTCAGCATAATGCAGTCCCTCCGTGTCGTTTTACTTCAGTACCGGCCACTTAGCCCAATTAGAGCAGGAAGAACTGCAAAACTTCGTACTGCCCCGATTGGAACCGTTTGGAATTTGGCACTTGGCGCTATTGCTGGTCGGCTCCGAAGAATTTCCGGAATTCACCAGATTGCGGCTTCCGGTCCAATAGGCGCAAGTGGCGCAGACCTTGTTTGTTTTGGAATAATGCATAAAGACATCTCCTCTCATAGTATAGCATCAGTTGTGACGCTTGCATAGATGCTACCATAAGGGGGTGTACAAAAGTCTGTATAGCTGTTCTGACTATACAGAGATGTTATTTATATCTGAGGTGGCTTCATTCAGCACGCCATAGACCTCCGCCAAGGCGCGGACATACTGCGGAAAATTGCGCCGCAGCTCACTGTCCTCCCCCGGCGGCGGAACCGGTCTCCGCAGCATACGATGAACAGTCCTCCACACTTGAAGCCTGCTGCCGGGATAGGATTCTCTCAGCTTCTCGACAGCACGGCTCTTTGCCTTCTCCACGGCGGACTCCTTCATCATGTGATACATCCCGATCTCTTTCAAGGCCGCCTCCGAGTATCCAAAAACGCCGTAGGCTTTGCCAAGGATGTCCCTGCCCTTCTTCGACAGGGCGTCGAACAACTCCCTGAGAAGTTCAATGCAGACCTTGCGGTACACGGCCTGCTCCGCCGAAACAGAGAGCATCCCAGGCATCAGCCGCTCGTAGGGATCGCCGTCATAATCCTTCGGAACAAGATCATGCACACCGAGGAAATGAGTGTTGTAGCGAATATATCGGCTGACACGAGCCTCGGGGACGCCTAACTCCTCCGCAATTTCGCCGGTATCCTTCCATGCAACATGATACAGCCTCTGTGCCTGCCGGACGGCAGCCATCTCGTCCTTGCTCAACGCCATGCAGCCAATATTCTGCTCCAGCCAGCGGGTCATGCGCCCCTTCAAATGCGGGTAGAGATAGGTGGTGAGCGCGGCGCGGCTTTCGTCGTATTCTCTGCTCTGTATCCGCGTCAGAAGCTCCAACGCGCCTTCGCCGCAGAGATCGTCCAGAATCGTTTTCGTATACGCGGAGAATTGATTCGGATGATGCTGCTCCATTATCAGGCAGTTGAACTCCGCCGCAGCTTCCTTGGCGATGCCGCGGATCAGACCGATATTTTTATGGTACAGCTTTTCCAGCGCAGCATCATCGCCGTCATAATATTGGCGAACCAGTTGCTCGTTGGTCATGATTGCTCACCCGCCTTTTCCTTCGGCGGACGGCCCCTCGGATTGGCCGTTCTGGTGATCCCACAGTGCTGGTAAACGCGCTCAGAGGAAATACGCTGCTCGAAAGCCTCTACGGAGATATTCGCGTCACGTAGAGCGTCATAGAGCAGATCCCGCACATAGTCCTTGGCTTTTCTTGCGTCCTCCTGTGAGATCGCACCCCGCTGCATATCCTTCGTGATGCGGGCAAAAGCGGTCACCTTGACTTTGACCTTGGGAATGTCCTTCGCAAGCTCCTTCTGCAACTCCACCGTGCCGAACTGCCGGCAGGTGTAGCCGGGCGCGTGGGGACACGCCCCTTCGCAGTACAAAGCATGGACACCGCTCTTGAGCAGAAAATACCGTCCGCAGATGATGCAGCGGCGGATGTTGTGCCCACTGTTCAGCGCCAGCATATAATCCGCTTTCATCAGTGCCTGCAAGCTGTCGGTCACATGCTCCTGACAGATAGCGACAGAGCCGTCCGGCAGTGGCCGCGGCACATAGGAAAGCTCGTAAGCATCGTGGGTCGTATAGCAGTCGCCGTTGTTGCGGATGGGATTGACGATGAGCTTTTCCGCAATGCGTTCATCATTGTAGAAGCCGTAGAGTGCTGCGGCATAGTCCTCTGGGCTGTTATGCTTCAGCTTGGACAGACTAAAGCTGATGAAATTCCGAATAGTACCGTTGAAAGCGCGAATGTCGTGAAGATATGTTTCATAACGGCGGATGTACTTTTTGTAATCACGCCATGCGTCCTTGGTAGGACCGATGGCACGAAGCATTTCGTAATAAAAGGCATCGCCTTTTTCTAAAGCTGCTTCGCTCGGATGGAACAGGTCAAGCGGAACATCCTTGACCGTTTCACTGCGCGCGGAGATTTCATTCGCCACGCGCTCAAGTCGTTTCCGTTGTATCTCTTCTGACGGCTCATGCTCCTCTTTCGGAAACAAATCGAACTGCCCCGTGACCTCCCGTATGACAGAGAAGAAAGCGTCCTCGCTCTCGTCCAGCAGCAGGCGGAACACCTGATACCGGCGCAGTTTCTGGCAGAGCGCGTCCATCTTCTCGTTCAGCTTCCACCAAAGCTCCATGCTCCCGCTCTGCTCATATTCTTCCGCAAGGCTGGTGACCTGCTTCATGCGTTTGCTCATGGGTCGATATTCGTCCGGCGACAGATTCAGCAGATCGGCGGTCAACATACCGGCAGTGAACTGCTGACCGTATAGCTCCAGCGTACTGCCATAGGTGTAGAAAACGATGCTGCCCTCCATGTGTGCCCCTCCTGGTAAAATCTGTCCTACATGAATTTTAATCTGTCCATGCTTTTTCTCAGCATAGCATAAATTCCTCCACAATACAAGCAGAGGAAGAAACCACGCGCCGTCCCGTGGTAACGCCCCTCTGCTTTTTTCGCTCTCATCGTTCCGATGGGAGCAATATTTTTAAGGAGGATCCGAAATTGAAAAAAGAAAACCGATTGCTGACCATCGACGGTGAAACGCTGATGAGTCAGCCGCTCACGCCGCTGAACTTCGTGGTGGACACGCTGCTCTCCCAGGGACTGCACATCCTCGCAGGATCTCCCAAGGTGGGTAAGTCTTGGTTGGCGCTGTGGCTGGCCGTCACGGTGGCGAAGGGCGAATCCATTTGGGGCATGGGCGTGAAACAGGGCACCACGCTCTACCTCTGCCTGGAGGACTCCACCCTCCGCATCCAGAACCGCCTGTTCGAGATCACGGAGGACGCCCCCGCCAACGTCCACTTCACCACCAACAGCGACACCCTTGGCAAGGGTCTGGAGGAACAGCTCTGCGCGTTCCTCGCTGAGCATCCCGACACGGTGCTGGTCATCATCGACACGCTGCAAATGATCCGCAGCGCCAGCTATGACAACACCTACGCCAATGACTACCGTGACCTCTCCGCGCTGAAGCGTATTGCGGACACTCATGGCATCGCCATTCTGTTGATCCACCATCTGCGAAAGGAACTTGCCGACGATGTGTTCAGCCGCATCTCCGGCACAACGGCCATCAGCGGCGCGGTGGATTCCAGCTTCACGCTGGTGGAGGACAAGCGCGGCAGCGGCAAGGCGACGCTCTCCTGCATCGGGCGTGACATTGAATATCGTGAGCTGACGCTGGAACGCAACGCGGAAAACGTGTGGGAGCTGGTGTCGGACAGCCGGACGCAGCCGGAGCTGCTGGGCGGCCGGATCGTCATTCTTCTCTCTGAGCTGATACGTGACCGCGCGGAATTTATCGGCACTCCCACGGAGCTGTCCGCGCAGATCGACCCTGCGGGCAGCGAGGGCATCACGCCGAAGAAGGTGTCTCGTCTGATCCTGCAAAGCGTTGCCGCACTAAGCAAAATCGGCATTTCCGCCGTGGTGCGCCGCAGCAACGGAAAGCGGCTCATTGAGCTGCACCGTGCCGAAAGTGACGATGCACAGGGTACCCAAGCTGTTGACCCTATCGACCCTGCCGATGTCTCAGGCGGTGAGAACGCCCCGTGTTTTGCCCTGTGAGCCGCTGTGTGCGCTCGCAGAGCCGACGGGGAGCGAGTACACGACAAGGAGCTTATTAAGCCACCGTGTCCCCTGCACGCCCAGCGTTTCGACGGCATGAAGCACACGCCAAGGGTAGTGATACCCCCACACAGGAATGTCGGAATAGCGCTGTGTGAAGGGAGAAAAAATCCCTTGAAAGCCAGCAGAAGAAACATCTTGTTTCTCTGCTGTAGATGGCAAATCCCGCCACGAATCCTGCTGTTCCCAATAGGCGCAGAGATTTCCTTTTACGGGAGCTTTTATCACCTCCGTTGGAGGTGGCCAGCATCGCATTTGTCTGGTCTGCGGCGAAGCCGCTGCCCTGCCAAACGCACCGGGCGGGCAAAGCCCTGCACCCGAATTCCGGGCGGAAGCCCGGACCCACTTAAAGCTACGATTGGAGAAAAACATGAAAAAAGATATCAAATTCAGCACGCGCATGGCATCCACCGACCGCGAGAAGATCAAGGCGCTGGCGGCGAAGGCCCACATGTCCATGAGCGACTACGTCACCGCCTGCTGTCTCGGCAAGCGGATCATTGTCATCGATGAGCAGAAAGAGCTGCTCCGCCAGCTCAAGGGCATCGGCAGCAACATCAACCGGCTCACCGTCCTCGCCAACATGGGCAAGGTGCAGGTCATCGGTCTGGAAAAAGCTGCCGGTGAGCTGTCCGAGGTCAGCGCCGCGCTGCGGTCAGTCATGGAAGGACGGTGAGCCGTATGGCCATCGTACATTTCGTGAACTACAAGCGGGGCACACAGTCCCGCGCCGCCATGCGCGGCGTGATGCTCTACGTCATGCAGGAAAAGAAAACCGCATGGGAGGGCGGGCCGCTCGTCAGCGGCATCAACTGTCAGCCGCAGAGCGTCTACGATGATTTCATCAATACAAAACTGCTCTACCACAAGGACGGCGGCGTGATGTTCTATCACATGGTACAGAGCTTTCCGAAAGGCGCGGCAGTCGATCCCCGGCAGGCTCACGAAGCCGCGCGGCGGCTGGCAGAATACTTTGACGGCTGCGAGGTGCTGGTCTGCACCCATGTAGACCGGGAGCACATCCACTCCCACTGCGTCATCAACTCCGTCAACTTTGAAACCGGCAAAAAGCTGCACATGGCGAAGGAACAACTGCAGGAGCTGATGCGGCGCAATGACATGATCTGTCAGGAGATGGGCCTACCGGTCTTTGAAGCGGCACAGCAGCAGTCCCGTGGCATGAGCGGTGCGGAATACCACACGGCTCTGAAGGGCCAAAGCTGGAAGCTGCGGCTCATGAACACCATCGACGAGTGCATGAAATACGCCGCCGACAAGGACGCCTTCGTTTCCCTGATGGCATCCGAGGGCTACGCCGTCCGCTGGGAAAGTGGCCGCAAGTACATCACCTATACCACCCCGGACGGCATGAGATGCCGCGATAACAAACTGCACGAAGAAAAGTATTGCAAGGAGGCCATGGAGCATGAATTCAGAATCAGAGCAGAGATTGTCTCTGCAAGAACTCAAGCAGCGCAACCACCAGCAGACAGCGCTGCCGATGCAGGCACCACCTCACGAAGCGTGTCCCTCGAAAGCGGACTGGGAGCGAATGATGAAATACATGGATACACTGTGGCACCATGCGGATCGGCAGACGGATCTGTTGGAGAGCGTCAGCAGGCAGATGTCGCAGCTTCCCACGCGGACGCAGCTGGACGATCTGCTGAAGGCGGTGCGGCATCTGGAACAGATGACCGAACAGGCTGGGAAGCCGAAAGAGAATTCTTTTTCTCTGCACAGAATCAGACTTCCCAGACTGCATCTGCCACACGTCAGTATTCCGGCATTGATCTCTCTGCTGATGGCGGCGGCAGCACTGCTTCTGCTCTGGTGGGGCTTGGGCACCGTCTGGAGCAGCTCCGGCCTGCTGATTCTGTGATTCCTGCGCGGCACTACACCGACAGAAAGGTATTGCAAAAAGAACGGGAAAAGAAAATCGCCCTCGGTCACAAGGCTGATGACCACGAGGACGAGGTGAGTCATGACTGGCAGCAGACCATGTGAGGTCTGCTATTTTTATTGCCCGAATTGACTTCGGGAGAAAGGAACGCTATGGGTAGAAAGAGAAAAGAATCCAATATTGCAAGCGTCATGTACTCCTATGTGGGTACGGACGATCAGTTCGATGATTTCCTGAAAATGATGATCCACGACTATCTGTCTGTGGATCATCCATATACAAAACGAACCACCGATTTTGTTGCTAAAGTAGAAACGGAAGTCGCCTGATTTGTTTTGATAGCTATTCAAAAAATTGTGTGCTATGGTGTGTCGTGCATGATCGGCACACCATAGCGGAAAGGAACGGTTATGAAAGTTTGGCTCTATTACCGGCTGTCCAGAGATGAGGATGAAGAACTGAACTCTCTGAACAACCAGAGAAAAATCATATACAACTTTGCCGTCAGCAAAGGCCACGAGGTGGTGGGCGAATCCTTCGATGACAATGTCAGCGGTATGCACTTCAACCGTGAGGGAATCGACAAAATCTATGAGGTGGTCGAAGCGGGCAAGATCGAAGCGATCATCGTTAAAGACCTGTCCCGCCTGGGCCGTCACCGGACGCAGACTGCACTCTTTATCGACTACCTCCGAGAACATGATGTGCGGGTTCTGTCCGCAACGGAAAATATCGACACCTTCAATGAGAACGATGATCTCATCATCGGCTTCAAGGGGCTGGTCAACGACTTCTATGCCCGCGACGGCAGCCGTCGTGTGCGGACCGGTTACCGGCAAAAGCAAAAGGAAGGCATCGTGACCATCCCACCTTTCGGTTATTTCAAGGATAAGAACACAAAAAAGGTCGTTGTCGTAGAAGAAGCCGCCGAAACGGTCCGGCTGATTTTCTCCGCCTATGTCGGCGGCAGCGGCATGAAGGCCATCGCCCGCACACTGAATGAACAGAGGAGGAAAACGCCGGCACTTATGCAGGCGGAACTGCTAAATAAGCGCCTGCCAAACACCCAGGATGGCATCCTCAAAAAATATTTGTGGGACGCAACGATGGTGGCGCGAATCTTGAGAGATGAGAGCTACATCGGCACTCTGATCTGCCACAAGAGCGAGCGCAATAAGATCAATAAGACCTTCCGCTTCACAGACCCGGAGGAGCAGTTCCGACATGAGAATTATCTGCCAATGATCGTGACCTGTGAGATATGGGAGCAGGCGCAGGCGCTCCTTGCAGAGCGCAAAGAGAAAAATGTCCGTGCGGGCACCAACCGGGGCATACTCCGGTACGGCGGATTACTCCGCTGCAAGGACTGTGGCCGAACCTTTATCGGGAAACGCATTAAGCTGAAAAACGGAGAACGGGTCGCCTATGTCTGCGACACCTACCATCGGTATGGCAAAGAACACTGCTCCTCTCACATGGTGGACGAGGAAACATTGGACAGATTGATCGGCGCGGAGATCCTGCGAACAAAGAAAATGTATGAGGAAAACTGGTCGCGGATGGAATGGCTCATTGAGAGATGGACGCCGAAAGCTTCCACGGCCAGTGCCAAAATAAGTAAACTGCAAGAGCACATTCTCTTGCTGGAGGAGGAAGTGGAGGTGATCCTGATGGAACGCATTCGGGATAAGGCCAACGCGGAACGCTACGACCGCATGATCGCCAAGCGCGAGGAGCAGATCGCAGAGGCCAAAAAGCAAATCGAAGAATTGCAGAATACTTCAGAAATGCTCCGCAGCCGACAGGCTAAGCTGAAGCGGGACATCAGCCTAATCGACGACATCCTGCGAGAGAGTAAAATGTCAGAAGCACATCTGAGGATGCTGGTGGAGAAGATACTCGTTCATGAGGAGGATGGCAGGCTGGATTTGGAGATCCGGCTGAAAGCGCCCTTCCGTGACCATCTGGACGTCTTCGAAAACGGAGCGCAGACAGATTGCTTCCCCTCCGCAGATTTTGACTATGACAGGCTGGGTGCGGTGATCTACGGCGATTATTATGCGGGGTAGGTGATAACAGGTGCGGGTATGGCTCTATGCGCGGCTATCAAACGATGATGACCAAGAGATGAACTCTTTGCTGAATCAGCAAGAAATCTGCCAGGCATTTGCCGAGCAGCACGGGTACACCATTGTGGGACAGTCCTTTGATGACAATGTAAGCGGCATGAACTTTGACCGCCGTGGGCTGGACGAACTCATGGCGGCTGTGGACGCTGATAAAATTGTCGCTGTCATCGTAAAAGACTTATCCCGGCTTGGCCGCCATAGGACCCAGACCGCATTGTTCATCGATTACCTGCGGGAACACCAGGTGCGCGTGATCTCTGCCACGGAGGGCGTCGATACATTCCGCGACGAAGATGACTTGATCATCGGTATCCGCGGCCTGATGAAGAACATCTCCCATTCGGGAAAGGTAAGTAATGATTTCTCCCTTTTCGGACGGTTTTGACTGTATCAATCGCTGTTTTCGTTGTTCCTGCGGTAAGTTTTCCATAGTTCATGGAGTGCAAGCTGCCATTGGATTCCGGGCGGCAGCCATAGGTGAAAAAGGGGATCTACCCGAAACGCATCCGGTTCAGCCGCGGACTGAATCCAAACGCCCTTGCCGCTTAACTCGCGCAAAGCCCGCATCCAAAGGATCGGATCGCGCGCTATCCGTGTAAGATCGGCAACAAAGAGCGTGTCCGCCTTTTGCTCCACCGCCTTCTGACAAGCCCTTTTCCAGCCGTCGCGGTCAAGCGTAGTTCCTTTTTCATACTCGCTGACTTCTCCCACAATTTCATAACCCAGCCGCTCGGCCTGCTCATGCAGCCGGGCGCTTTGTGCTTCCAGCGTGTGGTCGCCGTCAAGCTGCGCCTGCGTTGCTACCCGGCAATATACTACCACACGCTTGCTTTTGTTGCTATCCATGATCTGACCTCCATTCAGATATTGCCGACAAAGCGGTAATAGATTTTGATGTCCCGGACGTTTTTCCCATCAATGACGGTCTTTTCTCCGACCTCAATGCGGTCGATCAGCTCGTCCACCGTTTCACGGTCAAGCTCCCGAATATGCAGGTGCTTTCGGACGACTGCCGCCCAGCTTTGAATGTCGGCGGCGCTCTGCTCATACTCCCTGACTTCCGCAAGAAGCGTATCCAGCCGGTCGGTTCGCTGGCGACGCTCCTGCTCGGTCTTTTCAAGCAGTACAGCGAAGGACGCTGCGCTGATGCTGCCGCAAACCTTGTCCTCATAGAGTTTTGCGGTCATTTGTTCCAGCTCATAAACGCGGCGGCGCAGCTTCCCAATCTCCTGCTGGACGCTTTCCAGACGTTCTGCGTCTGCGGCGGTGCGCTGCGCTTGCAGCCTGTCCAGCATGGCAGCTTCGTCCAGTTCCAGCGCCTCGGCATGGGCGCGGATCTCGCTCAATACAAGCTCCGTCAGCGTCATCTCATAGATGGTGTGCCTGGAACACGCGCCGTAGCCGGAGGCCGTATAACGGGAGCAGAAATAGGAAACGTACTTTTTGGACGTGCCGTTCTTGCGGCGCTGCGTCTCCCGGTTGCCCTGAAGGGGTGCTTTACAGTCGGTGCAGATGAGCTTGCCGGTGAACAGGAAGGGCTTCGGCGGCGCGTTGTCCGCCGAGAGCAGCGTCCTTTCCCGGTTGATGGCCTGCACTTCATTCCATACCTCCGGGGAGATGATGGCTTCATGCAGAGCCTCATGCCGTATCCATTCGGATTCCGGCTTATAGATCATGGTGTCGTCCTTATAGGAGCGCGAGCCGGTCTGGTTCTGAATGAGATTTCCGGTGTAGACCTCGTTTGTAAGTATGTTCTTCACCGTGGCGTACATCCAAAGGTTCGCGTACTTGCAGGAGCCGTTGCCGTACAGCTTTGCCCAATACCAGCGTGGGGACAAAATGCCCTCGCTGTTCAGCACGGCGGCGATCTTGCCGTAGGCCATGCCTGCCCGCCGCAGCTCAAACATCCGGCGCACCACGGCGGCTGCTTCCACGTCGATCACCAGCCGGTGTCTGTCCTCCTCGCTCTTGCGGTAGCCGTAGGGGGCGTAGGCGGCGATATACTGGCCGCTGCGCATTTTGGCGTGGAGAACGGATTTGATCTTGCCCGACAGGTCTTTCAAATGGTAGTCGTTCATCAGACTGCGGAAGTGCAGCATATCCGTGTTGTCTCCCTCGGTGTCGAGGCAGTCAAGGACGGATACGAAGCGGCAGCCCAACGAGGGGAAAATGACGTCGGTATAGCGTCCGACCTCCACAAAATCACGGCCCAGCCGCGATAGGTCTTTCACAAGGATCAGGTTGATGAGGCCGTGCCGCGCGTCCTCCAGCATCTCCAGGAATCCGGGGCGTTGAAAATTCCCCCCGCTATAACCGTCGTCCCGGTAGGACTTGACCTCCGTCCAGCCGTTGAGCATTACGAATTTGGAAAGCAGTTCATATTGATTCTCGATGCTGACGGATTCATCAGCGGGGATATAGTTTTTCGCCTTGGCGGAGTTGGAGGTGTCGTCTACGCTCAGTCGGCAGTAGATGCCGACCTTATATAGCTTTTTCATACGCTTCCAGCCTCTCCTGTGCCAGCGCGTCGTCCACGCTGCCGACGTAGCGGTAGACCACCTTGACGTCGCAGATGCGCTGTCCGTTGACCTTCCGCGCCTCGCCCACCTCGATGCGGTCCACCAACTCAAAGAGGATGCTCTCGTCCAGCACCGTGATCTCGGTGTAGCGGCGGATGGCCTCCATCCAGCGGTTTGCGTCCTGTCGGTTTTCAAGCTGCGCCCTGACCTTCTGCTCCAGCTCCGGTATGGCGGAGGCTTTTTCCGCCCGTTCGGTTTCGTATTTCCGCATGAGAGTCTGAAAGACCGTCTGGGGGATCGCGCCGGTGCATTTGTCCTCATAGAGATTCTGCATAAGCCGCTCCAGCTCACCCACACGCGCCGCTGCCGCTTTCAATTCCTGCTCATAGGAGATGACACGGCTGCGGCTTTCCTTTTCCTTCATCCGGCTGATCTGCTCTGCCAGCCGCACTCCGTCCACCTCGACGAAGAGCGCCTTTTCGCGGATGTCCGTCAACACCAGCTCCTCCAGCACATTCTCATAGATGGAGTGGATGGTGCAGGCGCTTTTGCCGCTTCTGGCATAGTTGCCGCAGATAAAGGAGCTGTACCGCCCCGGCGTTCCGTCCTTATAGGTGAAGCGCTCGATGTGGTTGCGCATCTTGAAGCCGCAGTCTGCGCAGTAGACAAGGCCGGTGAAGATGCTGCGGATGCCGTCTGTGGGTGGCGTCTTGCGCACCTTCTTTTTGTCGATGCTGACCACGGTATCCCATATCTCGCGGGAAATAATGGGCTCGTGGGTTCCCTCCACCCGTATCCATTCCTCCTCCGGCTTGTTGATGAGCTTTCTGGACTTGTAGGACAGCGTGCCGGTTTTGCCCTGCACCATGTTCCCGATGTAGACCTCACTGCGGATGAGAGCTTTGACGGTGGTTTCCGCCCACTTGTGGTTGACGTTGCGCGGGTCGCTGCGCCCCTTGCGCTGATAGTAGAGCGCACCGGGCGGCAGAACGCCCTCCTCGTTGAGCGTGACGGCGATGGCGCGGAAGCCCATGCCGGAGGCGCGCATGGAAAAAATGCGGCGCACGGTAGGGGCGGTTTCCTCGTCGATGACAAGGTGGTGCTTATCCTCCGGGTCGCGCTTGTAGCCGTAGGCGGGGTAGGTTCCCATGAACTTGCCGCTTTCCGCGCAGGCTCTTTTGACCGCCTTGACCTTCTTGGAGGTGTCCCGGCTGTAAAATTCGTTAAATAAATTCAAAAAGCACATGACGTCGGTGCTGCCGTTGTCACTCATGGTGTCGATGCCGTTATTCAGCGCGATAAAACGGCAGCCCAACGAGGGGAACAGGTAGTCCGTGTACTGTCCGAACTCGATGTAGTTACGCCCAAAGCGCGATAGGTCTTTTACCAGAATGAGGTTGATTTTCTTGGCTTTTGCATCTTCGATGAGGCGTTTGACGCCGGGTCTGTCGAAATTCGTACCTGAGTACCCGTCGTCACAGTACACCGCGATCTCGTTCCAGCCCCGCTGACGCACATAGCTTTGCAGCAGGAGCTTCTGATTTTCAATGGATACGGACTCCCCGTCGCGCTCATCGTCGTTGCTGAGCCTGCAATAGATGCCTACGTTGTATGTCTTTTCGATCATCTGTATTTTACCTCCCGATTCTCTGCGATTCATACATCCGTGCGGCGTGATGGCTCTCGCAGGTTTTCCCTGCAAGAATATGATACCGGGGATACCATCTTCGCGCAAGGATGCCGCCGCAGGGAGGCTGATTATCTGTCAGGATGCGTGGCAGGGCTGCGCGGCCGCGGGAGCGTCCAGCTCTGTCATGGCGCGGCGCACCGCAAGCTGCTCCAGCGTCCTGCCAAGGTCCTTTTCGCCGGAAAACACGCTTGTCACGCGATAGAGGGTCTTGCCGATCCTGACCTCCTTATAAGAGGCGACCGGCTCTTTGGGGATGGCTTGCTTCTGCATAAACGCACCTCCGATTTATCAATTTAGTCCCGCTGCCACGATATGACAGCGGGGCTTGTTCGTATTCGTTCCGGCAGAGCAGCCGCGCCGGAGGGATTGCTGTCATGTTGCATGATACTGCACCGGCGCGGCTGTCTGCGTATGTTGTGTCATGTAGTTTTGTTCCGCCGTATTTGTCACAGCCCCCGGCGCGAGGCATATATCGCCTCTGGGACCGGTATCAGCCGCCTTTGGCAAGGCTGTCCCATTCCCACCAGCGCCGTGGCTTGTAAGGCTCACGAACGCCGCAGGAATCCCCCTCAAGTCAGTGGGAGGCCGTAGCTGGGGTTGCGTATCGCCCGCGCTGTCATCGCGCCCGATGCTGCCGGGCATCGGGTCAAAGGCCGCGTAGATCGCTCGGACAGCCGCCCGTCCCGAAGGGCGGGAGGTCTGTCGTCATGGCGGCGCGCCTTTTGTCGCTTGGCTTTTCAGCCGCGCGGGGTCTGTGCTGATACCAGTGTCTATGCGGTTGTCAAGGAGCAGAGGCGAGCGAGAATAATATCCCTCTCATATACCTCAAGAAAAATC
>OHVX01000083.1_pt1 | contig 33776 bp, 29 predicted proteins | sample 1579581 | NCBI WGS metagenome assembly OHVX01 (sample SAMEA3882536, study PRJEB24775) | human gut metagenome | biome: human-associated habitat; feature: intestine environment; material: feces | place: Netherlands | collected 2009/2010
CCGGAAATACCCACTACTTCCCCTTTATGGATCTTAAATGATACATTGTCTACTACTTTACGTTCTGAGTACAACGGATGATAAACAGTCCAGTTCTTCACTTCCATGGAAACAGCTCCGACTCTTACATCTGGGCGTTTCGGGAATCGGTCTGTCATCTCACGGCCAACCATACCCTGAATGATACGCTGCTCTGAAAAGTCATCTACTTTCTTATCCAGAGTCTCAATGGTAGAGCCGTCACGGATAACTGTGATCTTATCCGCTACATAAGAGATTTCATTTAATTTATGGGAAATGATAATCGATGTCATTCCCTGTTCTTTAAATTTCAACAGCAGATCCAGCAGTGCCTGAGAGTCATCTTCATTCAGAGATGCTGTCGGCTCATCCAGGATCAGGAGTTTCGCATGTTTCGCCAGTGCTTTCGCGATTTCTACCAGCTGCTGTTTACCTACACCAATATCCTTGATCAAAGTTCTGGAGGATTCCTCCAGTCCTACTATTTTCAAATATTTGTCTGCTTCTCCATAGGTTTCATTCCAGTTGATGGAGAAGGATTTACCTCTTTCATTACCCAGGTACATGTTCTCGCCGATGGTCATATAGGGAATCAGCGCAAGTTCCTGGTGAATGATTACAATTCCTTTTTCTTCACTGTCTTTGATTGTATTGAATTTACAGATTTCACCGTTATAAATGATGTTGCCTTCATAGGTTCCATACGGATAAATACCACTTAATACATTCATCAGGGTAGATTTTCCGGCACCGTTCTCACCTACCAGTGCGTGGATCTCGCCTTCTTCTACCTGAAGATTTACGTTATCCAGTGCCTTTACACCCGGGAAAGTTTTGGTGATATTCTTCATTTCCAAAAGTATCTTAGCCAATTTCTATTTCCCTCCCTTTCCATAACAAAGCATTTAAGTACGTCTTGGAAAGAAACGGAAATTTCTTCCAAGATAGATTTCTCTAAGATAGTTCTTCTTGTAAGATAAATACTTATTACTGATTAATACAGGCGGGAACTGCGCCCGCCTGTACAGTTTGTTAATTCTTATTATTTAATCTGATCCTCTGTATAATATCCGGAATCAATCAGCATTTCTTTGTAATTATCAACAGTTACAACAACCGGATCGCAAAGGTATGTCGGGATAACGCCTGTGCCGTTGTCATAAGATTCTGTATCGTTGATCTCCGGTTCTTCGCCTTTCATGATAGCGTCAACCATGTTAACTACTGCAGATGCAAGAGCACGTGTATCTTTGAATACGGACATAGCCTGTTTTCCTGCTACAAGGTTCTTAACGTTTGGTGTATCACAGTCCTGACCAGTGATGATCGGATACTCTCCTGTGTAGGAAGCTGCAAGTGCGTTTTCTACACCAAGTGCTGTGGAGTCGTTGGAGCAGAGAACTGCGTCAAGGTTTGTTCCGTCAGAGTAGTTACCAGCGATGATTGTATCCATTCTGTCCTGAGCTTTTGCACTGTCCCAGTTAGCAGTTGCAACCTGCTCGAACTCTGTCTGTCCGGATTTAACTACCAGTTTGCCTTCGTCGATGTATTTCTGAAGGACATCCATTGCTCCGCCGAAGAAGAAGTTACAGTTGTTGTCACCAGGATCACCTGTGAACAGCTCGATGTTGAACGGTCCGTCCTGATTGTCAAGATCAAGTGCATCTACTAAGTATTCGCCCTGTTTCTGGCCTACTTTGTAGTTATCAAATGTTGCATAGTATGTAACTGCATCGGAGTTCATAAGCAGACGGTCATAGGAGATAACCGGGATTCCTGCTTCTTTTGCCTGTTTCAGAGGCTCTCCAAGGCTGCTTCCGTCGATAGATGCAACAACCAGAAGATCACATCCGTTGGCTACCTGGTTCTCAAGCTGTGAAACCTGTGTGCTTACATCGTTAGATGCATACTGAAGGTCTACTTCGTAGCCTGCTGCTTCCAGCTCTTTCTTCATGTTCTCGCCATCCTGATTCCATCTCTGAAGGTCTTTGGTAGGCATTGTAACACCGATCAGTTTCTTATCATCCGCTTTAACAGCTACACCCGGGATAACTACCATTCCTGCTACCATTGATGCACAAAGAATTGCTGATACGACTTTCTTTCTCATTGTAAAAATCCTCCATTTCTTTTTACGTTTCTCACGTTTTCTTGATAACGTTACTATAGCACAGGGCAATCTGGACATGGTTGGCAAGAAGCAAGACATTTTAAGAAAAACAAAAAATGCCCTGCACAGGACAGGACATTTTTGTTGCAAAATAATGCTATATGCTGATTTACTCCTACATCTGCAAAGGCAGCCGGATAATCTCTGAATATTTTATTTAACTGTAATCCGCATTCAGATAAACTTCATCTCTGCGGTGGAAACCTCCTTCAATAATCACCTTATCTATATTCTCTTTTGTCACTGCAGTTGGTTCAAGAATGCAGGAAGGAATCTCATAAGTTCCGTCATTTACTGTTTCTGTCACATCTTCCAGTTCTGCAACTCCCTTTCCACTACCCATTTCCACTGCATATTTCGCTGCTTTTCTTGCCAGATCTTCAATTGGTTTAAAAGCAGTCATATACTGTGTTCCTTCTACTATTCTCTGACAGGCTGCAAGATCTCCATCCTGACCTACAACAACCACATTTCCGGCAAGCTGATTCTCTGCCAGTACCTGTACGACCTGACTGGCAATGTCATCATTTCCGCACATAATTCCCTTAACATGAGGATATTTTTCCAGGGCTTCCTCCACATATCCGGCAGCCAGTTCTGCTGTCCAGCCATCACAGTTAGCTTCATAAACCACATGCAGATCTGTGTCTGCAAGCATATCATCAAACCCCTGTTTCACCATCTGGACATTATTATCTGAAGAGGATCCCTGTATCATAAAGATATCTCCTCCCTGAGGAAGTGCATTGACAAGTGCCTGTGCCATGATCTCACCCACCTTACGGTTATCAAAGGAAATGTACAAATCTGTATTGGCATTATTGACCATTCTGTCATAGGAAATAACCGGAATTCCCGCACTCTGTGCCTTCTGTATGGCATCTGAAAGTGCTCCACAGTCTCTTGCGATCACAACGATCACATCCACCTGCTTATTTATAAAGTATTCAATCTGACTGATCTGCTCTTTGACATCTGCACCTGCATCCTGCACATTTACCTCTGCTCCCAGTTCTCTGGCAGTCGCCACAAATACATCTCTGTCGCGGATCCATCTTTCTATAACAAAAGAATCCACTGTAAGTCCGATCTGAACCTTATCCTCTTCCTTATTCTCTTCTGCTGTTTCTTCATTCTTATTCTGTTTTTGTTCTAAAGAAGAGCCACAGCCTGTCAGCAGTATCATCCCTGTACAAAATGCCAGTATTCCAAGCAGCAGCTTTCCGCAATTCTTTTTTGTCTTATGTAATTTCATCAGCCCAACCTCTCTCTGAACTCACTAGGCGTAACTCCTTCATACTTCTTGAAAATCCTGCTGAAGTAATTGGGATCACTGTATCCTGACTGTGCACATATTTCCTTAATGGAAAGTCTGGAATCCTGCAGAAGTTCTCTGGCATTTTTCAGACGTATTTCTGTAAGATATTCAATAAAGTTCTTACCTGTTTCCTGTTTAAAAAGTTTACTGAAATAATACGGACTGATATCTACCTCTCTTGAAACATCATCCAGAGAAATATCCCTGCGGAAATTTTCATTAATGTATTCCTTTGCTCTGTCAATAATACTGCCAGCTTCTTTTTCCTTGGAATTCTCCAGTTTCGTACAGATTTCTCTCGTCTTATCCAGAAACCACTTCTTCAGATTTTCTATATCCGTACAGGACTGAAGCTCCCGGATATAGCTTCTCCTGCTGTTAACATTATATTTCAAAGTTCCTGCAAAGAATGCCCTGCGTTCCGCATTCATCACCATCTCCAGGATTTTAATCTCAATGTCTTCTCTTGTGACGGCCTGCTGACTGTGCATCCATTCAAAAAATCCCTCTGCGCAGTTCATCGCTCCCGCAGCATCCTTCTCAAGGATCCTCTTCTGATATCTGATTTCCAGGTCTCTTGGATATTCCCCGTCATATTTCTGTGCCGCCGGTACATCCTCGATATGCACTACATGACTGATGCTCTCTCTCAGTGCGACCACCGCTTCCTTAAAAGATTCCTTCACGCTTCCAAGTTCTTTGACTCTTCCGATTCCACAGCGGAACATACTGTCGATCCGGTTTTCAAATTTATGTACCATATTTCTGGCTCTTGTGACAATTGCAACTCTGTCTTCGTAATCTTCTTTCGCATTTTCATAAGGAACAAGCAGTACGATCCTGTTTCCCATAATAGGACCTACAAGGCATTCAAAGAATCCCTGTGCGATTTCACGAAAAGTAGAATAAAATTTGTTTGCCTTTACACTTGCACCTACTGCATTACTGAGCACCCCATTTTCCATAGAATCTCCAAATTCTATGACCATCATATAACCGTATTTCTGACGGATATCAAGAAGCTGTGTATAATTATCCTGATAAGTAACAAAATCATCCTGCAGAAGAATATTATTGATATATCCACTCTCAATCATAGGTACCACTGTCTCCAGTTTCTCTCTGATCAGGAGATCATCGCTTCTCTTCTGCCGTATCTGATCTACCTTTGTCATCATCTTCGCGCAGGTTTCCAGAATTACTTTCTTATTTACAGGCTTTGTGAGAAACTCCTGAACTCCCAGGTTCACCGCTTCTTTTGCATAATTGAACTTATCATATGCAGTTATGATCACAAAAACTGCTGAACTGTTAAATTTCTGAATTTCCCTGATTGCCTGTATCCCACTTATTCCCGGCATCTGGATATCCATAAAACAGATATCCGGCGAATATGCCTGTGCCATCTCCACCACAACTCTGCCTGACTTTGCACAGTGGATCTCACATTCATTTCCATATTCAGTTTCAATAATTTTCTTTAATGATTCCAGCATGATACCTTCATCATCTGCCAGCAAAATTCTATACATTTTCTCTCACTCCAATACCACTTCTCTTAGTTTTCCTGCACAGGTATATAGATCACTGTTTCCGTGCCTTTTCCTTTACCTTCACTATTGATCTCCATGAGCCCTGATTCCTCATAATAAAGTTCCAGACGACTGATCACATTATTCATACCGATTCCTGTAGAATCACCTTCTTCATTTCTGTGCTCTCTGTTTCCTGACAGAACACCCTCTATCTGTTCCTGCGTCATTCCCTTTCCGTTATCTTTCACGCTGATACGTATATAATCTGCATCTCCTGTAACTGTGAGATGTATTTTTCCTTCCCATTCAATGTCACGTATTCCATGATTGACTGCATTTTCCACAACCGGCTGCAAGATCATACTTGGCATACGCACATTCTCCAGTGATTCATCCACCTCCTTGCTGAAATGGATATCTCCGGCGAACCGGACATTCAGAATATAAATATAGTTATCAACAGCCTCCAGTTCTTCTCCCAATGTGGCATCTTCCTGTCCCTTTTTTACATTATAGCGGAAAAAATCCGCCATTTTCTCTACGAAAATCCCGGTCTGCTCTGCATCCTCCATCATTGCAAGCTGTGCTCCTGCATTCAGGGAATTAAACAGAAAGTGCGGATTGATCTGTGACTGAAGATATTTCAGCTGTGCTTCTTTCAGATGATTTTCCATAAGAAGTTCCCTCTCCATCATCTGCTGCTCTTTCTCCATACTTGCTTTCGTCCTTGCCATATACAGATCAAGATTCTCTACCATTGTATTAAACGCTCTGGTTACTGTTCCCAGTTCATCCTGTGCATCTGTATCGTGCATCTTTACATGGAAATTTCCCTGACCTACCAGTTGTGCTGTCTCTGCCATATTGGAAAGGGGAACAAACATATTTCTGGTGGCCTGGATGAGCAGAAGCATTCCACCGGCTACAATTATGATCATAATAACTGAATTGCTTATCTCCAGATATCTCATCACTGCACGAAGTACTGCATAAGTACTGGAGTTCTCCTGAAACATCAGGTTATTCAGTTCGTCAATAGATGACTGGATATATCTGTAAAGCTTTGTTGCATCATCATATTTACGCTTATACTGCTCAACGTTCCTTCCTCGTTTGGCAGCTACCGTTTCCGCAGTACAGTCCAGATATGTTTCCGACATTTTCCGGATATTCCGTTCCAGAAGCTTTACGGGATCATTGATATTATCTTCATTAAGTTTCTCAAGTTCATTTCTGTATTTTGCCTCATTCTGATAATAATCAAGAAGTGTCTGAGAATTCTTAACCTTAAGATACTTATACATATTATCCTGTACTTTCTCAAATACCTGTGAAAGTTCGGTAAGCTCTGCATTACTGGCATAAACATTATCCATCTTTTGCATGGAATTATTGATCCGCACATAAAAAAGCATATTCATGGCAAAAAGAAGGACTGCGATCATACCCACCTCTATAACGATTTTACTGACCAGTGAAAAATCTTTCCAGCGCAGCTGCTTCATCCGGACACCCCCTTCCTTCTCATTTCCCGTACTGCATTTTTGTCCAGGAAATTAATATCTACATTATAATAGGAATTGGTCCTTCCATCCTTCTGATATGCTGTCAGAGCTTCTATACTGTATCTGCCAAGCTGCTCTGTATCCACATCACAGGTAACAGAGATTACTCCCTTTTCCACTGCTGTAAGAATATCTTCGGAACTGTAATATCCTATGATTGTAACCTTTCCTGCAAGATTAAAGTCCAGCACTGCCTGACGTGCACATTCTGTAGTCTCTTCATCCATGCACACAAGAATATCCGGTACTTTATCTCTCTGCTGAAAAATATCTGTTACCGCTTCTTCTGTCTCAAAGGTTCCGGTTAAGCGAAGATTTTTTCCTGTTATCTGGATATTTTGCAAAGAGCCTGCCTTTGCCTGGGCTGCATTGCTGATCTGTGTATATATCTGGCTCTGGTTCATATCATCAATATTTTTCTTCAACAGAATAAGAATACTTTCCGTATCCTCAGTCACATATTCCGCTACCTTTTCGCCATAGACACTTCCAAGCTGATAATCACTGACACCCACGAAACTCTGACGCTTGCTGTGAACTGCATCTCCCATTACAGTAACAACCGGAATTCCTTTCTGAACAGCCTCATTTATCTTCTCTTCCAGTCCCTGCTCCCCACTGTATTGCAGGATGATCCCGTCTGAATTTGAAGCAATACTCATATTCATATAATCAAGCTTACTGTAATCGCTCTCTCTTCCACTGCCTCTCAGTTCAAGAATTGCATCATTCTTCTGCGCCCATTCCTGTGCACAATCATAAACCGCTTGCCAGAAAGAAGAATTCGGACTGTCTACGATCATATCGTATTTATATCTACACATAACTTCATTCTTCTCTTTCAGACTACTCCCCCCGGACAGTCCCTCACAATAAGACTCTCCTATCATATAAAAAAGCACTAAAATTCCTGCCAGTGCAAAGAAAACCAGCAGTTTTGTCCGTTTCTTTTTCATCTCAATCTCCGTAAATTCTTTCTTCGATATTTTGCAGAATCTATTATACAATAAATCGGTATGAATTGCTTTCTTTTTTTCATATACTGTAATGATTACATCTGCCACCTGCTGTTTCTTTCGTTCTGACACAGATATTCATACTCTGTGTTCCGGAATCAGAGAGATATTTTTATGAGGAGTATCTTTGCATGAAGCGGACTTTAATATTTTTTGAAATATTATGCATGATTTTTTTCCTGCTCTTTTCTTCTGCTGACAAACGCACACAGTTCCTTACTTCACTGGCAGGTCCCGGTATGCTTTCCCTTGTAAAACAGGCATCTGCAAAAGCTACAGCTTTTGAGGATTTTTCAACTGACACCACCGCCGGGCTTCCCGTCGAAGAACCTCCCAGAATCGCACTGACCTTTGATGACGGTCCTAATGCCCGGTATACCCCCATGCTTCTGGATGGATTAAAAAAAAGAAACATCCGGGCATCTTTCTTTCTGATAGGCGAGAACATTGAAGGAAACGAAGACATACTCCTGCAAATGCGAAAAGACGGACATCTTATCGGAAATCACACCTGGGATCATGTACAGCTTGACAAGATCCCGGCGGAGAAGGCCCGACTGGAAATTGAAAAAACAAATAACAGAATCTATGAAGCTTCCGGAATTTACCCTTCTTATGTACGACCGCCTTTCGGCGCATGGATCAAGGATATGGAACTTTCTGTCACCATGCTTCCCGTATTCTGGGATGTAGACACTCTGGACTGGCAAAGCAAAAACATCGATTCTATCCTGTCTATCGCCCAGAAACAGGTTCATGACGGTTCTATCATCCTGATGCATGACGGCTATCAGACATCTGTGGATGCAGCCCTGAAAATCGCTGATCTTTTTACTGAAAAAGGCTATGTTTTTGTCACTGCAGACCAGCTCCTGCTCACATAAAAGATTTGCTTTTTCCTGCCTGATTCGTTATACTGTTATACAAAGCTTGTACAGATTTCTCTGTAGCAGGATTATCCGCAGAGTATGCTGTACATCATTATATACAAAAGGAGTAATTAAACGAATGGACAGACTATTTAACATGGACAACAAATTCTTCACCGTCATGGGACGCGTGGCTGATCTTATTATGCTTAATGTGGTCTTTCTGATCTGTTGTCTGCCGATCGTGACTATTGGTGCGTCACTGACTGCACTCCACTATGTCACACTGAAAATGACACGTAACGAAGAATCTTATATTATCAGAAGCTTCTTCAAATCCTTTAAGCAGAACTTCAAACAGGCAACTGTCATCAATCTTATCATGCTTGCAGTTGCAGCTATCCTTTACATGGATCTGCGTATTGTAGGTAATATCGGCGGAACAATGTCTCAGGTATTGTATATCGTTTTCTTTGCATTTGGTATCCTTTATATGATGGTATTTCTGTATATTTATCCGGTGCTTGCCAAATTCTACAACTCCATCAAAAACACCTTCCGCAATGCATTCCTGATGGCTATCCGTCATCTTCCGTATACAGTCCTGATGGCAGTCATCACTCTGTTACCTGCAGGCGTGTTTTTTATCAAAAGTTTCCGCATACAGTCCATGGCCATCATGCTTCTGTGCATGTTTGGATTTGCACTGGAAGCATTTATCAACGGACATTTTCTGGTAAAGATTTTTGATAATTATATTCCGGCTGATGCAGATACCCAGGATACAGACCTTCAGAACGGAAACTCTGCTGAAACTTCATCAACAGAAAATGATCACACAGTATGACCAAATGGGGAGAGAAACCATACCACTCTCTGGACTATATGCTGAGAGAGCGGTTTGGAGAAAAGGTTTATAAGGTCACGCTAAATGGCGGCATGTCCTGTCCCAACAGGGACGGTAAGATTGGAACCCGCGGCTGCATCTTCTGCAGCGCAGGAGGAAGCGGAGATTTCGCTGCAGATGCCGCACTTTCCATCACTGACCAGATAGAAAGCCAGATCAGTATCCTTTCACAGAAACGTCCGATTCATAAATATATTGCCTATTTCCAGGCGTACACAAATACCTACGCACCTGTGGAATATCTGGAGAAAATTTTTACAGAAGCAATCTCTCATCCAAAGATAGTTGCTCTTTCCATCGGCACCAGACCAGACTGCCTCAGTCCTGAAATCGTGGCACTTTTGTCCCGGTTAAATAAACAGAAACCTGTCTGGATTGAACTTGGACTTCAGACGATCCATGAGTCCACTGCCAGGTATATCCGAAGGGGATATCCTCTCTGCGTTTTTGATGATGCCGTAAAACGCCTGCGAAAAGAAAATATCGAAGTAATCGTGCATACAATCCTCGGATTGCCCGGTGAAAACACAGCAGATATTCTGGAAACTATGGAATACCTCAACCATATGGATATTCAGGGAATCAAACTGCAGTTACTTCATGTGCTTCGCGGCACTGATCTGGCAGCAGATTACGAGAAAGGACTGTTTCAGACTTACGAACGGGATGAATACATCTCTCTCCTTATAAACTGTCTGGAACATCTCAGACCGGATATGGTTATACACCGCATCACAGGCGACGGCCCCAAAGATCTGCTGATCGCACCACTGTGGGCAAGCCGTAAACGTGAGGTATTAAATATGCTGCATCACAGGATGAAAGAAGAACAAAGCTACCAGGGAAGACTGTTTTCACACTAAAAGATTCTCTGCTACTCTATGCAAAGGAGGGATAAAATGGCAACACCATTCACAGTTTACAAATTAATCGTGTTATACATGCTTCAGAATACCGAAAATACCCTGACAAATTCGCAGATTTCGGAATTTATCCTGGACCGGGAATATACAAACTATTTCCATCTCCAGCAGGCAATCTCAGAACTGGTAGAAGCAGAACTAATCACCATGGACACCCGTTCCAATGTCTCCCATTACCGGATTACCGAAGATGGCATAAAGACTCTCTCCTTTTTCCAGAAAGATCTCTCTCCTGAGATCAAACAGGAAGTCAGGGAATACCTGAAATCCACCGGCTTCAAAGCCCAGGAGCGAATCGTCACTCCTGCCGATTATTACATCACCAAACAGGGAACCTATTCTGTAAGATGCCAGCTCATCGAAAAGGGCAACTCCCTCATCGACCTGAACATCGCAGCTCCTAACCTTGAGGCAGCACAGTCGATCTGTAAAAAATGGTCCACACATTACCAGGAAATATACGGAAAAATAATGGAAGAGCTCTTATAATGCTCTTCCTTTTTATTTCCTAATCTTTACAAAAAAACAGGGATACGTTATACTAAAACAAATATACGTTCTATAGCACTCCTCGTAAATAATGTATATTGATTAAGAGACTTGCTATAATTTGTCAGAAATGTTTTATGTTACTATAAACACGAAATGAAATGTGACTGTTTTATCATCATATTCTATGGAGAAAAAACTATGGATTTATTTGAATACGCCAAATCAAAAACCCTGGACCAGGAAGCCCCTCTGGCATCCAGACTACGCCCCACAACTCTGGATGAAGTTGTAGGACAGCAACACATCATCGGAAAAAACACCTTATTATACAGGGCTATCAAAGCTGACAAGCTGACCTCCGTCATCTTCTACGGTCCTCCCGGAACCGGCAAGACCACCCTGGCAAAAGTAATCGCCAACACTACCAGTGCAGAATTCACCCAGATCAACGCCACTGTAGCAGGCAAAAAAGATATGGAAGCAGTTGTAAAAGAAGCCCAGCAAAACCTGGGTATGTACGGCAAAAAAACAATCCTCTTCATAGACGAGATCCACCGCTTCAACAAAGGCCAGCAGGACTATCTCCTCCCATTCGTAGAAGACGGAACCATCATCCTCATCGGTGCCACAACAGAGAATCCATACTTCGAAGTCAACGCTGCTTTAATCTCCCGTTCCATCATCTTCGAACTGAAATCCCTGGAGATCTCCGAAGTCAAAGAACTCATCCTTCGCGCAGTCAACGACAAAACAAAAGGAATGGGAAACTATAAAGCCCGGATAGATGAAGACGCCCTCGACTTCCTTGCAGACATGGCAGGCGGCGACGCCAGAAATGCCCTCAATGCCATCGAACTGGGCATCCTCACTACCCCCCGTAGCGAAGACGGTCTCATCCACATCACCCTGGATGTGGCATCTCAGTGCATCCAGAAACGCGTCGTCCGCTACGACAAAAACGGAGACAACCACTACGACATCATCTCCGCCTTCATCAAAAGCATGCGTGGCTCAGACCCTGACGCAGCAGTCTACTACCTTGCAAAAATGCTCTACGCCGGAGAAGACGTCAAATTCATAGCCCGAAGAATCATGATCCTCGCCTCCGAAGACATCGGAAACGCCGATCCACAGGCCCTCTGTGTAGCAGTCGCCGCAGCCCAGGCAGTAGAACGCGTAGGAATGCCCGAGTCCCAGATCATCCTCTCCCAGGCAGTCACCTACATGGCCTGCGCCCCCAAAAGCAACTCCGCAGTCAACGCCATCTTCGCTGCCATGGACTCCGTCAAACGCACAAAAACCACAGTCCCACCACACCTCCAGGACGCCCACTACGGCGGCCACGAAAAACTGGGCCACGGCATCGGCTACAAATACGCCCACGACTACCCAAACCACTACGTACACCAACAATACCTCCCCACCGAAATCCAGGGAGAACACTTCTACGAACTCTCAGAAATGGGCTACGAAAAAACCCTAAAAGAATACCAGAACAAAATCAAATCACAGTCTTAATCCAAAAAAGGGCAGTCTCCAAAGAGAGACTGCCCTTTTCATCATTTAATTCCCATAACGTTCATCTGCGCCAAAATCGCATCCACACACTTCTCAAATCCAAGCTTTCCTGCATTCAGACACAGATCATAATTCGTCGCATCACTCCAGTCCCCACCGGCAAATTTACGATAATAATCCTGCTTTCTCTTATCATCCCTACGAAGAAACTTCTCAATCTCCTCATCACTGCCGCTGATCTTCTCTCTGGACTTCTCCACACGAAACTCCCAGGGTGCATGAACAAACACTCTCAAAGTATTCGGTCTGTCCTTAAACACATAATTCACACAACGCCCAACGATCACACAGGATTCCTTCTCTGCCAGATCCGTTGCAATCTTCGCCTGATAATTAAAAATATTCTCATCAGAAACAAACCCCTTCTGATCCGGTGCGATCAGATCTCCTTTATATAACCCTGTCTTATTAAACAGAGATGCCTTCACACTGGAGCCTTCTTCCACCTGTCCAAAAAGCTTCACATCAATCCCGCTCTCATCAGAAGCCATCTGAATGATCTGCTTGTCATAGAAAGAAACTCCCAGTTTCTCTGCCAGCATCTTACCGACGGTACGTCCGCCGCTTCCATACTGTCTCGCAATGGTAATTACAAAATTCTCCATAAAATCCCTCCTTGCCATATGCAGTATCAGGGCCAAAATACTTCCCTTTTGACCCTGATATCTCTATAATTCTATATATATTCTAACACAAAAGCACTCTACAGTTAAGTTCTTTCTTACTCTCCAAGATAAGCCTTCTGAACAGATTCATCATGAAGAAGATCACTTGCCTTACCTTCCAGTGTAATCCTTCCGGTCTCAAGGACATAAGCTCTGTCAGCAATAGAAAGAGCCTTCTTCGCATTCTGCTCAACCAGAAGAACCGTTGTTCCACTCTCACTTACCTCTTTAATGATATCAAAGATCTCATTTACAAAGATCGGTGAAAGGCCCATGGACGGCTCGTCCATCAGAATGATCTTCGGCTGGCTCATCAGCGCACGTCCCATGGCGAGCATCTGCTGCTCACCACCACTTAAGGTACCTGCAGTCTGATTCTGACGTTCCTTCAGACGCGGAAAACGTTTATATACTTTCTCAATGGTCGCATCAATCTCATTTTTATCAGATCTTGTAAAAGCACCCATCTTCAGATTCTGAAGAACAGTCATATTTGCAAACACACGTCTTCCTTCCGGAACATGTGCCATACCCATTGTTACGATCTTGTGAGGCGGAACCTTTGTGATATCCTGTCCGTCATAAATAATATGTCCTGATTTTGCCCGGAGAAGCCCTGTCACTGTATGCAGGGTAGTTGTTTTACCTGCACCGTTTGCACCGATCAGAGCAATAACTTCACCTTCATTTACAGAGAAAGAAACACCCTTCAATGCCTGAATCATTCCATAATAAACCTGTATGTCCTGTACTTCCAGTAATGCCATCTGTCTCTCCTCCTATTCTCCAAGATATGCCTTGATAACTTCCGGATCATGGAGCACATCTGAAGTCTTGCCCTGTCTCAGAACATGACCGAAGTTCAGTACAGTCAGCTCCTCACAGATACCTGAAACCAGCTTCATATCATGCTCGATCAGAAGAATGGTCATATCAAAGTTATCACGAACAAAACGGATGGTATCCATCAGTTCCTCAGTTTCATTGGGGTTCATACCTGCAGCCGGCTCATCCAGAAGAAGAAGCTTCGGCTTTGTTGCCAGTGCTCTGGCAATCTCCAGCTTTCTCTGTTTACCATAAGGAAGGTTGGATGCAAGGATATCTGCCTCTTTGTCCAGATCAAACACTTTAAGAAGCTTCATTGCTTCCTCATTCATGGTTTTCTCAACCTTAAAGTATTTCGGAGTATGTACAATACTTGTAAAAAGGCTGTATTTATCATGATTGTGAAGTCCTGCCTTTACATTGTCCAGCACACTCATCTGATGGAACAGACGGATATTCTGGAATGTTCTGGCGATTCCCGCCTTGTTGATATCAATGGTACTCTTTCCGGTGATATCCTGTCCGTCCAGATTGATGATTCCCTCGTCCGGCTTATACACACCTGTAAGAAGGTTAAAGATTGTAGTCTTACCGGCACCATTCGGACCGATCAGACCATAAAGCTGTCCTTTCTCGATGGAGACATGGAAATCATCCACTGCATGAAGACCGCCGAATGAAATATTTAAATGATTTACTTCCAGCAATGCCATAGCTTATGCCTCCTTTTTCTTAAATTTACTGAAAAGACGCTCTCTCATCTCGATTGCCTTAGGTGCCCAGTTGATCAGCATCATTACGATCAGCACGATTGCATAGAACAGCATACGGTAATCACTGAGTCCACGCAGAAGCTCAGGAAGAAGGTTCAGAATCACTGCTGCAATAATAGAACCACGCATATTTCCAATTCCACCGAGAACTACGAATACCAGGAACATGATAGACATGTTATAACCGAAGTTCTTCGGAAGTGCTGTTAAAGTTGCAAGATTATGAGCATAAAGCACACCGCCGATACCGGCTAATGCTGCTGAGATTGCAAATGCTTTCAGTTTATACTTTGTGATATCAATACCAATTGATTCCGCTGCAATACGGTTATCACGGATTGCCATGATCGCACGTCCGTCTCTGGAATTGATCAGATTCAGAACTACGAATAAAGTAACCAGGATCAGAATCACACCTATAGTAAAGGTTGACTGTCTCGGTGTACCTGTGATACCCATGGCACCACCGATGATCATTTTTCCACCAGGCTCCATTCCAAGAGACATCTGGTCTTTCATGGAAAAATGGATTCCGTTGCTGTCAATTCCTACATAAAGCACATTGATGATATTCTTAATGATCTCACCAAATGCCAGTGTTACGATAGCAAGGTAGTCACCTTTCAGACGAAGTACAGGAATACCGATCAGGAATCCAAAGATACCTGCACATACAGCTCCGATGATCAGAGCAACGAAGAAACGAAGTCCTGCATTTGTAAATGTATCCATAGTTGCCTTTGTAAATGCTGCACTGGTGAAAGCACCGATACACATAAATCCGGCATGTCCAAGACTTAACTCACCCAGAATACCAACCGTCAGGTTCAGGGAAAGAGCCAGGATAATATATACACAAAGAGGCACCAGAAGACCCTGCATCAGGTTGGAAAGCAGATTCCCTGCGATCATTCCCTGTACGATCAGATATGCTGCAAGAACCATTCCGTATGTAATGAGATTGCTTTTTGTTGTTTTGTTTAATTTCTTCTTTTCCATGTCTGCCACCTCATACTTTCTCCTGAATGTTCTTACCAAGAATACCGGTAGGTTTCACAACCAGAACTACGATCAGAACACCGAATACAATGGCATCAGCCATCTGTGAAGAGATATAAGCTTTACCAAAAATCTCCAGGATACCCAGAACAACACCTCCGATAAAGGCTCCCGGGATAGATCCGATACCGCCAAATACAGCTGCAACGAATGCTTTGATACCAGGCATAGCACCTGTATATGGTGTCAAAGACGGGTATGCAGAGCAGAGAAGCACACCTGCGATTGCTGCAAGTCCGGAACCGATTGCAAAAGTAATGGAGATTGTTTTGTTTACGTTAATACCCATTAACTGGGCAGCGCCTTTATCCTCAGATACGGCAAGCATTGCCTGTCCTGTTTTTGTCTTGCTGATAAAGAGCATCAGACCTGCCATGATCAGGATACCACCGATAATGGTTACGATGGTTACACCAGTGATCACGATAGAACCACCTGCAAGTTTCAGGGATGGAAGACTGATCACGTTACTGAATGATTTGGTATCTGCTCCCCAGATCAGAAGGGCCACGTTCTGAAGCAGATAGCTGACACCAATTGCTGTGATCAGAACAGCCAGAGGTGAAGCTGCATTACGCAGTGGTCGATACGCAACGCCTTCGATCACAACGCCCATGAGTGTACAGATGATAATGGACAGCAGGATGGCTAAAATCGGATTTAATCCCATGCCGCTGACTGCGACATAAACTACATAAGAGCCGACCATGATAACATCTCCATGAGCGAAGTTCAGCATTTTAGCGATTCCGTATACCATGGTATAACCAAGAGCGATGATCGCATATACACTTCCGAGGCTGATACCACTGATAAGATATGATATAAAACTACTCATAGAAGTCTTTCCTTTCTTATATTTAAATAATTTTATTGTGTGTAAAACTGGCAGATTTGCCTTTAGCGAAATCTGTCTTGTTTATTTTGCCAAAAGTAAATCTGTCATTAACGCATTAATGTAATAACGTATTAGGCAACAGGGCTGTCTGCATAATTCAGACAGCCCCGTTGGCATGCAACCATTGTCCACTCCAGGAACAATCGCATTTTATTTCTTATGAAATCTTTTCAGTTATTTCAATTTCATTATTCCATTGCTGCGTAAGCACCATCTTTGATTTCTACAGCTTTCGGAGCTTTGTTCGGCTCACCGTCTTCTGTCCATGTGATCTCGTCACCTGTAACACCTTCAAGTGTGATCTCGGTCATGCCTTTTTCAAGTGCTGCACAGATATCTGCAACATCCATGTCTGCTTTTACATCTTCTTTTTCTGCTGCTGCTTTGACTGCGTATACTGCATCATAAGCATCTGCTGCGAACTGGTTTGGTGTGTCTTTGTAAGCATCTTTGTATGCTTTTACAAAGTTCTGGGTTTTCTCATCTGTAGAATCTGCTGCAAATGGTGTAAGAAGCATCAGCCCCTCTGCAAGAGATGTATCAAAGTTTTCTACACCAAGGATACCGTCCATACCGTCGCATCCGAAGAATTTAGTTTCAAATCCCATGCTGTCTGCCTGTGCAAGGATCAGGGAAGCTTCTGTATAATAAATCGGAAGGAATACTAATTCAGCACCACCGTCTTTTGCTTTCTGGAGCTGTACGGAGAAGTCTTTATTGTTATCAGCAGTGAATGCTTCGGAAGATACGATTTCAATACCCTGATTAGCTGCTTCTGCTGTGAAGTTCTGTGTGATACCTGATGAATATACATCAGAGCTATCGTAGATAATAGCTACTTTTTTAGCAAGTTTATGCTCTCCAATGTACTGAGCTGCTGCAGTACCCTGGTTCGGGTCAGAGAAGCATACACGGAATACGTTCGGATTAGCAACACACTCTGTTGCAGATCCGGATGGAGTAAGCTGGAACATATTGTCTGCTGCTGTTTCATTTGCTACAGCTACACAAGGTGTGGAAGTAACTGTACCAACCAGGATGTTCATTCCCCAGTCTTTTAATGCGTTGTAAGCGTTCAGGGTTTTCTCAGCATCGTTTTCATCATCTTCAAATTTGAACTCTACCTGATATCCGTTGATTCCGCCGTCTTCGTTTACTTCATTGATTGCAAGCTCTGTTGCATTCTTTACAGCCTGTCCATAGATTGCTGCTGCTCCGGTTACAGGTCCGATTCCACCGATCTTAAATGTAGCATCGTCTGCAAATACAGATACAGGTGCAACTGTTGACATTACCATTGCTGCTGCCGCAGTAACACTGATGATTTTTTTCAGGTTTTTCATAATAAAATCCTCCTTATATTTTGTCAGTCCTTTCGTCCCTCTTACGGCTCATAAGATTAGCTTCCGTTACCATTCATTCCACCCGGTATATCATTTTCACCAGATTCCGCAGGTTCATTTATTATGTAGAGGAACTGAAAAGTAACAAAAAGCCAACTGGGTTCCCAGCCGGCTTTGGCTTCCACTGACACTTTAATATGTTGCTGTTTTGAATTATATCACCATATATTTGACCATGCAAGAAAAACTTTATGGAAATTTAAGATTTTTCCGTCTTTCATGGACACTTGACCGTACCGCGCACGCAATTTTATCCCATTCATCGAAAAATGCATTAAAAAAGGTACACATAGAAACCGTAACAATTTCTATGTGTACCTCAAAATTCTGATTTAATTTATCAAATCTTATGTCTCTCTAAAACCGACAATTATGCAATTGCTTTTTTAGCAATCTCAGCAAGTGCTGTAAATCCTTCTGCATCGTTTACTGCAAGTTCAGCAAGCATCTTTCTGTTGATGTCGATGTTTGCAACTTTCAGTCCGTGCATCAGTTTGCTGTAGGATAATCCGTTCATTCTTGCTGCTGCGTTGATACGAGCGATCCAGAGCTGTCTGAACTGACGTTTCTTCTGTTTTCTTCCTGCATAGGAGCTTGTAAGAGCTCTCATTACAGACTGTTTTGCTACTCTATACTGTTTGGAACGGGCTCCTCTGTAGCCTTTTGCCAGTTTTAATGTACGATTATGTTTTTTCTTTGCGTTTAATCCGCCTTTAATTCTTGCCATTTCTTAATTCTCCTCCTGTTCGTCTTCTCTATCTTATAAATATGGTAATGCTTTCTTCATGCTCTTAACATTAGTAGAATCAACAACAGTAGATTTTCTCAGATTTCTCTTTCTCTTCTGAGATTTCTTTGTAAGGATATGGCTCTTGTAGGCTTTATTTCTTACTAATTTTCCTGTACCTGTTTTTTTAAAGCGCTTTGCTGCTGCTCTGCAAGTTTTAATTTTTGGCATTGTTAATTCCTCCTTAAACTGTATCTCTATTATATTTAACGTTTTTCCGTTAAAAACATGGTCATGCTTCTGCCTTCAACCTTCGGTGCCTTCTCCACTGTTGCCACATCTGCAAGCTGCTTTGCAAAATCATCAAGCACATGTCTGCTGCTTGCCATATGTGCCATTTCTCTTCCGCGGAAACGTAATGTTACCTTTACTCTGTCACCCTTGGAGAGGAACTTTCTGGCGGCGTTGACTTTCGTATTCAGGTCATTGGTATCAATGTTTGGAGAAAGTCGCACTTCTTTGACATCGATGGTCTTCTGCTTCTTCTTGGCTTCTTTTTCTTTTCTTGCAAGCTCATAACGGTATTTACCATAATCGATGATCTTACATACCGGCGGTTTCGCCTGCGGGGCAATTTTTACCAGGTCAAGCCCTGCCTCCTGAGCTTTGAACATTGCTTCTTTCGCGGACATGATTCCAAGCTGTTCTCCGTCCGAACCGATTAAGCGTACCTCTTTGTCTCTGATCTGTTCGTTAATCATTAAATTGCTAATTGTAGTGCACCTCCATACCTGTTAGATAGATTCTAATGACTTCTCGTCGCCCTCATTTACATAAAAAAAGCGTGGACAAAATCCACACTCCGCTATCACACTGCTGATATCTTTTCTTCTTAATCTGCGGAACAATCTCTTTATTCCTGCCAACCTTAAATATCAGCCTTCTCTGTGCAATATAAACCCAAGCCGCTAAACTAAATGCGCTGAGGTGAGAGTGGAACTCTGCTTTGTTTTCTTACGTACTTGTATAAGATACCATGTTCAGTCTGCTATGTCAAGTACTTTTTACATTTTCTTTATTTTTTTCAAACCTCATGTATATTTTCTCTCAAACTGCACATCCTATCTCCGAAGCTTATTCAATGTAACTGTTCAGTACTCTTGCACTACAGCAGTATTGAATAGTTATCTCAGATTTTTTCAGGAGGGTAACTCTATGACAATTCTTAAATGTTCAGCAATGACCTGTGTTTACAACAAAGAACAGCTCTGTTCAAAGGGTGATATTGACGTGACAGGCGAAAATGCTACTTCTGCAAATGAGACAAGCTGCGGCAGTTTCCGAGAGAGAACCGGCAGTTCCATGAAAGACAGCTATACAGATGACTGTGGCTGCGACAAAATCCAGATCGACTGCAAAGCCCATAACTGTACCTATAATGATAACTGCAAATGTACAGCATCCTCCATTCAGGTAGACGGCTCTAATGCACATGCATCTTCCGATACAAGATGTGACACCTTCCAGTGCCATTGTGGCGCATAATATCAACACCATGGCAACAGGATTTTCACCCGTATATCAGGGATAATGAACTTCCCTGATCCGGTCAAAAAAAGAGACATGTCCATCTATATGGAATATGTCTCTTTTGTCTGTCTGTAAATTATTTCACTGCAAAACAGATAATCCTATCTGTTTCTTAAGAAATCCGGAATCTGGATATCCTTCTTCTGAACAGTGCTTGACGGAGTCTTAGATGCTCCAAATGGTGTGGCATTCATAGTTGGAAGGCTGAAGCTAGGCATGTTCATACCGCTTCCTGCTGCAGTTCCGGCTGTTGCTGTACCTGTCGTTGCTGTGGAAGAAGGTCTTCTTGCACCAAAGGAAGAAGCTGTGCTTCTTTTTCCGAAAGGGGTCTGCTGAAGGTTATCATCATTCAGACCTGTTGCAATCACTGTGATTCTGCAGTAGTCAGCAACTGTATCATCATACATGGCACCAAAGATGATGTTTGCTTCCTCACCTGTAAGCTCCTGTACATAGCTTGCAGCATCATTGGCATCCATAAGAGAAATATCTCCGGAAATATTAATGATAACATGTGTAGCACCTTTGATGGTTGTCTCAAGAAGTGGAGAAGATACGGCCTGCTGTACAGCTTCCATAGCTTTGTCGTCTCCTCTTGCTTCACCGATACCGATATGGGCAATTCCCTTGTCTGTCATTACAGTCTGAACGTCTGCAAAGTCAAGGTTAATCAGAGCCGGCAGATTGATCAGGTCTGTAATGCCCTGTACTGCCTGCTGCAGAACTTCATCAGCCTTCTTCAGAGCTTCCGGCATGGTTGTTCTGCGATCTACAACTTCCAGTAATTTATCATTCGGGATAACGATTAATGTATCCACTGCTTTCTTCAGATTCTCAATGCCTGCAAGTGCATTATTCATACGAGTTCTTGCTTCAAAACGGAAAGGTTTTGTAACAACGCCAACTGTAAGGATACCCATTTCTTTCGCTGCTGCTGCGATAACAGGTGCAGCTCCGGTTCCGGTTCCGCCTCCCATACCACAGGTAACGAATACCATATCCGCACCTTCCATTAACTGTTTTACTTCTTCAATGCTCTCCTCTGCTGCTTTCTGTCCAACCTCAGGCTGGGCTCCTGCACCAAGACCTTTGGTAATCTTCTCGCCAATCTGAAGTACAGTTGGAGCTTTGCACAGAGTTAAAGCCTGCTTATCAGTATTAACACCTACAAACTCTACTCCGCCGATGGCCTCTTCCACCATTCTGTTTACTGCATTATTTCCGGCTCCACCTACACCGATCACTATGATCTTGGCAGATGATTCAGCCTCGTTTGACATAATCTCTAACAACGTACTTCCTCCTTTATTTATACCTGATATCCTTTTCAGTGATTTATATCAAAGTTACATATAGATATATCATATATTTTTTTTGGGAATTAATCAACCATTAATTTTGTTTTTTTATACTTTTTTCACTCTTTTTCGGCAATTCCGGTAAATATGTTGTATCAGTGTACGGAGCCTTCTCTGATCTCAAAGTTTCCATATACTATCAATATCCCTCAGAATCATCCCCCTGATAATCACTGTTATCTTCTGTATAATCACCATATCCATCTGAATCATCTGAGTTTCCGTCGTCATATGATGAATCACTTTCTCCATCTTCTGAAGTTTCAGAACTCTGGTCATCTGCGGAACTTTCATCTCCTGAACCGTCTCCCGACTCATCAGATGCCGCATCCAGAGATTCCTGTGTAGGCTTCGGTCCCACATAATTACCGGATTCGTCATACTCACCTGCTCCGGTATAATCCCCTTCCTCATCATAACCGCCATTCCAGTTCTCAATTGCTTCCTCAAGAGCAGTTTTCGGTTTTGCACCTACATAATTACCATCCTCGTCATACTCGCCGTCTCCGGTATAATTGCCATCTTCATCATAACCGCCATTCCAGTTCTCAGCAGTAACTTCTTCCTGTTCCAGTTCTTCTTCAAAGGTATTGGACTCCGTAGCCACACTCTCCATATGAAGAATACCTTTTTTTCCCTGAATTTTGGGCAGAATCGCTATCACTCGGTTCATCTTCTCTTCCAGATCAGCATCTTTTCCAAGCCGAACAGTTATATCCCCATAGATGAGGCTGATAGAATAGCTGCTGTCAAACTGGATATGATCGGGGATCATATCATTTTTCTGAAAGATTGTAGACAATGCTACAGCTGTATTCAGTACAGTATCTCCTTTAATATCCAGTTTCTCATCCATCACGATGCTGTTCACCTGAATTCCGTCAAAATACGGAACCGTCTCATCTCTGTTCTGAGAACCCTCCACAAAAATGCCATTTCTGTCAAAATAAATGTAACTGTCAAGATATCGGATGCATCCGACTGTTTTTTTCTCTTTTACGCTGATACAGATGGTATTTCGGTTCAGCTGGGTAACTTTAAATGCATCTACATATGCAATGTCCTCTGTATTTGTAGTGCTGTAGAGCAGTGGTGCAAGGACCGAATTGGAAGCCATCGGTCCCCGAAGCACCATATTCTTTACTTCTTCGTCTGTATAATGGGAAGTTCCCCTCACCTCAACAGTATCTACTTTATAATAGGAAAAAAATACTATCACAGCGACCATAACTCCGGCGCCTATCATACCTGCCAGCATCTTCTTCGTCCTTTTACTCATAGGAGGTCTTTTCCCATAATTACTTTCTCTCATAAATCCTCAAATCCTCTGTCCCCGGCTGCCATATTCTGCAGCCCAAAGTCCGTAAATCTTCACAGATATGCTCATAGCCCCTGCTGATAAACCCGGCTCCTGTAACACAGGTTTCTCCCTCTGCCATAAGTGCGGCAATGAGCAGGGCTGCACCACCTCTGAGATCTCCTGCCTGTACCTGTGTTCCCTTAAGAGTTTTTCCCCCTCTTATGATTGCCTGGTTTCCGCTTACGGAAATATCTGCGCCCATTTTTTTCATCTGAAAAGCACTGCCAAATCTCCGGTCAAAAATATTTTCCCGTATGGTACTCTGTCCCTGCGCACCTGTCAGCACCGCCATCAACGGAGCCTGCAGATCTGTGGGAAAACCCGGATAAATTTCTGTTTCTACTAAAACAGCCGGTCTGACAGCATTCTTTCCATTGACCTCTAGTGTACCACCATTTACTTGATATTGTCCACCTATTTTCCGATATACTTCCATAAACGACTGCAACTCCTCCACAGGTACATCATGAAGAATAATCTTACTTCTTGCTGCCGCAGCCGCACACAGATAGGTACCTGCAACAATACGATCCGGAGGAATACGGTAGTCTCCGCCTTTCAGTTCATCCACTCCTCTGATCGTAATTTCACCGGTTTCTTCTCCTTCTATCAGTGCTCCCATTGTTTTCAGATATCTGCAGAGCCAGAAAACCTCCGGTTCTTTCGCACAATTATAAAGATGTGTTACACCCTTTGCAAGAACTGCTGCCAGTATTGCCTGTTGAGCAGCTCCCACACTCGATTTCGGAAACACAATATCCTGCCCTTCAAATCTGACACATTCTCCATCCAGGCCTGATGCATTTTCCCGGACATCCGCGCCAAGTGCTCTCAGTGCCATAAGATGGAGATCTATTGGTCTTTTCCCGATCGTACATCCGCCCGGATACCCTATCCTGCATTTTCTGTTTCTTGCAAGCACCGCACCTGCCAGAATGATCGAAGAACGCATTCTGCCTGTATAGACTGCAGGAATTTCTGTTCCGTCTGCGCAGGAACAATCCAGATAAAGATCATGATCGTCCCACCAGGTCACTGCACCAAGACTTTTCAAAATCTCTTCCATACAGAAAACATCTGAAATTCTGGGGCATCCCCTCAGAATGCTTAGTCCTCTGTGCATCAGAGATGCGGCTATCATTGGAAGTGCTGCATTTTTAGATCCCTGTATAAAAATCTCTCCGCTGAGAGAAGCTTTACCTGTTACATGGATTTCATCCAACCTTTTGCTCCCAAAGAGTCTCTTACTTTACAGTTTATGGCTTTTTCTATTATATGTTACGCCATTCTGAAACCTGTAATTCAATTTATCCTGTCACATTTCCCAACATTCATCGCAAGTCCCATTTCCCCAAGAAGAAACACTGCCGAAGTTCCTCCATAGCTGATAAAAGGCAGCGTAATGCCTGTATTGGGGATTGTATTGGTCACCACTGCAATATTCAAAATAACCTGAAGAGCCAGATGCCCCATAATCCCGCAACAGATAAGAGCTCCGGCCAGATCTTTTGCATGCATGGCAGCCACACCCAGCCGCCACAAAAGCATTGCAAACAGAAAAATCAGAAAGATAGCTCCGGCTGCTCCCATTTCCTCACATATAATCGAAAAAATCATATCATTCTGCGCTTCCGGAACAAATCCAAGTTTCTGCAGACTGTTTCCAAAGCCTCTGCCGAATATTCCGCCGCTGCCAATGGCATACAATCCCTGGATCGTCTGAAATCCTTTTTCATATTTCTCCGGATTTCTCCAGATTGCAAGACGTTCCAGACGATAACTCTCTGCAGCAAGAAAAACAGCTATGAAACCTGCACCTGCGCTGCCAAGCCCGATAAATTCCAGATATCCCGGATTGGATACAAAAATCAGGATTCCACCGATACCCAGAATAATGATCGCTGTACTCAGATTATTTGAACCTACAAGACCAATGATCGGCAGCAGGGTCAGTATTGTCCTGCACATAAATCCAAATCCCATGGTTGCTTTTTTTGTCCGCTCGATCTGCCATGCAAGAAAAAGGATTACAGCAACTTTCGCAAACTCTGAAGGCTGAAAAGATAAAGGTCCAAGATTCAGCCATCTTTTTGAGCCGTTGATCTCCTGACCTACAAAAAGTACTGCGCCGGACAAAAACATTGAAATCAGATATGCCACTGGTCCCAGCCTCAGAAAAAAATGATAATCAATGGAAGAAACCATATACATTACTCCCATACCCAATGCTGTGGCAAATAACTGTTTCTTAAAATAACAGGCAGAGTCGCCGAAACGTACTCTGCCATTATATTCACTGGAGCTGAATAATACTGCCAGGCCAAAAATCACAAGCAGTACTATCAGTACCAGCATCGTCATATCTGTTTTTGATAAATCTGTCGCTCTTTTTCGCGCCATCTGTTTCTCCGCAAAATTATCTATAGCCGGTCACTGCAGCTTCGTCTTTCTCTGCCGGACAGCTATAATTCTTACTTATAGATATTCTACAGATTTCTTACATATTCCTTGAACATATCTCCACGCTGTTCATAGTTATCAAACTGTCCCCAGCTTGCACATGCGGGAGAAAGCAAAACAGCATCTCCAGGCTGTGCTTTCTCCTCACATACCTTTACTGCCTCTTTCAGATCTTCGCAGAGGATGATGTCATGGAAACCATGTTTCTCAGCAGCTTCTTTGATTTTCTCCTTTGTCTGACCGATCAGCACCAGATAACGTACCTTTCCGTCAAATGCCTCAATCCATTCATCATAACCGGACTGTTTATCATAACCGCCGCCGATCAGAAGTGTCGGACGGTTCATTGCCTGGATTCCTTTAATTGCCGCATCCGGGTTAGTTCCTTTGGAATCATTATAATATACAACGCCTTTTTTCTCTGTCACATATTCGATTCTGTGTGCAACAGCTGTAAATTCACAGATGCTCTTACGGATGCTGTCCAAGGATACTCCATCGTAGTAAGCCATTGCAACTGCGGCCATAACATTCTCAAAATTGTGTTTTCCAAGAAGCTTCAGATCTTCTGTCTTAACTACTTCGATTTCTTTTTCTCCGTCCTTCAGGATGATTTTATTTCCATCCAGATAAATTCCCTCATCCAGTTTACGTCCGCTGGAGAAATATACCACTCGTGGAGTCAGATGTTTTCCAAACTCACGCAGAACCTCATCTTCATAATTCAGCACGCATACATCTTCTGTACCCTGATTCTCAGTGATCAGTTCTTTCACACGTATATACTCTTCCATTGTATGATGACGGTTCAGATGGTCCTCTGTAATATTCAGGATTGCAGATACCTTTGGTGCAAACTCATCAATCGTTTCCAGCTGAAAACTGCTGATTTCTGCAACAGTTACAGAATTTGGCTTCATCTCCAGTGCTTTGGAAGTATATGGGGTTCCGATATTGCCGACTACAAAAACAGACTCACGTGCATCCTGCATAATTTTTCCAAGAAGTGCTGTTGTAGTAGTTTTTCCGTTTGTTCCTGTGATGGCAAGTACTTCGCCGTCACCTACTCTGTATGCCAGTTCTACCTCTCCCCATACCGGAAGCCCCTGCTCATAAAAACTCTTTACAAGTGGAAGATCTGTCGGCACTCCGGGGCTTAAAACTACCAGATCAAGACTGTCCTGTACTTCTTTCGGAAGTTCTCCTGCATATACAGTGACCGGATATGTCCCATCTGTTTTATGTACAACTGCGTCTTTATCTGTTTCGGCATTTCCGTCATAGATAACCGGAAATGCTCCTACCTTTGCCAGAAGGTCAGATGCTCCGATTCCGCTTTTTCCGGAACCGAATACAAGTACCTTTTTTCCCTGTAATTCCATAATAATTTTCCTCCCTTTTATCAGCATAACGCTGAAATCTGCTTAGCCAAAATCTTACAGTGCCAGCAGTGCGACCATACACATAACCGCTGTAATAACTGAGAATACCGCAACTACACGTGTTTCAGACCATCCGCATAACTCAAAATGATGATGGATCGGTGCCATCTTAAAAATACGCTTTCCATGTGTTGCCTTGAAATAAGTTACCTGAATGATAACGGATAGCACTTCGATCAGATAGATCAGACCCACTATCAGGATAAATAACGGCATCTGCATCACATAAGCCGTACCTGCAACAAAACCACCCAGTGCCAGAGAACCTGTGTCTCCCATAAACACTTTTGCCGGATATACATTAAACAACAGAAATCCCATCAGACCTCCTACAACTGCACCTGTGATCGGCTCGATCCCCGATTTCATTCCAATAGAAACTACTGTAAAAAATACTGCAACGATCAGAGTCACACTGGAAGCAAGACCATCCAGACCATCCGTAAAATTAACTCCATTCACAGTACCGATCACAGCAAAGAAAAGAACCGGAACTGCCAGCCATCCAAGATTCAGGAAATGTCCGCTCCAGAATGGGATTCTCATAGTCAGTGAGATATCTGTATACTTAACAATATAAAATACAAAAATCGCAGTCAGAACTACCTGAAGTAAAAATTTCTGCCATGGCAGCAGTCCGTCTGAGCGTTTCAGCACAACCTTCAGATAATCATCCAGAAATCCGATAATTCCAAATCCAAGAGTCAGGAACAGTACCGGAATGATCTTCGGATAATCCCCTACATAAAATAATGCTGTTATCGCTGTGGCGATCAGAAAGATCACTCCACCCATTGTAGGTGTTCCTGCTTTCTTTAAATGGGACTGTACGCCCTCTGTTCTTTCTGTCTGGCCCATCTTCAGTCTCCGAAGAAAAGGAATGATGACCGGTCCTAATACAACGCTGATTGCAAAAGAAATCAGCACAGGGATTACAACTTGAAATTCCATCTTACACCTCATTCATTCTTTCGTTTTTTCCTGAAAGTTTTTTACTTTCAGATTTCTTTTAGTATAAGGCTTTTTTGCTTATTTATCAACCCTGCCTGCGGAATTTCCCTAATTGCCTTCTGCAGAAAAATCAGAAACATCACTTTTTTCAATTCCAAGATATGGCAGGATATTCTCAAAAATACCACGTATCACAGGTGCAGCTACTGTCCCTCCATAATAGATTCCTTTCGGATCATGAATAATACACAGACCCAGTATCTGCGGATCTTCTGCAGGTGCAAATCCCAAAAAAGAGGAAATATAACGATTTGCACTTCTTGGCAGTGTCTGAGAAGTGGCAGTTTTCCCACCGATAGCATATCCTTCAATTTTTGCATTTTTTCCGGAGCCCTGAGATACTACTGTTTCCAGGATTTCTCTTATTTCCTTCGAAGTCTCTTCAGAGACAATTCCTTCCTTTACCGGAAAAATCAGTTTCTCACCCTCTGTTCTGTCAGGATTTAACACTGCGACTCCAAAATGCGGTGTCACCCGTCTGCCTCCGTTTATAAGTGAACTTACTGTTGCAGCCAGCTGAACAGGCGTAATCTGAAAAGACTGTCCAAAAGAAACCGTTGCCAGTTCCACCTCTCCCATATTTTTCTTCTGATGCATAATAGTTCCTGCCTCTCCCGGAAGATCTGTCCCGGTTTTATCCAGAAGTCCAAACTGTCTGAAATACTTATAATAACGTTCTACCCCAAGGCGAAGCCCCACCTCTATAAACACAGGGTTACAGGAATTCTGTGCACCTTCCACAAAATTCTGGGATCCATGTCCTGTTCTTTTTGCACAGTGGATTCTGCGATCCTCCACCACTTTATATCCGGGACAATAAAAACGGTCCCCAGGTGAAACAACACCAGCCTCCAGTCCGGCTGCCATGGTGATGATTTTAAATGTGGAGCCCGGTTCATAAGTATCATTCAGGCAGGGATTTCTCCACATCTGATTCAGTAATTCCTGCTTTCTTTCTGTATTTGTTTTTCCTGATGCTGTCTGCACTGCCAGTTCACTTTGTTCATTGTGATCTTCCGACGGTATTGTTATCCCGGATTCATTTAACTGCATATTCAGATCATCTGTCAGGGTAAAAGGATCATTCAGGTCAAATTCCGGCACATTGACACATGCATATATTTCGCCGTTCTGTGGATTCATCAGCAGGATAGATACACGTTCTGCCTGCTTTTCCTCCATTACTTTCAAAGCTGACTGCTGCGCAAATTCCTGAATATTTACATCAAGGCTGATCATCAGGCTTTTACCCTCTATCGGTTTTTCCCTTGTCTCACCCAATTTATCAATTTCCACACCCCTGGCATCTGTTGTTGTCAGGATTTTACCCGGCTGTCCCCTCAGGATTTCTTCATATTTCACTTCCAGACCGATAATTCCCTGATTATCACCTCCCGTAAAGCCAATGACTTTTGAAGCCAGACTTCCACATGGATAGTAACGCTTATAATCCTCATCAACTTTCACCCCTGCCAGACTGCACTCTCTTATCTCATCACCTGTACTTTTTTCCACATTTGTCTTTACTATTTCTATGGAAGAGATTTTCTCCACTCTTTTTCTCACTTCTGCCTCATCTATTTTCAGTTTTTCAGACAGCAGGGCGATTACTTTTTCAGGTTCTTTAATCTGACTGTGGATCACAGAGATTGTACATACCGTCCTGTTTGATGCCAGAACTTTTCCCCTTGCATCCAGAATCTCCCCTCTGGCCGCTTTGATCTCTCTCTCTCTTTCGTGAAGTTCTTTTGCCTTCTTATAATAATAGTCTGATCTGAAACACATAAGATATACCAGTCTTCCGATAAGGCCTGTCATCATTAAAATACAGCAGAGTAATACCACCCATATTTTTCTCTTGTGAAACGTCATATTTTTTTTCATAAAAAAAGCTCCGCAGAGATTGTCATAACAATATATGACCATTCTCTGCGGAGCTATAACTATACGTTTTTATTCCAGACCTGCTTCTTCATTGGTAATACCGTCTGTCTCTTCGTCATTATCCTCAGTCGTCTCAGCTTCATCATCCTCCAGAGGTGCAGGTGCATCAGGATTGGATACTGCATCTCCTGAAGAATCTGCATCCGTACTTCCCGAAGCACTGACAAGATTTGTAGACATCTTATAATTGCCTTCCTCATCCAATATGTGATCTCCATTGGCATCCAGCAGATATCCGTTTTCATCAATCCGGTTTCCATCCCAGTCTATCAGATTGCCATCTGCATCCACCAGATTACCGTCACTGTCAAGTTCGCTGTCCGATATGGAAGTACTCTTTAAATGTCCCTTAAACCCTTCCCACAATTCTGTCTCCGGCACTGTTCCATCTTCAGATTCATCCGGCACTACATTCAGATACGGAAGAAGCTCCGAAAGGATTCCCTGTGCAATATACTGCGGATAAGTACTGTTTGCCTGATCCTCTACATTCGGTTCATCTACAACTACATAAATTACCACAGCCGGGTCATCTACAGGAGCAAATCCAATAAAAGAAACCAGATATTTTCCGTTTCCTCGCGGGTATTTCTCCGCTGTACCTGTTTTACCGCCTGAACTGTAACCCTGCACTTTGGAATGACGGCTGGTACCCTGCTGTACACTCAATGCCATATAGCTTCTGATATCACTGGAAATCCTGGAGGAAATCGTCTGCTTCAGAAGTATCGGTGAGATTGTTTTTATAGTTCCGCCATTACTGTCAAGAACCTTTGTCACAAGATGCGGCTGATAATAATATCCGCCATTGATAACGGAACTCATCGCATTGATTTCCTGGATCATGGTACAGGTAAAACCCTGTCCAAAAGCAGAACATGCAAGTTCTGTTTCCCCCATACTGTCCTTAGTATGGATAATACCTGCGCCTTCATTCGGCAGGTCAATCCCTGTCCTTGTTCCGAAATTAAACAGACTCTGTGCTTTGATAAACTGAGTAGCTCCCATCTTGGCACCAATCTGCATCATTGCATCATTACAGGAGTTTGCAATTACCTCTCCCAGTGTCTCTGTGCCATGTGCGCTCGGATAAACCGCACACTTGATCATAGTATCTCCAAAAGTCTGCGATCCATCGCATACAAATGTATCTGTTTCCTGTATCGCACCCTTTTCCAATGCAGAAGCCATGACGATCGGCTTTACAACAGATCCCGGCTCATAGGCATCTGTGACGCAGAAATTACTCCACATACCATTCAGAGCCTCCACTGTTTCCACATCATTCATCGCTTTGATTTCATCTTCTGTATATACAGCGGAAAGATCTCTCGGATTATTCAGATCATAACGGTCACCACCATCCATGGCAATAATCTCACCGGTGGACGGATTTTCAACAATGACACCTATATTCTTGGCCCCCATTGCCTCTTTAAATCCATTAACATATTTCTCAACAATCTGCTGTGCACCGATGTCAATGCTGGTCTGAATGCTTTTTCCATTCACCGCAGCAATAATGGTCTGCTCCACATCTGAATCATCATTGATATACCCATACTGTCTTCCGTCTACGCCTGTCAGTGTGCTGTTATAGTACCCTTCCAGTCCGATATCTGCCACATCTCTGTCCAGTGCAAAACCAATTGTATCGCATGCTGTTTCATTAAACGGGTAACTTCTCAGATAATCCTCTTCAAACCAGACGCCTTTGATATTTGCCCGTTCCTTTGCCTGCGCTTTAGTAAGACCGGAATCTTCATCCTCTGCCTTATATTTTTCAAATTCTTTCTTTTTGTCCATAGACAGCTGTTTTGTCAGTACCTGATACTGACTCTGGCTGGTTCTTGAATCGGCCAAAAGAGAACGCACTGTTTCTTCATCAATCCCCAGCACCTCATTTAAGGCACGTATTGTTGGCTCTACATAGTCCTCATCTGAATTTACAGTTTTGCAGTCCAGGATCACATTATAAACTTTATTGCTGGTAGCCAGTATATTTCCGTTCTTGTCATAAATATCGCCTCTCTTTGCCGGCAGTACCTGGCTCTCATATTTCTGCTGTGCCTGGCTTAACACCTGTTTTTTGTATTTGCTTCCACTGGTAGCATTAATATAAGTAATTCTCAGCACTAATATTACCAGAAGCAGTAACACAATTCCAAACAATATCAGCAGCTTTTCTTTCATGTTTTGATTTATTTTTCTCTGTGGTCTTCTTCGACTCTTTCTTCCCGTATTGCTCAATTAATCACCTACTTTGAATCTGGTATATCCTGATACTGTCTTACATAGCTGTTACCCGATGTAGAATAGGTTACTGTCTGATCATCTGACGGATATTTCATCCCCAGTCTCCCCAATGCAGTCTGCTTGATCTTATTCAGATCCACATTTGATGTCACCTGGCTGTAATATGCATCATTGTCTTCTTTTAAATCTGCCAGTTCCTCCTCAAGAGATGCAACTGTACTCATCTTTGCGGTAATCTCTGATTTGTAACGAAGATATTTCACAGAGCAGAATAATATCGCCACACATACAACTGCCAGAAACGCTACAAATCCCCAGTTCATTGCAGTCGCCTTCTGCCTGTTCTTCTGTGCTTCTTTACTCAACTGATGTTTCTGCCTTGGTACCTGCGCAGGACTCGCCTGCACTCTTCGGTTTCGATTGGTCTGCTGCCTTCCCGGATTCTGTCTTCCCGGCTGCCTCTTTCTCTCCGGAACTTCTGCAAGACGTCTGACCGTATTTCCGTCAACATACATTCCTCTGTTTGTTCTGGCACTGGTTCTGCTTCTTCTTGCTGTTTCACTCCTGGTCGTTCTCGCCATTTCATGCCTCTCTAATTATAATACTCTCTCAAAAATCCGAAGCTTTGCACTTTTGGAACGCGGATTCTCTTCCATCTCTGTCTCCCCCGGAAGAATCGGCTTTCTTGTGATCACTTTTCCTTTGGATTTCTTCCCGCATACGCATACAGGAAAATCTGAAGGGCAGGTACACGGATTCTCATTTTTTCTGAAAATCGTCTTTACAATTCTGTCCTCCAGAGAATGAAAAGTGATAATGCAAAGTCTTCCGCCATCATCAAGGATATCGATCATTCCATCCAGAGAATCCCGCAGCACATCGAGCTCTCTGTTAAGCTCAATACGGATTGCCTGAAAAGTTCTCTTGGCCGGATGTCCTGACTTCACCTGCATCTTCATGGGAATGGATTCTCTGATGATCTCTGTCAGTTCTCCGGTGGTTGTGATCGGTTTCACCTGTCTGGCGGCAACAATATGTTTTGCAATATTTTTTGCAAATTTATCTTCACCGTAATCACGAATAATACGGTATAATTCTTTTTCTTCATAGCCATTGACAATATCGCCGGCTGTCTGCGTCTGGCGCTGGTCCATGCGCATATCGAGCGGCGCGTCCTGCTTGTAGGAAAACCCAAAGACGAAATATTTCCCGAAACATTTATCTATATGTTTGCCCCTAATATGGCAGACATAACAAAGCCCGTCGAAATTATCCTTACAAAGAACCGACAATATATCTTCGGATGAAAATGCGAACTTAAAGAGATGGGCGAGATAATCGGCACAATGACGGCTAACGAGGCACAAATCAAGGGAACGGGCGAAAAGGTGAATTTGTTCGACTACCACGTGAAAGCCGATACAATCCTATTCCAATACACTACACCCGACGGACGGAACGAGGTGGTGAAATTCCCGTTAGCTGGATTTTGCGAAAACTATCTGATGCAATTTGCAAAGTAGCGTTCGGTGGAGTTATAGTTAAGCAATTATCTGTGTAAGACACGATACGACCTTTCGGCCTTTTAGGTCGGGAGGTTTTTATTTGGAA